>Ga0075430_100001574_pt1 | contig 18657 bp, 19 predicted proteins | sample RhiMetdeltSRZDD4_FD_75294 | JGI IMG/M metagenome (GOLD analysis project Ga0075430, IMG submission 75294) | Populus rhizosphere microbial communities from Tennessee, USA - Rhizosphere MetaG P. deltoides SRZDD4 | ecosystem: Host-associated > Plants > Roots > Rhizosphere > Soil | place: USA... | reverse complement strand
GACGTACAGCCAGCAGGCCGAACACGGCCACTGTCAACCGTCAACTGAACCCGGAATGTCGTGCATCAACCGGAGCCGGACAGCCTGCGTGTCCACTGCTCTGCCGAATCTGGCTCTAGGAGATCAAGAGCGCCGGCAAAAGCCGGCGCCTGGCCTGCGGGCGGCGCCCAGAGGGCGCCGTCCTCGGCCTGGCAGGGAAGTCGGCCAGGGATGCCGATCGCTCGATGTCGGTTCCCATCATCCCTCCTCGTCGGAGGTCGATGCGTCGTGAGGACGGTCAGCTGTGCGAGCGCGCACCAGCCGTACGCCGGTCGCAAGCAGCCACACGAGCCAGGCGGCGTAGCCGAGCAGCCCCACGAAGATGAGCCCTGAGCCGTCCGCGATCGCGAGGTTGGCCGCCCCGGCGGCGAGCAGCAGGCCTGCCCCGGCCACTGCGAGCAGACGCTGCCACGGCGGCGTCAGCTGGCTCGCATGCGTCGCCAGCGCGGCGCCGATGAATGTAGTGCCGAGCGCCGGCAGCGCCAACGCGAAGGCTGCTGCATGCAATTGCCAGGCGAGCTCGAACTCCGGGCTCGGCTCGGCGAGCCCGCCGGCGGACAGCACGACACCGTTCCACATGACGGCGTAGAGCGCAAAGACTGCCGAGAGGGCCGCGCCTGCGGCCAGCGCGAGGCGTGACCAGTCTGTGCCCGCACGCCCGCGGCGCTCGACGAGCCCGTGGAGACCGGTCAGGAACCCGAGCAGCAGCGGCAGGTTCAGCGCCTCCAGGCCGACGCAGATCGCGACCGCGACCCGATGCTCCGCGTGGAAGGCGAGCACCTCCTTGATCGGGTCCCCGTAGCCTGGCGCTCCGGCCCTGACCACCACCGCGTTCTGGATCGCCACCGACGCTGCCAACGCGATCGCCGTCGCGCCCACGACCCGCTCTCGGAGCGCTCGCGTCGGGGTAGGCGCCGTCGTTGCCGCTGCCGCGCTCACGGGCACGTGAGGGATTCCCGCGCGGTGGCGGGGTGATGCGGTGATCTCATCTCTCACTCCTTCGTTGCGGTCGGATGATCGGTGCAACACCACGTCATTCGTTGGCGTGGGAATGGCCGGAATTGGTTTCGGAGTCTTCTTTGGCTGTCCGTTCCGGTGATGTGGAACAGATTGCTGGAGCGGCCGGATACGCCGCTACGAGCCGAGGTCGATGGTGGTGGGCCGAAGGTCTACACCTCGGGTTCCACTTTGGTCGGATGCCGTGGGGCCCGGACCAACGGGCGCGGGTGGTCTGGAGTGCATGACGCGCAAGGGGTCGGCCTCGTGCCACTGGCGTGCCAGACCGACGGGAACGTCGCGCGCACTCGCGGTCACACATGTGACTCGGGCCCCGCGACGCCCTGATGGCGATCGGCGCAGCGCACCTAACCGGTGCCGCGACCCCACTTACAAGGCAGGACAGTCGTGGGTTCGAGACCCACCGCGCCCACCTGATGACCTGCGCTTTTCTGCGGCTCGGCACGCTGGGCCAGCCAACGCAAAACCAACGGACCCGTCAGGGTCCGAACCGGATCGCGGACCACCGCATGCCGAGTTCGCGGGCGATGTCGTCTACAGACCGATCGGAGCTCAAGACCACCTGAGCCACTCATGGCGGGATTCCAGCGGGTACGCGAACGGTCTTCTTACTCGAACTCCGTCCTGCGAATCGTGACTGCGGCTCACTAGCAGGTGTCGACATGACCGGGGCGAGACCACTGGCCGACCCGGGCTGCCTGGGGTGGACCGCGACGAGGCCGCTGCGAGACCGAGCGGGGACTGTGCCGGTCGACCGTCGGGCCATGATTCCGGGAAGGAGGCTCGTGATGGTCCTCGTCCGCGTCGGCGCGGTGGCGGCGGTCGGTGCCGGGCTCGCCGCCGGCGTGCCGTTGCTTGGACAGGTGGTGGGCGGGGCGCCGGTCGTCCCGGATCCGCCGACGAGCGTTCTGTCGACCGATCAGCAGCCGCCGATGGGGAGGTCGTCGTGCGGGCCGCCGAGATCACCGACGAGCGCATCCCACGCGGCACGTTCAGTTCCATACCCGAGCTCACCCATGCGATCGACTGCTAGGTCGAGCGCTACAACGACAAGCCTGCACCGTCTTATGTGGCACCGCGGAGGAGAGAGGCACGAGGCTGAGAAGCCTGAAGCTGATGTCGTCTGTGGTTCGAATTTCAGCGCGCGGTAGGGGACGGCGCGGAACGTTCCAGCGCCAAGAGATGACGTCGAAGGCGCGAGATTTGCAGCGTGCGAGGAGATCGGTGAAGGCGGCGCGGTCGACGATGGTCCAGCCTTGATGCGACCGGTTGTGGTTGCGGATGGCGACCGAGATGCCGTCGGGCAGCGGTCTTGATCGTGCCTAGGGCGGGCACCAGAAGGCAGATGCTTCGACGACCGGCCGGCGGCGCGGGCGTCTTCGGTGCCGGCGACTGCGGGTGGGTCCGGCGGCGAGTGACCGGGTCTGTGCGCCGGCTCAAACGAGCTGCAATGCCGCGGCTCGATGGACCGCCGCAGATCGGTGGGGTACGTCCAGCTTCCGATAGATGGCCCGAACGTGGCTCTTGAGGGTGTTGACGGAGATGTAGAGCTGCGCGGCCATCTCGCGGTTGGACATACGCATGGGGAGCAGGCGCAGCACCGCAAGCTCGCGAGCCGTGAGCTGCTGTATCGGCATTGCTTGCTCTCGCGTAGCTGCTTGCGCTAGCTCCTGGCATCCGAGGGCGGCCAGGCGGCCGACGGTCCGGTCAGTGCACTCGAGCGCCAGCTGCGGGAGCCTTCTGGTCAAGGTGGGGCCTTCGTCGAGGAATGTTCTGACCAGGCCGAGGGGCTCGCCGACGGAGATCGCCTCGATCAGGGCGGCCGACTTCTCTGGCGGTTCGCTGTCGGACAGCTGAGCCCGGATGAGCGCCTTCTCCACCGCATGGCGAGGCGCCGGAGCGTCGATGGCTTCCAACAGCTGTCGGGCGTGGGTCGGGGCTTGCTGCAGCGCCACCCGCGCAGCCAAGAGCTGCGCGTCGGCGCCCGGAGGTGTGTCGCGAATAAGGGTCTGGGCCCCGATGACGTCCCCCCGATCAAGCCGCACCTTGACCTCCGTGCTGCGTAGGTGGGCGTCGACGGCCGCGGGCAGCTCCAGGTTCGCGGCGCGGGTCGACACCGCCAGTTCGAGCGCCTTCATGTAGGCGCCGGCGACACGATGGCAGCGGGCGAGTTCGCTGGCGGCGAGGGTGGCGACGACCCGATGAGACGACCTGGCGGCGAGAGTGCGGGCCTCCTCGATGAGCGGGACGGCCGTGGCCAAGTGGTTACGCTCACGATGAGCTGATCCTGCCAACAATGCCAGCTCGGCAGAGCCCGAGCCGTTGTAACTGATCTCACGCTGGGCCGCCGCGACATTGTTTTCGGTGGCCGAGATGTCACCGTCGAACCAGGCAACCCAGGCGCGCACAAGGGCGGTATTGACCGCCGTGTGGTGTGTAGCTCCGAGGCCGAGCTGGTCAAGCGTTGCCAACGCCTCGCTTGCGCGATCCCTGTCACCGCCCCACGCGAAGGCGCGAATGCGCCAGCCATGGGCTTGCGAGACCGATCGCAGGCTGGCGCCGGTTCGCTCGACCGAATTCAGGAGACGATCCGCGCAGGCGAGCAGCCCGGCGACTTCACCCAAGTGTTCTGCCACCAGCGCCCGAGCAACCATCAGGTCCCGGCTATCAGCTTGGCCTGCCGTATTTCCCGAGGTGGCGCCTTGGTCGGCCTGTTCGAGCAGGCGGCGTGCCTCGTCGACTCGTCCTGCGGCGACCAGGGACCGGACCCGCCAGGCCAGCAACGGGCTGCCGACGGGCATGTGCTCGGGGAGCCCCTGGAGTAGCCCGACAACCTCGCTCAATGACGCCTCATCCCCCGCCGCCAGGTCTGCGCACGCTTCGGCCGCCTCCTCGGCACAGTCGGCCTTCAGGTAGAGCTCGATCGCGGTCGCGAGTTCCCCCGTGCGTCGACAGGCCTCCGCTGCACGACGACACGCGCCAATCGCAACCAGTGGGTCACGCCTGCGATACTCCTTCTGGAGGCTGCGAGTGAGGATCGGCGGATGACGGAACGCGCCAGGACGGCTGGCGACAGGGGCGATCGGCAGCGCATCGATGTCGGGTGAAGTCAACCGCGGCCGGCCGGTGCTGTCCTCGGCGACTGCTTGGCACAGAGGCTCGGTGAGCACCGGCAACCAGCAGCTCACCTCCAGGAACGAACGGGCGTCGGCGGAGGATCCAACGATCAGCTCCTCCCAGATGTACGCACTGGCAACGCTGCCGGAATCAGGCTGGGCCGGAGATCGTGCCTTTTGCGCCGATGCCTCCAGTTGTGCCAACCGCAAACCCGCAATCCAGCCCAGACTCGCCCGCTCGAGATCGGCAGATGCCGGCCGAACGAGGTGGAGGCCAGCAACTCGATTTCGGCGCGCTCGAACCGCAGCATGGCGGGAGTGACCTCGACCAAGTCGTCCCGCAGGCGGGCACGCTCCAGCCCTAGCCGTGGTTTGGATCTCGAAATGAGAACCGTCCGAACGTCGTGAGGCGGCTGCTCGACAAGCTGTTCGATCACGTGGCGGGCCGCCTGATCATGCAAGCGGTGAACGTCGTCGAGAACCAGGGTCACGCTCGAGCCGAGATTGTGGGTCACTGCGTTGAGGAGCTCCCATAGAACCGTGTAGTCGACGCCACCATGGTGAGACCATCGACCGTTGTGGCGAGCGTGCGGTGAGAGCCGCTCCACTACCTCCACCAAGTGCTCCAATAGAACTTTCTGGTCGTTATGGGTGACGTCGACCGAGAGCCAGGCACAGGGACGTCCCTGGGCGCTGACCCACTGCGCAACGAGAACCGTTTTGCCCGCCCCGACTGGCCCGCGCACGAGAACCACGTGCTGATCGGATTGGCCATCGAGAAGTTCTTCCAGCCGCTTCCGGCGGATCGCGAACGACGGCACGGGCGGAGGGGCCCCCCGGGTGATCGCAGCCGGCCGAGCTAGCACAGCCGTATCCGCGTGCCGGTGCAACTGCGTCAATTCGCCAACGGATGAAGCCAGTTGGCGACGGGACAGCGACCGGGTATCCGGCCTGGACATCACGTGCGATCCCCGAAGACGTGCCGCCCTGCCGGGCGGGCGGCCGCAGGCAGCAGGTCGACACCCGGAGCCGGTGCACGGTCACGCCGTTCGACCGCGCCGCACGACATCGCGCCGCCCCCGGGAGCCCGGCTGGATTGCACCTGACGGGTCTGCGCCTCCCTACTTAGAGTGTTGGAGATGGCTCGAGGAGCGGCCATCCTTTTGTTGAGGGCGGTGACACCCGTCGCTGATGCATCCAGGTGACGCCGTCCCTGTAATCCAACGTGACGATCAGGACCAGGACGAATGGCATGTAAGAGGGGGACCCCCGCGTGCGAAGCGCGGTTACCACGGTGGAACTGCCTGCCGAACCGCGCACGGTGACACCGCACGGCCGGCACGCGGCGACCCGCGGATTCGGTCTTCTCCTGCACGGCATCCTCCTCTATCGGCTGGCGGCTCCTGAAACGCGCGGGACCGCAGTCCGATCACCAGACGCCGAGGTTGTTGCATGCGAAGGCGCCCCGGGCCGCTGGCGGCCAGCCGCCGAGCAGCGGGCGTTCGACCCCGCATCACAGCAGCCGATGGCTGCATCTGCGGGATTCCGCGCATTTCTGTCTGTCCTTACACCTGCCACCGCTGCCGCCTCGGCGTCTTGGTTTTGGCTAACCCGGATCATCCCAAGCGGAGGTGGGACGGTCATCGGCCAACCGACGCGGCGTCGAGGCGACATTTGACCTGGGTCCGAGTAGTTTCGAACTGTTCGTGATGCGCCATCGGCGACAGGTGCTTCTCGTGGACGAAGCGGTCAATCCCGACGGGCGTCCGACGCAGTCTTCTCGCGGGTCCCGGGTAGGCCGGGGCGATGCAACGGCGCATGTTGATGCACAGAACTCGTCGAGGCGGCAGGAGGCGCTGATTCAGGCCGGCCTGGCGTTGGCCTCGGAGCTGTCGCTACCTGCCGTGCTCCAGAAGATCATCGACCTGGCGTGCGAGGTCGCGGACGCTCGATACGGAGCGCTGGGAGTCGTCGGCGAAGATGGGCGGCTACGGGATTTCATCACCTCCGGCGTTGACGAGGAGGAGCGGCGAGCGATCGGGGACTTGCCCGTGGGGAAGGGCATCCTCGGCGTGCTGATCACGGAGACTCACCCGCTCCGTTTGCAGCGAATACAGGACGACTCGCGCTCAGTTGGCTTCCCGGCGAACCACCCACCGATGACGTCCTTCTTGGGTGTACCTGTCAGCGTCCGCGGGATGGTCTACGGAAATCTCTATCTCACCGAGAAGCGCCACCTGCCGGCGTTCACGGCCGACGACGAACGCGCAGTCGTCACCCTGGCAGCGCAAGCGGGCGTCGCCATCGAGAACGCACGTTTGTTTGCCGAGGCAGAGGAAAGACTGGCGATCGAGGAGCGGCATCGCCTGGCCCGAGATCTGCACGATTCGGTCTCGCAGGCTCTGTTCTCGATAACCCTGGAGACCCGTGCCGCCCAGCTTGCTCTGGAAAAGGAGGGGACCCCTCGGCCACCGGACTTGGGTGAGCGTCTTGCCAGACTCCAGGAGCTGACCAAAGGCGCCCTGGCGGAGATGCGCGGGCTGATCTTCGAGCTCCGGCCCGACGCGCTCCGGGAGGAAGGGCTCGCGGCGGCCATCCGCCAGCACGCCGAGGCCGTCGGTGCGAGAGCCGACCTGGTGATCGACATCGAAGCGCTCGAGACCCGATTCCCCCTGACTCCAGACATCGAGCACGAGATCTATCGAACGACCCAGGAAGCGCTGGCCAATGTGGTCAGGCACGCAGATGCCAGGCACGTAGGGATCAGGCTCCTCCGGACAGCCACGGCGCCACCATGTTTGCTGCTCGAGATCTCGGACGACGGGATTGGGTTTGCGCCCGAGAGCTCCCGACCGGGCCACCTCGGACTCACGACCATGAGACAACGAGTTGAGCGGCTGGGCGGGACCATGGAGGTGCGCAGCACGCTTGGTCGTGGCACCACGATCCAAGCGCGCGTGCCGATGCCGATTGACGGCAGCCCGGGGGGGCGCCTGTCGGAATCGGACCCGAGATGAACTCCCGAGATGCCGACGACCGCGATCGGCAACCCGTCAGGGTGTTCGTCGTGGACGATCACGGCGTCGTCCGCCGCGGGCTGCGTGCCTACATCGAGATGGTGGATGACATGGAGGTGGTCGGTGAAGCAGCCGATGGACAGGCGGCCCTGGATGGGATCGGGGCTCTCGTGGCGGCCGGTCGACCGGCCGATGTCGTACTGATGGATCTGATCATGCCCCACATGGACGGTGTCACGGCCACGGCTGCCATCACGGAGCGCTATCCAGAGCTCAAGGTAGTGGCAATGACCAGCTTCACCGAAGCGGACAAGGTTCACGGAGCTCTCGGGTCTGGCGCATCTGGGTACCTCCTCAAGGACGCTGCGGCTGACGAGGTCGCCGCTGCAATCCGGGCTGCCTGCCGTGGCGAGGTCCATTTGGACCCGGTGATCGCCAGGCAGCTGGTGCGGTCGCTGGCGATTCCGAAACGTCGGACCGTTGACATGCTGACCGATCGGGAGCGCGAGGTCCTGGTTCTGCTGGCCCAAGGCCTTTCGAATAGGCAGATCGCGAATGCGTTACATATCAGCGAGCGCACGGCTCGATCCCATGTGAGCAGAATCCTGACCAAGCTGGGGTTGGCTTCTCGGACCCAGGCCGCCTTGCTGGCAATCCGAGAGGGAATCGCGCCCGTCCCGCCCGAGAACTAAGGACCCGAATTTGCCTGGCAGGATCGGGCCCGATGAACCCTCCCGCACCGTCACCGAATGTGCGACGGGGGCGGCAAGGTGGCGGACGGCATGCCACCGAGTTCGACGCGATGGCGGCCGCAGAAGCCGCACTTTTGCCAGATGGCTGGAGCTCGGCTTGCTAGAACCCTTGAACGGCCACGTCGGCTGCCAACGGCGTGTCAACGCACCGGGGTCACATGCGGGCCAGCCCGTTCTCACCGACACGCATTCCGCCGCATCTCACCTGTTCACGGCCCCAGTGCGCTACTTACAAGGCAGGACAGTCGTGGGTTCGAGACGCACCGCGCCCACTAGGTGACCTGCAGTTTTGTGCGGATTCGCGTCGTGGGCCCACCGACCGAACACCAACGGAACCGGCGCGTGTCCGCTGGGTGATTCACCCCGCGTCGTGCCCGTTGGCGGTCGCTCCCGCTGGTCGCGTCGTGCCCGTCGCGCTGCCTCGCACACGCACAGATTGTCCGCGCTGGCGCCTGCCCACTGGTGCGCCATCGCGGGCGGCCGTCGCATTCACGCCAGCGACACTCGGTGTCCGGCATGGCCCGGACATCTGAACGTGCCTGGGGCCTCGCGATCTGCTCGCCCGGCTCTGTGACCCGACCAGCTGTGCGCGGCCTGCAGCTTGACATCCCCGGTCCTGGTCGAGCCAGTGGGCTACCGACTCCTCGCGTCATTCCGAACCCCTTCGGCTGCGGGAACGAGCTCTCGCCCTGGCCGTCGAGCACCGCCGCGGCGTGCTCGGCGACCGCGTGCGGCTGGCGGCCGAGCCGCTTGACGTAGCCCGCCCTGTGTCGTCGGCCGGGCGTACCCGACGAAGTAGGCAAGGTCCTCCAACGCCTCGTTGCGCTCCACGACCAGGGTGGTGACGACGGTCCGGCGCCCGGCGTGCGTCTCGAGCTCGGCAGTATCCCGGCGGTCCTCGGCATCCACGACCGACATTGCCTCGAGATCTTGTAGCAATGAGGTCGCGGTTGGCTCCACGGGGCCGTCGCGTCACCTCATAGAAACACGACCGAACCGCTCGGCTAGAACAGCTGCGCGGCGTCGAGCGCATGCACCGCGTCACCGACGTCCTGGATGTCGATCGTCGCTCGACGACGCGTTCGACGCGTTCCACGCTGCGACGTAGTTCGGGTGAGTAGACCGCGGTGCGGCACTCGGGGGCAGTCGTCGGCCTGGCCACCGTGGTGGTCGACGTGCTCTGAGCAGGGTGGGCCCAGGGCCGCCGCCCTGGGGCCACCCTTCTAGCTCACTTGGCAGCGCAACGGACTCTTGATCCGCAGGCTCGAGGTTCAGCGGGCCGATTCCTCGCGGCCACCGTGGGCGGCGAGCGCGTAGAAGGTCAGCACCGCGATCCCGATGTAGGTCAGTGACCAGATCGGGTAGTACGGCATCCATGTGACCGCGCTGAGCGCTCCGACGGTGGCGGCGAAGAAGCCGACCCAACGTGCGAACTGCGAGCGCCCGAGGAGCATGATGCTGGACATGATCAGCACCGCACCGACCACGAGCCACACCCAGGCGTAGGTCGTCAGATCGTCCCCGAGGACGCCGCCCTGGAGTCCCTCGGGCAGCTCGCCGTCGTAGCCGAACGCCCAGATCGAATCGATGATCCGCATGAAGCCGGCGAGTCCGAGCACGGTTCCGGCGAAGAACAGCCAGCCTAGGCCTTGCTCTTCCTCCGCGTACGCCGTCGAGTCGTCGCTGGTCGTGACCGGTACGGAACGACCCATATCAGCCGTAGTCATAGCAACCCTCCTTCGGGGGATCGCGCCACGAACGTGACGTGTCACCATTTCGGTTGTAAGCAGCGCTGGCACGTCATTGGGCGGTCCCACGCCGCATCCGGTGGCGATCCGCTAAGGCGGACATGGTCGTCTCGACCCACGTGCTCGGGATCCAGCCCGCCACGTCTCGGCGAGACACGAGCTCAAGCTCAAGTGGGACGAGCACAGCAGCCTGGAGGGCGGCCAGAGGCCCGCGGCGCTCCGCTAGGTCGAGCAGCTCGCCCGCCACGTAACAGCACGCGTGGCGCCAACGACTGGGCGGACCCATCGACCGTCCCCGCGTGGAGATCATGATCCGAAGGTCTTCCTCCCGGCTATGCGCGAGCGGGTTCGTCCACGCCCAAGGGGGAATCGGGTGACCGCGACGGGTGAGGTACTCCAGGTAGCGGCCGGCCAGGAAGGCCTCACACTCTGCCGCCAACTCGTCGGGGGCGGCTCGCCCGCTAGCGCGCCACATCATCACCACCCATCCCCGCACCCCGTGCCGGCTCGCGCCGGGGCGACCGACGGCGAGCAGCGAGCGTGTTGGCGCTGCCGGCGCGAGGATCCGGAGCGGCAAGCAGCTCGTCGATCAGGCGGATGATGTGGTCACAGCGGCGCGCGACCGACGCCGGCGTCGTGACTGCTCGACCCGGGGCGACCCGCGCGGTGCGGGTCGAGCTGCACATCGTCGGCGGGTACGCCGGCCGGCTCCGTTGCTCGTACCAGAGCGTCGGGTCCATGCCCGTCTCCTCCGCGTCTGCCCTCGCTTTCACCGGCTTGATGGGAACGCGACGCCGACGCGACCACATCGCCCAACGCGGATGAATGCCGAGGCGCCGCCGGGACCGTGACGCCCGCAGCCACGCGCTTCTCCGCTCAGCGGTCACGTGCCGAGCAGCTGCGCCTTGGCGGCCGAGAACTCGTCGTCGGTCAAGGCGCCGGAGTCGTGCATCTGCACGAGCCGGCTGAGCTCGTCGACCTCGCCCCCCGTCGAGGCCGGGGCAGGCGCGACGTACTGCGGTGGGTCGGGTAGGCCCTGGCTGGCCGAGTACGCCGCGGCCCCTTCCTGGTCGTACTCGGCCGTTGGGCACGGCGGTATCGGGCGTGGTAGGCGATGCCGGCCGTCGCGGCGGCGACAGGGAGACGAGCCAGGGGTCGACGACGACGGACCATCAGTCCCATGGCGGTCCTCCCATGTGCGAGTGCCGGTCGTCGTGATGGGCACCTACGTCCGAAGGATCCCCATCGATCCCTCGCGTGTCGTCATCCCCCAGGGATGATGATCGGGCTCGCGCCCGGACTCGATCCGTCCTGACTCGCCGACCTGGGCCGCTAGATGCGGCGGCGGGAGACGCGGCGGGCGGTGCGCCGGGCCGGTGCGTCGGAGGGGTCCGAGCCGCTGTTCGTCCTAGGTGCGGACCGCCGGCTCGAACCCGTGACGGCAACCAGGACCCCCGAGCCCGAGCACGACGACATGCTCGTCGTGCTCGGCCCGCTGCCGCACCGTCCCGACGCACTGGAGCCGTCCGTGCGGGCATCATCCACCGCTGACCAGGCCGCCACGGAAACAAGGCCTCGCTGACCGACGGTCATCCGGTTCGGGTGATGCGACCGGCAACCGCCGACACCACGATCGTCGTGGCGTGGCCCACGACCAGCGTGGAGGAGGTCAGAGTGGCTGGTTTGAGCGTGTCGATGGTCACCGAGCACGGTGGACATCGCGTCTTGGTCAGCATGGATGGCACGCGGTTCGAGACACCGCCGGTCGAGCACCTCGCCTTCTATGTGGGGCTCGGGGCACTGGTCGCGCTGGAAGTGGTCGAGGTGCCGGTGGCGGTGGCGCTCACAGTCGGTCACCTCCTCCTCGACTTCACGAGCCGGCCGGGCTTGCAGTCGCTCGGACAGGCGCTCGACGAGGCCTGACTCGCGGGGAGGGTCACAGATCCTTGCGGTACCACCGCCGGCCGTCCCAGCCGGGCAGTCTTCGATCACACCCACGGTGCCGTACCCCAGTCGATCGTAGAAGCCGTCGATCAGCGCGTCGTACGCAAGGCCCATCACCAGCCGACAGCCTCGCCTGCGTGCTTCGGACTTGGCTTCTGCCATCAGCGCACGGCCAAGCCCGCGATCTCGCAGAGAGCCCTCGACCCAGACGACGTGCACCTGGCAGCACCCGCCCCAGATCGTGCCGGACACGCCGGCCACGATCCGCCCGTCGTCGCGGACGAAGATGCCGAAGTCTTCCTCCGCCCCGATGCCGAGGGCAGCAACCGCGGCTTCAGCCAGCCGCTCCTCCAGGAACACGTTGATCCTGTGGATCTGGGGGGACAACGGCGCCAGCATGGAGGGCACCATCACCGGCTCGTTCAACGAGCTGACCATGCAGAACGGCATCCCACTCACCGACGAGATGCAACTGCAGCTGTCGGAGCGCTATGGGGGGCTGGACGCCTGGGGTGCAGCGGCGATGGATCCCCACTACGGGGCGGCCTGGGCGTGGGCGGGGAACACTCCGTTCAAGTGGGGCAAGCAGGTCGGGTCGCACCTCGGCGGAACGCGCAGCCCGCTGGTGGTCCACGGGCCTGGTCGCGTCCGGGACGCCGGGGCCCTGCGCTCGCAGTTCAGCCACGTCATCGACCTGGCGCCCATGATCCTCGACGTCGCCGGGATCCCATCGCCCCAGAGCGTCGATGGCATCGAGCAGGAGCCGATGCACGGATCCACGTTCGCAGCCTTGCTGACAGACGGCGACGCGCCAGAGCACCGCAACCAGCAGTACTTCGAGACCATCGCCAACCGAGCCATGTACCAGGACGGCTGGTGGCTGGCGATGAAGACCGAACGGATCCCGTGGGTGCTCACCCCCGACGCGATCAGGCCCTATGCGCCCGGCGTCTGGGATCCGGACGCCGGTCCCGCCGTGCTGTACTGCCTACCCGACGACTTCACGCAGGCGAAGGACCTCGCCGCCGAGCACCCCGACAAAGTGGCTCATCGGATCTGGGCGGGGTCGATGGCGGCGAGTAGCCGCCAGTTGGGGCGGCCACCCCGCTCAGATCCGAAGCGCCACCTGTGCAGGAGCTACCGACCTGCGCCGGGTGCCGCACCTGGCAGCCCAACTGAGACCTACTCGCCACAACCATTACAGGCACGCTCAGCCCAGACTGGCTGACGTCAGTTCACCTTGGTGATGCCGAAGCACTTCTCCAAGATCAACAGGTTGTACAGCGGTGCGCCGTCGGCTTGGTGCGTCAGCCCTCCGGTGAGGTGACCGATCTCGTGCAGGATCACCAGTGCCTTGATCTCGACGTCCGCCGGCAGCCGGCTCAAGCGGGTGTTGGGGGGAATGGCCTTGGCGATGTCATCACTCTTGAGAGAGTCGAAAAAGGGATAGACCGTAAGTTCCCCATTCACGCCGCCGCCGGTCGGGTAAGCAAAGGCGGCCACCAACGGACCGAACACACTCGGGGTGGATGACTTAGTAATCTTCACTTTCGCCCACACCTCAGTCGGGCTGATGTACGGCGGGTACGTGGTGCCCAGAAAGCTCTTGCAGTCGCCTGTGAGCACCGCGTTGATCTTCCCGACCACATCGCTCGGCAACGTGGCCTGGTACGGGTTGCTGACCTGCTCGGTGCCGCTATTGCCGCCGCCGGCATTGCCGCCATCCTCAGGGTCGGCCTCCTCGTCCGGCACATCGCCGCCACCTGGGTCGCCACCGATCCCGCCCCCCGGGTCCTCCACCAAGCCGACGACGTCGCAGGTGTAGTCGAAGTCGCCAGGGCCGCTGTAGTAGCAGTCGGCGTGGGCCGGCACCGCGGTCGTGACCTGCAGCCCGGCGACGAGGACGCCGCAGACACCGAGCGCCATGACGGCCCGCCGCACGCAGCCGCGAGTGGGTGATGGCATGGTTCCTCCTACTGGGGTCGCCCATGGGCCTGGATGGACCAGTGGTTGCCATCTATTCGGGAACACGCATCGATCTGGATGAACGCGTCGATCGTCGCGAGCTGCGAAACCTAGTAATGGAACTGGCGGACGAGGTTTATAGGTCGGGGTCTTCCATGAGAGAGACCCGGTGGACGAACGAGAGCAGCAGCGCAAGGTCCGGCACCGCTTGGGGGTGTTGCGTCACGCGGAGGAGGTCATGGGCAATGTGGGTCATCGGATTTGAGCGGCGTCGATGATGTTTATGAGGTTCCAGTTGGGGCGGCCGGCGTAGAGCAGGACGCGTAGCCTGTAGTGGGCGAAGCATCGGAACCCGAACCCGACGCGTTTGATGCGCTTGATCAGGTTGTTGGCGGCTTCGATGGGTCCGTTCGAGACCCGGGAGCGGTGCCAGGCGACGATCTGGTGGCGCCAGCGTCGCAGTGTCCGGCCGAGCGAGCGGACCTCTGGTGGGTGATCAAAGGTCGAGGAGGTCGTCGGCGAGCTCGTCGACGAAGGTGTCGGCCTCGTCGGGGTCATCGATGGCGTAGATGCCTCGGATGGTCTCTTTGGCGTGCCACGCGAGGCGCACCTCGCCCCGGGGTCGCCGGCTTCGAGGAGCCCGAGGAGCTTGGCCTCGCCGCGTTCGTCGAGGCGTTCGTGACCCTTGGTGAGCAGCCGACGAGATCGGTAGAGCGGGTCGTTCTTGCGGCCCCGGTGGCCGAGGGTCTCGTTCTGGACCCGGCGGCGGCACTCGTCCAGCTTCGAGTTCGCCAGCTTCACGACGTGAAACGGGTCCGCGACCTGGGTGGCGTCGGGGAGGTGGGCAAGTGACGGATAGACCACACGGTGCCGGTCCGGTTCTCGGGCTACGCAGGCATGGACATCGGGCGCGACAACGGTGGCGTCGTCGACCTGGCCTACGAGCGCGAGAAGCCGTTCCCGTTCACCGGGACCGTCAAGAAGGTGGTGTTCGACCTCAAGCCGCACGTCGTGGACGAGGGCGAGGCCGAGCTCCACGCCGCCGCGCTCCAGGGACACGCGGCGCACGGCTTGTCGGCATGACCCGGAGCGCGAGGAGGATCGCAATGCCACCCGATGAGGAGACGACGGACGTGCTGATCGGCGGCCACATGTCGACCGACGCCGCCCAGGAGGACTACGAGGCCGTCCTGAACTGGGGCGCCCGGCTCTGGAGCGCCGTCGTGGTGAGCAAGGATCTCGAGGGCAACGTCTCGGTCGAGCAGACCGATCACATGGTCGAGGTGGGCGTCGCGGGACTTGCCGCGGTCGGCTTCGCCGTCGGCCTCTTCGCGCCGCCACTGCTCGCTGCCACCGCCATCGGCGGGGCGGCAGGGTGCTGCACAAGCGGACGGGCAGCAAGATCGAGCAGGCAGCGGGCGCGACGATCCCCATCGCGGGCGCCGGCCTGATCGTCGCCTACAAGCACGCCGATGCCCAGACCGTAGAGCCGGCCGTCACCCGTGCGATCAAGAAGGTCGTCGGCGAGGCGGAGGGCCACCATGTCAAGGCCCTCCGGGGCGCGCTCGAGGAGGCCCAGAAGAAGATGGCCGAGGCGGACGGCTCGTAGGCACGGTCCTCTCGCACGTAGAGCTCGCCCTTGGATCGACGCTCACCCGGGATGGCTCCTCACGCTGCATCCGGCTCGTGACCTCGGCGCCCCGGGCGACCTCTCGATCAGCTCACGACATCTTCGTGCGGCCGTCACCGTCCAGTCAGCTTCGGTTCATCTGGCTCCAGCCGTGCCGTCATTGGGCTGGGTAGGCTGACCGCCGTCGGTGGCCGTTAGAAGGTGGCAGATGGAAGGCTTCGTCCAGTCGCTCGTCATCGCGGCGCTGGTCATGCTGGCGGAGCTGGCGATCAGGGAGCTGTGGCCGCGGCTGTGCCGGCTGACGCTGGCGCTCTGAGTCCAACCGCCGGTCCCACCCTCCGAGCCGCACGGCGGAGCCGACGCGCGGCAACACGACGGCACCCGCGGTCGCGGCGACCGAGGCTGCCGTGCTGAGGGTCCAGCCGACCGGCCCGAGCGGCCGACAGCCGAACAGGTGGGACAGGCCCGGCGTCTGGACGATCCCCGCCAGGATGCCGGCTGAGCCCAGCCCGGCAGCCAGCACCACGGGATCCCGTCCCCCGACCAGGATGGTCTGGCCGAGTTGCGTCCCGACCACAGCGGTCATCCCGACGGTGCTGGCGTGGGCCCGCGTCCCGGTGGCCCGGGCCAAGAGCCACGCACCCGTCGCTCCGGTCGATGTCAGAGTGGCCCGCAGCGCGATGTCGCGGGTGAGCGTGCCCAGCGACGCCTCCGGTCCTTCCCGAACGAGCTGCTCGGGGGCGGGGCGCGAGGGTTGACGGACGGCGATCGCCAGGGCCGGCGCAGTGTCGGTGAGCAGGTTCACGAGCAAGAGCTGACGAGCGTTGAGCGGCGCCCGGCCGCCGATGGCCGAACCGGCGACCATGAAGCCGATCTCGCCGAGGTTCCCACCCACCAGGATGGCGGCTGCGTCCCGGGCCGAGGCCCACAGCGCCCGGCCCTCGAGGAGGGCGTCGACGACGGTCTCGACGCGGTCGTCCACGACCACCAGGTCGGCGGCGTCCTTGGCCGCCGGTGTGCATTGCTCGCCGAACGCGATCCCCACGTCGGCCAGCCGGATGGCCTGTGCGTCGTTGGCCCCGTCCCCGGTCATGGCCACCACGCGCCCTGCCTGCTGGTAGGCCCGCACGATCCGCACCTTGTGCAGAGGCGTCACGCGGGCGAAAACGGCGACCCCGGGCAGCACGTCGGCCAGCTGCTCGTCGCTCATGGCGTCGACGTCGGGTCCCGTCACCATGCGCTTGCCGTTGAGGAGATGCAGTTCCGAGGCGACGCTGTCCGCCGTGCTGGGGTGGTCACCCGTGACCATCACGACCTCGACCCCGGCCCGCTGGAGGTCACGGAGAGCCGCGGCCGCCTCCGGTCGCACCGGGTCGCTGTAGGCGATGAAGCCGATGAACGTGAGCCCGTCGATGCCGTGGTCCTCAAGGCTCGCGGCTGGGGGCAAGCTGCGCTCTGCCACCGCGAGGACCCGCAGGCCGCGTCTCGCCATCCGGTGCGCGTGCTCGGTCAGGCGTCGTCGTCCCTGCCCGTTCAGCCGGTTGGTCCCTCCGCGGGCGGGCCAGGTCACGCACCGGGCGAGGACGACTTCGGGGGCCCCCTTGACGGTCAGGCGCTTCGTCGCTCCGCTGCCGTTGCCGAGCACGGCATGGAACGCTCGCCCGGGCTCGAACGGCAGCTCCGCCAGTCGTCGCCACTCCTTGGCGTCGTCGCTCGTCGTGACGTCGGCCGCACCGGCGCGATGGACCAGCGCGCGGTCCTCGGCGTGCACCAGGCCGTCGCCAGCGCTCGGCGAGGCGCGGAGGCCGGCGGCCAGGATGCGGCGGGCCTCCGGGGAGATGCACGGCTCGTCGACGGCCATCTCGGTCACGCCGTCGGACACGACGATCAGGGCGATGCGTCCTTCGGTCAGGGTGCCCGTCTTGTCGACGCAGGCAACGTCGACGCGACCCAAAGCCTCCACCGCACGGCGAGAGCGGACCAGCGCGCCCCGGTCGGCCAACCGTCGCGCCGCACTGAGCTGGGCGACCGTGGTCAGCAGTGGCAGTCCTTCGGGCACAGCGGCAGCCGATAGGGCCACGCCTGATTCAACGATCTCGGTCAACGACGCGCCACGTAGGCCGGCCAGGACCGCCAGCAGGCCGGCGCTGCCGACCGCTACGGGGCCGGACACCCGGCTCAAGGTACGGAGGCGCGCCTCGAGGCCGCTGGGTGGAGGCTCCCCTCCCGGCAGGTGCGCACTCCGTCGGGCCTCGGTGTCCGGCCCGGCGGCGACGACCACGGCGGTCGCCTCGCCGGTCGCCACCGCGGAGCCCTCGAACAGCATGGAGGACCGCTCCGCCAGGGCGGCGGCGAAGGACGGTGCCGCGTTCTTGGGCACGGGGAGAGACTCGCCGGTCAGGCTCGACTCATCGACCTCGAGCGACCGCGCGCCGACGATCCGGCAGTCCGCAGGCACGGTCTCTCCCGCTCGCAGCCGAATCAGGTCACCGTCGACGAGGTCGCGCGCGTCGACGAGGATCTCCTCGCCCTCCCGGATGGCGACGACGACCTGCCCGGCTCGGGCGTCGAGACGCTCGATGGCGCGGTCGGCGCGGTGCTGCTCGACCCCACCGATCAGCGCGTTGAACAGCACGACGCCGCCCACCATCAGCGCGTCGACCGTCGAGCCGACCGCGGCGGCCAGGCCCGCTCCGGTCGCGAGGATGGGCGTGAACGGGTTGATCAGCTCCGCGGCCACCGCTCGGGCGAGCAGCAGCGGGCCCGGGACCAGCGTGGGTTCGGCGCGCCGGCGGTTCACGGCTTCGTCATGCGACAGGCCCGCGGCCGAAGTCCCCAGCCGCTCGAAGGCCGTCCGTGTCTCCAGCTCGTGCCAGGCCACCGACTCGGGCCACGCGGGGATTGGCCGCCGCGCCAGCTCGATCCCGGATCGGATGCCATTGGCCAGCGACACCGCCGACGCGGTGTTCACCGCGTTCATCGTCCGTCCGACCGCTTCGGACGGGCGTCCCAAGAGTCCGGCGACAGCGCCGGTCCCTGCTCCCAGGGCCGCCACCACCGCGCTCTCACGAGCTACGCGGCGAGACACGGAGCACGCCTGGACCATCAGATATGCGTGAGCGAGGTCGTCGTCCTCGGCGAGCAGGTCGGCCTCCCACGGCGGCGGGCCCGACCCGATCCGGAGTCCCAACGCGACGTCAGCCACCGACAATCCGGGCGATCCGCCGGCCGCGACCAGGAGCACGACCGCGCCGTCGCGCTGCAACGTCTGGATGCCCCGCGGGAGAGCGGCCGCGTCGGGCAGTCGATCGCAGCCGAGTTCTGCGGCCGCGCGGTCGTCGTGCCCCGCGATGACGATCTGGAGGCCCGCGAGTCGGGCCGCGGCCACCAGCTCCTGGGCGCCCGCTCGCAGGCGCGGCCGACTGCCGG
>Ga0075430_100001571_pt1 | contig 18683 bp, 10 predicted proteins | sample RhiMetdeltSRZDD4_FD_75294 | JGI IMG/M metagenome (GOLD analysis project Ga0075430, IMG submission 75294) | Populus rhizosphere microbial communities from Tennessee, USA - Rhizosphere MetaG P. deltoides SRZDD4 | ecosystem: Host-associated > Plants > Roots > Rhizosphere > Soil | place: USA... | reverse complement strand
GAGCTGCTGCTCCAGCCGGCTCGCCTCGCGGCGGGCGTGGTCCAGGTCTTCCTGGAGCGCCGCGAGCTTCGCCTCGAGCTGATCGACCGGCGCGCCAACCGTCCGCGCCAGGTGTAGCAGTCGCTCCTGTTGCTCCCATGCATAGTTAAACGCCGGTTCACCAGCCAGTACTTCCACCCGGCGGATGCCGCTGGCCAGTCCGCCCTCACGCACGAGGATCGCCGGGCCGACGTCGCCGGAGCGGTGAACGTGCGTACCGCCGCACAACTCCTTGCTCCAGCCGCCGATGTCCACCACCCGCACCTGGTTGCCGTACTTCTCGCCGAAGATCGCCACGGCGCCGGCTCGCCGCGCCTGGTCGATGTCCATCACCTGCCAGCCGACCGGCAGGTTCTCCAGGACGTGGCGGTTGATCGCGGCATGGATCTTCTCGAGCTCGTCGCGGCTCAGGCCTCTGGGGTAGTTGAAGTCGAACCGGGCGACATGCGGCGCGACCAGCGAGCCCTTCTGCTCGGTGCTCTCGCCCAGGACGTCCTTGAGCGTGCGATGCAGGATGTGCGTAACGGTGTGGTGGCGGGCCGTGTGGGCACGGTGCGCGTGATCCACCTCGCCTTGGACCTCGATCCCGCCTCGCAGCACGCCGCTCTCCACGATCCCAAAATGCGCGATGTGACGATCGTCGATCCGGCGGGTGTCCGTGACGCGGAACGTCCCGTCCCCACTTCGGATGATCCCCTGGTCGCCGACCTGTCCGCCGCCCTCGGCGTAGAAGGCCGTCTGATCCAGGACGATCAGCCCCTCTTGCCCCGCTCGGAGCTCCGCGACCGCCTGATCTCCGTCGCGCAAGGCAAGAACCGTACCCGGGCTCTCCAGCCGATTGAAGCCGACGAAGCTCGTCGTGGGCACGTCGCTCACGTCGTACGCCTTGTCCTCGGCGACACCTCGGAAGCTCGACGTCGCCCGGCTGCGGCTCCGCTGCTCCTCCATGGACGTTTCGAAGCCGGCCCGGTCGGCCGTCAGCCCGGCCTCGGCGAGCATCTCCTCGGACAGCTCGAACGGGAACCCGAAGGTGTCGTGGAGCTGGAACAGCAGCCGCCCTGCCACCTCGGACTCGCCGCGCGCCTTCGCCTGCTCGATCCAGAGGTTGAGACGCTCGGAGCCCGACTCCAGGGTGTCGGCGAACCGCGACTCCTCCAGGACGATCGTCTCGACGATCCCGTCCTGCTTCTCCCGCAGCTCCGGGTACGGCTCCTGCATCCTTGCGATGACGCGCTCGACGATCTGGCCCAGGAACGCGCTCCTGATCCCCAGCTTCCGGCCGAATCGCACGGCGCGCCGCACGATCCGGCGCATCACGTAGCTCCGGCCCTCGTTGCCGGGCACCACGCCGTCGGCGGCCAGGAACGTCGCGCCGCGCGCGTGGTCCGCCACGATGCGCAGGGCGTAGTCGGTCTGCTCGTCGCGGCCGAACGCGGTCGCGGCGATCTCGGCCGCCGCGTCGATGAACGGGCGGAACAGGTCGGTCTCGTAGACCGTGTGGACCTGCTGCATGATCGCCGTGACGCGTTCCAGGCCGGAGCCGGTGTCGACGTTGGCGCGCGGGAGCAGCGTCCGGTTCCCCTCACGGTCCTGGTAATACTGCATGAAGACCAGGTTCCAGAACTCCAGGTACCGGTCGCACTCACAGCTCGCCTTGCACGTCGGCTCTCCGCACCCGCGCTCCGGGCCCCAGTCGTAGTACAGCTCCGAGTCCGGCCCGCACGGGCCTTCCGCTCCGGGCGGTCCCCACCAGTTCTCCGGGTCGTCCACGATGCGCTCGGCCGGGACCCCGATCTTCAACCAGATCTGGCGGGCTTCGTCGTCGGTGGGGTGGACGGTGACGTGGATCTTCTCAGGCGGAAGCTGGAGCCACTCGGTGACGAACTCCCAGGCCCAGGGGATGATCGACTCCTTGAAGTAGTCGCCGATCGAGAAGTTGCCGAGCATCTCGAAGAAGGTCAGGTTGCGGGGGTTGCCGACCTCGTCGATGTCGCCGGTCCGGAAGCACTTCTGGATTGAGGTCATCCGGATGGCCGGCGGCACCTCGCGGCCGAGCATGTACGGGATCATCTGCTGCATGCCGGCCGTGGTCAGCAGCACGCTCGGGTCGTTGAACGGGACCAGGCTGGAGCTGGGCTGATAGACGTGGCCGCGCTCGGCGAAGAACTCGATGAATGCACGACGGACCTCGTCACTGGTACCAGGACGCGGACGAGAGGACATGCTGGAAATCACCCGCCGATGTCGGAGAATCGCGACTCGTGACCGCGCACCCCGAGGGGTGGTCCCCCCGCCCGAGCGCGAAGCCAACTCGGAGGAAGTGTATCAGACGGCTCTGAACCTTACGTCCGGAAGTCGGCCACTGTTTCAGCACCGTAACCCGCCAGACGGGCCAACCGCAACGAAGCCGCTGGGCACCACGGTCCGTGCGGTGCGGAAGGTGCTGGAGACGGCCTTTTGCCCGTGGGATCAGGCGGCGGTCGGCCGGACGGCGTCGAGCGCCACCAGCGTCGCGTCGAAGAGGCGCTCGACCTCGAGCACGAGCTGCTGCAGCTCGGCGCTGCTGCCCTCGCTCGACCGCTCTTCGAGCCGGTGGGACGCCTCGACCAGGTCCGTCGCGCCCCAGGCCAGCGCTTCGCCCTTCATCGTGTGGGCCCGCCGGTAGAGCAGCTGGGCGTCGTGCCGGGCGGCGGCCTCCCGGCGCCGTAGCTCGGCGGTGGCGGTGTAGCCATCCATCTCCGGCATCAGACAGTCCATCAGGACCACGTCGTACTGGCGCATCTCGAGCGCCGCCAGCCCCTGGACGCCATCGTTGACCACGTCGGCCGCGTAGCCGAGCTTCTCCCGCAGCCCGACAGCGACCCGCTGATTGACCGGGGAGTCTTCGACGATCAGGATCGTCGGATAGGCGGCGTCATGCACCACGGCGTCGCTCTGTGCGCCGTCGGCTGAGACGGCGATGGGCTGGGCAGCGTGCTCGACGGCGCCGGCTGGCGTGCCAGGGATTGGTGCTGGCACCGTCGGCACGTCGCACGCTCGGCGGAGGCGACAGGTGAACCAGAAGGTGCTTCCTGCCCCGCTCTCGCTCTCGACGCCGATCTCCCCGCCCATCAGCTCGGCGAGGCGCTTGCAGATCGCCAGCCCGAGCCCGGTCCCGCCGTACCGTCGACTGGTGCCGGCCTCAGCCTGAATGAATGGCTGGAAGAGGGTGGCCAGGATCTCCGGGCCGATCCCGATGCCGGTGTCCTGGATCTCGATGCGCGGGACCACGACGTCGTCATTCACCGACCCGGGCGAGAGGCTGACGGTGACGGTGCCGTGCGAGGTGAACTTGACGGCGTTGCCGACCAGGTTGGTCAGGATCTGCCGCAGCCGACCGGGATCGCCGACCACGTGTGCCGGCACGGCCGGGTCCAGCCTGACGTTCAGCTCGATGCCCTTGCGGTAGGCGCTGGCACGCAGCAGCTCGGCGACGTCCTCGATCGTCTCGCGCAGGTTGAACGGGACCTCTTCCAGCTCCAGCCGGCCGGCCTCGATCTTCGAGAAGTCCAGAATGTCGTTGATGATCGTCAGCAGGGCGTTGGCGCTCGAATGGATCGTCTCGGCCTGCTCGCGCTGATGACGATCCAGCGGCGAATCGATCAGCAGCTCGGTCATGCCGATGACGCCGTTCATCGGGGTCCGGATCTCGTGGCTCATCGTCGCCAGGAAGTCGCTCTTGGCGCGGTCGGCGGCCTGGGCGGCGACCGCCAGGGCGCGAGCCTGCTCGGCCGTCTTTTCCAGGGAGGCGTTGGTCTGCTCCAGCATCTGGTTCGAGTCGGCGATCTGCTGGTCGAGCGAGGCGTTGCGAACGGCGATCGCCGCGTGGTCGGCGAGCGTGGCGATCAGCGCCCGATTCTCAACCGTCAGGTCGGTGACGCGCCGCGCACCGACGGCGATCACGCCGAACAGCTGGCCGCCGACGGTGACCGGCACCAGGTAGATCGACCGAACGCCCTGCTCCCGCCACCAGGCGAGGACCGCCGACGAGAAGCGTGAATCGCCGGCGATCTCCGTGACGAGCACCGGCTCCAGGGTTCGCGCCACCGAACCGGCCAGGTTCTGACCGATCGTGTTGCGGCGCACTGGGAACGGTGCCTCAACGGGGGTGCTGGTGTACGGACGCGATTCGAGCGTCGTGCCAGAGTCGTCCACCAGCCAGAAGACCGTGCCGGGCGCATCGACCAGGTCCATGATCGCCGTGGCGACCTCCTGGAGGACATCGTCAAGCTCCAGTGACGAGGAGACGGTGCGCATCAACTGGCCGAGACGGCGCGACCGCTCGACCTGCTGCTGGACGCTGGCGTAGAGCCGCGCGTTCTCGATCGCCATCGCGGCGCGGCGCTGGCTTGGCAGCGCCAGAAACGTCGAGCGCCACTGGAGCGCCCGCTCGCTTGCCGCGAGCGCCAGGCGCTCCTCTTCCGCGCGTTTCCGCCCCGTGATGATCTCGCTGAAGAAGACGACGCCGCCGATCGTCCCGTCCCCTGAGCGCCACGGCTGGACTTCCCAGTGCAGCCACTGGACCTGACCGTCCTGGCGCTCGAACGGGTCTTCGTCACACCGTTCGAACGCGCCGGCCAGGCAGCGCTGGTGGATCTCCCGCCATCGATCCGGCAGCTCCGGGAACACGTCGTAGTGGGACTGCCCGATCAGCTCCTTCCCTTCGAGGCCGTAGTCGCTGATCCAACGGCGGCTCGCCACCAGGTAGCGCATCTCGCGATCGAGCATCGCCAGGGCCACCGGGGCCTGCTCCACGAAGCGGCGGAGCGTCTCCTCGGTGGCGCGTGCCTCCTGCAACGCCTCCTCCCGCTCGGCGGTACGCTCGGCGAGACGGTCGCGCATCGTCATGAAGGCCCGGGCCAGCGCCCGAACCTCCGAGGTGCCGCCGGTCGGCACGGGCGCGGACGTATCGCCGTCAGCCAGCCGCTCGACCGACGTGCTCAGCGTCGCCAGCGGCAGCGTCACCCGCCGCGCGATGAAGATGGCGACTCCGGCCGCGATCACGATCGCGAGCATCAGGAGCCCGTAGGCGATCTCGCGGGAGGTGCGTGCATCCGACAGTGCGATGCTGGCTGGCCGTTCGACGACCACCCCCAGCCGATCCCTTCGACGCGGGCGAACCCGACCAGCACCTGTTGACTGTCCACCACGTCAATGGTCGAGCCGGCGTTCTCTCGCATCGTGATGAGGTGATCGACACTCTCACGCCGGGCGTAGCTCGGCCGCCCCTGGGCGATCTCCTCGCGGGAATGCGCGATCACCGTGCCGGCCTCGTCGACGATGAACGCCTGAATCCCAGGCGTCGACGACCGGTCGAGCAGGTCCACGAGATGCGAGGACTCCAGGACGATCGTCGCGACGCTGGCGATTCGTCCCTGGTCGTCTCGAATGCCCGTTGCGTCTGCGAACACCGGCCGGCCGACCAGCGTGGAGAGCGAGGCACGCACGCTGCTCGGAGCCCCGGCGGCAACGGACGGGATCCAGTCCGACGTCGAGTCCATCGGCGCGCGGCCGTCGCCCCTGGCGATCGCGGCGCCTGATGGCGCGAAGGTTGAGAACGTGACGGCGTCCGGATATGCTCGCTTCGTCGCTTCGAGCAGCGCCCGGTGCTCGTCGGGAGACATTGCGGCCAGTCCCGGGACGCTGGCGAGCGCTCGCAGCGCTTGCTGGTGGTGGCCGACGTACTCGGCCACGTTCGCCGACAACGCCTCGGCCAGCGCCTGGTTGACGTTCAGTTGCGCCTCGACTGTCGAGCGCTCCTCGCGGTGCCCCAGCAGCGAGATCGTGGAGGTGATCACCACCACGGTGATGCCGAGCAGCGCCACGGCGAGCTGCGCCTGGAGTGACGAGGTGTCGCCGGTCTGCCGTGCGCGCACCCACGGCTGCACGATCAGCGCGGCGCCGAAGAGTCCGAAGAAGAGGACGCCGACCATCGCGTCGGCTGGCAGCGCTACGAGGAGGGCGTAGGCTACAAAGATCGACCCCGGCGCGACCTTCGCCACCCTTGAGATCGGAGTCACTCGCAGCCGCGTGACCTGCGTCACCATCAGCACACCGCCGGCCAGCACGAAGATCCCGCCGTTCCAGATCGTGGGCACGGGGCCGGACGGCGGTGGCGCGTTGAGCGCGATGCCGGCGACGATCGCGATGCCGACGGCTGTCGCGCTCATCCCCAGCATCAACGCGAGCGCGTTGATCGGCTGACGTCCGCATTGGACGGGGATCGGCGGGATCGCGGACGCGACCAAAGTCCAGCATGCCATCGTCAGTGAAAGCGCCGCGCTGTGCCAGAGCCCCGGGACGGCGTAGCCGATGCCACCTGCCAGGATCGGGCCTGCCGCGATCACGTGCGAGGCGACGAAGACCTGGCGGGAGACCCTGAGCAACGTGATGCCGACCAGCAGCATGCCGCCGCAGATCAGCGTCACGCCGAGGGCTGGCGCCAGCGGCCGTATCACCTGGTAGGTCAGCCCGGTCAGCTTGTGCGGCGCGACGAGCATGAGCGCGCCAAGCAGCAGGCAGAACAGTCCGACTGCTACACGCAGGGCATCGACCTGAAACGTGCGCGCTATCAAGTGCATCCTCAGTGTCCAGCCTCACGGGCACGCCGACGTCCGGACACTTGAAAAACGGGCGCCGCTACGAGGACGGGATGGTCAGCACTGATGCAATGCTAGCGCGTTGGACCGATCTGTCGGAAGCGCAGATGCGCTACAGCAGCGCCAGTTGTCGCACTTTGGGCTCGGCGGTCCAGTGCAGGCTCGGGCGATGGCGCTCCGCGACCCGCACGGTTACGTGGCCGAGCCCGACCGAGTCGAGGTGCCCCGCGACGGCCGCGAGCGCGACCGGCGGCCGGTTGTTGGTCGGGCTCAGATGCGCAAGCCAGACCTCGCCGGGCACCCGGTCGCGGCAGGCCGCCAGCGCCTGGGCCGTCGCCGCGTTCGAGAGGTGGCCGTGCTGCCCCAGGACCCGTCGCTTCAGGAAGGTCGGGTACGGACCGTTCTGGAGCATCTCGACGTCGTGGTTCGCTTCGAGGATCAGCAGGTCGTTGTCGTGGAGGTTGCGCTGGACCTCGGCGGTCACGTGTCCCAGGTCGGTCGTGACCGTGACGGTGGCGGCCTGCGCCGTAAGCTTGAACCCGACAGGCTCGTAGGCGTCGTGCGGTACCCGGAAGGCGCTGACCTCGAGATCGCCGACGCGAAACGGCCGGTCGGTGCCGACCGGCCGCGCCAACGGCGCATCTCGAAGCGAGGCGCAGCCGAGCGTTCCCGGCGTCGCGAAGATCGGCACCTGATAGGTGTCCGACAACCGGCGGGCCGAACGCGTGTGGTCGCTGTGATCGTGCGTCAGCAGGACGCCGGTCAGATCGTGGGGAGAGATGCCCAGGCGGCACAAAAAGCCGGTGATCCGGCTCAGCGGGATGCCGCACTCCACCAGGACCGTGGCGCCCTCGCCCCGCACGAGGTACGCGTTGCCGGAGCTGCCGCTGGCGATCGACCAGACTTGCATAGGTGACAGGGGATAGTGATAGGGGATAGGTTACAGGGGCGATCTCCTATAACCTGTCCCCTATTCCCTATCACCTACTCCAGGTAGTCCCGGAGCTTCTTGGAGCGGCTCGGGTGGCGCAGCTTGCGGAGCGCCTTTGCCTCGATCTGGCGGATCCGCTCGCGGGTGACGCCGAACTCGCGGCCGACCTCTTCCAGCGTCCGCTGGCGCCCGTCGTCCAGGCCGAAGCGGAGCTGGAGCACCCGCCGCTCGCGCCCCGTCAGCGAGTCCAGGACATCCTCGACCTGCTCCTTGAGCAACTGGTGCGAGGCTGCATCCGACGGCGCCATCGCGCCCTGGTCCTCGATGAAGTCCCCGAGGTGGCTGTCCTCTTCCTCGCCGATCGGCGTCTCCAGCGAGACCGGGTCCTGCGCGACCTTCAGGATGTCCCGGACGCGGTCCGGGGTGATCTCCATCTCCGCGCCGAGCTCTTCCGAGGTCGGCTCGCGGCCGAGATCCTGGACCAGCCGCCGGGTGAGGCGGCTCAGGCGGTTGATCGTCTCTACCATGTGGACGGGGATCCGGATCGTGCGGGCCTGGTCCGCGATGGCGCGTGTGATCGCCTGGCGAATCCACCACGTGGCGTAGGTGCTGAACTTGAACCCCTTGCGGTACTCGAATTTCTCCACCGCCCGGATCAGTCCGATGTTCCCCTCCTGGATCAGATCCAGGAGCGACATCCCGCGTCCGATGTACTTCTTGGCGACGCTGACGACGAGGCGGAGGTTCGCCTCGGTCAGCGCGGCACGCGCGCGGCCGGCCTCGAACTGGACCCAGCCGAAGTGCTCGGCCAGCGCCTTCGGGTCTACCGTGAGCGCCCGTCCGACGATCGGCGTCAGCGGCCCCTCGTCGCCGTCGGCCCGGCGCGTGGCGATCCAGTCGCGCACCTCCTCCGGCACGAGCCGGCAGAGCGTCGAGAGCTCGACCAGATCCTCGCGAACGTTCTCGGTGGCGGCCCCGACGCGTGGCGCGAGCTCCTGGCAGCGGTCGAGTGAGATCTCGTCGGTTTCGCCCAGCGTCGAGATCGCGACACGATACCCAGAGAGCGTCGATTCGAGCGACGGGAACCAGTGGGCCAGGAGCGGGAAGCGTGACTCGAAGCGCCGCTCGAGCTCACCCATGATCTCGAGCGCGGCCGCCTCGCGGTCCGCCTGGTCGAGATCCTCCTGGATCTCACGCGCGAGGCCCTCCAGGTAGACGCCTTCCTCCATCCGGCGGGCCAGCCGCTTCTCGCCGTCCCAGGAGAGGAGCGGCACCAGCCCGATCTCGCGCAGGTACATCCGGACGTGGTCTTCCAGGCCTTCGACGTCCTCGGGCCGGGCCATCGTCTCGACGACTGCCTCGCCGTCCGTGCTCGGGCGGTCTGCAAACGCCAGCCCGACGACAGGATCAGCCTCTTCTTCTTCCTCTTCGAGCAGGAGGTCGGCGTCGGTCGGCGCGATCCAGCCGATCGTGGCGACGTTGCCGGAGACGGTCCCCTCGAGCACGGGGCCGTCGGCCACGATCACCTCGACGTCGCCGCTCTCGACGATCAGCGGCTCGGCCGCCAGGAGATCGGGGCTGAGCGTGTCCGCCCCGAGGTCGTCCGGCTCAGTGAGCTCGTCGTCCGGATCGAGCGTCGTGGCGACGCCAGCGTGCAGCGACGAGTAGGCGTCCGGCTCGAACGGGGGGAGGGTATCTGCTACCGTCGCCTCACCCGAGACGCGGCTGATTCGCGGATCGTCAACCACCAAGCACCTCCTGCCCCCGTCGGATGCTCCAGGACGCCGTGCCCACCACGCCGAGGCGCTGCTGTTCGCGGATGATCTCGTTGACGCTCTCGGACAGTTGATAGATCTGCTCGTTTAGCGCTCGTTTCGCGGCGATGTCCAGCCCGTCTTCCTCCTCCTTGAGGGCCGAAACGAGTGCCTGAGTTTGCCCCAACTGACGGTGCTTCCGCAACTCCAGCCGTCGCACGTCGTACTCCCGAAGGAGCTCCTCCGGTGAGATGCGCTCGTTCTCCTCATCGCAGGCCCGCACCCGCTCGAGGATCGACTCGACAGAACTGCCGAGAGATTGCTGCGCGCGATCGATCGCCGTCGCGACGTCGGGCCAGGCCGGGCCAGCCTGAAGCTGCTGCAGGATCGCCCGATGAGCCGCGCTCGCGAAGTCGTTGGGGTCCGGCCAGGTCTCGACCACGCCGGCCCGCAGCAACAGCGCGATCACCAGATCCTGAAGCTGCTCGTCCGCGCTGACTTTCGTTTCGATGCCGACGGACTGGCGCTCACTTTGCGTGCTCGGGGCGGCCGCGGAAGCGCCCCCGCCAGGCCCGCCGTCGTCAGGTCGGAACGCTGGCTGCCCCAGCGGCGGCCGATCGTCTGGCGGTCTGACGACGTGCATCTTGCGCCGTAGCAGCTCGCGTAGCACGTCCACACCCGTCCCGATGATGGCGGCCAGGCGCTGGAGGTACTGGTCGCGGTCGATCGGGTCGGCCACGTCGTAGACCAGGCCGACGGCGGCCTGGGCGGCCTCGCGGCGGCCTTCGGTCTGGCTCAGGTCGTAGACGCGGGGGATGTTGGCGAAGACGAACTCGACGATCGGCTGGGCCGCCTCGGATTCACGCGTCCACTGCTCCGGGTCCTGGCGGATCACCTCGTCAGGGTCTTTGCCGCCGGAGAGCGAGAAGGCTTTGAGCACCGTGCGGCGCGGCGCGAAGATCGCGGCTGCCGCGTCGCGCCCACGGATGCGCTCCGAACGGTTCAGCAGGCTGAAGTCGATCCGCGGCGCCTCGTCCCTGGTGCCCTCATGGGCCACACCGGAGCCACGCAGGGCGGCTCGCAGTCCGGCCGCGTCGCTGTCCAGGCAGAGCACGATCTCGCGGGCGCTCTGGCGGCGCAGCAGCTGGACGTGCCGCTCGGTGAGGGCCGTGCCGAGTGTGGCGACGACGTTGGTGAAGCCGGCCTGGTGCGGGATCAGCGCGTCCATGTACCCCTCGACGACGATCACCCGGCCCTGCTGGCGGATCGTGTCACGGGCCTGGTCCAGCGCGTACAGGTTGGCGCCCTTGTCGAACAGGTCGTTCTGAGGCGAGTTGAGGTACTTCGGCTGCTGGTCCGGGTGGAGCGCCCGGCCGCCGAACCCGATCACCCGGCCCTCGACGTCGCGGATCGGGAAGATCAGGCGCTCGCGGAACCGGTCGTAGACTCGCCCACCATCCTCGCTCTGGCCGAGCGCGCCGGCCTTGACACACTCCTCGATGGTGTAGCCGGCTCGGGTCAAGTGGCGCTCCAGGCCGCGACCGGCCGCGTCGGAGTAGCCCAGCCCGAACCGCTCGACGCTGGCCGGCGTGATGCCGCGCTGCTCGGCGTAGGCGCGGGTCTCGGCGCCGGCATCGCCCATCAGCGAGGCACGGTAGTAGAGCGCTGCCGATTCGAGGATCGCCTGAAGGCGGTCACGCTCCTGGCGGGCGTTTGGGTCTGGCCGCTCGCGCTCCTCGATCGTGACGCCGGCCCGCTCGCCGAGGAAACGTAGCGCGTCACGGAAGTCGAGGTTGTCGCGCTTCTGGACGAACGAGAAGAGGTCGCCGCCCTCGTTGCAGCCGAAACAACGCCACGTTCCCGTGTCCGGCCAGACGTAGAACGAGCCGCTCTTCTCGCTGTGGAACGGGCAGAGCCCTTTGAACGCCTTGCCGGACCGCTTGAGCTGCACGGTCTGGCTGATGACGTCGACGACGTCCAGGCGGCGCTTGATCTCGTCGATCGTCGAGTCGGGCACGGGCGTCCTCGTCGTCGGTGCGTGGCCAGGAGCAAGCGATGCGGTACGTGAGCCCCGCTTGACCGAATGATGCCCTCCCCGGACCACAAGAGGGAACCCCCCGGCACACCGCCAACGATACGCGTCCATCACAACGTCTCGTCATTCGCGCCCTGACAACTCTGTCAGTACCGGCAGGATACCATCCGTGCCTGGCCCTACCAGGCGTCGCGGTTGACGACCTGGACGCGGTAGAGCGGCTTCGCGCGCTCGGCCTCCTCCTGCTCGTAGAGTTCGGACGTGTTGTCGGGGCCGTAGCCGCGCCAGAGCCAGGCCAGCGATTCTGGCAGGTCGAGTGTCCACTGCGCCGAATTGTGCGCCGCCGTGCCGTACCGGAAATGGAAGTCGTACAGCCTGGTTTTCAGCGCCTGGGCCATCTGGAGGTTGGCGAGCGGCCAGCTACCAGCCAGGTTGAGTCGCTGGGGGATCACGGACTCGGGGAAGTCGATGTCATACATGCCGTCGGAGAGCCAGACGCGAATGTTGCGCTTCGGCTCGCGGCGGATCAGGAACGGGAAGATGTAGCCGCCGTCGAGGTGCCGGTCAGGGTGCCATTGCAGCGCCGTGAAGCTGCCGATCGTCGAGTGCGCCCGGCTGAATTGCTCCGGGCGGTTCCAGCAGACGTTGAACGAGGCGATCCCGCCGGACGACTGGCCGGTGATCGCGCGCGAGTAGCCGTCCTGGCGCAGCTTGACCGTCTTCTCGACCTCCGGCAGCACCTCTTCGACCAGATACCGCCCGAAGTCGTCGTTGACGATGTCGTACTGGATGCTGCGGAGCTCTGACTCCGGGGTGGTTCCAGGCGGGGTCGTGGTCGGCGCCAGGGTGCCGCCGGTCGACGGCTCGATCAGGATGTGGACCATCGGCGGGATCAGCTTGCGGTGGACCAGGTTGTCGGTTACGACCTGCATCCGGGTCCCGAAGACGTCCATCAGCCCAACGTGGTTCTGACCGTCGAGCCAGACCATCACCGGCGCTCCGCGCCCCGTGTCGATGCCCGGATTGGTGTAGACCCAGTACCGAGACGTCGCGCCGCCGTAGATCCGGCTGGTGATGGTGCGCGTCTCGGAGAGCGTTCCGCGCTGTGCCTCGGGGATCGGGTAGCTGCCGGGGTTGTAGCCGGCGACCGAGCGCGGCATCGTCCCGCCCATCCCGCCGAGCACGTGCCCGTTGACATGCCAGAGGAAGTTGTGGGTCGTGCCGAGCCGCAGCGTCTCGACCCGATGCATGTACCCGGTGCCGGGGATCGGCGTCATCTGCAGCGGCGGCCCGTCGTCGATCGCGACGGCGGCCTGACGCTCGGTCTCGAGCAGGAAGAGGAACTCCTGCCCGGCCACCGCGACCGAACCCGACCTTCCCAGGGTGTCAGCATCGACGTTCGGATCGCACGCCAGCACGTCCCGCAGGAGCTCGTTCAGGTTCGGAGCCTGCTGTCGCGCCCCCTCAACCAGCCTGCACACGGCCTCGATCGCCTCGGCCTCCGGCCGCAGGCCGTCATCCCTGGTTTGTCCGCTCATCCAGGCCTCCCACTTCGCACGTCAGCACATCAGTGCTGAACCATGCACACGTAGCTTCCGTACCGCGAGCGTCAGCGAGTCGGACCCCGGGGCGCGACGACTGCCAGCCTCGACCCGGCGACCTGTCACTGGAAAGGTCCGACTCGCTGACGCTCGCGGTACGGAGAAGGCTAGCGTGCCGACAGTCTGGGCTACGACTCCCAGGTGTGGCGGCTACGAGAAGACTGCCCACTCGCGGGGGACGAAGATCTGCTCGAACGTCTTGACGGCGTACCGGTCCGTCATGCCGGCGATGTAGTCCGCCACCCGACGCTCCAGCGGCTCGTCACGTGGGTTGTCCTGAAACTCGGCCGGCATCTCCTCCGGCTTGCGGCAGAAGTGCTCGAACAACGCGTGGATCACGAACACCGTCTTCGGGTTGTCGACTTTCGCGTCAGAGGCCGTGTAGACGTTGCTGAACATGAACTCGCGCAGGCCGTTGAACAACTCCAACGTCGGCGGGCTGATCGCGATGGAGATGCCGTTACCCACGGCGTCGCGCCAGGTCGCGCCGTCGCCAGTTGCCACCCGCCAGTTGTAGTCCACGATGTCGCTCACCAGCGCCTCGATTCGCTGGCCGGTCGTCGTGCCGAACGCCTCGACGAACTCACCCGGGATCTGCTCCTCCCGGATGACGCCGGCCCGCAGGGCGTCGTCGATGTCGTGCGCCAGGTAGGCGATGCTGTCGGCCAGCTTGACGATCTGGCCCTCCAGCGAGCTCGCCACGCCCCAGCCCTCCGCCGCCACGCTCTCGCGCAGCTTCGAGTGGCGCAGGATGCCGTCTCGGACCTGCTCGGCCAGGTTCAGGCCACGCCCCTCGCGCTCCAGGAACTCCACGACCCGGACGCTCTGCTCGTTGTGGCGGAAGTGCCCGAGGATCTCGGCCATCGCGTCCTCGCCGGCGTGCCCGAACGGCGTGTGCCCGAGATCGTGGCCGAGGCCGGTCGCCTCGGTCAGGTCTTCGTTTAGCCGCAGCGCCCGGGCGATCGTCCGGGCCACCTGGGTCACTTCCATCGTGTGGGTCAGGCGCGTGCGGTAATGGTCACCTTTCGGCGCGATGAACACCTGGGTCTTGTGCTTCAGCCTTCGGAACGCCTTGCAGTGGATCACCCGGTCACGGTCGCGCTGGTACGCCGTCCGGAGCGGATCATCTTCTTGCGGCCAGCGCCGGCCGGAGGCGTCGACGCTACGGGCGGCGAACCTCGACAGAGTCCGGTCTTCGAGCTCCTCGAGCCGTTCGCGGACCTCGGGATGCGGCTTGTACGGGAGCACCGGAACCTCCAGACTCGAAAGACAGCGTAGCTACTCGCAGACCTGATCGCCGATCGGCGGCGTGATCGCTGCATCATGCGATGAATGAATTGTACGCCCGGACCTTGCGCAACCTCGTCAGTACGGAGATGGGATCGCCCCGACCTGCTGGAGCATCCCGAGCTGGTCGAGCTCCACCCAGTGCTCGGCGATCTTGCCGTCCACGACTCGGTTGATCTCGATCGCGGACATCCTCACTCGCGCGCCCGTCGGAGGCGAACCGAAGAACTCGCCCTCATGGGTGCCGACGAACGTCCAGCGGACCGCGACCCGGTCGCCCTGCGCCACGATGTCTTCGACTACCAGCCGCATGTCCGGGAACCCGTCGCGGAAGATCCCGATGAACTGCTCCCAGTCCTCGCCGTCGAGCGGACCGGGCATCCCGGGCACGTGTGCCACGAAGTCCTGGGCGCGCATCGCGCGCTCGGCGTCCGGATCGCCGTCGTCGATCGCCTGGAACCAGCGCCTGACCGCCGCCGCGCTCTCGTCACTCCCCATCGAGCCGATCGCCTCCCGGTGCACTGCTGGACAGGGTACCACTCGAAGGAAACAGAACCCCCTCCCCTGCCCTCCCCCTCGCAGGGGGAGGGCAGGGGAGGGGGTTCTCGTTACGCCGTCGTGCTGACGGCCGGACCCTCGACGCCCTCGCGGATGGCAGCCTGGGCCGCTGCCAGCCTAGCTACCGGGATCCGGAACGGCGACGAGCTGACGTAGTTCAGCCCGGCCCGGTGGCAGAACTCCACCGACTCCGGATCGCCGCCGTGCTCGCCGCAGATCCCGATCTCCAGGTCGGCGCGCGTCGCCCGGCCCTCGTCGACGCCCATTCTGATGAGACGTCCGACGCCCTCCGGGTCGATCACCTGGAACGGGTTGTCGGTGAGCAGCTTCGCATCCTGGTAGTAGCCCAGGAACTTGCCCTCGGCGTCGTCGCGGGAGAAGCCGTACGTCGTCTGGGTCAGGTCGTTGGTGCCGAAGCTGAAGAACTCGGCGTCCTCGGCGATCTGGCCGGCCGTCAAAGCGGCGCGCGGCACCTCGATCATCGTCCCGAACTTGTAGTCGACGGTGGTCTTCGCCGAGTCCTGGACGTCCTTCGCGACTTCCAGGAGCTGCTCCTTCACCTTGCGCAGCTCGCGGACGTCGCCGACCAGCGGGATCATGATCTCGGGGTGGGGGTCCTTCCCCTCCTGCTTCAGCTCGACGGCTGCCTCGAAGATCGCCCGGACCTGCATCTCGTTGATCTCGGGGAACATCAAGCCGAGGCGGCAGCCGCGCAGGCCGAGCATCGGGTTCGACTCGCGCATCGCGGCGACGGCCTGGAGCAGCTCCATCTTCTCGTCGTAGGCCGGGCCGGTTTCGCCCCTCATGCGCATCTCGGTCGTCTCGACCAGCAGATCCTCGTACTTCGGCAGGAACTCGTGGAGCGGCGGGTCCAGCAGCCGGATGATGACCGGCAGGCCGTCCATCGCCCGGAGCAGCCCCTTGAAGTCGCCCTTCTGGTACCCGAGCAGCGTCTCCAGCGCTTCGGTGTAGAGCGCCTTCGCATCCTGGTCGCCGGCCCGAGCCTTGGAGGCATTGAGGATCATCTGGCGCACCACCGGCAGCCGCTCGACTTCCTCGAACATGTGCTCGGTGCGGCAGAGTCCGATGCCCTCGGCGCCAAGCTCGCGGGCGTGGGCGGCTTCCCGCTCGCGGTCGGCGTTCGCCCAGGTGCCCAGCCGGCGCCGTCCGTCCGCCCAGGTCAGGATCGTGCGCAGGTCCTCATCCTCGGAGAAGTTCGGCTCGACCGTCGTCACCTCGCCGAGGATCACCTCGCCGGTCGTGCCGTCGATCGAGATGACGTCGCCTTCCTTGACGGTCGTGTCGCCGACGCGGAACGTCCGGGTTTCGAGGTTGACGCGGACGCTCTCGGCGCCGACGATGCACGGCTTGCCGAGGCCACGCGCCACGACGGCCGCGTGGCTGGAGGTGCCGCCGCGGCTGGTCAGGATGCCCTGCGAGACGATCATCCCGTGGAAGTCGTCGGGAGCAGTCTCGGGGCGCACCAGGATGACGCGCTTGCCGTCCTGAGCGATGTGCTCGGCGCGATCCGGGTCGAACACGACCTCGCCCACAGCGGCGCCCGGCGATGCGCCGACGCCGGTCGCGATTAGCTTGCCGCCCGCGTCAGCCGCCGCCTTGGCCGCCTCGTCGAAGCGCGGCAGCAGCAACTGGACGACGTGGCGCGGCTCGACGCGCAACAGCGCCTCGTCCTTCGAGATCAGCCCTTCGGACTCCATGTCGCGGGCGATCTTGACGGCCGCTCGGCCGGTCCGCTTGCCGCTGCGGGTCTGGAGCATGAACAGCTTGCCGCGCTCGACGGTGAACTCCAGGTCCTGCATGTCGCGGTACGTCTTCTCGAGCTGCCCGGCGATCTGCACGAACTGGTTGTAGACGTCCTCGTTGTGGTCCTTCATCGCGGAGATCGGCTCGGCGTTGCGGATGCCGGCCACCACGTCCTCACCCTGGGCGTTCGCCAGGAAGTTGCCGTAGAGCATCGCCTCGCCGGTGTTCGGGTCGCGGGTGAACGCGACGCCGGTCCCGGAGTCTTCGCCCATGTTGCCGTAGACCATCGTCTGGACGTTGACGGCCGTGCCCCAGTCGTCCGGCAGCTTCTCGGCCCGGCGGTAGTCCACCGCCCGGCGGCCCATCCAGGAGCCGAACACGGCCTGGATCGCCAGCCGCAGCTGCTGCAGCGGGTCAGACGGGAAGTCGGCGCCGGTCTCGGCCTTGACGATCTTCTTGTACTCGGCGACGACCTCGCGGAGCTGGTCGGCGCTCAGCTCCGGGTCGGACTTGACGCCGGCCTTCTCCTTCGCCTCGTCCAGGACGTGGTCGAACTTCTCGGCCGAGATCCCCTGGACGATCCGCGCGAACATGCTGATGAACCGGCGGTAGGCGTCCATCGCGAAGCGCGGGTTCGAGGTCAGCTTCGCCAGGCCCTCGACGCTGGTGTCGTTGAGGCCGAGGTTGAGGACGGTGTCCATCATGCCCGGCATCGAGACGCGGGCGCCGGAGCGGACCGACACGAGCAGCGGGTCGTTCGGATCGCCCAGCTTCTTGCCCATCTTCTGTTCGATGTTGGCAAGCGCCGCGAGCGTCTGGTCCCACAGGCCGTCCGGGAAGTCGTTGTTGTGGCTGTAGTAGTAGACGCACGATTCCGTGGTGATGGTGAAGCCTGGCGGGACCGGCAGTCCGGCCTGGGTCATGCTGGCGCAGCCCGCGCCCTTGCCGCCCAGCAGGTTCCTGGAATCAGGGCTGCTCTCGTCGAACAGGTACACCCACTTGTGAGAGGCGCCGCCCGACGGCGGGGCGCTCGATGTCTGAGCCATGCGGAGTCTACTCCTTACGAGACGTCAGTACGTCCGTGACGTCGCCTGGCGCGAGTGGTCCGGCAGACCGGGGTTGCGTCTACGCCGTCGTCACACGCACGCTCCCCGCGCGGAGCGATCTATAAACGGTGCTGTCGATCGCCTGCCGTCCGGCTTATACCGAGAATGGTAGGGATGCCGTTCTCGGAACGTCAACCGAGCGGATCATGATCGGGCGTTCAGTCGACGACGAGCTCGCCAGTTTCGAGGTGCCGCTGAAAGTCCAGGATGGTCGTGCGATGGGGAGGATGCATCTGGTCTGCTGGTGGTAGCTCGTCGATTGGAAAGAAGCGGAGGTCGAGCGATTCGTCGCCGTCCACTGTCAAGGTACCGGTCCACTCCTCGACCATGAAGGCGACGGTGAACGGCTGCGCCCGGTCGCCGTTCGGGTAGGTGACCGCGTAGCGCGGGTTCGAGTAGAACCCGAACGGGCGTGCCCGGACGATGGTGAGGCCGGTTTCTTCCAAGACTTCGCGTCGAACGGCGTCCTGAACTGACTCGTCAAGCTCCATGCCGCCAGCAGGCAGACCCCAGATCCGGAAGTCGCCGCGCAATTGGAGCAAGACGGCGCCAGCGTCGTCGCGGATCACCGCCCGAACCCCCGGGGCGATGAGTGTTCGGGTTCCGATCAGCTTGCGCAGCTCCTCGACATAACCCATGGAATTGTCCTTGCGCTCGTTGCAGGGTGAAGGATACTGGCTGTCGTCCTACGTGACCGAGCTTGTCACATCACCATGTCATCCCGACCCCATTCGACAAGCTCAGGGCAGGCTACGCGAGCCTGCCACACCCCTATGTCATCCCGACCGAAGCGAGCTTGCGAGCGGAGCGGAGGGATCTCAACAGTCAGTTACTCCGGCCGAGATTCCTCGACTTCGCTCGTTCCTCGCTCCGCTTTCAATGACAAATGCGGTACTCCTCGTTATCCGGAGGTGGCGAGGGAGTGGGATGGCTCGTGTTTGACGAGGTGGTAGCCGAGATCGTTGGCCCG
>Ga0075430_100001570_pt1 | contig 18687 bp, 15 predicted proteins | sample RhiMetdeltSRZDD4_FD_75294 | JGI IMG/M metagenome (GOLD analysis project Ga0075430, IMG submission 75294) | Populus rhizosphere microbial communities from Tennessee, USA - Rhizosphere MetaG P. deltoides SRZDD4 | ecosystem: Host-associated > Plants > Roots > Rhizosphere > Soil | place: USA... | reverse complement strand
TTGAAGAACACCACTGCCTGGATCTCGCGAGCAGTGAGCGGCAGGTTGATGACGCCCTCGGTGTCGTTGTGCGTGCATCCGCACGCCGTCAACATGGCGTCGTCCATGTAGAGCACCGCCAGGCGGCCGCTGTCGGTCAGCTCCATCGCGTCGAGCAGCGCGCCAATCAGCTTCAACTTTCCAAAGCTGTTGCTGTCGAATACGCGGCGGGCCATTGCCGCTGGATTGACACCAGCCTCGACGGTTTGCCGGCAGATGTCGAACGTCCGTGGCGTGATGTTCGAGTGATGGAACGAACCAGTATCAGTGAGGATCGCGAGGTAGATGTGGGTCGCGATTTCGCGGCTGAGCGGCACGCCGAGCGAACGAATCAGATCGAACACCATCTCGCCGCACGCTGCTGCTGATTCATCGAACCAGTTCAGCGCGCCGTACATCCGGTTGCCGGCATGATGATCGATGTTGATGATGTAGCGGCCTTCGAAGCCGGCCACACCGGTGCGGGTCAAGTCGCTGCACTCCATCACAATCACGGCGTCCGCCTCGCCCGATGCCTGTGGACCAATTTCAATTCGGTCCATGCCGGGGAACTCGCGGTAGTGATCGGGTGCGGCGTCGGCGTTGATGATCCGCGCCTGCTTGCCAAGCGCGTCGAGTGCGAAGGCCATCGCCAGCTGCGAACCGATCGAGTCGCCGTCGGGACGCGCGTGCGACGTGATGAGAAATCGCTGGCGCCGGAAGATTTCGCTACAGATATTGGTCAGGACATCGGGGGTGCGCGAGACCGCCCTGAGTTTATCGGTCATTATCTTTGGTCGGTGAGCTCTCGACGGCGCCGTCCTCTTCCGCTTCCGGAGCGTGGCTTTCCCGCTCGGCCTTGAGCTCCTGGAGGATCTGCTCGATCCGATCCTGGCGCTCGATGCTCTCGTCGAAGAAGAACTGCAGCTCCGGAATGCGCCGCAGCCGGAGGCGACGGCCGAGTTGCCGTCGTAGAAACGGCACGGCCCGTTCGAGCGCGCGCTGCGTTTCGCGCCGCGCCTTCACGTCGCCGAGCGTCGTGTAATACGCCCGCGCCTGCTGCAGATCGGGCGTGACCCGGACCTGGGTGATGGTGATGAAGCCGATCCCCGGGTCGTGCACCTCGCGTGCGATGAGCTCGGCGAGGTCCTCACGAATCTGTTCCCCGACCCGGCTAGGACGCTGAGACATTGGGTACTTCGCTGTTAAGGGAAAAGGGAAAAGGCAAAAGGTAAACAACTTTTCCTTGTGCCTTCTGCCTTCTGCCTTTTATACGGCGGTCGCGACTCGTTCGACCGCGAACGCCTCGATCACGTCCCCGACTTTGATGTCGTTGAACTTCTCAAAGCCGATGCCGCACTCGATGCCGGCCTTGACCTCGGACACGTCGTCCTTGAAGCGGCGCAAAGATCCAATCTTGCCTTCGTAAACGACGACGTTGTCGCGGAGCAGGCGCGCCTGGGTGTCGCCCGATCGCGTGATCCGTCCCTCGGTAACGATGCAGCCGGCGATCGTGCCGAACTTCGGCACCTTGAACGTCTCGCGCACCTCGGCAGAGCCGATCCGCACTTCCTTGAACGTCGGATCGAGAAGTCCGGCCATGGCCTTCTTCATCTCGTCCACGACGTTGTAGATGACCGAGTGGAGGCGAACGTCAACCTTCTCGCGATCGGCGACGTCCTGCGCGTTGCGATCCGGGCGAACGTTGAACCCGATGATGATGGCGTTGGACGCTGAGGCCAGCAGCACGTCGGACTCGTTGATCGCGCCGACGCCGCTGTGGATGATGCGGACCTTCACCTTCTCGTCGCTGAGTTTGGCCAGCGTGTCGCCCAGCACTTCCGCGGAGCCCTGCACGTCGGCCTTGACGATGACCGGCAGCTCCTTCATGCCCCCTTCGGCGATCTGTTGCTGCAGCGATTCGAGCGTAAGTCGCGATCCCTTGCCGCCGAGCGCCTTCTCCTTCGCCTGAATCTGCCGGAAGAGCGCAATCTGGCGTGCCTTTGTGGCATCGGCCAGCGCCTGGAAGGCGTCGCCGGGCTGCGGCAGACCGCCGAGGCCGAGCACTTCAACCGGCGTTGCCGGGCCAGCATGCTTTTGCTGGCGACCGCGGTCGTCGATGAGCGCGCGGACCTTGCCAACGATCGTGCCGGCAATGAACGTGTCTCCGACGTTGAGCGTCCCGTCCTGGACGAGAATCGTCGCAACCGGACCGCGCCCTTTGTCGAGCTTGGCTTCGAGCACTGTGCCCGAGGCGCTGCGCTTCGGGTTGGCCTTGAGCTCGCTCATTTCGGTCACGAGCAGGATCATCTCGAGCAGCGCGTCGAGGTTCTGCTTCTTCTTGGCGGACACTTCCACCATGACCGTCTGGCCGCCCCACTGTTCGGGAACGAGGCCGAGATCCGACAACTCTTTCTTCACGCGGTCGGGATTTGAGTCCGGCTTGTCGATCTTGTTGATGGCGACAAGGATCGGCACGTTCGCCGCCTTGGCGTGATCGATTGCTTCCTTCGTCTGCGGCATCACGCCGTCGTCGGCCGCGACGACGAGGATGACGACGTCGGTGACACGAGCACCGCGTGCGCGCATCATCGTGAACGCTTCGTGGCCGGGCGTATCCAGGAACACCACGTTGCGATCGGTGACGTGCACCGTATACGCGCCGATGTGCTGGGTGATGCCGCCGGCTTCGCGTTCGGCGACGCGCGCCGATCTGATTGCGTCAAGCAGCGTCGTTTTGCCGTGATCGACGTGACCCATGACCGTCACGACGGGCGCGCGGGTGACGACGTCCTCGGGGCTGACGTCTTCAGCTTCGACCTGCAGCATTTCCTCTTCGAACGTCTGCATCTTGACGTCGGCGCCGAACTCGCGCGCGATCATCGACGCCGTGTCGTCGTCGAGCGTGCTGTTGATCGTCATCATGAGCCGGCGATCCATCAGCTTGCGCAGAACGTCCTTGGCTTTGACGTCCAGCTTGGTCGCGAGATCCGCGACGGTCATGCCTTCAGCGAGGGTGATCGTGCGCGTGACCGGCGGCGGTGCCGCCGGAGCTGGCGACGGGATGGAAACGCGCGGCGAATGATCGCGACGCTGCGCTCCGCCCGGACGAGGACCAGACGGCCGCGGCGGTGGCGGACGGTACCCTGGCGTGGCGCCGGGACGCGGCGGCGGCGTCGGCCGGACGGGCTGCGACGGCAGCGGACGCGGTCCCCCCATCGGCGCTTGCCGCGGCGGCAGACCACTTGGACGCTGCGGCGCGCGGGCCGCGGCACCAGGCGCAGCCGGCGCCCCGGGACGGGCGCCCGGAGGACGACTGAGATTGCCCGTTGGCGCTTGCGGCACTGCCGGTGTCGGCGGCGCCGCTGGACGCACGAGGACCGGCCGGCGTGGCGGAGCAGGTGGGGCCTGTCCCGTCTTTGGATCCTCAACGCGAAGACGAAGCGTCGGCGGTACGATGCGCCCGGTTGGCGGTGGCATCACCGGACGCGGAGGCGCGGGCGGCGCTGCCACAGGTGCCGGTGGACGTTCGCGTTCTTTCGCTTCAGTTTCCGCCGCAACTGGTTCGGCCGCGCGAGCCGCGGCCGCTGGCGGCTCTTCGATTTCAGGCACAGGTTCAACCGCCGGGGGTTCGACTACGGCAACAGGTTCGGGAATGGGCTCTGGCTCCGGAATAACGGGCACTGGTTCAATGGGCGGCGGAACGAGGACCGCCTCTGGCGCAGGTGCCGGCTCCGGTTCGAGATGCTCAACGGGCGGCGCGGCCGGCTTCGCCGTCTTGACGAGCCGCGGCGGCGGTAACGAAGGGGCTGCGGGACGCTGCGGCTCCGGCGCTTTCGGCGCAGGTTTCCGCCCGCGCACCGGGGCCGGCGTCTCGGCAAACGACGCGCTCGACGGCACCGGAATGTTTCGCTGGCGTGCAAGCCGCTCGACGAACTGGCGAGCCACGACCTCCTCGATCGTGCTCGACGCGCTCTTCACCTCGATCCCGTGATCCCGCTTCAAGAGCGCGATCACTTCCTGGCTCGACGTGTTGAGCAGCTCGGCGACTTTGTAGATCCGGACTGTTGCCATTTACCTCTCTTCGCGCGTTATTGAATCCTCGGGTGCGGATTCGGCGCTTGTTTCGGTCTGCGCTTCGGCGAGCGGCGTGGAGTTTGTCTCGGGGGTCGTCTCGGCACTGCTTTCCTCCGGCGTCGTCTCGCCGATTTCAAGCGCACCGAGCTGAATCTCGACTTCCTTCCGCTTCTCTTCCTCGCTCTTGATATCGATCTTCCAGCCCGTCAGCTTGGCTGCGAGCCGGACGTTCTGCCCCTTCTTACCGATCGCGAGCGACAACTGTTTATCCTCGACGATCACTTCCATCTCTTTGTCGGCGTCGTTCACGATAGACACGCGCTGGACCTTCGCGGGGCTGATCGCGTTCGTTACGAAGAGGATCGGGTCCTCCGACCATTCGACGATGTCGATTTTCTCGCCGCGCAGTTCGCGGATGATGGACTGCACGCGCGTGCCCTTCATGCCGACGCAGGCGCCGACCGGATCCACGTCGCGCTCGCGCGAGTAGACGGCCACCTTGGCCCGGTCGCCCGCTTCGCGGACGGCGCCGCGGATCATCACCGTGCCGTCGTAGATTTCCGGGACTTCCTGCTCGAACAGCTTGATGAGCAGGGCCGGATCCGTGCGCGACAGCACGATCTGCGGTCCCTTGGCGCTCCGATTGACCCCGCGGATCACCGCTCGAACGCGGTCCCCGGCGGTGTAGTTTTCCGCGCGCGACTGCTCTTTGCGCGGGAGCTGCGCCTCGACGCGTCCGAGCTCGACGATGATGTCGCCGTTCTCGAAGCGCTTCACCATGCCGTTCACAACCTCGCCAATGCGCTGGCTGTACTCGGCGTAGACGTTTTCGCGCTCAGCTTCGCGGACTTTCTGGAAGATCACCTGCTTTGCCGTCTGCGCGGCAATCCGGCCGAGATCCTCGGTGGGACGGGGGAACTCGATCTCCATGTCCACTTCGGCTTCATCGCCGTACAGCTCCTGCGCTTCCGTGAGCGAAATCTGCGTGGACGGATCCGTCACCTCGCCGACGATCTTCTTGACGGCATAGAGCTCGAGTTGCCCGTTTTCCTGATTGAACCGGGCGCGCAGCGCCTCGCTCTTGTAGCGCTTCCGCGCCGCCGCTTCGAGCGCGTCCTGCACGGCGCTGATGATGATCTCCGGCTCGACGCCTTTTTCCTTGGCGATTGCGTCGATTTGCTGGAGCAAGGGATTAATCGTGGCTGCCATTCTTAGCTCTCAGCTCACATCTGTCAGCTTTCAGCTGTGAGTTCCCGATTTCGCTACGTTCGCTTCGCTGACAGCTAATAGCTGATAGCTGACAGCTAGAATTCAACGTCCAAGTGGCCGCGCTTAATCGCGTTGACCGGCACGCGGTGCGTTTTGCGGCCTTCTTCGAGTACGACGTTACCGTCGTCTACGCCGGCAATCCGCCCAGCGAATGCCGACTGCCCGTTCAGGGGCGATTTGGTCACGAGTTTCGCCAGCCGCCCTGCGAATCGCCGGTAGTCCGCTTCGTGCCTCAACGGCCGATCGAGCCCCGGCGACGACACTTCCAAGGTGTACTGTTGCCCCAGCGCGGACTCGCCGAGCTCTTCCTCCTCGACGTCGAGCACCGCGCTCAAATCCTGGCTGATGCGTTGGCAATCTTCGATGCCGACCGCCTCTTCCGGCGTTTCAACGACGCCTCGGTCTGGACGGTCGATGATGACCCGGAGCACTGTGCCGATGGACTCACGGCGCAGCTGGACGTCGAAAATCTCCAATCCGTAGCTGCGCGCCACCCGCTCGGCCACCGCGCGAAGCCTCGCCAGGCGTTCCAAAAAGTGCCCCTAAAAACAAAGAGTGGGCACGGGCCCACTCGGGTACCTTACTCGAATCTGCCACCCATGAATATATCGCACAGACGGCACGGGCTCAAGCCGGGCAGGGACCGCGAACCCCGGACGTGACGTTGGTGGAAGCGGAGTCCGGCTCGAGCCGGAGGGCTACATGGGTGCGGCGACGAGATCGTATCCTCGCGCGGCAACGATTCTGGCCCGGATGAGGTGGCCGGCCCCATATTGGGTGGAATCGCAGTCCGTGAGGTACACAACCGAGTCGATGTCGGGTGCCTGCCCCTCCAGCCGGCCCTGGAGCACCATTTCGTGCTCGGGCGATGGCCCGTCGAGCAGGATGTCAACCTCTGAGCCGATGCGGGCGCGATGCGCCTGGCCCACTATCTTCTTTTGACGCGACATCAAGGCGTTACGTCTCCGCTGCTTGATCGAGTCCGGAACGTCGTCGTCGAAGCCGTAGGCACGGGTGCCTTCCTCGTGCGAATACGTGAAGACGCCGACATGGTCGAAGCCCGTGTCGCTCACGAATCCTTCGAGCTCGTGGAAGTCTTCCTCCGTTTCGCCTGGAAAGCCGACGATGAGCGTCGTCCGCAGCGTCACTCCGGGTACGCGTGTGCGGATGCGGTTGAGCAGTGCGTCGTAAGTCCGGCGGTTGCCCGGCCGGCGCATCCGCTTGAGCACCGCTGCTGACGCATGCTGGAGCGGCAGATCGATGTAGCGACAGACCTTGTCGCACTCGGCCATCGCTGCGAGAACGTCGTCCGTGATCGTCGTGGGGTAGAGGTAGAGAAGGCGAATCCACGCGAGGCCGTCAATGGCGTTCAGCTCGCGCAGCAGCCGTGCGAGCGCGCCGCGTTCGCCGTGGTCGATGCCGTAGAACGTCGTGTCCTGCGAGATCAACAGCAGTTCGCGGACGCCGCGGTCGGCAAGCGCCTTCGCCTCGCGCACGATCGAATCAGCTGTACGGCTGCGGTAAGAACCCCTGAGCGTGGGGATGATGCAGAACGCACAGGTGTAGTCGCAGCCTTCAGCAATCTTCACGTAAGCGAAGTGCTTTGGCGTGGTCAGCAGGCGTGGGGTGTCGGCGTCGTAGATGTAGGTCGGCTGTGGCCCGCTGGCCGCCGCCCGCTGGCCGCTTTTGGGTGGGTAGAACTTCAGGGGGACGACTATTGAGCTTTCAGGCTTTTCGAGTCCCGAGTCCCGAGCCCCGAGTCCCGATCCGATCGCCTCCAGAATCTGCGGCACTTCCCCCGTCCCCAGCACCGCGTCGATCTCCGGCATCTCTTTGCGCAGCTCGTCGCGATACCGTTCGGCCAGGCAGCCGGTGACGACGAGCCGCGAGCAGTTGCCGCTGCGCTTGTGCGCCGCCATCTCGAGGATCGCGTCGATCGATTCCTGCTTGGCGGAATCAATGAACGCGCACGTGTTGACGACGAGGACGTCGGCGCTGGCGGCGTCTGCCGTGATCTCGTGTCCGGCGTCGCGGGCGATGCCTAGCATGACCTCGCCGTCGACGAGGTTCTTCGGGCAACCGAGGGAGAGGAAGCCGACTTTCATTTTCTCAGGGGTAGATTCGGTACAACATTCGCGGATACGGAATCGCTTCGCGCAAGTGATCGATTCCACAGATCCATGTCACCACACGCTCGATACCCATGCCGAACCCGCCGTGCGGAACGCTGCCGTAGCGACGCAGATCCAGGTACCACTCGAAGGCTTCCTGCGGCAGATTGTGTTCCTTGATCCGCTGCAGGAGCAGGTCATAGTCGTCGATGCGCTGCCCGCCACCGATGATTTCGCCGTACCCTTCGGGCGCGAGCACGTCGACACACAGTGCCAGGTCAGGGCGGTTCGGATCGGGCTTCATGTAGAAGGCCTTGACCGCGGCCGGGTAGCGATGCACGCAGATCGGCCGATCGAATTCCTCTGACAACGCGGTCTCGTCAGGCGCGCCAAAGTCGCCGCCCCACTCGAAGGGCAGGCCTTTCTTCTTCAGCATCGCGGCGGCGTCGTCGTACGAAATCCGCGGGAACGGCGCCTTCACGCGTTCGAGCTTGCTCGTGTCGCGCTCGAGGACCTTCAGCTCCCGCTGTCGCCGCTCGAGCACGCGGCCGACGACGGAGACGACGAGCCCCTCCGCGAGGTCCATGACGTCGTCCAGCGTCGCGTAGGCGACCTCAGGTTCAACCATCCAGAACTCAGTGAGGTGCCGGCGCGTTTTCGACTTTTCGGCGCGGAACGTCGGACCAAAGCAGTACACCTTGCCGAGCGCCATGGCGTTGGCTTCGTTGTACAGCTGTCCACTCTGCGTCAGGTACGCCGTCTCGTCGTCGAAGTACTGCACCGGAAAGAGCGTCGTCGTGCCTTCGCACGCCGCCGGCGTGAAGATTGGCGTGTCGGCGAGGATGAACCCGCGCTCGTTGAAGTAATCCCTGACCGCGTCGATCACTTCGTGGCGGACACGGAGAATCGCCTGCTGCCGCGCCGAGCGAATCCACAAGTGACGGCGATCCATCAGGTAATCGACGCCATGTTCTTTTGGCGTGATCGGGTAGTCCTTCGCCTCGGCCACGACTTCGACGGCGCTGACGTCCAGCTCGAAACCGCCCGGTGCCCGCGCATCCGCGCGGACATTTCCAGTGATGCCGAGCGACGTCTCCTGCGACAGATGATCGGCGCGTCCGAACGCCTCGTCGCCAACGGCCGCCTTGGACATCACGCACTGGATGAAGCCGGTGCCATCGCGGAGCGTCAGGAAGTGAATCTTTCCGCTCGAGCGGCGGTTGTGCAGCCATCCGCGCAGCGTGACGGACTGGCCCTCATGTCGCGAAATGTCTTCGATGTACGTGTGCATATGAATGCAGATGTAGCGTCCGGCTTCGGCCGGACGTCACGCGTGCGCGAGCGCGCGCTCGAACCGCTGACGTGCGCGGCGGGCTTCCTCGAGGATGGCTGCCGGACTTTCGTCACCAGCCAGTTCCATCATGTACGTGCCGTCGTAGCCGATCTTCTGCATCGTGACGAGCGCCAGATCCCAGTCGATCGACCCCAAATACGGCACCAGGTGCTCGTCCTTGCGCGCGTGGTTGTCGTGAACGTGCGTCGTGACGATGTGCTCGGCAACCGTTTCGATCGCGTCGGCCACGTCGCCCATCAGGTGTGCATGTCCGAAGTCGAGGCAGATGCCGGCCCTGATCGATTCCGCGTCACTCTCGAGAATTTGCACGAGCGACGCCGGATCCGATAAACGGTTCGGGATCACTTCCACGGCGACGCGAACGCCAACCTTGTCGGCAAGCTGGCAGATCTCATCGAGGCTCCGCACGGCGGCACCGCGGTTATTGTCGTCGGGGTTCTTCACATCCGTCGGCGTACCGAGGTGAACCACGATGACGTTGAACGGAATCCGTCGCGCCACCTGCAGCGCCGCTTCGGTTTCGCGCACCGCAGCCTCGCGTCGCTCGTGCGCTCCTACGGCGTTCGAATAGATCGCGTGGGGCCCCGGGCCGCCGAACACATCGGTGATCGGCGCGTGCACGCTGTGCAGCTTCAGACCGGTGCCGTCGAGCCACTGCGCAAGGTGCGCAATCGAGGACTCGTCGCGATAGTCGAAGTGGCTCCTCGTCGCGAACAGCTCGATGGTTTCGAAGCCGTAAGCAGCGATCTGGGCGAGGTGGTCGCGCTCCAGCCGGCCGTCGTGATAGAGGTGCGTGGAAACGCCGAAGCGCATGGTACGGGCTCGTTCGTGCTGTTGAACCCCCAATTGTACCACGGACGCGATCAGCGGAACTCGTCGACGTGGGCGGCCAGCACGTCGCGAAGCCTTGAAAATCTTGGCAAGTGCGCCAGGTTGTCGCGGACGTACCGCAGCGTTCGTGGGATGTACTGAATATAAACCGGGTTGCGCCGCGCCGTCGTCTGATAGCCAAACGTGCCGAGAGCCTTCAGATTGCGCTGCAGCGCCATCGCATCGAAGCGCGCCCGGAATTCCGTCTCGGTCCCGGTCCGTCCCTTCAGCGCGAGGAAATACGCGATCAGCTCGTCCACTGTCTGTTCCGGCAGATCCACGTACGAGTCTCGCAGCAGCGACACCAGGTCGTAGGTGTCGGGTCCCATGCGCGCATCCTGAAAGTCGATGATGTAGAGCTTGTCCTGATGGAGCATCAGGTTGCGGCTGTGATAATCGCGGTGGCACAGCACGCGCGGTTCGGCCGCGAGCTCTTCGATCAGTTCGCGATAGGCGCGGCGCAGCTCCTCGTAAGCGGCCGCGGCAATGACGATGCCGCGGTACGACTCGATGAAGTGCTTGGTGAAGAAGTCGAGCTCCCAGGCGAGCTTCTCGACGTCGAACGCGATCGTGTACGGCAGATAGTCGGGAGTCGCGAGCTCTTCGCCGCGCTTCTGCAGCGTTTCGATGAGGGCGACGGCCTGGCGATATCGCGCCGCGTGCTCGGCGGGTGTCACCGTTCCGAGGTGCGCCTGCAGCGTGACATCCCCGAGATCCTCCAACGCCAGGACGCCAATCTCCTCCGCATGACCGAGGACCGTGGGAATCGGCACCGGCATTCGACTGAGCAGCCCGGCGACATTGACGAACGATAGCTTCTCGAACTCGAACGCGGCCGAATACAACGACAGGACGATTGACGGTCCGTCCGGGACGAGCACGCGATAGTAGCGGCGGTCGGACGCGTCTCCGGTCAACGGCACGACGCGCGGGTTCTTCGCCGCAAGGCCGCTTTGATCGAGATAGGCGTCGATGCGTTCGCGCTGACCGGCGAGCTCAACTAGTTGGTTCGTCATAGTGTTCTTAGTTCGGGATCCGGGGTTTGGCCGAAGAGTCGCTCATAACTCTCTTACGAGCAAGGTCCCCTCAATGCGTTCTCCTGGTGCGACGGAATGGCTATCCGCTGGAATGATGGCGCACCGCTCGAACACGGCGCCCTCCGGAATCAGTGTGCCGTCGCCGACGATGCAGTTCTCGAGTCGGGCACCTGCGCCAACGGTCACATCGTCCCACAGCGCTGACCGCAGTACGCCGGCCGACGGGTGAATCTTCGCACGGGCGCCAATCAGACGAGGCGATTCTTTTTCCGCGAGGGCCAGCGATGTCTCCAGGCAGTCCCGCGGTGTTCCGATGTCGAGAAACGACGCGTCTGAGATGTGCGCCGCAATCGCACGCGGGTTCGCCGTGATGAGCTGCGGATAGAGCATATTGACGGATTCGGCCGGAACTCCATCCTGGAGGCTGGCGAATACTCGAGCTTTGGCGACCTGCAGACCGATGAAATGGTAGCGGCCAGCTCTGCCAAATCCTGTGATCCAACCGTCCGCCGTCACGACAACACCGCCGTAGTGGTCGGGCCGCGGGTTTTCGATCAGCGCCATCGTCACAAGCGCGCCCGATGAACGATGACGCGACACGAGCGCGTCGATATCAACGTTGGTCAGCGTGTCGCCGTTGACGATGAGGAAGTCGTCATCTTCATCGGTGGTGAGGAGCGGCAGCGCGTGACGCGGACCACCAGCCGAGCCGAGTACGGGTTGTTCCCACGAGTAGCGAACCCGCGCGCCATAGCCGCTACCGTCGCCGACGACGGCCGCGATGGTTGCTGGATGATGGTGAAGATTGAGGACGAGATCGCGGATTCCACCGTCGACCAGCGATCGAATTGCGCGGCCTACTAGCGGTTCACCGTTGATCGGAACAGCGGCCTTCGCGCGAAGGTAAGTGAGCGGACGCAGGCGAGTGCCAAGGCCTGCTGTGAGTACCAGGGCCCGGAGCCTAGGCTCCGTCATTCGGAGTCGTCGAACACCATGTCGGATCCGGTCAGGCCGAAGGCCTCCCGGCACTGCAGGAACAGGCCCCGGTACGAGTCCTGGATGTAATCGGATTCCTCGCGCCCGAGCGCTTCGGCCATCGAGTGAATGCCACCTTCGCTGCCTTCGATCTCGACGAACGTGCCGACGGGCGTTTCATCGACCGCGACGATCACGTCTTCGTGCGCGAACTCCTCGCGGTACTTCTCGTAGCGGAACCACACGTGCAGGCCGAGCTCCTTGAGCACCCGCAGGAGGATGGCGCCGTCGCCCACGACGGTTTCGATTTCCTCGCGGACTTTCATGAGCCCCGGTTCGACGGGCCCTTTAAAGGTGAGGCGGCTCTTCCCGTTCTCGACCCGCACGCGCAGCACGCATCGGCGCCTGCGCAGCTGCTCGTCGTCTGTGTCGAGCAGCGAATCTTCCTGCAATCGCCGCCCCAACAGCGGCGTGGCCCCGCACGCGATGATTGCGTCGCGTGCCTCATCCGCCGATCCGAAACGCAGTTTAATTTCGCGCTCGAGGGTCGTCGTTGCCATTCAGCAGGCTCCAGTCTCCAGATCGGGTTCCGGTCGCCGTGACGTTTTACACGAACGACGACCGGAAGGCAACCGGCTCGGGCAGACCCTACCGCTTCCTCAACGTTAGGAAGTTCTCCTGGCCGCCGTTGGGACCGACGCGCCAGACGACCATGAAAACCGTCGAGCCCGTTTCTGCGCGCTCGAGCTCGCGGGTGATCTGGCTGACGTTGGCCACCGGCGTGCGGTTGATCTCGAGGATCACATCGTTCTGTGCCACGCCCGCGTTGGCCGCGGGGCTGTTGCGCAACACGCTCGTCACGAGTGCACCGCCCTTGCCACGCGGCAGCTCGAGCTCGCGGGCGACATCGGCGGTGATCGGCTCGATCGTCATGCCAAAGTCGGTGGATGTCGGCTCCGTATCCGTCGGCACCCGCCGCGTGCGCGTACCTTGTTCGGCTTCGAGGTCGAGCTCGCCGACGGTAATGTTCATCGACTTCCGCTCGCGGTCGCGGTAAACGGTGAGCGGTATTGTCGTCCCCGGCTTGGTCGCGACGACCATCGCCACGAGCGCCTCGTTATCGGTAACGGGACGGCCGTTGAACTCGGTGATGACGTCGCCTCGTTGGATGCCCGCCTTGTCGGCTGGCTGACCCTCGGAAACGGCCACGATCACCGCGCCGTTCGTGCTCGGCAAACCGAACGCCTTCGCATCCTCTTTCGTGAGCGGATACGTGCGGACGCTCACGCCGATCACTCCCCGCGTGACTTTGCCGGTGCGCAGCTGCGGCATGATCGCGCGAATTGAATTGATTGGCGTTGCGAAGCCAATGCCGATATTGGCCGCGCGCTGATCCGTGTAGATGGCGGTGTTCATGCCGACGACCTCGCCGCGCACGTTCAGGAGCGGACCGCCCGAATTACCCGGGTTGATGGCGGCGTCGGTTTGAATCATGTTCTGCGGCCGGCCCGGCACTCCGCCAAACGGACGGCCGAGCGCGGAGACCACGCCAACGGTGACGGTGTGACTCAGGTTGAACGGATTGCCAATCGCCATGACCCAATCGCCGGGCTGCATCTGATCCGAGTCGCCGAACTTGGCTTCCTGAAGCGGCTGCGATGGCATCTCAGTGAGTTGGATGAGTGCGCTATCGGTCAACGTGTCGCGGCCGATCACCTTCGCGGCATACAGATGCTCGTTCGGATTCGACATGTTCGCGCCAAACAGGCCGACTTGAATCTCGTCAGCGTTCTCGACGACGTGATTGTTGGTGAGGATGAAGCCGGTCTTGTCGATGATGAAACCGGTGCCGGCGCTGGTTTCGACCTGCGGCTCGTCCGGCAGGCCTCGACCGCGGCCGCGGCCCTGCGGCTGCCCGAAGAATCGCCGCAACAGATCCTCGCTGCCGTCGGTCATCTCGCGCCGCATGCGCGCCGACGTGCGGATGTTGACCACGACCGGTCCTTGGCTCTTCGCGATATTCCGGAAGGTCGTCGCGTCGATCGGCCCGCTGAGCGGGGCATTGTTCGACGAAGGCACGTTGACCGCCTGTGCCATCGAGGCTTGCGGCAAGCCCCACTGCGAAGAAATGACCATTCCGACGGCGGCCGACGCCAAGGCAATAAGAATGATGTAGAACAGCGTGGTCTTACGAGTGGGCATCGTGTTTCTCCCAAAAAACTCGGTCCGGCTCGAGCCGGACGGTGCGAGGCCGGCTACGCCAGCGTGAGAATCTCCCGTTGCGCGGGGCCGGTGACGACCGCCTCGCGCTCTTTCACGAACATATTGATTTCGGTTCGGACGCCATATCGGTCGGTGTAGACGCCGGGTTCAATCGTGAAGCCCGTGCCAGGCAGCAACCGCCGATCGTCGTGCGTCTCGTAGTCGTCCATGTGGACGCCGTTGCCATGAACATTTTCGCCCAGACTGTGGCCGGTGCGATGGATGAACTGCGCGCCAAACCCGGCCCGATTGATCACCGCGCGACAGGCGCGGTCGACCTCGAACCCGCGCAGCTCGCGGCCGTCCCGTACTGATGATTGTACGAGCTCGACCGCGGCATCACGGCCGTCCCGGGCCGCGGCGAAGGCGGCCGCCAGCTCGTCCGGGACGCGCGCACCCGTAAAGCCGACCCACGTAATGTCCGCGAACACCGCCCCCTTGCTCGGCAGCTTACCCCAGAGATCGATGAGCACGCCCTCGTTGGGACGAATGGCGCGGTGGACCGCTCGGGTTGCCAGGTAGTGCGGATCGCCCGCGTTCTCTTGAGCCGAGACATTCGGCGGATCGTCGGCGATCAGCCCTTCCAGCTGGAACCACTCGAGCATCGACTCTTGGACTTCGATCTCCGTCAGCGGCACGTTGTTGCCGAGGCGTTCGCGAATCATGTCGAACGCGCGATCCTTGATCCGGTAAAGCCGTTCGGCTGCCGCGAGATGCGTGGCAAAGACGTCGTTCGTCCAGACAGCCTCGAACCGCTGCGCGAGATCGCCGGACGAGACGACCGTCGCACCACATTGACGGACGGCTTCAACGGTGCCCGCATCGACCCGTGACACATACGGGATGGCATTCTCGGGCGAGTACTCCATCGCGACGCGCCGGATTCCCGAGAGCAGGGTTCGCAGTCCAGAAATGAGCTGCTCGCGCCCTGCGTAGGGAATCTTTTCTCCCGGCAGACCGTCGAGGTTGTGCCGTTCGATCGCGTGGACCAGCCCGCGCGGCTCGCCATCGGCGGGCACGAGATAAAACCAGCGCCGGGTGGCCATCTTGCCGGACGCAGCCAGTCCCGACAAGCGCGCCGCAATCGGATTCGAGCCCTGAAAGTCGTAGAGGAGCCAGCCGTCGAGACGCTCCTCGCGAAGCGCCCGTTGGACGGCGTCAATGGGCAAGGGCATTTCTTCAGTTTAAGGCAAAAGGCAGATGGCAAAAGGCAGAAGGCGGACAGCGGACAGCGGACAGCGAGCAGCGGACAGAAAGTCCTATAATGAAGGGACCTGCCGCGTGTCGGTGAAATATGTCCCACAAAGTCTTCGCTGTTCCCGCTCTGCTGCTCGGCCTCAGCGTGTTGACCGCGGCGCAAAACGCGCCCCAAGGTCCGCCGAAACCCGCGGCCGGCGAGCAGCCGCCCATCACCTTCAAGGTTGAGGTCAACTACGTCGAGATCGATGCGACGGTCACTGATGCGCAAGGCAACTTCGTTCGCAATCTAACGAAGGACGACTTCCTCATCTACGAGCAGGGAAAGCCACAGGCTGTCTCGAACTTCTCGCTCGTCGACATCCCGATCGAAAAGTTCGATCCGCCGCTCTACAAAACCAAACCCGTCGAACCGGACGTCCGCAGCAACCGCCGGGAGTTCGATGGCCGAGTCTTCGTGCTGGTGCTCGACGACTATCACACGAACACGTCGAGATCCGGGCGGGTGCGGCTGGCAGCACGGCAGTTCGTCCAGCAATATATGGGCGCGAACGACGTGGCCGCTGTGATTCAGGCGCGCGGCGGCAGGTCGACCGCGCAGGAGTTCACGAACAGTCATGAGCGTCTGATCCGCGCGATCGACACCTTCATGGGGCAGAAGGAACGATCTGCGACGCTGGAGAAGATCGACGACTACTACCGGACGCAGGGCTATGCCACGGGGCGTCCGCGAGATCTCGCCGAGCCCATGCGCGTCTACAACGCGCGCAACACGTTCACGGTCCTGAAGAACGTGTCCGACTATCTCGCTGGTATTCGCGGGCGCCGCAAGGCGGTCGTGTTCTTCAGCGAAGGGATCGACTACGACACCTACGACGCGATCAACAACACCTGGGCGACCGACATCCTCCAGTACGGCAAGGACGCGATTGCCGCCGCGACGCGCTCGAACGTCAGCATTTATTCGATCGATCCTCGTGGCCTTGCAGGCTTCGACGATGCCGCCGAAATTGGGTCGCTGCCCCTCGACCCCACGCTCGGCCTTGGCATGTCGGCGCTCCATCGCGAGCTGCAGATCTCGCAGGATAGCCTTCGCTCGATTTCTGGTGAAACCGGCGGATTCGCGGCGGTCAACTCGAATGACTTCGGCGGGGCCTTCGGCCGCATCATCCAGGACAACAGCAGCTATTACGTGCTCGGCTACTACTCGAACGACTCGCGCCGCGACGGGCAGTTCCGAACCGTCAACGTCCGGGTCAAGGATCCGAAGCTCCAGGTGCGAGCCCGCAAGGGATACGTCGCACCGAAGGGACGGCCGCCCGCCGGAACACCGCCGCCGCCAGGAATCGCTGCGTCCATCGCGATGCGAGAGGCGCTCGACAGCCCGATTCCCGTGACCGGCCTGGCGATGAACGCGATGGCTGTGCCAATGGCCGGAGCGCCAGGCGCCAAGAACCGCGCCGCGTCTGTCCTCGTGGTCGTGGAGATCGAGCCGGGTGCGTTGCCCTTCAAAGAGGAAAACGGGCTCTTCGTCAACGACGTCGAGTTAGCCATCGTCGCATTCGATGGCGATGGGAAGGTGCGCGACGGCGCTAAAGACAAGGCGGAACTGAAGCTGAAGCGCGAAACACAAGCCCTCGTCGTCTCCAACGGTGTCCGAGTCACCCGGCGGCTCAACTTACCTCCAGGCCGCTACCAACTGCGAGTCGGCGTCCGGGAAGGCGTAAGCGGCAAGGTCGGATCGGTGATGTACGACTTGGATGTTCCGGATTTTGCCAAGGGCGACATGAACATGGGCGGAGTGCTCTTGACGTCAGGGGCCGCGAGCCGCACGCCAACGGCGAACCCCGATCCGGATTTCAAGGAGATCCTTCCCGCGTCACCGTCGACCCTCCGCGAGTTCAGCAGCGCCGACGAGCTCACGCTTGCCGTTGACGTGTACGACAATCGCGGTTTCACACCCCACCGCGTCGAGATCCGCACGACCGTCACCGACGACCGCGGGACGGTTGTCTTCAGCACCCGCGATGAGCGAAAGAGCGAGGAACTGAAAGGCACCATCGGCACGTTCGGCCACGTGGCGCGCGTCCCGCTCAAGGGTTTGGCGCCGGGCCGTTACGTGCTACGCGTCGAAGCGCAGTCGACGCTGGCCGACAAAGCGAACGCGTTCCGCGAAGTCGAGTTCCAGGTTCGCTGACCCGTGTCGTGACCGAGATCAGAACCATCGCAAAAGGGGACGACAGCCGGCTCGTCGAAGGGCGCCGGTTCGTCGTTCGCGATCCGCATTCGTTCGCCGCGGTGTGGTCCGGTCACGCCGGTCCCGGCAGCTCGCCGCCGACCATCGACTTCGATACGCAGATGGTGGTCGCCGTCTTCGCGGGTCACCGTCCGTCGCCAGGGTTCGAGGTTGAAGTCGCAGGGACCCATCGCGAAGACAACGCGCTGGTGATCGTCGTCAACGAGCGCGAACCAGCCGACGGTGTCGTCGCGGCGCAGGTGCTGGTCTCGCCGTTTCACATTGTGTCGCTGCCGCGCGACGATGGTGAGATTCGATTCAATACACCGGACCAGACAGGACAGAGCACGATCGTCTTCAAAACGCCGAAGACCAGGGTCGCGCCGTCGGCTCCGGCACCCTCGAGCGTGCCGGTGTCAGCCGTGACGGGCGCCTCCTCGACCGGTCTCACTCCCGAAGTGGCGGCGCTGCTCGCGTACCTCGCCGGTCCGTTTTCAGGGGCGCTGCTCCTGACGATGGAGCGAACGAGCGGTTTCGTGCGCTTTCATGCGTGGCAGTCGCTCGTCGCGCTCGGCGCGCTCGGCGTGACAGCTGCAACCTGCCTGGTGCTCGCGTTTGTGCTCCTGATCTTCTCGCCAACCGCGTTCTGGGCGATGCTGTGGCTGGCGGCCGTCGCTGGCGCGGCGTGGGTCGTGGTGTGGGGGCTCTGTCTGGTCCAGGCCTACCAAGGCAAGCGCTGGAAGCTGCCGCTTGCCGGCAACTTCGCTGAGCGCAAAGCTACCAACCTTCCCGCTTCCGCAGTTCCGTAATGTGTGCGGCGTGGTGCCGTCCGTGCCACGCGTACAACTGCAGCATCCAATCGAGCGTGATCGATCCCTTCTCGGGATGCTGAAGCGGTCGCGCGAAGTCCGCTGACGCCATCGATTCGAGCAGAATCACCCAGCGTGTGTGAAGCGCGTCGAGCATGGCGAGCGACACATCCGGCGGGGTGCGGGCAGTGTCCGCGACGTTCGCCCACGCCCCTTCGTCGTACGGCTTGATGGTTGGGTTCTGTTCTGTGAGCGCCAGCTTGAATCGGCAGTACGCGTTCAAATGACTGTCGGGCACATGATGGACGACCTGACGCACCGTCCAGCCGCCCGGTCGATACGGCGTATCGAGTTGACGGTCGGCGAGGCCGTCGAGCGCGCGGCGCATCGCCGCCGGCACTTGCGAGATGTGCTGGATGCATTCACCGCGCGTGGCGTCCGTGGCTGCGGGGTTGAAAAGAAAAGGGCCCAC
>Ga0075430_100001565_pt1 | contig 18738 bp, 17 predicted proteins | sample RhiMetdeltSRZDD4_FD_75294 | JGI IMG/M metagenome (GOLD analysis project Ga0075430, IMG submission 75294) | Populus rhizosphere microbial communities from Tennessee, USA - Rhizosphere MetaG P. deltoides SRZDD4 | ecosystem: Host-associated > Plants > Roots > Rhizosphere > Soil | place: USA... | reverse complement strand
GACCTGGGCATTCACCGCGCGCCGGCCAACCCGCACGCCCTGGCGCCGTGGCGCTTCGCGCCGTGGCGGGGGATCGTCGATATCCGTGCGGAGCGGCGCGGACCGCGGACGATCGTGGCCGTATACCTCGACTCGGGCGCGGTGCACCAGCTCGCGGCGCCGTACGACGGGCGGCTCCTCGCCGGCGACCCCGACTTCGAGCGCAAGCTGTTTACGCTGCGCAACCTCTGGGAGACCCACCGGTCCTGGGAGGTCCACGGGTAGGTTCGACCCATGGCCAAGGCACAGGTGGAGGAGATCGAGGTATCCGGGCGGACCGTACGGCTGTCCAATCCGGACAAGGTCTACTTCCCGGATCGAGGCTTCACCAAGCGCGACGTGTTCTCGTACTACCTGGCAGTGGGCGACGGGATCCTGCGCGCTCTACGCGAGCGGCCCACCACGATCCAGCGCTTCCCCGAGGGCATCGACGGCGAGGCTTTTTACCAGAAACGGATACCGACCCGCGGGGTGCCGCCCTGGGTCGAGAGCGCCCGGATCACGTTCCCCAGCGGGCGGCCTGCGGACGAGCTGTGCCCGATCGACCTCGCCCACGTGGCGTGGGCGGCGCAGATGGGCGCGATCGTCTTCCACCCCTGGCCGGTCCGGCGCTCCGATGTGGACAGACCGGACGAGCTGCGGCTGGACCTGGACCCGCAACCCGGTACCGACTTCGCCGACGCGGCCGTCGTGGCCGGCGAGGCGAACGCGATCCTGGACGAGCTGGGCTGGGTCGGCTTCCCGAAGACGTCCGGCGGCCGGGGGATCCACGTCTACGTACGGATCGAGCCCCGATGGTCCTTTGTGGAGGTTCGGCACGCGGCGATCGCGTTCGGCCGGGAGGTGGCCCGCCGCTGCGCCAAGGCGACCACCTCCTGGTGGAAGGAGGAGCGGGGCGAACGCGTGTTCATCGACTTCAATCAGATGGCCCGCGACCGCACGATCGCGTGCGCGTACTCGCTGCGCGCCAACAAGCGGGCGACGGCCTCCACACCGGTCAGCTGGGCGGAACTGTCCGATGTGGAGCCCGACGACTTCGATCTGCGTACCGTGCCCGAGCGGTTCGCGAAGATCGGTGACCCGCATGCCACGATCGACGACGTCGCCCACGACCTCACGCCGTTGCTGGAGTGGTTCGAGCGGGACGAGCGCAACGGCGAGGGCGACATGCCGTACCCGCCCGATCATCCGAAGATGCCGGGCGAGCCGAAGCGCGTACAGCCGTCGAAGGATCGCGACCGAAAGGGCGACCGCTAACCCGAGCATCGCTCATGCACCATGACGAGATGTCACAGGGTTTCGATATCTTGCTCCCGTTCAGGCTCGTCAAGCGCACCCTGGTCTGGATCGCGAACTCTCCCCGGGCGCTGGTCGGGGCGTACCTCGCGCTGCTGGCGGTCAGCGGCTCGCTCTACATGATCTTCGAGGGCAAGGACTTCGGAGATTCGTTCTGGTGGGCGGTCGTGACCGCGTCGACCGTTGGCTACGGCGATACGTACCCGACAACCATTGCCGGCCGGGTCGTCGCCGGCGTGCTGATCTGCGTGATGGTCCTGCTCGTCATCCCCCTGATCACGGCACACTTCGCGAGCAAACTGATCGTGGACCGGGACGTCTTCAAGCACGAGGAGCAGGAAGAGATCAAGACCCGGTTGCGGGAGATCCACGCGTTCGTCGAGCGGCTGGCCCGCGAGCGCGACGAGGCCGAAGAGCTCAGCGCGCCGGGCAGGTAGTGCCGGCCCGCGGCACCTCCAGGTCGACCAGGTACGAGTTGACCGCGTTGTTGACGCAGCGCGTCTCCGGGTAAGCCGTGTGGCCCTCGCCCTGCCAGGTCAGCACGACGCCGACGCCGAGCATCTCGGCCAGCTTGGGCGTCTGCTCGTACGGCGTAGCCGGGTCCCCGGTCGTGCCCACCACCACGATCGGCGGCGCGCCGGTGGCGGCACCGGTCGGGTACGGGTCCCGCCCGCCCGGCCACTGGGCGCAGGTCAGGACGCCGGTCGCGAGCGGCGCGCCGAACAGCGGGTACTTGGTCCGCCACTGCCCCTGCAGCTCGCGTACCTGGGCGATCGTGAACTTCTCGTCCTCGTCGGCGCAGTTCACCGCCGAGTTCGCGTCGAAGAGGTTGCTGTAGTGGCCGGAGGAGTCGCGCTCGGCGTACCGGTCGGCCAGGTCGAACACGCCGGCGGGGTCGCCGCCTTCCAGCTTGTCGAGCGCGGAAGCCAGCTCGGCCCAGCCCTGCTGGGTGTACAGCGAGGACACCACAGCGGTGAACACCCAGCCGGCGGTGGCGTCGCGGCCGTCGCGCCCGCGCACCGGCGAGCTACGGGCCTTGTCCAGCGCGGAGTTGACCGCGGCCCGCGCGTCGGGACCGATCGGGCATTGCGAACCCCGGCTCCGGCACCAGTTGGCGAAGTTCGTGAACGCCCGCTCGAACCCCTTCGCCTGCCCCTCCGACGCGGCGATGGCATTCTGCTTCGGGTCGACCGCCCCGTCGAGGACGAGGGCCCGGATGCTGCGCGGGAACAGCTGCGCGTAGGTGGCGCCGAGGAGCGTGCCGTACGAGTACCCCAAGTAAGTGATCTTCTCGTCGCCCACGGCGGCGCGCACGGCGTCCATGTCGCGCGCGGCCTGCTCGGTGGAGAAGAACTTCAAGCTGTCGCCGTACTTCGCGCCGCACGCCTGCCCGATCTTCTTGGTCAGCGCGACGAGGCCGTCGAACTCGGCCTGGCTGACCGGGTCCGGCTCGTAGCCGAACGACACGTCCAGGTCCTCGTCGGAGATGCACTTGACCTGGGTGGATCGGCCGACGCCGCGCGGGTCGAAGCCGACGATGTCGAACCGCCGGGTGATCTCGGCGGGCAGCCCGAGGGACAGGTAGACGGCCAGGTCTACGCCGGAGGCGCCCGGACCGCCCGGATTGACCACGAGCGATCCGATCCGTTCCCGCTGCGCCCGGGACCGGGTGCGCAGCAGCGCGATGTCGAACGTGCTGCCGCCGGTACCCGCGGATGGCGAGGCGCCAGACGCAACGGCCGCCCAGTCGCGCGGCACCTTGATGGTCGCGCACTCGTAGGTCACGTTCGTCGGCACGCGCCCGACGAGGTCGCGCGCGACGTCCGGGCACTCGCGCCAGTCCGCGGCACCGTTCGTGGCCCCGCCCGGGGTCCCCGGGGGAGGCGGCACGGGCGCGGGCCGCGCGGTGCAACCGGTGAGAACGAGAACCAGCGCGGCGACGGGCGCGAGAATGCGACGGGACGACAGCACGGAAACCAGGCTACGTCCTCTCGGCGATTACCTCGCCCGCGAGGACGCGATCAACATCAAACCGTACGGGTCGGTCGAGCTGGTCATACGTACATGATTCAGGCGTACGGTCCGGCCGCCAGCGCCGGAAATGGGCCGTATGGCGGATCCTGTCCCCTTCCATCGACCCGTACTCCACCTCGATTACCAGCTCCGGCCGTAGCGGCTCCCACTCGAGCGTCTTGCCCGCGCTCCACCGGCTCACCGCCCCCGGCATGCGCTTGTCCACCACGGCCTCGGCCCACCCAGCCCACGGATGTCCGTCGAGCGCGTTCTCCCGGTACGGCGCCAGCTCCTCCACGAGCTCCTGGCGCCGGGCCATCGAGAACGACGCCGCGACCCCGACGTGCTGCAACGCGCCCTCGTCGTTGTACAGCCCGAGCAGCAGCGACCCGATCACCGGACCGGACTTGTGCCAGCGGAAGCCCGCCACCACGCAGTCGGCCGTCCGGGTGTGCTTGACCTTGTACATCATCCGCTTGTTCGGCACGTAGAGGATCTCCGGCGGCTTGGCGATCAGCCCGTCCAGGCCCGCGCCCTCGAAGATCTCGAACCACCGCCGGGCGGTCCCCACGTCCGTCGTGGTCGGCGTCGCGTACACCGGCGGCGTCGCGTTCGCGAGGGCTTCCACCAGGCGGGTACGCCGGTACGCGAACTCCCGGTCCATCAGCGACTCGTCGCCCAGCGCCAGGAGGTCGAAGGCGACGAAGTCGGCGGGAGTCGTCTCGGCGAGCATGTTCACCCGGGACGCGGCGGGGTGGATCCGCTGCTGCAGCTGCTCGAAGTCCAGCTTCGGCTGGGTACCGGTCTCGCGGCGTACCACGACGAGCTCGCCGTCCACCGCGCATCTCTCGGGTAGCTGATCGAGTGCCTGCGCCACGATCTCCGGGAAGTACCGGGTCAGCGTCTTGCCGCCGCGGCTCGCGAGCTCGACCTCGTCGCCGTCGCGGAAGATGATGCAGCGAAAGCCGTCCCACTTCGGTTCGTACGTCATGCCGTCGGCAACGGGAATCTCGGCCACGCTGCTGGCCAGCATCGGCTCGACCGGCGGGTTGATGGGCAGGTCCACGCCCCCAGTCTGCCTCTTCTTTCCCGTCGGGTTACGCGAGGCGGCGGATCCGGTGCACGGCCAGCGCCAGCAGAGCCACCGCGAGCGCGGTGAACAAGCCGGCCTCGATGTACTGGAACGTCCAGAACCTCTCCGCCGGCTGGTACAGCTCCAGGTTGTAGGCACCGGCGCCGAACTCCGTGCAGGCGTCCGCGGGACCGCTGCACCACACCGTCCCGGACTGCAGGAGCGAGCCGTCGGCATCGTGGAACCCCTGGCTGAGTACCCAGTCGCCGGCGAGCAGGTCGTTCGGCGCGCTCTCGCCCACCGCGTAGGGGTAGGTCCGCCGCTCGGGCGCCAGGTACTGCGGGCGGGCCCGCCACGCGATCAGCAGCCGCACGACCAGGAAGCCGGCCACCGTGACCGCCATGGTCGGTAGGACCCGGCGGGTGAAGGTCCCGGCGAGGGCTCCGAGTGCCACCGCGAACAGGGTGTACGCGATCGGCACGATGCCCTGCTGGTCGAAGACGAGCAGCGAGAGCCGGCTGCCGCCGACCATGTTCAGTGGTGTCATCCACCAGGTCAGCAATACGGTGTACGCCGCCGCGAAGACCACCGCGCCGGCGATCACCAGCCCGAACTTGACCGCCGTCCAGCGCAGCCTCGATACGCCCTGTGTCCACACGAGACGGTGCGTGCCGTGCTCGATCTCACGGGACACCAACGGCGCACCGAAGAACAGGCCGACGAGCAGCGGTACGAAGAAGAACAGGATGCCCAACGGCGCACGCCCACCGAACCTGCTGTTGAACTGGGCGAGCAACGGGCCACAGTCGGTCTTGCCGGTGTCCGGGTTCAGCGGGACCAGTACCGACCGGTCCAGACCGCGCAGGCAGTCCGCCAGGCCGGTTCCGGTGAACGCGGAGTGCATCTGCCGGCCGCTCGGGATCAGCAGGACCGCGAGGACGGCCAAGGCAGCGATGACGAAGAGCGTCTCCTTGCGATGCTGCCGCCAGGTCAGCCAGAACATGGGTATCTCCTAGGCGATCCGCCGCCGGATCCGGTGTACGGCCAGCGCCAGCAACACCACCGCGAGCGCGGCGAATATGCCGGCTTCGATGTGCTGGAAGAGCCAGAACCGGTCCGCGGGCTGGTACGTATGCAGGTTGTAACTGCCGGGAAGGTACGGGCACGGCTCGGTCGCGGCCGGGGCGCACGACGCGCGGTAGACCCGGCGGAGCTTGTGGCCGTCGGGGGCGTACAGGCCGTAGTCCAGCAGCCAGTCGCCCAGCAGAGCGTTGGGGCGGGTGTCGGTGACGACCGGGAACCGGCGTTCCCGTACCGGCAGGAAGTGTGGTCTGGCCACCGCCACGGCGACGCGGGTGGCGAGGAACGCCACGAGGGTGGCCGCCATCGCGGGCACCATCCGGCGCCACACGGTACCGGCGGCGATGCCGGCCGCCACGGCGAAGACGGTGTACCCGATCGGGACGACCCCCACCACGTCGAACGTCAGGGAGCTGAACCGGGAGGCGCCGGCCCGGGCGAGCGGCGTGAGCCACCACGACACCAGCTCCGCGTAGGCCACGGCGAGGGCCAGCGTGACCGTTCCCACGAGGCTGAGTTTGACGGCCGCCCAGCGCAGCCGGGTCGTGCCCTGTGTCCACACCAGACGGTGGGTACCGTGCTCGACCTCGCGAGCCACCAGCGGCGCGCCGAAGAACATCCCGACCAGCAACGGCAGGACGGCGAAGACGATCGCGACCGTGCCGAACAAGCCGTACCGGTCGGCGAACCGGCCGGCCCCGCAGTCCGTCGCGTCCTCGGGCACGAACTCGGCGCGGCTCATCGCGTCCAGGCAACCCGACAGTCCACTGTCGACGAATACGCGGTGCATCTGCCGGCCGGTGGGCACCAGAACCGCGGCCAGCGCGGCGAGGGCCAGGACGGCGAACAGCACGTGCGTACGGTGTTGTCGCCAGGTCAGCCAGAGCATCTGCGTACTCCTAGGCGATCCGCCGGCGGACCCGGTACACGGCCAGGGCCAGCAGGCTGGCGGCGAGCGCGACGAACAGACCGGCCTCGATGAACTGGAACAGCCAGAAGCGACCGGCCGGCTGGTACAGGTGCACGTTGTAGGCGGCCGGGTCGTACTCCGGGCACGGTGGATCGCAGAACACGTCGCCGCCCGGGACGATCACCTGCCCCGAGGCGTCGTACACGTTCCGGTCGAGGATCCAGTCGCTGAGCATCGGGTTCGGGAAGGTGTACGCCACGACAGGAAACCTGCGCTCGACCGGCGGGAGGAAGTTGGGCCGGGCCAGTTCCACCGCGACCCGAGCGCCGACGAAGCCGACGAGGGTTAGTGCCATCGCCGGCAGTACCTTCTGCCACACCGTCCCGGCGAACGTGCCGAGGGCGACCGTGAACACCGTGTACCCCACGGGTGCGATGCCTTGCACGTCGAAGGCCAGGTAGTCGAACCGGCCCGCGTGGGCCACCGCGATCGGGTAGAGCCACCAGGACGCCAGCGCCGCGTACGCCGCGGCGAGCAGAAGCGCGCCCGCGCCCACGAGGCCGAACTTCGTCACCGCCCAGCGCAGCCGGGTGGTGCCCTGTGTCCACACCAGACGGTGCGTACCGCGTTCCACCTCGCGGGCGACCATTGGCGCCCCGAAGAACAGGCCGACGAGCAGTGGCAGGAAGATGAGCAACACCGCCGGCGCGAAGTCGCCGGAGTACTCGGCGCTGAACCGCTCGAGTGGCTCATGGCAGTCCGTGTCGGCCAGCCGGTAGTCGATCGTCTCGCCCATCGTGCGCAGGCAGGCGGCCAGGCCACTGCCGTCGAACGCGCGGTACTGCGACCGGCCGGTCGGTACCAGGACGGCGGCGAGCACGGCCAGTCCGATGATGGCGAAGAGGAACTGCTTGCGATGCTGGCGCCAAGTCAGCCAGGTCATCGCGTGACCTCGATCCCTACCGGACCCGGCAACGCGCCGGCCGAGGCGTCGGCAAGGTACGCCAGCACCAGATCCTCCAACGTGACACTGTGGACAGTCCACGCTGGATCGTGGATCGGCTGGCCATTCGTCCGGACCAGCAGCGTGGACTGCTTGTCGGTATGGCTGGCGTGGACAACGCTGCCCGGGACCTTGGCTTCGGCGCGTCGAGGGCCGATCAGCACCCGGTGGCCGGCGAGCAGGTCGTCGACCGAACCGAGCACCTGGACGTGGGCGGCTTGGAGCAGGATCAGGTAGTCGCAGACCCGTTCCAGATCGCCGAGCAGGTGCGACGAGAGCACGACCGTCGTACCCTCCTCGGCCACGCTGCCCATCAGGGTCTGCAGAAACTCGCGGCGGGCCAACGGATCCAAGCCGGCCACCGGCTCGTCGAGCAGCAACAGCTCGGGCCGCTTGGCCAGCGCCAGCGTGAGGGCGACCTGGGCTCGCTGACCCCCGGACAGCTTGCCGACCGGGCGGTCGAACGGGATCCGCAGGTGGCCCAGGCGTTCGCGAGCCAGCGCCGCGTCCCAGCGGCGGTTGAGCTTGCCGCACATGGTGAGGAGGTCGGTGGCGGTGAAGTCGCGGTACAGCGGTGCGTCCTGGGCGACGAACCCCACGCGGTCCAGTAGCGCGCGGTTGGCCGCCGGGGTCTCGCCCAGCACCTGTACCGTGCCGGCGTCCGGACGCAGCAGGCCGACCACAAGGTGCAGCAGCGTGGACTTGCCCGCACCGTTCGGTCCGACGAGAGCCGCGATGCGCCCGGCCGGTACGCGCAACGAACAGTCGCGGAGTGCCCACGTCCGCCCGTACCGCTTGCCGAGCCCGTTGGTTTCGAATGCCGTGCTCACGCTACGCCCTCCTGAAAGGCGGCGCGCATGGTCGTTTCGACCAGCGCGACCACGTCCTCCTGGTCGAGCCCGGCCGCGCGGGCCCGCTTCAACCACGCCATCAGGTCGCGCCGCAGTCCCGCGTGGCTGGCGAGGGACGGGCCGGCCAGCGAGCGCAGCACGAAGGTGCCGACCCCCGGACGGCCTTCGGCCAGGCCCTCGATCTCCAGTTGCCGGTACGCCTTCAGCACCGTGTTCGGGTTGATCGCCAGCGACTCGGCAACCTCCCGCACCCTGGGCAACTGGTCGCCCGGCCCGAGCAGGCCGGTCCGCAGCGCCTGCTTGACCTGCTGCACGAGCTGCATGTACGTCGCCACCTTGGCGTGGCCGTCCAACCAGAACTCGATCACCGGTCACTCTTTCTCTATTGTCATACGACTCTACGACAATAGAACAGCACTGGCGGGCTGGCAAGATTCGGCGCTTCACGCGCAGGACATGCCACGGCCGTGCCGGATGTGCACGTCGGTGCACGATGGCCTCGACGGGTCCACACCGGATATTCACGCCCGGGCGAGCTTCGACCTCACTCCGGAGGGCGGGGCAGGGGAGGGCAGTGGCGGCCGGACTACCCGCCGCGGCGCTGATCTCCGAGCTCACCGCCGGCGCGGGCCGTGACGAACCAGCGCCCCTGTAGTACCACCTCGCCGCCGATCTCGTGGGCCAACTGGTCGGCGTCGAGGAACCGCTTGTACACGTTGTGCCGGGATCCGTCGTTGAGTACGCGCTCCTGCCACTGCTCGGGTTGGACATCCTCACGCAGGGCGGAGTCCACGACGACCAGCTCCCTTGCCACCCGGCGTGCCTCGGCCAGGAAGGCCGCGCGTTCGTCGGGTGACAGGTGGCCGTAGAAGTGACCGGTGAAGACGCGGTCGAAGGCGCCGTCGGGGAACGGCAGCCGCAACGCGTCGGCGACGATCGCGGTGCCGTTGTTCTGCCGGGCTTTGGTAAGGGCGACCATCGCCGGGCTCTGGTCGAGGCCGACCACGTAGCCCGGCAGGTGCCGGGTGAGGAACCCGGTGCCGCAGGCGACGTCGAGCGTCCGGCTCGGTGGCAGCGCGCTGACGAGGTCCACGAGCGTGTGCAGCTCGTCTGTCCACCCTGGACGGTCCCGGTCGGCGAAGCGACCCGTGCCCTCGTACCACTCGTCGTACTCGCGAGCCCGGCGGTCGTAGTACCGCGCCGTGGCCGGGTCACGGGCGAAAGCCATTTCTAGTTTCTTGGGCTGGATCTGCGCCGACCGAAGGTCCAGGCGCCCTAGGTCAGCCACTAGAACCTGGCGAACGAGCGGATTTGCATCCGCGGACCGAACCGGGGCGCCCCCAAGCCCGCGGCCTCGAGCAGCGTGCAGACCCGACCGCGGTGACCGCGGAACGGCTCGAGCAGCTCGAGCATCCGGGCGTCACTGGCCCGCGGTTCGCCGGCGAGCGCCCAGGCGACCATGTGCGGGATGTGGTAGTCGCCGACGCTGACCGCGTCCGGGTCGCCGTACACCACCCGTACCACCTCGGCCGCGGTCCACGGCCCGATGCCGGGTATCGCGATCAGCCGGCGGGTCGCCTCGGCGGCATCGGTGCACGCCTCGAGCCGTTCGGCGACAGCCGCCGCGCGGCGCAGCGTGTCGGACCGCCGTTGCTCGACGCCGAACGGGTGATAGACCCAGTACGGCGTACCGGCTACCGCCCGCGGATCCGGCGGCAGTAGCAGTCCGTCCAGCGGCCCGGGTGCCGGTTCGGCGAAGTGCCGCATGGTCGCCGCGTAGGCCCGGTACGCCTCCTTGCCCGTCACCTTCTGCTCGAGGATGTTGCGCAGCAACCGCGGGAAGATCCGACCGGTCGCCGGCAGTCGGAGTCCACTGTGGACTCTGGCGAGCCGCGCCACGACCGGATGACTACCCGCCAGCTCGCCGAAGCCGTCCAGGTCGTCGTGCAGTCCGGCCACCGCTTTCGCGCGATCGAGCAGCCAGCCGGCTCCCGGGCCGTACGCCTTCGCTTGGAGCTCACCGCCGACCCGCGACAGGCTCAGCGTGCCCGGCCCCTCGGGGGTACGCAGGGCGAGCCAGAAGGAGCCGTCGACGAAGCGGGCACAAGGGTCGTACCGGCCCATGGCCAGCTGACCGAGCGTGCGCCCGAAGTCGTAGCGGTCGGGGACGGCCAGCCTCATGCGTCTACTGTCGCAGACGCGGCCCGGGTGGTGGCGCCGACCAGGGTGCGGTGCAGGAGCCGCGGGTCGCCGAGGAGACCGCGCAGCCGCCGTTCCAGACCGGCCACCGGTACGAGGTTCTGCGGCGCGCGCGGGTCCTTGTACGGCGTCGACGCGAACCGGGGGAGCGTTGTGGCCGACAGGTCGGCGAGGGCGATCGCGGCGCCCCGGCTCAGCTCGGCCGAGCACTCGACCCGCACGATGCCCGACCACGGTGAACCCGGCGGGCCGGGCAGGCGGAGGTACCAGGTGTACCGGTGCCACGACGTGCCGAGCAGGAACACCGGGCAGCGCTGCCCCGCGGCCAGCGAAGCGACCACAGTAGACAGTGGCCGGGACAGGTACTCCACCCGGTGAGTCTTGACGTAGCCGAGTGCCCTCGGCAGGTGGGCCCGACCGCGCAGTGGTCCGTCCACCACGAGCAGATCATCGTCACTGTCCGGTGTGGACGCTCGGGCCTCCTGCGCCAGCTCCACCTCGAGCGCCGTGAGGGCCGGTTGCACCGCATGGGTCAGCTTGGCCGGGTCGGTGGCGGTGCTGCGGCGCAACGCGTACCTGATCGAGCCGCACTGGATGTCGGTCGCGGTCGGGCTGCTCGTGAACAGGCCGCGCAGGACCCTGGTCCCGGCGACCGCAGCCGCACCGGATCGCAGGTCGCAGCGGACCACGCCGGCCGCGTAGGAGGCGGCGAGACCGGGATGGGAGTCGCCGTCGGGCTCGGTACTCCACATCCACGCGTCGTTGCGGCGGACCCCGTCGACCAGCAGGACGATCCGAGGCGACCGGATGTCGGCCGGGGCGACCAGCGGGCGCCACTCGTCCGCCGGTACCTCGACGTCGGCGTCGAGCTGGGCGGAGCTGCGGGCGGCCGGTGACTCCTCGGCCGGCTCCAACCCCGTCCCGTAGGCCGGGTTCCACGGATCGACATGCCAACGCATCAGGTCAGGCCCGCCCGTTCGACGTACGCCGTCCGCGCGTCCTTGCGGACCTCGAACCGCACCGGGATGCGTTCGGCGAGGCCGGGAACGTGGGTCACCACCCCGACCATGCGGTCCCCACGGGCGGCCAGATTCTCCAGGGTGGCCGTGACGGTGTCGAGGGTGGTGGCGTCGAGCGTGCCGAAGCCCTCGTCGAGCACGATCGACTCGAGGCTCGCGCTGGCGCTGGACATGCCGGCCAGCTGCTCGGACAGCGCGAGCGCCAGGGCCAGCGACGCCTGGAACGTCTCGCCGCCGGACAGCGTGCGCACCGCGCGGCGCAGCCCCGCGTCGTGGTGGTCGACGACGTAGAACTCTCCCTTGTCGTGGCCGAGGTCGTACTGTCCGCCGGACAGCTCCCGCAGGATCCGCGACGCGCCGTCGACCAGCGCGTCCAACGCCTCCTCGAGCAGCCACCGCTCGAAGTAGTTTGCCCGCAGGTGCTGGGCGAGCGCCTTGGCTACCTGCGCGTCGCGTTCGTGCTCGGTGCGTTGTTCGCGCAGCCGGGCCACCTGCTCGCCCCGCTCGACGAGGCGCCGGTGCTCGGCCTCGGCGCGCTCCAGCGCGACCGCCGCGGTCCGCGCGTAGCCGGCGGCGTCGGGTGCGCCGCGGGGCAGCGCTACCCCGGCCCCGGTGAACATGTCTTTCAGGGTGGAACCGATGGATTTGACGTCCGCGTCGGCATCGGCCACGTCCGAGGCCCGATGCGAGCGCGCCACCGTGCGCTTGTCCACTTCGGACCATGCCCAGTCGGCGAGCGCGATCCACGAGGCGGCCAGGTCGTCGCGGTCGGCGGCCGGCGGGTTCAGCGCCGCGACAGAGTCCCGCGTACCGTCGAAATCGCGCCACGCGGCGCGTACCTGTGCCTCCGCGCGTTCGTCGGCGACCGCGGCCCGCCGGTGTGCCTCGCGGGCGGCCCGGACCGCCGAGGTCGCATCCTCGAGGGACTTCTGCAGCGCCGCGACCGCGGCTAGCTCGGCGCGCAACGCTGGCACGGCGGGTGCCGCCGCGAGCTGACCGTCCAGTTCGGACAGTTGAGCGGCGAGCTGGTCCCGTTGCGCCCGTGCGGCGGTCAGGGCGAGGTCGAGGTCGCGTACGGTGCGGTCGCGCTCGGCTACCACCCGCGCGGTGGCCTCGGCCGCCGCTCGGGCCTCCTGGCCGGCCGCCTGGGCATCGGCCACAGTGGACTCCGCGGCCGGTGGTGGCAGCACGTTGACCGGCTGCGCGCACACCGGACAGGATTCGCCGGCCACGAGGTGGACCCGAAGGGCGGCGGCGCGGTCCATCGTCTGGGCCAACTGGTACGCCTGCCGTGCCGCGTCGAGGATTTCGGCGGCCCGGGTCGCGTCGGCCTGCGCCTCCGCGAGCACCGTGGCGGCGGTGGTACGTTCGGCGGTCGCCGATGCCACCGCCTCGTCCATGCCGGCCATCTGACGGGCGAGACGCTCCCGTTCGGTGTGCCCGTCGAGCAAGCGGCGCAGCGCGTTCGGATCCGGGCCGGTAGCCAGCTCACCGCGTACCTTCTCTTCGCGCTCCTCCGCCGCGGTCACGGTCGCTCGAGCCTGGGCGACCGCGGTGCGGGCGGCCGCCCCGTCCCGGGTCAGGATGTCGTAATCGGTCGGCGGAACGACCTTCCGCAGCCGGGTCAGCTCGGCGTCGAGTGTGGCGAGCGCCTCCCGGGTCGCCTTGGCCTGGGCCTGGGCGGCTGCGAGCCGGGCCCCGCGGATGTCCACCTCGGTCACCAGTTCCTGCAGCGCGGTGACCATTTCTGCGGCGTACTCCAGACGCGAGGTGTCCACATCGGACAGATCGGCGAGCAGCCGGTCGACGGCCCGCACCTGTGCCTCTCCCTGGGCGGCCAGCGTACCGGCGCGCTCGCGGACCCGTTCGTACACCGACAGGCCCAGCAGGTTCACCAGGATCTGCTGTCGGGTGGCCGGCTTGGCGTGCAGGAACTCGGCAAACTCGCCCTGGGGCAGGAGTACGCACGTGATGAACTGCTCGTACGGCAGCCCGACGGCGGCCAGCACCGCCGCCTCCATCTCGGCCGGGGTGCCGGCCAGCACCTCGCCGAGATCCTCGGCCTCCAGGCCGGTGTCGAACCGCCGCAGGTCGAAGCCTGCCGGCAGTAGCTCCAGACCCGCCTGGCTGGTACCGACGCGACCCTTGCTGTCGCGGCGCACCACGCGCGTGGCGACGTACCGGTCGCCGGACGACTCGAACACGAGCCGCACCCGCGCCTCGTTGGACGACGGGGCGAGCGCGTTGGCGACCGCGTTGCGGTTACCCCACCGCGGTACCGTGCCGTAGAGCGCGAAGCAGATCGCGTCGAGGACCGTCGACTTGCCGGCTCCCGTAGGACCGACGAGTGCGAAGAAGTCGGTGTCGGTGAAGTCCACTGTGGTCTGATCGCGGAATACCGCGAAGCCGGCCATGTCGAGCCGCAGCGGCCTCACGTGGTCGACACCTCCTCGTAGAGGCGCTCGAACAGCGCCTGGACCGACTCGTCGGCGTGCCCTCGGCTGGCCAGGTAGTCCGCGAACAGGTCACGAGCGGAGCGCCCGGCCCGTTGCGCCGGTGCGGTCGCCCTACCGGCCTGGGCCAGCAGCTCCGGGTCGATGCGTACCTCCAGGGCACGAGGGAGCAGCTCCTGGACCTCCTCGCGGAGGCCGGCGCGAGGCTGCTCCCGGATGTACACCCGCAGCCACGCCTCACCGGTATCCATCGTGGACAGATCGGTGAGAGTCCCTCGGACCGTCCGCAACGGCGTCGCCGAGCTGACCGGTACCTCGCGGACCTTCGCCGGGGTGTCGACCGTCACCTCCACAATGGACACCGACGGGGTGTTCTCCTCTTCGCCGAAGTCGACCGCCAACGGGCTGCCGCAGTAGTGCACCGGGCACGGTCCCGGCACCTGCTGCCGCCGATGCAGGTGCCCGAGGGCCACGTAGTGCGTACCGGGCGGGAAGATCGTGGCCGGTACCGCGTACGCCTGCACGGTGTGCGCGTCCCGCTCGCCGCCGCCCGCCGTCCCGCCCAGCACGGTCAGGTGCGCGGTGACCAGGTTGACCGCGTCGGCGGCGAAGCCCGCGCACAACGTCGACAGCAGGCGCGCGATGTGGTCGGCGTACGTTTGCTGCGTCTCGGCGGCGGTCAGCTCGAACATCTCGGTGGCCCGGATGGCGAACCGCTGCGACAGGAACGGCAGCGCGACGAGCCGCCAAGGCTCACCGTCGGCGGTCGAGCCGGTCAGCATGTGGTCGGCCGCGGTACGCACAGTGCCGCGCAGCGTCACCCCGGCCGCCTCGGCCCATGGGCGCAGCGCGTCCAGCGCGAGACCGTTGTCGTGGTTACCGGCGATCGCGACGACCTCGGCGCCCGTGGCCCGTAGCGCGGACAGCGCACGGGTGACGATGCGGGTGGCGTCCGGAATGGGCGCGGCGTTGTCGAAGAGGTCGCCGGCCACCAGCACGAGATCCGGCCGCTCGGCGCGGGTCACGTCGACCACTTCCGCCAGTACCGCGATGTGTTCGTCCACCCGCGACTGTCCCTTGAGGACCTTGCCGACATGCCAGTCCGACGTGTGCAAGATCTTCAAGTCGTACTCCTAGAACGGGATGTCGTCGTCGGACAGGGACCGGGCACCCACTACCGCGAACGGGTCCGCCGCCTGCACGATCGAGCGCAGCGTGCCGTTCGGCGCCTTGCCGGCCTCGCCCGGGCGGGTGGCCCAGGCCGGGAAGGGGAACTGGACGCACAGCGGTACCGGGATTTCCGGCTGGTTGACGAACATCGTGCCCGGCTTGGCGAGCAACGCGCGCTGGCGCTGTACCGGCGGCAGGAAGCCGTACTCCGGACGCCCCGCCTCGGCCGCGTCCAGCCGACCGACGACCCGCACCGCCGAGTTGGCCACGATGCGACGCTCCACTTCGGACGCTGTCTGCTGCGCGCCGACGAGGATCACGCCCAGGGACCGGCCGCGCTCGGCGATGTCGAGCAGCACCTCTTTGATCGGCGAGGTGCCCTCGCGCGGGGCGTACTTGTTCAGCTCGTCGAGCACGACGAAGAGCAACGGCCGCGCGGTGCCGGTCTTCTCCTTGCGCTCGAACTCGCTCTTGAGCGTCACGCCGACGACGAACCGCTGCGCGCGGTCCGGCAGGTTGTGCAGGTCCACGACGGTGACCTGGGCGCTGTCCGCGGTGTTCACGTGGTGCGGGCGGCGGTTCGGCAGGTCGCCCCGCACGAGCCGGGACAGGTCCTTCTTGCTGGCGATCAACCGGCGGCTGAACGCGTTGACGGTACCGATCCCGACGGCCGAACCGGCCCACGCGATCCGCGTGGCGTCATCGGCCAACTGGTCGACGATGTAGTCGACGAGCTCCGGGTACGAGTGCAGCCGGGAGCCTTCGAGCACCACGCCGCCGTCGGCCGGCTGAGCGGCCCGGGCCAGGTACGCCGTCACACTGTGCACGACCATCGTGTACTGCTGCCGCTCGTCGTCCGCGTCGGCGAACGCGTACGGCAGCAGCCGTCCGGTGCAGAAGTCCTCGAGTGTCCAATAGAAACTGTCCACTCCGGACAGTCGGCTGCTCACGTCCGGCGTACCGGACGGGTCACCGGGGCGGGCCGGTGCGTAGACGCGGATGTCCGGGAACGGCGCCGCGGGCAACCCGAGATTGGCATACGCCTCGGTCGTCGTGGCGTCCAGGCGGGTGTTCGGGTGGTCGAGGAACAGCAGATCCTCGCCCTTGACGTTGAAGATGAGTGCCCGGGTGTTGACCGAGTCGGCGCCCAAGACCCCCGAGCGCAGCGCCGAATAAAGCAGAAAAGTGGCGAAGCTCGTCTTGGTGGCGACGCCGGAGATGCCGGAAATGGACACGTGCGCGCCGCGGGTGCCGTCCAGGAAGTCCGCGTTGAGGAAGACGGGTGCGCCGTCCCGCCCGGTACCGATCGGTATCCGCCGCTCCATGCGGTCGAAGCTCAGCGCCGCGGCCCGGATGTCGCCGTGTGCCCGGTGGACCACCGCGCCCGGCGTCGGCGGCACGTATACCTCCGGATCGACCCGGGTCGTGGTGACCTCGGCCGCCTCCTGGACCTGCGCGGGCAGCGTGCCGTCCGCGATCGCGAACACGTCGGACTCGAACTGGGCGCCCTCGTGCCGGGCGCGCACACCGGTGACGATGCCGGAGATCCGGACTTGGGAGCCGTCGGGCAGCGTGCGTTCGGTGACCACGACATCGTCCAGCTGCAGGTAGCTGCCGGGGGCCACCGCGGTCCAGAACTGCAGCGGCGTGGCATCGGCCGTCCCGAGTACGCGACCGACAGGCTCTCCGGAGACCACCACGGGCCTCATCGTGCCTCACGGAACGGCCGGGTCGTCGGACCTCGCACGCGTGCCGGCGTGCCAACATCAGGCCATTACCGGCCGATGCGGACAAATAAACTGACCGTTCGACTACACATCCACAGTCATCCACACCGTCTGTCCACAGCCTGTGGATAGACGTGCGGTCAGCGGGCGTAGCGCAGGAGCAGCATGTCTCCGGCGACGAGCACGTGGCGGAGGGCGTACTGGCGCGGGCCGTCCGGGCAGATCGGCCCGGCAGTGATGCGTCCGGCGCCGGGGCCGGTCAGCAGCGGTGAGACCGTCAGGCACATCTCGTCGACGAGATCGGCGGCGGTCAACGCACCTAGCAGGTGCGGGCCGCCCTCGCAGAGCACGTGCCGCAGTCCGCGTCCGTTCAGCTCGGCCAGTGCGGCGCGCAGGTCGACGGTCCCGTCATCGCCGACCGCGACGATGTCCGCGACCTGCGCAAACGCTTCGCGCCCCACCGCGGAGGCGTGCGTGACGACGATCGGGCGGACCGGCGCCGCGGCCAGCGCGCGGTTGGTCGGGTCGAGGGCAAGCCGGCCGGAGACGACCACCATGGTCGGGTACTCTGCCAGCCCGTGCTCCAGCCGCCACCGCCTGCGAACTTCGTCGAGGCGGATCTCCCGGTACCCCTCGTGGCGCAGCGTGCCCGCCCCCACCAGCAGGGCGTCGCAGACCATCCGCAGCAGGCCGAAGACCTGCTTGTCCGCCGGTCCGGACAGCCCGGCCGAGTAGCCGTCCAGCTCGACCGCGCCGTCGATGCTGGTGACGAAGTTCGCCCGGAGCAGCGGTCGCTCCGCTTTATCCACATAGAGCTCGGTCAGAGCCGCTTCGTCGAGCGGCTCGGGGTCCGGTCGCAGCTGTGTGATCATTCGCCGGCCGGTCCCGTGGCAGGTCGCGGCGGGCGTGGCGGCTGGTGCTGGCAGTCGCACCAGCCGCGGCCGCGACACTCGGCGTGGCGTTTCTCCCGACACGCACGACAGATCATGAAGAAACCATATGGTGTACGACCCGGCATCGGTCAACAATGGGGCACTGTCGTCAACGGTGGGAGCCATGACGCGCCAGGTCTACCAGCTCAAGATCACATTAAGTGAGGTCGCGCCGCGGATCTGGCGGCGGGTCCTGATTCCCGGTGGCTACTCGCTGGACCGGGTGCACCGGGTGATCCAGTACGCGATGGGCTGGCTCGACTGCCACCTGCACTCTTTCGACATCGACGGCAGCCAGTACGGCGAACCCGATCCGGACGGGGAGCTGGCGCTGCGCGACGAGCTGGACGCACGGCTGGACGCGGTCGCGCTCAAGGGCAGCCAGTTCACCTACACGTACGATTTCGGCGACTGGTGGGAGCACGAGGTCCTGGTCGAGGACGTGTTCCCGGCCGAGCCGGGCGAGCGGTACCCGTGCTGCGTCGACGGCGAGCGCGCCTGCCCTCCGGAGGACGTCGGCGGCGTGCGTGGCTTTCTCGAGTTGGTCGATGCGCTGGGTGACGTCGATCATCCTCGCCACTTCGCCTGGCGGGAGTGGCTCGGCCGCCGGTACGACCCGGAGATCTTCGTCCCTGACCTGGCCTCCACCCTGCTACGCCGCATGGCCTAACCCGACCGGCCGGTTCCCGCGCTGCAGGGGTCGGCGGGCACAATGAGGGGTCGGTTGGTCAACGGCGTGTGAGTGGAGATCGTATGACGTCCCAACGTACCCGCTCCGCGGGGCGCCCGACGCTGGACGAGGTCGCCGCGCGTGCTGGTGTCGGGCGTGGCACGGTATCCCGCGTCATCAATGGATCGCCGCAGGTCAGCCCGCGCGCCAAGGCCGCGGTGGAGCAGGCCATCGACGAACTCGGTTACGTGCCGAACCGGGCGGCCCGCGCGCTCGTCACCCAGCGGACCGACTCGGTGGCGCT
>Ga0075430_100001563_pt1 | contig 18741 bp, 17 predicted proteins | sample RhiMetdeltSRZDD4_FD_75294 | JGI IMG/M metagenome (GOLD analysis project Ga0075430, IMG submission 75294) | Populus rhizosphere microbial communities from Tennessee, USA - Rhizosphere MetaG P. deltoides SRZDD4 | ecosystem: Host-associated > Plants > Roots > Rhizosphere > Soil | place: USA... | reverse complement strand
TATGTATTGCCGGATTCAGGAATAGGCCCACGCATCGCGGCGGCACAATGGAACGAGGTAGTGGAAGCTGTCGTGGCGAGGTTGAAAGCAGACGACATTGCGGGCGGATTCTGCGCCGGCATCGAACGCTGCGGGGTCTTGCTGGCAGTGGCGTACCCTGCGTTGTCCAATGACAACCCTGACGAACTCTCAAATCGACTCGTGCAGGAACCATAAGCGCTGTTCAATAGACTGCGCGCCATCGTTCCGTTAGAATCCGACCAGATGCCTGATACCGCCACGGCTCTCCCCAAAGCCTCCCCGAGCGAAAACCATTCACTGGTGAAAGCCGCGGGGGTCATTGGGGTTGCCACCTTTTCGAGCCGCATTCTCGGCTTCATCCGTGACATGGTCCTCGCACGCTTGTTCGGTGCCACGCCGGCGGCTGATGCATTCTACGTCGCCTTCCGTATTCCAAGTCTGCTGCGCGAGCTGTTCGCGGAAGGCTCGATGTCCGCCGCCTTTATTCCGGTGTTCACAGAGTACCACTCGCTCAAATCCAAACGTGAGGCGTGGGAATTGGCGAGCGCGGTCTTCACCACATTGCTCACGATCGTGACCCTCGTAACTGTAGTCGGCATTCTCATTGCGCCCTGGCTCGTCCAGGCTCTGGCACCGGGCTTTCATGCATCGCCGGAGAAACTCGCCCTCACGACGGTACTGGCCCGAATTATGTTTCCGTATCTCCTCTTCATCAGTCTCGCCGCGCTGGCGATGGGCATCTTGAATTCAGTCCGGTCCTTTGCCGTCCCGGCCTATGCGGCGCTCTTCCTGAACGTGTGCATCATCGGGTGCGCGCTTTTTCTGTCCCCCCAATTAGAGGAACCGATTGTCGGTGTGGCGATCGGCGTCGTGGCCGGAGGAGCCGCTCAGTTCATCATGCAGATCCCCAGCCTCAAGGCGAGAGGATTCTTGTTCGGCATCCGGTTTGAGCCAGGCCATCCCGGCGTGAAGCGGATCGGCCGGTTAATGCTGCCATCGCTGCTCGGCCTCTCGGTGACGCAGGTCAATTTGACCGTGAGTACGATTCTGGCATCCTTCATCACGGGCGCGCCGACCTATTTGTTCTACGGCATGCGGTTGGTCCAGTTTCCCTTGGGCATCTTCGGCGTGGCGCTCGCCATGGCCATTCTGCCTACGCTCTCGGCCCAGGCGGCCCGCGGTGCCATGGAGGAACTCCGGACGACACTCGGATTCGGGTTGCGGATGATTGTGTTCATCATGTTGCCGGCGATGCTTGGACTGATTTTTCTGCGGACGCCGATCGTGCACGTATTCTTCGAGCACGGCACGTTTACGGCGCATGACACGGCTGAAACGGCCCGGGCCTTGCTCTGTTATGCGGTGGGCCTCTGGGCATTCGGAGGGGTGCGCATCATTGTGGCGGCGTTCTACTCTCTGCAGGACACCAAAACTCCTGCCATCTCGGGCGCCATTGCCGTAGCCGCCAACATTCTTTTCTCCTTGCTGCTGATGGCGCCCTTGGGTGCCGCTGGTCTGGCGTTAGCCACGGCGCTCGCGGGGATGGTGAACGGAACCATTTTGGTCGCTTTGCTCAACCGTCGTCTCGGCGGTGTCGAGTGGGGATCGGTAGGCCGTTCGGCGGGACGCGTGCTGGTTGCTTGCATTCCTCTGGTCCTGTCCTGTCTTTGGGTGGCCGGCGCAGAGGTCTGGGCGCACGAGGGCGAGTGGGCGGCAAAAGCGGTGATGCTGACGGTCGCCATCGGACTGAGTGTGAGTGGCTATCTCGGCGTCCATGCGCTGATGGGATCCGAAGAACTCGATCTTGTCTGGAGCATGGTTAAGAAAAAGTTCGGTCGTCTCATCGGCCGCTAGGAGGATCTGATGACACGTGCGTTGATCTTTAAATCGAGTTGGGGGTGGATGGGCGTGGCCGAATCAGAAAAGGGCCTTTCTGCCATCGTGCTGCCGCAGACTTCCAAAGCGGCCGTGACGACGGCCTTGGGAAAAAGAGGCACCGGCTTCGAGGGCTCATCTTCGTCTTCTCTTCTCCGGGAAGCGCGGAAGCAATTGATGGAGTATCTGGCCGGGAGCCGGATGTCCTTCGAGCTTCCCCTTGACCTCTCGCAAGGAACCGCCTTTCAGCAGCGCGTATGGAAGAAGCTAGGGGCGATCCCCTATGGTCAACTATGGTCTTACCGAGGTCTTGCCTCCCGGGTGGGCGGGGTACAGTATGCGAGAGCGGTGGGTGGGGCGGTCGGCGCGAATCCCTTGCCGATCGTCTTGCCGTGCCATCGGATCGTCGCCCAGGATGCCGGCCTCGGCGGATTTTCATGTGGGCTGCCGGCCAAACGAAAGTTATTGGCGCTGGAAGGTTCGCTGCCCCGGCTTCGCCATGCGGATCGCGACCGATGAGGGCGGTCATTCAGCGGGTGACTCGCGCATCGGTGGAAGTGGAAGGGCGAGTCGTCGGCTCAATCGGGCAGGGCCTGGTAGTCCTGCTTGGTGTGGCGAAGGGCGACGGAGACGTAGATTGCCGGTTCATAGTCGAGAAACTGCTGGGCCTGCGCATCTTTGCCGATGAGGCGGGCAAAATGAACCGGTCACTGACCGAGACGGGAGGCAGCATCCTCCTGGTGTCCCAATTCACCCTGTTGGGCAACACGAAAAGCGGACGGCGCCCTGGCTTTGAGGATGCCGCGCCGCCCGATGAAGCCAGACAATGGTATGAGCGGGTTTCAAAGGAATTGAAGGTGAAGGGGACACAGGTCGAGACCGGCGTGTTTGCCGCCCACATGAAGGTCGAGTTGGTGAACGACGGCCCCGTCACCTTTCTGTTAGACACCCGGACGGCTTTTAAGCGGTCTTCGGATCAGACTCTGCTATAATAGGTTCGACTGCCTGTGATCCAGTGAGAGGAGAGATGGGAACGTCAATCCCCGCTCGACATCCGCTGCGTCAGCTTTTCGGCGCCCTGACCGAGAAAACCTTCACGGAACATCTCGGCTGGCCCGACCTCAATGTGACTACCTATGTGACCAACCTGCTGGTTGAGTTCACCCGGACCGATGAACTGTTTAAAATTAGAAACCGCCAGGGCCAACCGGTCGACTCTGTCGTTGACCTGCTGTTCGAATCCGAGGTGCTCCTTGAGGCGCAGTCATTGGATCGGGAGCGGCACGTCCATCAGCACATCGGCGACTTCACCTTGTTCATGGCCGGGCTCTTTCCTGAATACCTGCGCCGTCTGAAGACCGCCGGCTTGGTCTACCATAAGGACTTCCTGGTGGACTACGTGAAGACGGGAAAACGTTCCTACGGCATCGTGGCACAGATGGCGGACCAGCCTGCCCAAGATGAACGGCCTCTTTTCGAGAAACTTTCTGACAACTTTGAGCTCTGCGTAACGGGGCTTGGATTTGTGCGTTCCGACCTGGATCGTATGAAAAATCCGGCCTACCAACAGGCCAAGGATCTCCTCCTCAATTGACCCGTCCTCATCCCCTTCTTCTGGCACACGGCGGTGCCGGCCGGCGCCCAATGACCAGGCGCCAGTCGTCGTGCCTTGCCGACGCCCTCGCCACCGGCTATGCGATTCTCGAGCAGGGAGGTCCGGCTGTCGTGGCGGTCGAAGTCACGATCGGCTTTCTTGAGCAATCCGGTCTCTTCAATGCCGGTCGCGGCGCAAAGCGGCAACTGGACGGCGTCCAACGAATGGACGCCTCTATAATGGAGGGGGCCGGTCTCAGGGCCGGTGCGGTGGCTTCGCTGGAAGGCTTCCTTCATCCGATCACCGCAGCCAGGCTTGTGATGGAGGAGACGAATCACGTTTTGTTAGCGGGGCCTCTCGCCGGCAGATTTGCGCGGCATTTTGCTCTCGAGAGACATCGTCAGCGTGGAAGACGCCGTCGGCTCGGGTATGAACGGATACTCGCCAGCAAGCGAAAGGTGAAGGACCGTCATGGGACCGTCGGTGCCGTTGCCCTGGATCGCTCTCGCACCGTCGCGGCTGGAGCCTCGACTGGAGGGATCGAGGGCATGTTGCCCGGCCGGGTGGGAGACACGCCCCTCATTGGATGCGGAGTCTATGCGGATAATCGCTGTGGCGCGGTGTCGATGACGGGCCGAGGGGAAGGCATCATCCGCCTGGCGGTTGCCAGGGCGATCTGTGAGCGGCTCGCGGCAGGAAAATCTCCTACCACGGCGGCCAAGATGGTCTTGCGTGAACTGGTCTCGCGGATCGCAGGAGCGGCTGGTACAGTGGTGGTAGCACCGGACGGGCGCTTCACGATCGCTCATGTGACCCCCCACATGGCTGCAGGATGGTGGGACGGGTCGGCGCGACCGACAGTCAAAGGTTGTTGGACATGAATGACATCCTGTTTCACCTGGCTTTCCCAATCCACGACGTCAACCAGGCCAAGCGGTTCTATGTCGAGGGACTCGGGTGCAAGCTCGGACGCGAATCCGCCAACGCCGTCACGTTCGGACTGGCCGATCACCAACTGGTCGCCCATGTCGTGGACGGTCCTCTGAGTGAACAGAAAGGGATTTACCCGCGTCATTTCGGCTTGGTGTTTCTCTCGAAACACGATTGGCAGGCATTGGCAGATCGGGCCAAAGCGAAGGGGCTACAGTTTTTCCAACAGCCGCGAGTCCGGTTTCCCGGCACCCGCATCGAGCACCATACATTCTTTCTTCAGGATCCTTCCGAGAACCTGCTCGAGTTCAAACATTACACTCACGAGTCCGCCATTTTCGGTGAACGTGAGTTTCGTGCTGTGGGCGACACCTCGCCCGCCGGTTAGAACTCCGCGCGCACCCCACCCATGATCAAGAACGGACTCCCAAGCGTTTTTACCGGTCCGGTCTGCGTGGCGATGTACTGCCGGTCCGTGAGATTTTCGCCATTCAACATTAGCTGAATGCCCTTGCGGAGTTCATGCCGCAACGCGGCGTCCACCACGAAGAAATCGGCCACCGGCTGCGTATTGGCATCGTCCGCATATTGTCGGGAGAGGTAGCGGCCCAGGATCGTCACTTCCACGAGCTCCGCACGACCCGCCTTCAGACCCATCGTGACTTGGCTTCGGGAGACGTTGGGAACCCGCTTTCCTTCCCGATCAGGGCTGCCGGGAAAATTTTGAATCACGGAATCGACATAGGCATAGCCGAGATCAAGCTGAACTAGGGGATGAAGCTGGTAGGACAGCTCCAATGCTGCCCCGGTGGCGAGCGTCTTCCCGACGTTTTGACGCTGCGCCGTCAGGGGACCTTGAGACACGAACAGAATCTGATCTTTGACTTGATCCACATGGCCGGAGATGCGCCAGTGCAGCCTCCGGTCGGCGAGGAGCTCTCCTTCAAGCTTCACGTCCGCTCCGCTCAGCCGTTCGGGACGCAGGTGGTCGTTGGGAAGAAAGACAAAGCCGCTTGAGGCGAATCCACGGTACAGTTCGTTCAAGGTCGGCACACGAAAGGCTTGATAGACCGAAGCGCCCAGTCGCAGCGTCTCTCCGAGTCGATAGAGGGACGATAATTTCGGATTGACGACACTGACGACGTTGTCGCGGGGAACGGTGGTACCGGCTGGCGTCTCGATGCGGGCGTTATAGTTCTTCCACCAGTCCGCCCGGACTCCAGGCGTGACCGTCAAGCGGTCGGTGAGCGGAAGAATCCATTCGCCGAAGACCCCCCAACCGAGCTGCTGCCCTCGCGCAAGCGTTTGGCCGAGAAACGCCGTTTGCGAGAACAGCTGGTCGGTGGATTGAGCGATGATCGTGCGCGCGTCGGTCCCCACGACAAGTCGATCATGGTCAAACAGTCGACCGGTCCATTGGAATGAGCCGCCGAAGTCGTTGCTGGGAATCGTCTGAATGTCGTTTTGAAATTCACCAAGACGGTTGAGCGCCGATGGGATGATCTGGGAGGTCAGGTTCCGAAAGGTCTGCCATTGACCGAAGACCCGCCCTTCCCACAACCCGGCACGCCCTTGGTCGCTGCGGATGCCGGCGGCGACGTTGCCGGTTGTGCGCGACGCGACGCTGAGCGTTGTGCCGAACGTGCGGTCCTCTCGAAACAGGCTACCCGACAGGTCGAGGGTGGTGGCCTGCGTCGGCATCCAGGCCAGGCTGCCGTGGACTAACTCATGGCGGGAATCGTTTGTACGATCCACCGGTCCCCGCTGGTATGAGGGAACGGGAATAATGCCGTTTGTATGAAACCACCGGTATCCGACGGAAAAACGGAAACGATCGGTGCCGTACCGCGCGTTCAGGGCTTGTTGGTACGTGCTGAGCGTGCCAGCCTGGCTGTCGAGCGTGAATCCGGTCCCGGCGCCCGGTCGCTTTGTGATGACATGAATGAGTCCCCCCATCGCCCACGTGCCGTACAGGTTCGACGCGCCTCCCGGCACGATTTCCACCCGGTCGATTTCGTTCGGGATCAGGCCCCAGTTGATCCACCCTCCAAACCCGTCGTTGAGCGGTATGCCGTCGAGCAAGACGAGTGCTCTCCGGGAGCCGAGTCCATTGATGGTGACGGATTGCGCCGTGGGGTGGTTGTACCGGCTGCTCAGCGTGGCTGGTTGTACACCGGGCACCGAACGCAGCAGATCATCGAGTTGATGGCCGCCCGGATAGGGAGACCGCTGAATGTCCTGTTGGGTGAGCACTGTCACAGCAGCGGCGCTGTGCCCAACGGGGACCGGCGTCCGTGTCGCACTAATCACCACCTCGTCGGTGGTATAGGAGGAAGCATCATCATCGGTGTTCTCGGCGGCGTTACTGGGGAGAGGTAGGCTGATGGGCAGGCACAAGGCTGACAGGCACAAGACGAACCGCCATCCCATGCAGGCCCGCTAGTCCATCCGACTCTGATGGCGGATTTGGGCCATCCGATGGAGCACCCGCTCGTAGCGCTTGGCGAGCGCATGTGTTTTTCGAAGCGGATCATAGCGTCGCGGCGACGGAAGAATGGCGGCCAGCCAAGCGGCCTCGTCTTCGGTCAGCTCGCGTGCCGGTTTATTGAAGTGGTGCCGGGAAGCCGCTTCGGCGCCGTAGATACCGGTGCCCCACTCAGCCACGTTGAGGTACAATTCGAGGATGCGCTCTTTCGTCAGCTCATGTTCCAGGGAGCGCGTAATCAGCGCTTCCCGGGCCTTTCTGAAGAGCGACCGCTCGGAAGAGAGATACAGATTCTTTGCGAGCTGCTGGGTGATGGTGCTGCCGCCGCGTTTGAGCTCCCCCTTTTCAAGGTCGTAGATCACCGCATCCTTCATGCCTTCCCAATCGAATCCTTCATGCGTAAAGAACGAGGCGTCTTCCGCTGCCACGACCGCACGTCGGAGGGACGGCGAGATGCGGGACAGTGGCACCCAAATCCAGCGCCGGCCAATTCGCAGGCCCTTTGCCTCAGCTTCGATCTGCCGCGCTTCCATCAGGGCGGTTGTGGTCGGGTTGACCGATCGCAGCGCGGACACGTCGGGAAGCGTTAACAGCCAGAGCAACGCCAAGGCCGCGCACGGAATGGCCACAAGCGCGCAGAGTATGAGCCACAGGCGACTGCTGCGCCGTTTGGTTGACTTCCGCATACGGGAACCGTATGACATGTGCACAGGACCTTTCATGAAAATTCTGAGGGCCGAGTTTATCAGAAGTTGCGTCGGGCCAGCACAATTTCCGACGGATTCTGTATCCGAAATTGCCTTTGTCGGGCGCTCCAACGTGGGCAAGTCCTCGCTCATCAATTCCCTGCTGCAGCGGAAAGGGCTGGCGAAGGTGAGCCGCACGCCCGGCAAGACGCGGGCAATCAACCTCTTTACAGTTGTTACCGACGATCCGCAATTGTCTCGGTTTGTGCTTGCCGACCTTCCCGGGTACGGCTACGCCAAGGTGTCGAAAACGGAACGAGCCCAATGGGCGCCGTTGATCGAGGCGTACCTGGGACGGGACGGACAGGTCTGCACGGTCGTCATGCTGGTGGAAAGCCGCGTCCCCGGGCCGCAGGATGCGGAGACGCTCCGATGGCTCAGGGCGATCGGATATGAGCCGATCGTCGTCGCGACCAAGGCCGACAAGTTGAAAGCCGGCGAGCGTGTGGCGGCGCTCCGGCGTGTTCAAGAGGGACTTGGTCTGGCAGGAAGCCCGACGTTTATGGCGTACTCGTCGGTGACGGGGGAGGGACGGGAACGCTTGTGGTCTGCCTTAAAGGAGCGCTGTCGAATTTGATTTCGATGTAGGCCTTGTTTTTCAAGTCGGCCAGCCACGATTGAAACATGTCTTCGCTTTTTTGCTGGAAGACGAGCGCTTGAATTTCCTGTCTTACTTCCTCAAACGGCCTGAACTGCTTCGGTTTCTTGTCGTCCAGACGCACGATGTGCAAACCCTCCGGGCTTTCAATGATGTCTGAAATGCCGCCGGGAATGAGAGTTGAGACGCCTCGCTCGATCGCGGGCAGCAATTCTCCTTGGCGGACCAGCCCCAATCGCCCCCCTCGTGACGCCGTCGGTCCGTCAGAATAGCGAAGCGCCAAATCCTCAAACGACTCCCCTTGTTTGAGCAGAGCGGTCACCTCACGACCCTTCGCTCTCGCGTCTGCGACGTCGTCGGGAGAGCGCGGTTTGATGAAAATCTGACTCAGCGTATATTCTTCGGGAAGCGCAAACCGGTCACGGTGCTCCTGATAGTACCGTTTCATTTCCGGGTCGGCGACCATCACGCCGCTCCGGACTTCCCGATCGACGACCTTGAGCAGCGTCAACTGATCCCGGACGGTATTCGTACTGACCGGGTCTTTGTCGTCGATTTTTTCGCCTTGTTGCATCAACTGCTTGACCGCCTGTTTGACCTCCTGGTCTCCCACCTCAACACTCCGGGCTTTTGCCTCCTGGAGCTGCAGCCGTCGTTCGATCATCGTGGTCAAGGCCATCGCTTCTGCCATTTGAAGTCTGCGGGACAATTCCTCCCCGCGATAGTGCTTCTCGAGCCGCTCTCGCTCGGGCGCCAGCTCGCGCCTCACTTCGGACAGCATGATCAAGTCCGAGTTGACGATCGCTGCGATGCGGTCTTCGACTTTGGCCGCAACAGAAGGAGATGGTGCTTCGAAACCGCTGAGGCATAGCAGCGTTGAGATCCCAAGTCGGAGCCACGTGCCTGTGCGAGAAGAGGTGCTCATAGTCTGTGGGTCGCGAGAGGTTGATGCTGTCGGGAGACGTGGAGAGTGATTGTACAAGATTCAACGTCGCATGCGGAAGAGAGGGGGACGCGACGCGAGAAGAAAGTTTGGTGAACGACGCGCTTTTGCGCGTCGGGCAAGTGTGGCTGTGATGGGGGTTTCCAACAGGCTGCTAACGCTTGGTCAAACCGTCGGTGCCAACGCGTGACCCGTCGGCCAGACGCACGACAGCCTTGCCTTTGATTTCAGCGATCACACTGTCGAAATACTGTTTACGTTTGAGATAGAGGAGCTCCTGTCGGAGCCGTTCGCGCTTCGCAAGGTCGGCCTGAATGATTTCCGGCTCGAGCGCCGTAATCATCACGAGATAGTAACCGGCCTCGGTCTTGATGGGCGCGCTGATCATGCCGGGTTTGAGCGTCCGGATGGCGTCATCCACTTCGGGGATGACCAGCCCCTTGCGATACGGCCCGAGGTCTCCGCCTTTGGCTTTCGTCTTATAATCGATCGAGTAGCGCTGGGCAAACTTGCCGAAGTCGCCCCCTCGGTTGACCTGCGTTTCCAAGTCCTTGGCCGCTGGATAATTGGGCAGCAACATTTGCGCCACCCGCACCTTGAGTGGCGTCAGGAGCTCACTGGCATGCTGCTCGTAATACCGGTCGAGTTCCTCTTTCGTGAGCTCGACCGTCGTCTTCATCCGGTCTTTCAACAGCTCATCGATCAGCAGTTTTTCCTTGTAGCGCCGCACCCGATCGCGTATCGCGTCATCTTGATCGAGCCCTTGTCTGCGAGCTTCCTGTAAAAGCATTTCGTGGTCGACCAGTTCCTTCAAGAAGACCTGCCTGCCGCCCTCCTTCTCATAGCGCGCCTTTGTGGCGTCTGGTAAATCGGCCCACTCGTGGTCGAGCTCGGTTTGTGTAATCGGTTTGCCGTTGACGAACGCCACCACACGTTCTTCGGCTTGCGGCGGCGTGCAGCCCACCAGTGGCAGGAGCAGGCTCCCGACCGCCATCATCATAAGACACATGGGCGGGACGGCGGAGGCAGAGGCATGTTCAGTCGCTCGTCGATGCATGCAGATGAGAATCCTTGTGGAGTTACTTCGGTGAAGGCGATGTCGCTGTGCTGTTGGTATCACAGACTCCCAGGCTTTGCAAGGTTGCGGTGAGTTCGGGGAAGATGGAAGTCCAGTCCTGATGCGGCATTTGGAGTTCAAACGCGAGTGGGGAAAGAAAGCGGATCCGCGTCTTATATCGGTCCATGAGGTGCTGAATTGCCGTCTGCGGCACGCGGCTCTTCCCGTCGAGCGTGACCGCCACCGACCCGGCTTTCAGTTCGATCGACACCAGCCGCAAGGCCTTGGCCTGCAACCGGATCTGCATCACCTCGAACAGCCGCTCGACCGGCTCAGGAGGCGGACCGAAGCGATCCTGTATTTCACCATGGAGAAGCGCAAGGTCGCCCACCTGGGTGGAGGATGACAGCCGTTTGTACAAGGACAGGCGATGATGAGGGTCCGCCACGTAGTCTTCAGGAATAAAAGCAGAAACGTTGAGACGGAGAGTCGGGTCCGGCTCTTCTTCGACGATCTGTCCCTTCAACCGCTGCACGGCCTGCTCGACCATTTGCATGTAGAGATCCAGTCCGATGGCCGCAATGTGTCCCGACTGCTGTTTGCCGAGCAGGTTGCCAGCTCCGCGGATCTCGAGATCGGCCGCCGCGATCCGGAATCCCGAACCCAACTCCGTGAACTGTTGGATGGCCGTCAAGCGTTTTTGCGCATCGTCCGTCAGCCTCCCTTCATCGGGCACGAGAAAATAGGCGTAGGCCTGATCGCCGCTGCGGCCAACGCGTCCGCGCAGCTGATAGAGCTGAGCCAGACCGAACGTGTCGGCCCGATTGACGATGATGGTGTTGGCGTGGGGCACATCGATGCCTGATTGAATGATAGCCGAGGCCACCAAGACGTCTGCCTCGCGACGGAAAAATTTGAGCATGACGGCTTCCAGCGGTTTCGCATCCATCTGCCCATGCGCCATGACCACGCGCGCTTCCGGAACGATTTGCTGAAGCCACGCACCGGTCCGCTCCATCGTCTCCACTCGATTATGGACAAAGTATATCTGACCGCCTCGTCCGAGTTCCCGGAGAATGGCTTCCCGAATCAGCTTGTCGCTCGAGCGGACGACCTGTGTCCGAATGGACAGGCGGCCGGCCGGGGGAGTGTCGATGATTGAGAGATCCCGCACGCTCGCCATGGCCATTTGCAAGGTGCGAGGAATCGGCGTCGCGGTGAGCGTGAGGACGTCGACCTGCGCGCGCAGCTGCTTCAGCCGCTCCTTGTGCTTGACCCCGAACCACTGTTCCTCATCGATGATGACCAGACCGAGATCGCGGAAACGCACATCCTTTTGCAGCAGGCGATGGGTACCGATCACGACGTCGATGGTTCCCGCCTCCACCTCTTTGAGAATCGTCTTGGCTTCTTTCGGCGACTGAAAGCGTGAGAGGAGCGCCACGCGGGTGGGAAACGGCGCAAACCGTTCGGCAAAATTGTCGTAATGTTGATGCGCCAGGAGCGTGGTGGGGACCAGCACCGCTACTTGGCGATTGTCTTCCACCGCTTTGAATGCGGCCCGCATGGCCACCTCGGTCTTGCCATACCCCACATCACCGCAGACCAGGCGGTCCATGGGTTTGCTCGCTTCCATGTCGCGAGTGATATCCTCGATCGCTTTCAATTGATCGGGCGTTTCTTCGTATTCGAAGGCGGCTTCGAACTCGCGATACAAGGTGCTGTCGTGCCCATAGGAGTGCCGGTTGGCCAACTCGCGGTTGGCATAGAGATCGACCAGTTCCTGCGCCATCTCCTCTATATCTTTCTTCACGCGCGCCGTCGTTTTGGCCCAACTCGTGCCACCGAGCCGGTCAAGCCGAGGGACGTGTCCTTCGGCGCCACTGTAGCGCTGGATCTGATTAAGGCGGTCCAGCGGCACATAGAGCGTGTCGCTCCCGTAAAATTCCAGAATGAGATAATCGCTGTCGAAGTCCTGGACCGACAAACGCTTGAGGCCGCGATATTTGGCGATGCCATGCTGAACGTGAACGACGTAATCGCCGACATTGAGATCTTCCAGGGACGACAGGAACGTCGCAGCCTTGCTCTTGGCTTGCGGCTTGTGACGGGCGCCCTTTGCAAAAAGTTCTTCCTCCGTGAGGATCGCCAACCGGAGCTCCGACGACAGAAAGCCCGCGGAAAGATCGCCGTTGATGACAAAAAACGGCGCGCGAGTCGCTGTTGACCCAGCCCAACTTGATATCGACCATTCAATGGCCGGCACGTCATGCTCGCGCAGGAGTGCCAGGAGGCGATCCACCTGGCCGCGGCTTCTCGCGACCAGCAAAACCCGACAGTCCTCCCGCAGGTGTTCCAGGATCGACAGGGTCTGGCTGAACGGCGTTCCACGCGCGCCCAAGCCGGCGCTGGCCGGTATCTGGCCTGGGAATGCCTGGACCGGTTCCCATGAGCCTTCGGCTTCTGTCAGCGGTTCGAGCGCCAGTTGAGTGCATTCGACCGTGCGGTCCATGATGTTCCGCCAAGTAAGGAATAGCCGTTCGGGTGAGGGATAGGACACGTCCTCCTTCTCGCTGTGCCTCAGATAGCCGTCGTCGATCCGCTCCCAGAGGTCCGCACAGGACTGCTTCAAAGCTGCAGGCTGGTCCAACGCAAGGATCGGTAGCGTCGTGAAGTAGTCGAGCAGACTGTGCATCTGGCCATAGAGATCGGGGGCGCGCCATTCGGCGTCAGCGGAGAGTGGCGCGAGTGCATCGGCGGCGGTGTCCGGTTTCAGGTATTCACGGGCAGGCAAGACCATGGCGCGGTCCATTTTGGCCGTGGATTTCTGTGTGGCAGGATCGAACAGTCGGAGGGATTCCACCGTTTCGCCCAAAAACTCAACACGCATCGGTTCCGCATACGCCGTCGAAAAGATGTCTACAATCCCTCCGCGGATGCTGAATTCACCGGGGATTTCAACGACGGACACCCGGCGATAGCCGAGCCTGAGAAGGCCTGCCGTCAACACTTCGCGTTCAATGCCGGCTCCCACCTTGAACTGCACCACGGTACGCAGGAACGTGTCCACCGGCATGAGCCGCTGCATCAAAGCCTCAATCGAGGTCACCACCTTGGCGGCAGGCATCGATCGAATCTGATGCAGGGCGTTCATACGGCGGGCGATCAGGCCGACGTGAGGTGCCGTCGATTCGTAAGGCAGGGTTTCCCACCGAGGAAAGAGTGCGAGAGCCGTGACAGGCACTCCCTGGAGGCCGTGATAGAAACGGAGGTCCTCGAACAACCGCTCGGCGGCTTCGTCCGTTTTGGTCACGATCAGCCAGGGTTCGGAGCCGAGCGTCCCGGCTCGAGGGTGCATGAGTTGCGTGAGGGCGAACCCCGCGGTGGAACCATGCAATCCGGTCAAGCAGGGCCGTGCACCCTTTCTGGCCAACGCAGCGGCAATCGGCGCGCAACAGGGGAGCGTTGTTGAGCTCGACAGGGCGTGTGACACAGGACTCAGTGTGGTTGAGACCGGATTCGCTGGATGAGTGCGGTTGTTGACATGCCGGGCACCAGTGGAATCGTCTTGACCGTTCCGCCTCGTTGTTCGACAACTTCGCGCCCGACGATGCGATCGAGCGTCCAATCGCCGCCCTTGACCAACACATCCGGTTCGAGCGTCGTGATCAAGGCCAGCGGGTCGGGCTCGGGAAAAATGACGACATAGTCCACAGCACCCATCGCGGCAACCACCTCGGCCCGCTGAGCCTCACCGACAATCGGCCGATCGGCCCCTTTGTTCAGGCTCCGGACCGACGCATCGCTGTTGATGCCGACCACAAGGATGTCGCCAAGCGCCTTGGCCGCCTGCAGATACCGCGTATGGCCGATGTGCATGAGATCGAAGCAACCGTTGGTGAAGACGATGCGCTGCTTCTGGGCGCGCGCCCGTTTGAGAAAAGGAACCAATTCAGCACTGGTCACGACTTTGCCCGCCATCGTCTCATCATACCGACAGTAACGACAGATAGAAAGACGCTCGGCGGACTACTCGTTGTCATCGTCACACACTCCGCCCAACCCGATCACTGCACCATGCCGCGCGATGATCGAGTCCATGGCTTGGATCGCCTTACGCCGGCGCTGGTCGTACAGGCCGGCGGGAACCGGGACGAGTGAAAAGAGTGTGAGGCCGGCCAGGCGATACTGGGCGTGCGGCTTCATGAGTTCATGCAATGCCTGTCGGACCGTCGGCCACATTTCGGGATCATAATTGAGCGGATGGGAAAACCGCCGTTGCCTGGTCGTCACAGCAAAGCGGGCATCCTTCAATTTGACCGTGCATCCTTCTGCCGCGAGTCCCTCCTGGCGCAGGTCGCGCGCCAGCGTGCGCAAAAATCCCCTTAAAAGGTCTTCGAGGAATGCCGGATCGGCGGTATCCCGCTCGAAAGTGGTCTCGTGGCTCGAGCTCTTGGATTCCCGGTCACCGATGACCGGTTCCCGGTCGCGGCCCTGCGCCAGCTCTCGGATCCACAAAAGACGCGCGCCGAACATCCTGACGAGCACCTGATCCCACCGTGGGTCCAACAGATCGCCGATCGTCTTGATGCCGAAGGGCTCAAGGCGCGCGGCGGTCTTTGGCCCGATGCCGGGAAGAGCTCGAAGTGGCTGTGACAGCAGAAACGCCGCTTCCCGGTCTGGTTCGACGATGGCAAGACCGTCGGGCTTGGAGGTATCGGCGGCAATCTTGGCCACGGTTTTTCCCGTGGCCACGGCGATGGTGCATCGCAAGCCGGTGGCCTCGAAAATCGAGTCCTTCACCAGTTGCGCGAGGAGTCGGGGATCCGGATGGCGTGTTTGGAGGTCCGTTGTGTCGGCGTAGAATTCATCGATGCTTGCCCATTCGGTCACGGGGAACAACCGGTCCGTAACCCTGCGCATTTCGTCATGGAGACGACGATACAGCGGCCGGTCTGGGGGGATCAGCTGGAGGTGAGGACATCGTCGCAAGGCCTCCGCCGTCGGCATGGCCGACCGGACACCGAAGGCCCGCACGGCATAACTTGCGGCCGCGATGATGCCTCGGGGCGGCGGGCCTCCGACGGCGATCGGCTTCCCAGCCAGGGTCGGGTCTTTGACGGTGGCCGCGGATGCAAACATCGCGTCAACGTCACCAAATAGGATCTGGCGCGGCCATCGCAGCATCGAACACCGTCTAGCGAGCGGTCAGTGACAAGAGAGCCTAGAGGCTTGCGGAGGAAAAATCCAGCTCAAGTTGCGGGGCAGGTTGTATCGACGCAGTGGAAGGCTTCAATCGATCTGTGTCATTGGATGAAGGCTGGCCGGCTTCCGAGGACGACATCTCATGCAGCGCGCCTCGGCAGCTGCCGCAATGGTGATGCCGTGGCTGGATCGTCCGCCGCTGGCGCCGGTATATGCGCCCACAGCGTCCGCAACGCCAGGCAAATCGGGACAGCGAAAGCACTTCCTGTTTGAGCGAGTGGTAGATGGTCACGGCAAGAGCGCCGTCGCGATTCATCTCGGTCATCTTTCTCAGAAAGTCGGGCCCGTGATTCGGCCGGCGCTTGAGCACATCGAATTGCCACTGGTGGATCATTTCATGTGCGAGGGTGCTGACAAGTTCCTGTGTGCCGTAGGGTGTGTCTGCGAGCAGGGGTGCCAAGAGGGGAAGGGAAAGCCGAATCTCGCGGCTTTTGGCGGATGTGTTCTCACGCCATGCCGAGCGTGGACCGGCCCGACTCACGAACATGCCGACGGAAGCAGTCAGCCGCCTGCTCCACACGACCGCGATCGGCGGAAGCGCCCCGCCAAAGTATCGATCATTGAGGTCTCGCCAGATTGCCGTGATGCGTGAGACGCTGAGCGGGACGGCATGATCTGTCATCGTCCAAGCTCTTCTGCAACGGCCGCAACGAGTAACGGTAACATGATTTCGTGATGACCGATGAGCGAATACCCCTTCCCTCCTTTTTGAGTCGGTCGGCGGACAACATTGGTGAGCGGGCGGTAATGAGACAGGAAGTCCATATTCACGGTGGTGATGTTCGTTAAGGTATGGCCGAGATTCCGTCCCAGCGACACGGTTTTCAGAAACACCTCTGGCAGGACGACCGCCGAACCGATATTGAGATAGACCCCGCCTTCCATGCCGGCGACCACCGCCGCGAGGCGCCGGAAATCCAGAAGAGAGGTGGCGCCGATGGCCGCACCGTCGGCCGCCGGGTGCATATGAATCACGTCGGTTCCGACCGCGACATGGACCGTCACTGGAATGCCGAGCCTTGCGCCGGTGGCCAGGATGCTGGTTCCGCCGTTGGGAAAGTGGGTTTTCAAGCGGGTAATGTACTGACCGACGGCTTCGCCCATTCCCTGGCCGTTCCGGTACCCTTGCGCGATGGCTTCATTGAGGATGCGCCCGGTGTCTTCGGTCATACCGAACCGTCCGTCATCGATCTCGTCGTCCACCTCTTCGGACGTATGGCCCATGAGCGCCAGCTCAAAATCGTGAATGATGCCCGCGCCGTTCATGGCGACGGCGGTAACGAGCCCCTGCTCCATCCAGGCGACGAGAATGGGAGTGAGACCGACCTTGATCACGTGCGCGCCGATTCCGACAATCACCGGCCGGCGTTTGCGATGTGCCCGCGCAATAGCGCCCGCCACGGCGCGGAGCGTCCTGACGGCAAGAATATCGGGAAGCGCTCGATAGAACAGACTGAAGCTGCCACCCTTTCGCCAGGGCTTGGCGAAATCGGAGACCCGCACCTTGCTGTGACGCTTCTTGAGCGGATAGGTTTTTAAATCAGAGACATTGATCGGAGAGATCAAGCGGCGGGGGCTGGCGGAGTGCCCTATCCGGTCAGGAGGCTTTGCCAAGGAGCTCTTCCTCAGTCAATTCGCACAGCACGTGCCCCAGGGTGATGTGGCTTTCTTGGATCCGCGCAGTCACCGTTGACGGCACGACAAAGGGATGGTCCACCATGCCGGCTAGCTTCCCCCCGGTTCCGCCGGTCCACGCCACGGTTGTCATCCCGCACGCCTTTGCCGCCTCGACGCCCTTCAATACATTTAAGGAATTTCCGCTGGTACTAATCGCGATGGCGAGATCGCCTTTTTGTCCGTGAGCCCGTACTTGCCGCGCGAAGAGCTCATCGTATCCATAGTCATTGGCGATACAGGTGATCGCCGCCACGTCGGTGGCGAGAGCGATAGCAGGCAACGGCGCCCGCTCGCGTTTATACCGTCCGACGAATTCTGCCGCAATGTGGGCAGCATCAGTCGCGCTGCCTCCGTTCCCAAACAGCAACACTTTATGCCCCTCACGGAACGTTCTCACGATCAGCTTTGCCACTTCGACAATGCGGTCCGCGTGCTCGCGCACGAATTGCTGCTTGACGGCGGCGCTGTCGGTGAAGGCTTGTACCACAAAGTCTTTCATCGTGTGCAATTCTAGGCGAGGGGTCCCATCCTGTCAAACACGCAGGGTTCAGATTGAGATGGAAACTGACTCAGGAATATCCGATCCCAGGGCTTACGATTTTCCCGGCGCGGACGGCGTCGTCTGCCGAATGGCATTCATGGCTACGGCAATCATCGAACCCACGTCCGAGACGTTGGCCGGCAGGATCAGCGTGTTGTTCGTCTTTGCCAGTTCACCGAACTTGGTGATGTATTGTTCTGCGACACGAAGCTGCACCGCCTCCTGGCCCCCGGGAAGTTGAATGGTATCGGCGACTTTGCGCAATCCTTCGGCCGTGGCCTGCGCAATCGCCAGGATGGCCGCCGCGGCGCCGTCCGCCTCGTTGATTTGCTGCTGCTTCTTGGCCTCGGACGCCTTGATGACTTGCTGCTTCTCGCCTTCCGCTTGGTTGATGGCGGCGTCGCGTTCCCCTTCCGACGTGAGGATGAGCGCACGCTTTTCGCGCTCGGCTCGCATCTGCTTTTCCATCGCATTGAGCACGTCCTTCGGGGGCGTAATGTTCTTGATTTCGTAACGCAAAACCTTCACGCCCCAGGGCTCCGATGCCTTGTCCAATTCATTGACGACCTGGATGTTGATGTTGGTGCGTTCCTCAAATGTGCGGTCTAATTCTATCTTTCCGATCTCGCTGCGGAGGGTCGTCTGCGCAAGCTGGGATAAGGCAAAATGGTAGTCGCTGATGCCGTACGAGGCACGCTCAGGGTTCAGCACTTTGAGATAGAGGACACCATCAACGGACACTTGGACGTTGTCGCGAGTAATGCAGACCTGTTCGGGAATGTCGACGGCGGTTTCCTTCAGAGAATGCCGGTATCGGATGGAGTCCAGAAACGGCAGGAGGATGTGAAAGCCGGCGTTGAGCGTGTCCGAATACTTGCCTAACCGTTCGACCACATAGGCGCTTTGTTGCGGCACGACGACGGCGGTCTTCGCGATCACGTACAGAACGAGCAGCGCGAGAACGAGGACCACCCACGTGCCTGCTGACATGCCGACCTCCTCCATCATA
>Ga0075430_100001561_pt1 | contig 18744 bp, 15 predicted proteins | sample RhiMetdeltSRZDD4_FD_75294 | JGI IMG/M metagenome (GOLD analysis project Ga0075430, IMG submission 75294) | Populus rhizosphere microbial communities from Tennessee, USA - Rhizosphere MetaG P. deltoides SRZDD4 | ecosystem: Host-associated > Plants > Roots > Rhizosphere > Soil | place: USA... | reverse complement strand
TGCAAATGGCGTCGCCGAAGACCAGCAGCCCGTCCGGGAAACGTGCCAGCGCCTCGTACCGGCGGCGCTGGCTGGCGCGGAACTTGTAGACAGCCGGCTCGCTCAACGGCTCCGCGTCACGGATGACCCCATAGATCTCCGGGGCCGGCAACGTCCTGGCGAACGCGACGAAGCCCGGCTCGTCAGTCGGGGCCTCCTCGCCCAGGTAGCCCCCCAGGGAGACGATCCAGCGGTCGCCCTCCTGGGCCAGGATCACCCCCGCCCGTCGGCCGGGTGGGGTCGGCGAGATGATGGCCGCAAAATCGCCCGCGAGATCCGCGGGACGGCGGCGGTACAGCCGCGTCGTGTAGCTCACGTCGATCCGGACGTGCTCCTCGGCCGGCGACGGATAGCCCAGCGCCTGGAGCCAGGCGGGCATACGCGAACCCCGCCCGCTGGCGTCGACGACCAGGTCGGCCGACAGGCACTCTTCGGTTGCGGCGTCGGCCGTGGCCACCACCCGAACGCCGGTCACGCGGGATCGGTCGTCGGTGCTTGTCAGCCCGACCACCTCGTGGGCGTCGAGGGCTCGCACGGCGGGCAGGGCCAGCAGGCGAGCCCGCACGCACGCCTCCAGGAGTGGCCGACTCACGAGCAGGCCCGTCAGGCCGGTGGCGAGCTTCCGGTGATACCCGCCGTTGTTGAACCAGCGCGCCTGGAGTCCGATGTCGCCCGGCAGGGCGCCCCGACCGATCAACTCGTCGGTAAGGCCTGGGAAGAGGTCCTCCAGGACCTCGCGGCCCCGCGCCAGCAGGCCGTGGGCGTGGCGTGCCTGGGGCGTCCCCTTCCGATGCTCGCCATCTGGCGGGAATGCGTCGCGCTCGACGATGCTGACACGATCGAAATGGTCCGTGAGGATTCGGGCGGCCAGGAGCCCGCCCATACTCCCACCCAGCACGACCGCGTGTTGGCCGACGTGTCCCATCGTGGCGCCTCCTCATTGGCGCGGCGAACCGGGAGCAGCGCGACGCGGGTGACCAGCGCCGAAGCGCCTCGGTGTCGTCAAGCGTGGCACCCCCCGCACTCCGGGGGTGAGCCTAGTCTAGCACCGCGGCCGGTGGGAGTCTGTCCGCTCGGTGACAGTTCGCCTTGCGGCTCGCCGTCGCCCATGACTCCCACCGCGCAGCGGTCGAGCACCCCACCGGACAGATGGCTAACCTGCCTGCACCGTCACGAGCGCATCACTCGGCACGGAGCACCTTGCCGGTTGCCGTCTTCTCCGCCTCGACCTCTCACATGCTCGCCCAGTGGCCTGAGCATCTGGCTGATGCTCAGGCCATCTGCCTGCCCGAGCGGGTCAGGGCTGGCGGCCGGAGAAGGCGATCAGACGCTCCTGGATCGGGGCGCTCTCCGGGCAGGGGACTTCCGCGGCGAAGGCCTGGCCCGGTCCGCGCCGGTCTGGCGTCACGAACTGGTGCAGCAGCCCCAGGACACCGGATGCGATCTCCTCGTCCATCGTGAACGGCTTGCCGAGCGCCTTCGCCAGATCCCAGGTATGGATCGACTGGTCGCCGATCACGATGTTGATCGCCTGGCCGCCCGGCATCTCGCCGAACGGCAGCTTGATCGTCTGGTCAAGGGCGCCCGGCTTCCGGATCGCCTGCATCAGCGCATCGGCGGCCCGCTGGTAGGAGGCGGCCGGGTCGTCGCCGGCCAGCCCGGCCGTGCTCTGGCCGGTCGGCGGGGTCAGTGGCGCGCCGCCGAACGCCGCGTTGAAATTCTGGACCACGCCGATCATGTGCTCGATCAGCCCGCGAGCATCCCACTCCGTGCAGGGGGTCGCCTTCGAGAGCGCGGCCGGCGTCGCCGACTCGATCATCCCGAGCGCCCCGTCCAGCACTCGCTGCGTGTTCTGGACCTGATCCGCCATCTCATCCCTCCAGGTTGTCCAAGCCTCGGCCCACGCAGCAGCCAGCACGGGCCAAGAAAGTATCTACCCGCCACGGGGGCAATGGCGTGCACCAACCGTGCCGAGTCGGGCGGGCGTGGAGGCGCGCTCAGCTCGCGGTGCGGCGGACGACGGCGTCCCGACGCTGCGCCAGCCCTGGCACCAGCTCAACGCCGAGGCCCGGCCCCGGCGATGGCCGGACCTGCCCGTTCTCGACGATCGGCAGCCCGGTCACCAGCTCGCGGTACCAGTCGGTCCAGAACGCCCGCACCATCTCCTGGATCAGCCCGTTCGGCGCGTTCAGCGAGAGGTGGCACGAGGCCGCCCAGACGATCGGGCCGGTGCAGTCGTGTGGGGCGATCGGGAGGCCGAACGCCTCGGCCAGCGTCGCGACCGCCTTGCCCTCGGAGATGCCGCCGCACCACCCCAGGTCGAGCATCACGATGCTGCACGCCCGCGCCTCAAGAAGCTCGCGGAACTGCTGCCGCCCGGCCAGCAGCTCGGAGGCCGTGATCGGCAGGCGGGTGTTGTGCGCCACCTGCGCCAGCCCGGCCAGGTCCTCCGGCCGGACCACGTCCTCGATCCAGAACGGCTTCGATCCCTCGCTCTCGAAAGCGTGCGCGATCTTCAGCGCCATCGGTGGCGACCAGAGCGCGTGCAATTCGACCATCAGGTCCATCTTCTCGCCGACGGCCTTGCGGACCGCTCTGAATGGCTCCAGCCCCCGATCCAGATCCGCGTTCGAGATCTCGTACCCGCCGCTGGCCACCGCCGCGTCGTCGAACGGCCACATCTTCATGCCGGTGACGCCCTGCTCCAGCAGGCTCTGCGCGAGCTCGGCCGCGCCGCCGTTCATCCAGGTCTGGAGATCCTCGTACGGGCCGACCGGCTGGCCCGGCTCGGGGAGGCCCCAGGCCGACGAGCCCGTGGCGTTCTTCGTGCTGCTGGCGTACCGATACCCGGCGCAGGTGTTGTACACCCGGATGCTCGGGCGGGTCGCGCCGCCGAGCAGGTCGTGGATCGGCCGATTTGTCGCCTTGCCGAGCAGGTCCCAGAGCGCGATGTCGACCGCCGAGTTGCCGCGACTCTCCACGCCAGTGTCGCGCGAGCCGACGTACCGCTTCAGCTTGATGCGGAGCGCGTCGATCCGGGACGCCTCGGCGCCGAGCAGCAGGGGAGCCGCCGACGTGTGCAGGTACTCGGCGACCTCGTACGGTCCGAAGTAGGTCTCGCCCAGCCCGACGAGCCCCTCGTCCGTCTCCAGCCGCACGATCAGGATGTTCGGGATCGCCCCGAACCCCATCGTCTCGATGGCGGTGATCTTCATGGCGACCTCACGCGGCCCTCACCCCGCCCCTCTCCCAGAGGGCGAAGGAGCAAGCGAGGGAGCGGGAGCAAGGCTCCCCCTCTCCGCGCCGGAGAGGCCGTGGGGATTGAGGGGCCCCATGGTAGGCCGGTGGTTGGGGGGTGAGGTCTTCTCCTGGACGGGGTGCGGGGGCTCAGGCTTGTGGTCGCGCTTCAGGAACAGCGCCGGCAGCAGCCCCATCAGCGCGATCATCGTGGCGATGAAGAAGCAGTCGTCGAAGCTCTGGACCTTCGCCAGCTGCGTGACCTGGCGCATCAGGACGTTCAGGCCGTTGGTGTAGGCGGCGACTTCAGAGAGGCCGCGCTCCAGCATCGCCGACTGGGTCGCCGTCAGGATCCGCAGCGCCGCGACGTTCATCGGCGTGACGTCCTGGACCAGGTTCGCCTGATGGATCTGCTCGCGGAAGGTCAGGATCGTGGCGAACATGCCGGTCCCGAACGCCGCGAACAACTGCCGCAAGACGTTCTGGAGGGCCGTGGCTCTGGGGATCAGGTGGCGGGGGATCGAGTCCATCGAGGTCGCCGTGACCGGCATCATCACCATGCCCATCGCGAGGCCGCGGATGAACAGGGTCTCGCGGATCGTGTCGTCCGAGGTGTTGAGGTCCAGGCCGGAGAGGCGCCAGGTGGCGAACGCCAGCACCAGCAGGCCGGGGATCACGATCCGCTTCGGCCCGAACCGATCGAGCAGGCGGCCGGAGATCTGCATCATGATCGCCGCCGCGATGGCCTGGGGCAGCAGCAGCAGGCCGGCCTCCATTGCGCCCAGCCCCCGCACGTTCTGGAGGAACAGTGGCAGCAGGAACATCGAGGAGAACATCGCCGTGGTGGCGACGAAGTTGACCATCATCGCCACGGCGTAGGTGCGGTGGCGGAGGATCGTCAGGTCGAGCAGGGGCTGCTCCTGGGCCAGCTCGACCACGATCCAGCAGGGGAAGGTCACGGCCGCGATGCCGAGCAGGATCATGACGTGCGGGGCGTCCCAGCCCTCGTGGGGCGCCTGCTCCAGCGCCAGCATCGCCGTCGAGAACGAGGTCGCGGACAGGATGAAGCCGGCCCAATCGAAGCGGGTGCCCTCGCGCTTCGGCGTCTCACGCAGGATGATCATGCCGGCGATCGTCGCCAGGATCCCGACGGGGATGTTCATGGTGAAGATCGGGCGCCAGTCGACGTACTCCACCAGGTAGCCGCCGAGCGTCGGGCCGACCATCGGGGCGATCAGCAGCGGCAGCCCGAAGACGCCCATCATCGTGCCGCGCTGCTGGGGCGGGGCGACCTGGAACAGCAGGCTCATCCCGAGCGGCATCAGCATCCCGCCGCCGAGCCCCTGGATCACCCGGAAGACGATCAGCCCCTCGATGTTCGGGGCCAGGCCGCAGAGCGCGGACCCGAGCGTGAAGAGGACGATCGTCATCAGATACGTGCGCTTGGCGCCGAAGCGGTCGGAGAGGTAGCCGGAGGCCGGCACGACGACGGCGAGGGCCAGCATGTAGCCGGCCAGGACGAGCTGGCCGGTGCTGATGTTGGTCTGGAAGACCTGGATGATCCTGGGCAGCGCGACGTTGACGATGGTGGTGTCGAGGATGACCATGAAGGCGCTGAGCGCGATGACGATCAGCACCTGCCAGTGGTACGGGACGGCGGCGAAGCGGGCGGCGAGGCCGTGGCGGAGGCCGGGGCCGGGCCGGGCGCCGAGCGGCCGGGCTACGGTTGCCATGGGAGCGGGAAGTCGCTAGTCGGCTGGCGGACCTGGATCCGGACGACGACGGACGTCCCGAGCGGCAGGACCACCCCGCGCGCGTCGTCGACCAGGATCTTGACCGGGACGTACTGGGTGACCTTCGTGAAGTTGCCGGAGGCGTTGTTGGCCGGCAGCAGCGAGAACGTGGCCGCCGAGGCCGGCGTGATCGCGTCGACGTGGCCGTAGAAGTCGCGGTTGAGGGCATCCACGTGGATCAGCGCCGTCTGGCCCACCTGGACGCGCCAGGCGCTCGCCTCCTCGATGTTGGCACGGACCCAGACCTGGGCCGGATCGACGAGGTAGTAGATCGGCTGGCCGGCCGTAACGGTCCCGCCGACGTGCCCGAGGCGGGCGGCGACGATGCCGTTCAACGGCGAGTAGACCGAGACCAGCGAGTCGTCGGTGCCGGTGATCCCCATGCGGGGGGCGGCCCCGACGGCGGTGCTGCCGACCTCGCGCGGCATCGCGACGACGGCGATCTCCTGGCCCTCGCGGACCGGCCGCCCGACGTCGACGCGGGTGGCGACGATCCGCCCGGCGTTGAGCGAGCCGACCTGGACCAGGTCGCCGGTGACCGAGGCGTTCTCGGTCAAGACGAAGTAGGTGCTTTCGTACCAGTAGCGGTAGCCGAGCAGCGTGGCGACGCCGAGGGCGACGAACAGGATCGGGACGAGCAGCAGGAGGCGCTTGCGCTTGCCACGCGAGCGTCGGGGGGCCAGCTCGGGGTCCGGCTGGAGGCGACCGGCCTGGCGCGGGCCCTGGGCGCGGCGGAGGTGCGACTCGGGATGGGGAGCGGCCGGTGCCGGCACGGCGTCCGTGGTGGCGTCCGGAGCGGGCGCGGGCGCCGGTGTGCTGCCGGCGGCGCCATTGGTCCGGGTAGTGGCCTCGCCGGCGGGGGCGCTCGCGGGTGCGGCTACGGGCGCGCCGGGCCCGGTCAGGGAGGGCCCTGCTCCCGGTGGCGGGTTCGACGTCGGCGTCGTCATCCGGCCTGCTCCACGGAGGTGCTCGGGGTATTCGGATCGAGCGCTGGCGCCAAACCGTGGAGGTCGGGTCACACACGCATCGTCATACTCGGCACCCGATGGTACCACTCCCGGGAGGTCGGCGTGCGTGCCGGGCGTCACACGCGAGGCGCCAAAGCCAGCCGGGATGTGATGCCGTTTATATCTACTTATGCTCGAATCCAGGCATAAACCTGTATACATTGGTAGAGATGGACCCGATCAAGAATCCGTTCTCCCCCGGTGCGGGCTCGCCGCCTCCCGAGCTGGTCGGCCGCGATCCGATCCTGGAGCAGGCGCGCATCCTCCTCGGCCGCACGAAGGCAAAACGGCCAGAGAAGAGCATGCTGCTGACCGGTCTCCGAGGGGTCGGGAAGACGGTGCTGCTCAACGAGATCGAGCGGTTGGCGCGGGCCGACCAGTATCACACGGTCCTCATCGAAGCGCTGGAGGACAAGCCGCTCGGGCCGTTGATCGCACCGTACCTGCGAACGCTGCTGTTCGACCTGGACCGGATGGCCGGTGCGGGCGACAAGGCGAAACGGGGGTTACGCGTCCTGCGCAGCTTCATCGGCGCGCTCAAGGTCTCGGTCGGCGAGTTCACCTTCGGCCTGGACATCGATCCCCAGGAGGGGACGGCCGATAGCGGCGATCTGGAGATCGACCTGTCCAGCCTGTTCGTCGCCGTAGCCGAGGCCGCCGAGGAGCGGAAAAGCGCCGTTGCGATCCTCATTGACGAGCTCCAGTACTTCAGTCCGAAAGAGCTCGGCGCGCTGATCATGGCGATGCACCGTATCCAGCAGCTTCAGCTCCCGCTGGTCTTGCTCGGCGCGGGCTTGCCGATCCTTCCGGGGCTCGCGGGCCAGGCGAAGTCGTACGCCGAGCGCCTGTTCGCCTTCCCGGATGTTGGCGCCCTCTCCGAAGAGGACGCAGTGCGGGCGCTGCGTGACCCGGCGCTGGCGGCCGGCGTCGTCTTCCAGGGCGACGCGCTCTACGACATCGTGCGAGTCACCAACGGGTATCCGTACTTCCTCCAGGAGTGGGGGTATCAGGCCTGGAACCTTGCCGCGGCCAGCCCGATCACGCTGCAAGTCGTCGAGGCTGCGACGCCGACGGTGATCCGACGGCTGGATCAGAACTTCTTCCGAGTTCGCTTCGACCGTCTGACGCCGAGTGAGAAGAACTTCCTCCGCGCGATGGCACGGTTCGGTCCGGGCGCTCACCGCACCGGCGAGATCGCCGAGGCGCTCGGTCAGAAGATCACCAGCCTCGGCCCCATCCGGGCGAAGCTCATCAGGAAAGGGATGATCTACAGCCCCGCGCACGGCGATCTCGCCTTCACGGTCCCATTGTTCGATGAGTTCATGGTCCGCGCGATGCCCGACCTCAGCCGGGAGCGCGGCTGAGCGTCGAGCCGCCTCTGGGACCGCGCCACGCGGCGCCGGCCGACGCGGCCGGTGCCGCGTGGTCAGCCTACAGCGGGAGTGCGACGACGTGGGCGTCGCCCGGACGGACCGCCGCGCGGACCACGTCTGCCTCGACGGTCGCCAGGACGATCTGCCCCAGCAAACCTTCCTGACAGGCCCGCACCAGGCATTCGAGCATGCGCCGGCCGTTGTCGGCGTCGAGGTGCTCCAGGGGCTCGTCGAGCAGCAGGAAGCCGCCCCGGCCGAATCGACGGCTGAGGTGCGCGTGCAGCAGGACCAGGAACGCCGCGCGTTCGCCGCCGCTCAACTGCGCGAGGTCCAGGCTGCGACCGTCGTGACGCACGGCCAGCCGCCCCCTGGCGCGTAGCTCGACCTGTGCGTCCGTCCAGCCGCTGAAGGCGGCCCACGCCTGCTCGACCTCGCGGTACGCCTCGCTCAGCGCGCCCTCGCGGAGTCGGCGCTGCGTCTCGGTCGCGGCGGCGGCGAACAGCTCGAGGAGCAGCTCCCGGCGGGCCAGCGCCGCGCGCGCCGTCGTCGAGCGGCCCTCCAGCGCGGCAAGCTGGAGGTATCCCTGGAGCTCGGCCAGCTCTTTGCGCACCGCGTCGGCCCGCGCGGCCAGCGTCATCTCCTGTTCGCGCGCCGTCGCCTCGTTCGCGACCAGACGGTCATGCCGCTCGCGCAGGACGTCGGGCGTCGCCTCGGCGGGGAGCAGCGCGCGCCGGCGCTCGGCAAGGTCGCCGAGGTGTCGCGACCGGTCCAGGGCCCGGTTTTCCTGGCGCTCAAGCTCCTCCAGCGCGCCCTGGGCGGACCGGCGCTCCACCCCCAGGGCCCGCAGCCGGTCGTCGACCCCCTGCGCCTGCCTGGCCTGCTCCTCCAGCAGGCGCTGCCGCGTCGCTTCGACCTCGGCCTGGAGCGCCTCCACGTGGGCCCGACGCTGGCCGCGCAGCCGCGCCTCCCGCTCGGCAAGCGCCTCCGCCCTGGCGGCATGCTCCTCCAGGAGGCGTCGCTTCAGCCCCTCCGCTTCGGCGCCGGCCTCGGTGACCTCCGCCGCGCGCTGAGTCCGCAGCGCCGACACCCGCTCGGCGAGCGCCGCGTCGCGTTCGGCGTTCTCCTGGAGCAGCCGCTGCCGGAGCGCTTCCGGGAGCGGCTGGCGGCAGACCGGGCAGACCGGGCTCGTCTCGGCACCCGGGGCGTGGGCCTCCAGGAACTGCGTGCTCTCCGCGAGCGCCCGCCGTTCGGCCGCCGCCGCCGCCAGCTCGTCGTCGAGCCGGCGGATCTGCTGTTCGCGCTCGTCGCGGCGGACGAGCAGCGCCGGGTCGTCCGCGACCAGGTCGGCCGGCGCTCGGGTCTGGAGGAGCCGCCCCCGCTCGGCGACGAGCCCGGCCTCGGTCGCCAGCGCCGCGCGCGCCCGATCCAGCTCGACGATGGCGGCGCTGGCCTCGCGGTGACGGTCCCGCAGCTCCGCATCGTCGGCCGCCAGGTCGGCCGGCGAGCGTGCCGCCAGCAGCCGGCGCAGATCCGCGAGGCGCTTCTGCTCCGCCGTGAGCTCGGCGAGGGTGCGGTCCAGCGCCTGGAGCGACACCCGCAGCTCCGCGCAGCGCGCTCGCAGCTCCCGCACCTGCTGCGTCGGGTCGCCCTCGCCTGCCAGCTCGCCCTGTTCGCGCTCGATCGCCTCCAGGTCGGCGAGCTGGCGGGCCATCCGGTGCACGGCATCCTCGGCCGCGCGCCGCTGCTGCGTCGCCTCGGCAAGCTCGGCCGACAGCCGCTCCTGCTCGGACTCGAGCGCGCGGCGCCGCTCGTCCAGGTCCCCGCTCCAGCGCGTGCGCCCGTCGGCCAGGACCTGCTGTCGGCCGGCCAGCTGCTCGGCCAGCGTGGTCAGCGTGCTGCGCTGGTTGGCGATCTCGCGCTTCACCTGGGCCGCCGCGCGGTCGATCAGCGCGAGCTGCTCCAGGCCGAGCACGCGGCGCAGGTGCGCGTCGAGGGCGCCCAGCGGCGAGTTTCCGAGGAAGCGGTAGACGTCGCCCTCGGGCATGTAGAGGATCCGCAGGAAGACGTCGCTGGGCACGCCGAGCAGGCGTCCGAGCATCGTGGCCACCTGCTCGCCGCCCTCCGCCACGCTGTTCCCGCCCCGCCGCACGACCTCGGCGCCCCGGCGGTGCGTCGGCCCGAGACCTCGGCAGACCTCCCAGTCCGCCCCGTCCAGCTCGAGGGTCAACGTCACGTCGACGGGGCCGTCGGCCCGGACCATCTGCCGCACGTCGTCGAGCATCGACGGCTCGCCGGCCAGGGCGTACGCCGTGGCCTCCAGGAGCGACGTCTTGCCGACCCCGTTCGGGCCGAGCAGCACGTTGACGCCGGGCCGGAACGAGACGTCGGCCACGTCGAAGGCGCGCCAGTTGCGAACGCTCAGTCGCTTAAGCATCTCCCACCTCGTCGGCCGGCGCATCCGGGCTGAGCGCACGGAGCGCGGCGTGCAGGCTCGCCGCCATCGCGCTCGCGTCGGCGGGGCCGCGCAGCATCGCCTCGAATGCCTGAGCGAGACCGACGAGGTCGCCGTCGGTCAGGCTGGCGAGGGCCTGGACGCGGTCGGGACGCCGGGCCCTGACGGCGCGCTCCCGAGACGCGGCCTCGGCCAGCGCCGTGCGGAACGCCACGGTCGGCCGCGGCGCGGCGGTCGAAGGCGCATCGGTTTCCGGCATGAGCGGACTCCCTCTCCCGACCGGGCATCACAGGCGTGAGATCTCGATTCGCGAGTATACCCGGTTTCTGGCAGACTCGCACGCCTCGTCGATGCGTCGATGCTCGGCGGACGTGTCGTTCCGATGAGGTGTTCCGCGCAGGCCCGCCGAAGTTCGACACGCCTGTCGTCGCCGCGCCTGCCCCCCACCGCGGGCGCAGGACGGCAGGCCGGCGCTCGGCGGCGCGTCGTCCCCTCGGTGGACGGAAGCGTCACATTGGTGACACTTTTCTTCATCGTCCGTTCATCTTCGGCGCCTTGCCCGATTCTCTTCGAGTGGCGAGGTTTCGGCGAGCTGCGAGTCCGCTCGAAACTATCGGCTTTGAGCGGCTTATCGCCCGACATTTCGCCCGAAAACCCTTGCGGCCCAGCCCGCCCGTCCGTTGTACTCCTGGGCTGCCCCAATCGTGGGGCGCTCTCCGGCCTCGTCAGAGCGGTCAGCGTTGATTCTGGCGTGAGCTGGCTCCCGGTCTCGGGGCTCCGAACCCGGACCGAGGACGATCATGCTCGGAGTCAACCGAATGGCCCTCTCGGTCGCGAGCCCGGCGCGGGCTCGCCGTGCGGTCGCCGTGCCGTCTTCGGGGCGCCTGGCGCTGGGCGTCCGGGCGGAGGTGCTGGTCGTCGGGGCGCTCGTCGCGCTGGCCGGGGCCGTGCGCTGGCCGAACCTGCTGCTCTCGCCGCAGTTCCCGTCCGTCGGCGACACGATCCTGGCGGCGCTCGAGATGGCGGAGGGGCGGGCGTTCTACCTCCACGACTCGGCGCCGTACCTCGGCGCGCCGTTCATCTGGCTGCTCGCCCTGGTGTACCGGGTCTTCGGCCCGAGCCTCGAAGTCACCCTTCTGGTGCCCTGGGCCCTTGGCGCGCTGACCGTCGTGCCGACCTACCTGCTCGGGCGCGAGCTAGCCGGGCGGATGGCCGGGCTGTTCGCCGCCGCGCTCCTCGCGACGGCCGGGGCGCACGTCGTCGTCACGAGCCACGTCGTCCTGTCCCACTCGCTGACGCCGCTCTGCTCCACCTTCACGCTCTGGCTGCTCGCTCGGGCGGTCATGCGGGGGAGCGGGCGGAGCCTGGCGCTGGCCGGGCTCGGGGCCGGGATCTCGTTGCAGACGCATCCCACCGTCTTGCCGCTGCTGGCCGGCTCGGCGGTCGCCGCGCTGCTGGTCCGCCCGGCCTGGCTCCGGACGCGCTGGCCGTACGTCGCGCTGGCGCTGGTCGTCGTCGGCTACAGCACCCTGCTCGCCAACCACCTCCTGAACGGCTTCGAGGTCGTCGGGGACATCGAGAGCAAGCAGGAGACGTACCTCGAAGGCGGCGCGGAGGCCGGCGAGGCCGCCGATCGCGGGCTCTACCTGACGAACCTGGCGAGCCTGTCGGTCTCGCTGGCCCGGATGGCGAGCGGCGAGATCAACGAGCGCGAGAGCCGGACCGAGTACCTCGCCGATCCGTGGGTCCTCAGCTACCCCGTGCTGGCGGTGCTCGGGGCGCTGGTGGCCGCGCGGCGCGGGAACCCGCTGCTGCTGGTGGCGCTCGCCGTCGCGGTCTTCTGGCCGCCGCTCCTGAGCGGGAAGTACAAGCCGATCCTGGACGGGCGCTACCTGATGCCGGACCTGCCGGTGATCTTCGTCGACATCGCCATCGCCGTCGGGGCGCTCGCGGGCCTGCTCGTGCGCGGTGCCCCGGCCCTGCGGGTCGCCGGCGGCGCCGCGATCGTGGCCGGGGCCGTCGCGCTGACGCTGCACCCGCTCGTCCAGCTCGAACGGTTCTACGAGGACAGCCAGGAGGACGGCTTCAGCAACGCGCTCTACCTGCGAACGATGGACCAGGTCCGCTCGGCGCGCCGGGCGAACGAGCCGGTCCTGCTCGACCCGCGGCTGGCGGACGTCAAGAGCACGGGCGGCGGCAAGGCCTCGTCCAGCTTCGCCTTCCTGTTCGCGCTGGCCCGGATCCCGAGCGAGCCGCTCGACACCTCGGTCCGGCCGGGCGGGCCGGCGAAGGCCGTGGAGCTGGCCGGCCGGCTGGCGATCCTGCACCGCTCGACGGCCGACCGCCTGGACGACACGATGCGCCTGGAGCCGCTGGACGGCAAGCGCCTGACGGGCAAGGACAGCCCGAACTACCGGGCGTACCGGATCGGGACGGTCTCGGCCGGGCAGCCGTAGCGCGACGCAACAAAAGACCCCCGCTCGGGATGCCTCGTCGGAGGGCACCGGAGCGGGGGTCAGGCTTCGTGCGATCGCGTGGCGTTCAATACGGCAGGCCCGGGATCGTCGCCATCGCGGGATCGGCGACGTTCGGATCGTTGGCGTCGATCGGCATGACCGCGCCGTAGGTCTGGATGTCCGAGACGATGATGCGGAAGCTCGACGCTTCGGCGGTGAAGATGCCGAAGGTGCCGAGGATGATGAGGAGCGCTGCTGTCAGCGCGAGGAACAGGCACTGTGACGTTCGTGGGAGCATGGTGAGCCTCTTCTGGGGGTACGCTGAAGTCTGGGGAGGACGTACGCTCCCTCTTGTGTGGTACTGATCCGCGGTGCTCCCGTAGCGTGCCGTGGTCGACGATCACACCCTCAGTAACATCTACGACGCCACCGGTATTCCGGATGTTTCAGGAATGTGTGCGAATTGACATTTCGGGCGAAGCACGTCGCCTCCCCCGCGCACGATGCACCCTTCCGGGAAGCCGAAGGCCCCGGGATCGCAGCGTGAGGGATTCGCGGGGGTGGTCAGCCGCCGGCGGTGGCCGGGGCGCTCTCGTCGGCCGGGCGGGCGGCGGGGCGGCGGCCTTCGAGGAGCCCGCCGACGCCGAGCAGGATCGTGCCGGCGAACGCCGAGGCCGCGCAGAAGATCCCCAGGCTGCCGAATCCCGAGACGGCGACCAGCCAGCCGCCGAACGCCGCCGCCGCGATCCAGCCGACGCTCGCGAAGGTGACGTTCAGGCCGAGCACGGTGCCACGCACGGCCTCCGGAACCGTGCTCAGGGCCGCCATGAACGAGGGGCGCCCGATCGCGTTCGCCAGCGTGTAGAGGAACCCGAGGCCGATCGAGACCTCCAGGCCGGGCGTCCAGAGCAAGAGCGGCAGCGCCACCAGCCCGGTCCCCGCCAATGAGAGGCCGTACATCAGCTCGCGCGAGCGCACGCGGTCCGCGAGTTGGCCGCCGAGCATGTTCCCGGCCAGGTTGCCCAGGGTGATGAGCAGCAGGGCGACGGCCAGCCCCTCCAGCGGCACGCCGTAGGTGGCGATCAGGAACGTCGCCAGGTACACCGACATCGCCGCGAAGCAGACCCGCTCGGTGGCGCCCGAGGTGAGCAGCGAGAGGATGCGCGGCGTCAGGATCGTCTGGAGCGGCGCGGCGGCGGCGGCCTCGCGGGCGGTCGCCTGGTAGACGCCGCGGCGCGGCACCAGGAACAGCATCGCGAGTCCCACCAGCACCGTCAGCGCGGAGAACGCAAGGTGGGCGCCGCGCCACCCCGCCTGCGCGCCGATCAGCGTCGCCAGCGGCACGCCGAGCACTAGCGAGAGCGACTGCCCGGTCATCACCCAGCCGAGCGCGGATCCTCGCCGGGCCGGCTGGACGTGATCCGTGACGGTGGCGAAGACCGTCCCCATGAAGCTGCCGCCGCCGACGCCGCCGGCCAGCACGCAGAGCACGGCGGCCGAGTACGAGCCCGCCAGCCCGATCCCGCCCATCGCCCCGCCCACCAGCACGATCGCTCCCGTCAGGATCGCCTTGCGGCCGAAGCGGTCGGACGCCGTCCCCGCGACGAGCGAGGCGATGCCCCAGGTCACGGACATCGCGGCCATCAGGTTCGCGACGGCCAGCAGGTCGGTGTCGAGGTCGTGAGCCATGTCGAGCAGGAACGGCGAGCGGGTCGCGCCGCTGCTGGTCGTCAGGAACGAGCCGAGGGTCAGCGCCCAGAGCATCCAGGTCACCCGCCTGGCGGGCGTCGGGATCGCTCTGCCGTCGATGCGCATGCTGTTCATCCTCAGGGAGCGTGGTCTGTTCTCTGCCGGCCACCGCCCCGAGAACGGTACCCGACCGGAGCAGTCAGCGGTCAGAAGTCTCCGCCACACCGTTCGCCCGTTGGACCGTGTCGTTGCCCCGACTGCGTGTCACCACAAGCTCCACTGACGACGCACCATGTGCCCGTGTAGCCGCTGTCACAGAGTCGTCCCAGCCCGAACGGATGTGCGAGCTTGGGCGCGCCGCGTGGCGATACTGGCAGTCGGACAGGGCTTCGGGATGTACGAGGAGGAGCGGCGGTGCAAAGGACGATCGATCGCGAGGCTACGGGCGCGTCCGGCCGAGGGGCGGGAATCAAGGCGGTCGGCAGGAGCGTCCTCACCGTCCTGACCGGCGCCGTCGTCGCGGGGGTGCTGATCGCCGCCGTCGAAGCGGTCAGCAGCGCCGTCTTCCCGCTGCCCCCGGGTATCGACCTGCACGACCACGAGGTGCTGCGGCAGCATATCGACAGCCTGCCGGTCGGCGCCTTCCTGTTCGTGCTGGCGGCCTGGGCGATCGGCGCGTTCGCCGGATCGTGGGTGGCCGCGCGGATCGCTGCTCGCGCACGCCTCGCGCATGGCCTGGCGGTCGGCGCCCTCTTCCTGCTGGCCGGCGTGCTGACCATGCTGTCGATCCCGCACCCGTGGTGGATGTGGGTGGGCGGCATCGTGACGCTGGGCGGGTGCAGCTACCTCGGCGCGCGCCTCGCCATCAGGGCTATCGGCTGAGGCCCGGCTTCCGGCGATCCGCTGGAGCGCCGCGATCGGGTCCTGGACGTGGTTCAGCACGGTACGGTCTACGCAACGTCGAGCCTGATCATCCAGGATGTAACGTCGACGGCAGGCCGGAGCGCCCTGTCGGCGCGGGAGCCGATGCTCCGGTCGCCGGGCCGGCCGGTCCGTCCGTTCGTGCACTGATAGTCTTGACGCGGCCGTCGACCTCTGCGACGATGTCCCTGCGGTGCGTGGCTCACGCGGTCGTGCGATACCGTCACGGCGACCACAAGCACCATGTCCGACCAGCAGCTCCGACAGGCGCTCACCAGGCTGGAGATCGTCAACGAGATCGCGGCCGAAATCTCCGGCAGCGTCGACCGCCGGCGGGTCGCGGCCGTGCTGCACCGTCACGCGCCGCTCCTGCTCGACGTCGAAGATGCGCTGCTGATCGTCTGGGAACCGAGCGCCGGCTTCCGGCTCGTCGTCCCCGAGACCGAGCGCGAGGTCACCGGCAGCGACGTGCCGGCCACGCGCCTGTTCGCGGGCGGCCTCGTCGCCGAGTGCATGCGCTCCCGCGCGACCCGGATCTTGCGCGACACCTCGGAACGCTGCCGGGTGCCGCTCGCGCCGTTCGAGCAGTGCCTGATCGGGCGGGGAGCGGCGGCCCTGGCGGCGGCGCCGCTCGTCGGGCGGGGCATCGTGCACGGCGCCGTCCTCTTCTGGGCCCTGGATGCCTCGGCGTTCCACAGGGACGCCCGCCGCACCATCGCGATGGTCGTGCCACACCTCGCCAACGCCCTGATGATGGCGAGCCTCGTCGAGCAGGTCGAGGCGCGCTCGCTGACCGATCCGCTCACCGGGCTCGCGAATCGGCGCTGGCTCGAGCGGCGGCTCGACGGGGAGCTGGCCCGCGTGCGTCACTACCGTCGATCGCTCTGCCTCGCGCTCCTGGACGTGGACCGCTTCTCGCTCGTCAACGATCGGCTGGGGCACGTCGCCGGCGACGAGGTGCTCCGGCACTTCGCGGCGCTGCTGCTGGCCGAGCGTCGCCCGGCCGACCTGGTCTGTCGGTACGGCGGCGACGAGCTGGCGCTGATCCTGCCCGAGACCTGGCCGGGAATGCCGTGATCCTCGCCGAGCGGATTCGGGCGCGGGCCGCGGCCGGGGCGCTCGGGCAGCATGCCGACAGCTCGCCGATCACCGTGAGCATCGGGATCGCCGGGACCGGCCCGCACCGCGATCAGCCGTCGACGCTGTTCGCCGCCGCCAACGACGCCCTCCATCACGCCAGGGCGGACGGCCGCGGCCGGGTCCGCCTGGCGGCCGACCCGGTCGTCGGCGAACGCGATGTTGCCCACGAGAACACGCATGGTCGGGAGAACGGACACGCCGCTGCCGTCCATGCCAGTGCCGCCCGATCCGCCACGACCGAGCACCACCTGACCTGACCCGGCGGCGCTCCTGGCTCAGCCGTGCTCGGCCTTGCGCTTCATCGCCAGGATCACGAGCACCATCCCCACCACCACCGCGACCGCCCCGGCGCCGGCCCAGAACGGCTGCCCGGTCATGAAGCTGCCCGGCAGGACGTTCATGCCCTGGAGCATCCAGATGCTGCCCAGCAGATCGAGGAGGATGCCCACCACCAGCAACACCCGGTGCAACGGCACGATCTCGCCCCTCGCCCCCGTCCCGCGCGTCAGAAGGCGGCCAGGCGGCGGGCCGCCTCGATCACCTTCGCCGGGCTCGGGATGATCGCATCCTCTTCCGGGCCGTTGTACGGCAGGTGGCAGTCATCGCCGGCCACCCGCACGATCGGCCCGTCGAGCTCCATGAACAGCTCCTCGGCGATGAACGCCGCGATCTCGGCGCCGATGCCCATCGTCTTGTTCGCCTCGTGGAGCACCAGCACCTTGCGCGTGTTCAGCACCGTCCGCGCGATCGCCTCGCGATCCATCGGGATCAGCGTGCGCAGGTCCAGGATCTCGATCGAGATCCCCTCCGCCGCCAGCGCGTCGGCGGCCTCGCGGGCGTGGTGGACGCCCACCCCGTAGGTCACGATCGAGAGGTCCCGCCCCTCGCGGTCCAGCCGGGCCTCGCCGATCGGGATCAGCTCGTCCGGCGGTACGACCTCGCGGTAGCGTCGGTAGCTCTTCTTGTGCTCGAAGAAGACCACCGGGTCGTCGTCGCGGATGGCGCTCTTGAGGAGGCCCTTGGCGTCGCGGGGCGTCGCCGGCACCACGACCTTCAGGCCCGGGGCGTGACAGAAGTACGCCTCGACGCTCTGCGAGTGGTAGACCCCGCCGCGCACGCCGGCCCCGAACGGCGCCCGGAACACCGCCGGCACGCCGAACCCGCCGACGCTGCGCCAGCGGATCGTCGCGGCCTGGCTGACGATCTGGTCCAGGGCCGGGAAGATGTAGTCCGCGAACTGGAACTCGGCGATCGGTCGCAGCCCCATCATCGCCGCCCCGATCGCCGCGCCAGCGATCACCTCCTCGGCGATCGGCGTGTCCAGGACTCGGAGCGGCCCGAACTCGCCCTGCAAGCCGACCGTCGCCTTGAAGACGCCGCCCTTCCGCCCGACGTCCTGCCCCAGCACCACCACGCGGCCGTCGCGGCGCATCTCCTCGTGGATCGCCTCGTTGACCGCCTGGATGAGGGTGATCCCCGCGTCGGTGGCGCGCTCGGCCGCCGCTCGCTCCGGTGCCACCGTCATGGCCGCCACCCCCGGGAGTCTCCGTTGCGATGCGGCGGAGAGGATGAGGCGCCGTTCCGTGCTCCCTTGCCCGCTGGGCGGGGGCGGCTGGGATACGCCGTGCTCCCGTTGGGTCGCGCCGCGTAGGCCGGCACGTCGATCCCGTCGAACGGCCCCGGCCCAAGCCCGCCGGCCTCCAGCTCGGCCAGCTCCGGGTGCGGCGGATCGCCGGCGTAGAGCCAGCGCCGCGCCCGCGCGCCCTCCGGCTCAGGCAGGGCCAGCGCGCGGTCGGCCTCCTCCAACGCCCGAGCCTGGGCCGCCCGTACGAGCTGCTCCTCCTCGCCGGCGTCCAGGAGGCCGTGCTCCAGCAGCTGCGCCCGCAGCCGGGGCAGCGGGTCGTGCGCCTCGGCCTCGGCCCGCTCGGCGGCCGAGCGGTAGGCGTCGTCGTCCTGCGACGAGTGGGACGTGATCCGTGGCACCCGAGCCTCGACGATCGAGGGGCCGTCGCCGGCTCGGGCGCGGTCGACAGCCTGGCGGGTCGCTCGGTAGACGGCGAGGGCGTCCGTGCCATCCACGCTCACGCCGGGCATCCCATACGCCGCGCCGCGCTCCGCCAGCGAGTGGATCGGCATCTGGAGCTCGATCGGCACGCTGATCGCCAGGCCATTGTTCTCGCAGAAGAAGACGACCGGCAGCTTGTGGACGCCGGCCAGGTTCATCGCCTCGTGGGTGCCGCCCTCGGAGCTGGCGCCGTCGCCGAACCAGGCCACGGCCACCCGGTCCTCGCCGATCACCCGCGCCGCGTACGCCGCGCCGACGGCGTGCGGCAGGTGGGCCGCGATCTCGCTGGAGACCGATCCGAGCCGCAGGCGCGGGCTGGAGAGGTGCAGGGTGAGCTGGCGGCTGCCGGAGTGCGGATCGCCGGCCCGCCCCAGCGACCCGACGAACATCTCGAACGGGGTCACGCCGAGCGCGAGCGCCAGCGCCATGTCGCGGTAGTACGGCCAGGCCGAGTCGTGGCCCCGCCGGATCGCCGCGCCGCTGGCGATCTGGGCGACGTCGTGGCCCCGGGGCGTCAGCACGAAGCTGGCGAGGCCCTGCCGCGCGAGCACCCAGAAGCGCTCCTCGACGGC
>Ga0075430_100001555_pt1 | contig 18764 bp, 20 predicted proteins | sample RhiMetdeltSRZDD4_FD_75294 | JGI IMG/M metagenome (GOLD analysis project Ga0075430, IMG submission 75294) | Populus rhizosphere microbial communities from Tennessee, USA - Rhizosphere MetaG P. deltoides SRZDD4 | ecosystem: Host-associated > Plants > Roots > Rhizosphere > Soil | place: USA... | reverse complement strand
GCCAGCTCGGCTCCGCCGAGCGGCGCCGTGATCATGCCGCAGGCGCGGAGAATGTCTTCCAGCTGACGATCGGTCGAACCAACGAGTTCAATGTTTACAGACACTGTGATAATCCCCTTACCGAACCAGGCGAACGACCTTGACGAACGACGCGTCCTCTTCGACTTCGCCCGTGCCAGCCACGTACTGCGCGGGGAGCGTCACGATCCGACCCACGATGTCCTTATTGGGGTCATCACACGCGATACCGGGACTGAGCGCGACGTTCTTGCAGATGCCTTCCACGAAGAAGCCGATGATGTTCGCCACCTTGCCGACGCAGGTGCCGCCGGTGCAGCCCGACGCGATGTAGTGGTTGATGTCCAGGACGACCATCCCCCGGATGCGCGGACTCGACATGCCCTGTCCACCGGTGACGGCTCCCGTGCCCGGCCCATTGGGACCATTCGCGGTCGGGTTCCAGACGGCGGACGGGTCCTTGTTGACGACAGTCGTGACACCCTGCGACACCGGCCCCTGGGCGACGCCGGTCTTGATGTCGATGCAACCGTGCGGCTCATCGCCGACCGCGCAGGCATCGGGCGCTTTCGCGATCCCGACCGCCTGCGGATTACAGTTCTCCAGCCAGTTCCTGATGTCGTTGCCACTGCAGTTGGCAGGACCGTTCAGGCAGACCATCTGCGACCAGCCCGTGGAGTAGTTCCCGACGCTGCCATCCTTGAGAATGAGCTGTCGTCCGTAATCGGACGTCACCTTCCACCCGGTGTGATTCGTGTTGCCGTCGTAGGGCGGAATGTAGACATCCTTCGGTGACGCGGTCGGCTGGTACACGTCATTCGGCGTCCATCCCGCCGTTCCGGGCGCCGCGTCGTTCGGGAAATACGTCGTGACCGGCGTCGGATCGTAGTTGTCCGCCCACCGGTCGATGACCGCGAACGGCAGCATGCACCTGATCTGGTTTCCGGACGCCACCTGGGCAGTCGCCGTGGCTCGCACCCGTTGCTGGGTAATACCAATGAGCGGTCCGAACAACGTCGGAATCGGCGCCCCGAGCGTCGTGCCGCCGCGATAGGCGCGGTCGGGGGCATTCCGGAACACGTCGGCACGAGCGCACCCGGGTGAGTTGCCACACGGCGGAATGCTCGTGACGTCGCAGGAAGGGCCGCACGCTCCCGCCGGGCCGGAGAACGTAATCCGCACGTTCGCCGTCGAGTTCGTCGCGCCGAAGATGCTGTTGGCGTTCGTCCACTGGGTCGCCGACTTGGCCGCCTCGGTGGGCGAGGGCCCGTCCCGCATCAACGACACCGCACCGGCGAGCGCACCGGCGTCGGCCGCGTTCTGCGCCTGGCCCCGGCTCACCCACATCACGCCCATGTCGACCACGAACGCGGCGAAGCCCAGCAACGCGAGGAGCGCGAACGCGACGTGAATGATGATGGCGCCACGCTCGCGCTTCGCTCGAGTCAACATCTCCATGTCAGTCATCCCTGATGATGGTGAACGCGGTACTTGCTTACTGTTGGCTCTTGGCGGCGCGCCCGTCTTTGCCGCCAGCGGCGGCATCAGCGACTGGCGCGTCCACGAGCCCCGGTCCCTGCATGCCCTTTCCGACGCCGCCCTCGGGCACGAATCCCTTGAACTTCGTCGGCAGCGGTGGGACTTCGTCCGGGTTCAGCGGTCGCACGAGGCGCGGCGTGATCAGGACCATGAGCTCCGTTTGCGCGGATCGTTCGGCCTTGGACTTGAACAGATACCCGACCACGGGGATCTTGCTGAGAAACGGGATGGCCGACGTGTCGTCCTGCGACATGTTGTCCAGGAGTCCGGCGATGGCGAATGACTGACCATCGCGCAGCTCCACATCGGTCTGCGCCCGTCGCGTCGTCAGCGCGGGGATCCGGAATCCGCCGAGGGTCACGCCGTTGGCAAAGTCGAGGGTGCTGACCTCGGGCATCACCTTGAGCCGGATCATGTCGCCGGCGATCGTCGGGGTGAAGGTGAGGCGGACACCAAATTCCTTGAATTGCACGGTCACCGTGCCCGTCGCACCCTGGACGACTGGCACCGGGAACTCACCACCCGCGAGGAAGCTGGCCTCCTGGCCGTTGTAGGCAATCAGGTTCGGCTCGGCGAGACTCTGAAAGTGGCCTGAGCTCTGAAGCGCCCGCACGACCGCGCCGAAGTCATGCTTCGCGTTCAGGAAAAAGATGTTGAGAAAGTCGCTGAACGTGAGCTCACCCGACTGCTCGGTCAGGTCGCCGTTCACTTTTGTGCTCTTCATGTCGGTGAAGTCCGGCGCCGGGAACTGTTGCGTCGACGTCCGCCCCCAGGTGTGCCACAGGCCAGTCCCGGAGGTGAACAGTGAGACGCCAAGCTCCTGCAGCGCGCGACGGTTGACCTCGGCGAAACGCACCTGCAAGAGCACCTGCTGGCTCTCGCTGCCGCCGGGCACCTGGAGCATGTTGATCACCGAACGCTTGGTGCCCGAAGCCTTGGCGATTTCAGCGGCGCGCAGCATCACGCTCGTGCTCGAGACATTTCCCGACAGGACGGTGGCGTCCTCGTTGGTGCTGACCTCGATGCGTTCGCCAGGGAACAGCGCCTGCAGTTGCTGCTGCAGCGGCGGAACCGGCTGCTCCACGACCAGGTCGTACTGGGTGCGGCGCGAGTCACCGCCCCACACAATCAGGCTGATCGTGCCCGCGGTCTTGCCGTCGATGAGAATCTCGCGCGGCGCGACCACCGTCGCATCTGCCACGGCGGGATTGGTCAGCGCGATCCGGTTGACGTTGAAGTCCGTCGTCAGCACGGTCGAGCGCCCGGCGGTGACGATGATTCGCGGCATCGCCGGCTCCGGCTGTGCGGCGGCTGGCGGCGGCGCCGCCGGTGCCGCCGGCTTGCCCTGGGCCTGGCCGTTGACGCCGGAGGTGAGCGTCAACCCGGCGATTGCGCCCGCCAGCACGTAGCGGCGGTAGTTGGGAAGAAACTGTGTGCCCATTACTTGACATCCTCGACAGTGCGTTTGCCCGCACGAATGGTTTCAACGATTGGCCGCGGCGCTGGCGGCGGCGGTGGCGGTGCGACGACGGCGGCTGGGGCCGGGACTTTGTTGCGCTTCGGTTTTTCGATGGGTGCCGTCGATGAACTCCCCATCAGCCCCGCCATGCGGATGCCGTTGGTCTCGGTGGGCATCACGTCGAGCGGGTTGCGCAGCACGAGGGTGATTGACCCGTTGATCTGCGCGAGCGAAATCCGCTCCGCCTGGTCGGGGGTGACCAGCAGGGTGACCACGTTCGACGGCATCGGTTTGCCGTCTTTCGCCTGCTCGATGTCGTAGCGCGTTCCGGCCGTCAGCACTTGCAGGTTGCTGACCACGACCCGCGCCATGCTGTTGTCCTGATCCTTCACCACGACCACGACGTCGACCCGTGCACCGGGCACCGTGAACCCGGCGACACCGATCACGTCGTTGACCTTGACCGACAGCGCGCGCATGCCCGGGGGGATCGACGGCGACAGGCCCGCGCCAGCTTCCTTCGGGGCCAGCTTGGTGTCGGTCAGCAACTCGTTGGTGTGGATCGGCTGAATCACTCCGCGATCGATGACCTCGTCAATCGAGGCAAAGCTCCCCTCGACCGGTGTCGCCGCAGGCCAGCCGACCAGCTTTACCTGCTCCTTCGCGAGTCGCGTGCCGAGCGGGAGATTCTCGGCCGCGACGACCACGAACTTGGTGGCCACTTCGACCTCACGGACAGGGATGCTCTTGATGGTCCTGAACACCCCGTAGGTGGCCAGGCTCGCCAAGCCGACAGCGACCAGCAGGACGAGCAACGTACGGTTACGGCGGTTCATTCGTATTCTCCTTGAGACTCTCGACTACTCGCGGCGCATCGAGCTCGCAGATCGGAGCCGGATGCTGGCCAGGTTGCTGCCGAACAGGCCCATAATCGGGCCGACGAACTGGTATTGATGGTCGTACTCGACGATCATGGTGACCTGGTCGACGGTCTTGACCGGCGTGCTGCCGGCAACCGTGACGGTCGCCGTGGTCATCTGTGCGCACCGCGAGTTCTTCACGATCGCGCCACCGCACGGTGCTGGGCGGACGGTGCCCGTTCCAAGTCCGCTGGAGACGAGATAGTCCAACGCACGGTTCCGGGCTTCGGTGGCGGTGTAGTCGGCGAGTACGCCGATCCGTGCGCCTTCGCGCGCGGCATTGGTCACCGCCTCATAGCGCTGGAACATGAATCCAAAATCGATGATGCCGAAGACCACGACGAGGAGCAGCGGCAGCGTCAATGCGAGTTCGATGACCGCCTGACCGCGCTCGGTGGATCTGCGAGCCGTTGTTAGTGCCGCCATAATGTGCAGAGCGCTCCTACCGCAATCGGAATGGCATAGGCGAGCCGCGGCGCGTGGCCGTCGCTCAACGTGAGTCCAGGCACCGGCTTCGGTCCGACAACCCGCCAGTGCATCAGCATCAGCCAGATATTCGACAAGGCACGCCGCGTGTAGCCGCGCGCCAGGGTCACCGCGAGGCCGATCACACCGCCGGCCATCGACGTGAAGATCGCCATGTAGACCGCGTCGGCCGGGCCGAGCCACGCCGCCAGTGCGGCAAGCAGCTTCACGTCGCCGGCGCCCATGCCGCCCAACGCAAAGAAGGGCAGGAACAGGGCGACGCCCAGCATCCACGCGAAGACCGCGGTCAGGGTGGCCGGCAAGCCACCAGACAGAATCGCGAACAACATCGCAAGGATCGCGGCGCCGAAGGTCAACAGGTTCGGAATCCGTCGGGTGCGCACATCGAACGCGACGGCCACGATGGCCACCACCAGGACCGCGCCGATGCGAATGTGTTCAAGCGTCATAACCATGTTGATCAAAGAAATCCTTCGCCCACTCTTACGAGCCGGCGCTTGCGGGTTCCGGTGGATCCCATCGTGACGGCACACCCACTGTCGGGTCCGTCCAGCTCGCGTAGGTTGCGCCCATGACATTGGGCAGCGTCGTCAGGACGGCCCAGCCGGCGATACCGATGAACGCCGCGAGCAGCGCATACTCGATCAGGTCCTGGGCGCCATCGTCGCAAGTGAAGCGAGCGAGCAAGCCCTCCCTGCTCTGGTCACCAGCACTGATTCGTCGAGCGTTGAAAGACATCGTTGCTTCGGCTCCACCTGTACCCACGAACGTGTTCCGTCGGAAGGAAACCTGACAGGCGGACGACCGGAGGACCGTCCGCCTGTCTCGCGTTGTTTAGGACGCCGCCGCCGCCGCACCCGTGACTGCCTGGGTGTTGGTGTACAGCTGCGTCACGTCCACGCCGATCTGCTGGATGATCGTCCAGGCCACGACCGAGATGAACGCCGCCAGAAGCACGTACTCGATGATGTCCTGGCCCGATTCCTCACGAACGAAACGATTGAACAGGTTCTTCATGTCTCTCTACTCCACCGATTGTTAGTAACGCTGCGGGACCATCCCGCCCGATTCGCAGACGCTCAGCGATTCGCCCTTGTCCGCTCGAGTCGATGTTCTGATACTCCAATCGCCAGTAATGGCGCTGGACCGCAGAATCACGTCACGTCCACTTGCACAGACTTCGAATTTCGTCGGGGCGATCGGCTGTGCCTCCGATCGTCCGACGCTCTGCCAAGTCACGACTTGGCAAACTCGATCGTGTTGCCCTGTCCCGACGCGCTGGCCGCCGCGGCTTGCAGGCTGGCGGGCAGTCGCCTCATTGACCGCTCGTCAGGAGCGGTTGTCCAGAGGAACTCCAGGCCCAGGTGGTACTCGCTCGCCCCCTCGACCCGTGTGCACCGGACCACTCGCACGTGGTCGGTGTATTCGATCCCTCCGATGTCCAGGCGCACCGTCGCCGTTGCACCTTCATGCACCGAGGTGCTCGTCGCGACCAGGCAGCCGGAACCGCTGAAGTTGAGCAGTCGCACCGGGATCTCTCGTCCGAGCACTGCCACCAGGTCGTTCGACCGCAGGATGAAGCGAATCGCCTCCACTACGCGTTTTCCGTCGTGGTGGGCGATTCGGCGAGCGGCCCGCGGTCTGAGGAAGTCGCGACGACACCCGCCGTCACCATCAGCAGTCGCAGACGATGCCGCATCGATCCGGTGATCACGACCGGCCGGCTGTCCAGCACTCTGACCTTCAGCGCGATGCAGCCGTTCCCGCTGAACAGTTCCAGGAACATCTCTTCGCCAATCGCTGCCGGAGTCTGGCTGATGGTCACCAGCTCGTGATGTTGCATCCGCTCGATCACCACATCGCGCAGTACTCGGACTGCACCACTCGTGGGACCGCTGACGGTTAATCTCTGATGACCACGCCGACCTGACATGCCTCTCTAAATCGCAATCGAGGTGCCGAACCCTCGCTGGTGAAGTGGCAGTCGGTAACCGTCAGTGAACACAACAACTTGGTGGGACCGTCGGAGAAATATGTGGTGCGCCTGCAGGTTCGGTAGGGCGTCGTTTTGTGCTTCCAGCCAAAACAAAGGTGCCGAACCGTTCGCGCAAGTGGTTGCGCAGTACAGCGGAGTCTCGGGCTGTGTGAGAGGAGTGTGAAGAAGCTCCGCCCGCATCCTTCCGGCTGCCCAGCCTCCGTTAAAGCTACGGCGGGTCCGCCGAAGCCTTCGGCGAAGGCGGAAAGCCGGAAGCCACACGAGGCGACATATTCGCAGGCTCTGAAGCCGGAAGCCGCGAGTGTGTGAGACGAGATTAGCGCGTCAGCCGGTACGGCTTGAAGGCATCGACGACATCGAACTCGGCAGCGTACCGATCGAGTCGTTCGCCACGCTGCTCGATGCGAGCGGGGTCGATGTTGCCGAGAAAACGGCCGGCCTCTGCCAGGTATGGCAGTCGTTCCGGATCGAGGCCGATCACCCGGCAGCATGTGGCGTCTGCGGCGACGACATCCTGACTCATCGCGATGAACCCTGCATGCCGCGGACGCCCCATGATCGGACCATCGCCTTCCATCGCTGTGACCGCATCGACGATCGCCAGTTGCGGCCGGATCGTCGCATTGAGATCGAGGATGGAGTTCTCGATCCCATGCATGTGCAGCACGTTCTTGGGCCATCCGTACACGGCCCCGGGAACCGTGCCAAAGAAATTCTTCATGGCCGCGGTCATCCCCGCCCAGTGGTGGGTCTTCAGTTTGGGCATGGATACGACGAAGTCGGACCGGAGGACGGTGACCGGCAACGCGAGCTGGCCCAGCCCGGTGAAATTGCTTTTCAGGGGCACGTATTCGACGTCGTCCTCGTTGAGGTCGACGAAGCGGACGCGGTGATCGCACAAATGATCGTAGAGCCCGGTCCGCGTGAGCAGGTACTCGGTGTCGCGGCGATGACCAGGACCTTCGGCGACGACTATCTCGGCGGCCCCGGCACGCTGGAACGCTGCGATCGCTCCGGCAATCACCAGCGGATTCGTGTTGATCGCCGTTCCTGGCTCGTACTCGACCATGTTTGGTTTCAGGAGCACGCGCCGGCCCGCCACGGTCACCCCAAGATCACGAAGGCCACGGCCGATCAGGTCTCCGAAATCCACGTCGTACGACGACGCGGGCAGGAGCTCCACGACCGACCGCCGCGGCAGTGAGAAGTCACGGCGTCGGTACGGTCTACGGTTGCATCCCGCCGCAACAACGGGCAGGGCAAGCGCAGCGACGAAGTCGCGACGAGAAAGTCGCACGCCCGGTGCGTGGTACCTAAAGGGCAACCGCGGCATGCCTGTCTCTCTCGCCCAATGCGTATAGCGACATCGCCACGGACGTGACTTTGCCAAGATTCAGCGTGGTCGGCAGCTGCGCCAGCAGGATCTGTCGCAGCGCATCTGTCGATCGGCCATACGCTCGAAGCGCCATGAGCGCGAGCGCCAGCGCCGTTCCTGAACGCTCGCTCGTGGCTTCACGCTCGAGAAAGGCGACACTGCGGCCGACTTCCGGCAGCGACTCCCGATCCTGCAGCGACAGCAGCGCGATCGCGGTCGTTGGCACGAACGGCTTCAACTCCTGTCCGAGCATGTTCGCGTTACCGTAGTTCCAGCCGCCCTTCGCGCAGCATCTGTCGATCAGCATCTGCTCGGCGACGACGATTCGGGTGCGCTCGGTGACGGCGTCGCGGCTGGCCGCCCACTGCTTCAGCGCGAGAAGCGACCACGCGGTAGGCTCTACCCAGCTGAACGTGCCGTCAATCCACGACCAGGCCTGCAACGAGTTGTCCTGGCGGTTGATCGTCGAAGGCGGCAGGGGAGTTCCCTTTACGCGTTGCAACGCACCCAGCAGCGTTCGGTTACCTGCCGTATGTTCGAGATTCAGCGCGCGTAAAGCGATCAGCGCCTGTGCGTGGAACGCGTAATTGGGTGTGCCACTGTCTCTTTCGAGCAGCAGTCCCCCGGCACACGGCCACTGCTCCAGAACTCTAGGCTCCAGCGTGTTTCCGAGAGCGAGGCTCGCCCAACACGTGGGTTCCAACCGGCTCGCTTTCCCTGGTTGATAGCCCCACCCACCATCGGCGTTTCTAGCGCGGAGCAAGAACTCCCCGAGGAGAGCCAGATCGACCACTGGGTAATGCAGGGCAACGCCTGTGCCGTTCGAGTTGCACCGGATGAATCGCCCGTCCTTGGCCGCGAGCGAGGAGCCGGGCGACTCACGCCACCCTTGATGGTGTTCGCGAGTGGCTTGCAGTGGATGGACTTTGTTTTGGCCCAGAGCACAAAAGCGTGTGAGCGGACATCTCGCTCGCAAAAACGAGACTAGAGGCGCTCATCACGATGTGTTTGGTTGAACGCCGCTTTCTACGGCTGTAGGTGTAGCGCGCTGGGGATCTGATTTTCCGACAGTGCCTGGCATCAGTCGTGAAGAGCGTTGGAACCTTGATGATCGTCAGTTAATCGGCAGCCAGCCTAAGTGTTGGCTCGCGAGTTTCGAGAAGAGATATGGCCGCAAATCAGGTGCGATTAGACGAGTTGCTCGCGCGTCAGGTCGACGTGCAATGGTTCGAGGGCGTCGCGATCGTCCAGGCCATATGCCGTCAACTCCTGGCGCGCGGTGTCTCCAACGGTGAGTTTCCCGTCGCCACGCAAATCGGCATCAGCGCCGATGGCGCTGTCCGGGTCCTGGACACGACGTCCACGAAAGCGGTCGCGGCGGCTGCACACCTGCTTGCCGGCCTTCTGAGCGACGACGTGCCGGTGCGATTGCGGCTTGTGGTCTCGCAGGCAACGGGGGAGACCTCGACGATTCAGAATATCCGCGAATTCTCAGAGGCTCTTGCCTACTTCGAGCGCCCTGACGGCGAGCTGATCGTGCGAAACCTGCTGCACCGGGCGATGCTCGCTGCGCCTCGGAAACAGGGCGGCGAGAGCAGGTCGGAACAGGTTCAGACGCACCAGAAACCCGAAGCCGCCGCCGTCAAGCCTGCTCGGGACAAGAAGGCAACGTTGCGGTTGACGGCCATGGTTGCGGCTGTCGCGATTGTCGCGACGTCGAGCCTCGCCTGGTTCGCGTCGCGGGGGGGCCGCGTGAGTGCGGCATTCGGTGGAATCACGAACGTATTCGCCGGTGGGCCGGAGGCTGGCCTCACCGAGCCGCTCGAGAACTCCGCGTCACCGAAAGAGATCGCTGCACCAGGCGCGACCCGGCCGTATCAATCGCATTCGTCAGTGGCGCCGACCCCACATGGTCAACCTGGCGAAGCGCGAAAGGAGAGCCCGGGCGCACCGGCCGCGCGGATTTCCTCGCTCGTGCCGTCCGTCACATCGGCGAGGTCGGGAGTGCCTTCGTCGGGCGTCTCTGGTGCACTCGAAGCGGCGCAGACCTACGTCATTTTCGCGAGCGAGCCGGGCGTGAATGCATCGAACCTGATTTATTCGAAGGCAGACTCCGCCGTCACGCCACCGCGGCAGGTTTATCCGGCGTTGCCGGCGGAACCACCCGCGGAGATGAGGCGTGCCTTGACGGTGGTTGACCTCGTTATCGCTCCGGACGGCCTGGTGGAACGCGTCCACCTTCGAACAACCCCGCGCGACATCCACGAGTTCATGCTTCTGAGCGCCGCGAAAGCATGGCGATTCCAGCCCGCGTTGCTCGACGGCCGACCCGTGCGTTTCCTGCACAGTGTGGTCCTCACTTCGTTCCAATAACTGACCTTCCGAAGGCCGAACGATTCTGTTCGACGAGCGAGACGATGAGGAACTTGCGGGTTGCGGCCTACCTGTTTGCGGTGGCGACGATTGCGATCACCGCGCTCCTCACGGCCGCTTCCGGTGACGACGGCATCGTCGTCGCTCTGCTCGGGGGAACCCTGGCGGTGACTCCCTACGTGCTGGTCAGGGCGCTCGAAGACTGGATGCGCGAATCAGTTCCATCGTCTCGGAACTGAGTGGCATTGGAGAACGCGGCCGCCTTCCGTTCGTCGGGAAATCCCCTTGGTCACCATCAGCGTTCTCGGTCAATCGACCATAACAGTTTCGAAAGAAATCCCTTGATATGAGGACTTTTGTATCAATTTTTGGTCTGTTGCGTTAAATCAAAACCGTGTTTGTCCGCCTGCTGGCAGCCTAGATTTGTTAGAAGCTTAGCAATTCTGTTCGTTAGCAGACTTTTCCCGCACACAGATGCGCTGGCACTGCTCATGCCCCTTGGAGTTCCCGTATGAATTCTGCAGGAACTCGAACCGGGGCTGGGACCTTGGTGTGCGCGAGCGCGCCGATGCGGCACACCGTTGAATTGGCCAGGCGCGCAGGTGAGTCTGACGCGAAGGTGCTCTTCACAGGTGAAAGCGGAGTTGGCAAGGACGTTCTTGCCCGGGAAACGCACGCCTGCTCGAACCGCCGCGATCGGCCATACATTGCCGTGAATTGCGCCGGCTTTCCGGAGACGCTCCTCGAGTCGGAGCTGTTCGGGCATGCGCGCGGCAGCTTCACTGGCGCCGATCGCGACCGTCTCGGCAAGATTCAGATGGCGGACGGCGGGACGCTGTTCCTCGACGAGGTCGGGGAAATGAGCCTCCGGATGCAGGCAGCGCTGCTGCGATTCCTGGAGAACGGCGAAATCCAGACGATCGGCCACAGGGCACAACAGGTCAACGTGCGCTTGATCGCGGCCACCAACCGAAACCTCGGCCAGCGGGTAGCGTCGGGCGACTTTCGCGAAGACCTCCTTTACCGGCTCTGCGTCATCGAGATCAAGGTTCCTGCGCTGCGCGATCGGCGGGACGACATTCCGGCGTTGACGGATTACTTCCTGAAGCGCGCCCCGCGGCAGCTGTCGATTTCACCGGAAGCACAAGAGGCGCTGGTCAGGCACCGCTGGCCCGGAAATGTGCGGGAGCTCCAGAACATCATCGAGCAGGCGACATGGCTGGCGCGCGGGTCGACGATCACGCTCGAGGATCTCCCGGAATCGGTTCGCAATCCAACGCCCCAGGTCACGCCGCTCCAGGAGCGTCGCCGACAAGTGTCCGACCAGCTCTTCGAAGCGCTCGTGGCGGGGCAGTACTCGTTCTGGGATCACATCCATCCGTTGTTCCTGGATCGGGACATCACCCGTCACGACGTTCGGGAGATGGTCAAGCGCGGCCTTCGGGAAACCAAGGGGAACTATCGCGCGGTGCTGCGCCTCTTCGGCATGCCCGACAGCGACTATCACCGTTTCCACAATTTCCTGACGGCGCACGCGTGCAAGGTTGATTTTCGCAATTACCGGACGGGCGTGGACGTTGGGAGTGCGCGGCCGCCGTCCATCTTCAAAGTCTCCTGATCACCACATCGTCGAGGGTTGCGAGTGCGGCTCGAGCCGTACCTCGAACAGGTGTGTGCGTGTGGGTGGTTGTCATCGAAGGAGTCGCGTGTGGCGTGTGAAGCGCGAGCTTGTTGCCCTGGCTCAAAGAAAGTCACTTCACGCGCTGACTTCCATGGCCACCGCAGCGGCGTAACTGCTCCGGCGTTTCGCGGAAACCTCGCGAAGTGCGTGGTATTTACCGCCGGTTTGCGCCCGGGACACGGCGTTGGCTGACCGGTTGCTCTACTGATGAGCACAAGGATTATCGAGTGGCAGTACTCCCTTATTTCGTGCTTGGACCTAACGCCGCGTTGAGTCTCGCCGGCCTGGCAAAAGGACCCGATCGCACCACGCCGACACCCAGAGAGGATTGGCGTCAGGCGCGGGTCGACGTGGTCATCCCGGCGTTCAACGAAGCGCAAACGATCGTCCTGTGCCTGGCGAGCCTGCTGCGCCAGACGCTGCGGCCTCATCGCGTGATCCTGGTCGATGACGGCAGCACGGACGGCACCATTGTCAGCGCGCGGGCGTTCTGCAAACAGAACGGTATCGAGCTGATCGCGATCCAGCGTCACAAACCGATCGGCAAGACGCCGACCATCAAGCGGCAGGCGCGGGAGTTCGACTCGGATGTCGAGTTCATTCTCGACGGCGACACGATTCTCGAGTCTCCCAATTACATCGAGCGCACCGTCCAGGAGCTCTACCAGGGCGTCGGCATCGCGTCGGCGTGCGGAACCGTGTTGCCGCTGCGGCGGCGCGATCGGCGGTCGATAGCCGCGGACGCAGCGGTCGAGCGGTTCGCCGAGAACGACACCCTGCCCCAGCCACTGCGGGACGAAGCGACCACGCCGATGCTGCTGCGAGGCGTTACGAACCTCTATCGCGAAGTGCTCTATCTGTTCCTCCAGCGCTTCGTCTACCGCGGTCAGATGGTCTTCTTTGGCACCATCACCAACCCGGTCGGTTGCGCCGTCGCGTATCGGCGGAAGTACGTCGCCGCGCTCTTCGACCTCGTCAGTCCGAAACTGGGCGACGACCTGACCAACTCGGAAGACATCTTCATCGGGATGGGGATGCTCAACGAGGGCTATCGCAACATTCAGCTGACCGATGTGTACGCACGGACGGTCGAACCCCCGTGCACGCGGCTGATTCGCCAGGTGTACTTCTGGTCGTCTTCGTTCCTGCAGTCCTGCTTCTACTACGACGACCTGTTGCGAAGCCCGTTTCGCGCGCTGAAACGCTGGCGCAACCGACGTCAGGGACCGCCCTCTGGCTCCCGGGTCGCCGCACCGGCGCGGGTGATGGCCGTCCCCGCATTTGCCGGTGAGGCAGGCGTGAGTACGGAGCCGCTGGGCGGCGCGATGTTGAGAACGGCGGGGGCGATGCCGGCAGCGCCAGTTCCTGCCGGCGGAGCGCCGAGCGGCGGATCGGGGAACGAGCGGCGGCGTGTCGGTGAGGCGTATCGCCAGCCGTTCGGCCGTGAGCACACGCGCCGGCTCGGACGTCCGGTTGGGTGGCTGCTCGCGGCCGGCGCCATCGAGAAGGTGTTCTTTCCGGTAGCGCTCCTGATCATGCTGCTGCTGCGGCACTGGGAGGCGTTGTTCGTCACGATTGCCGCCGAGAGCGCGGTAGCGCTGATCGCACTGGTTCTCGTCACCAGGGGAGAGCGGATTCAGTACTTCTTCAAAGGCCTGGCGGTCGTCCCGCTGCGCTACGTCCTCATCGTGTCGGAACTCGTGACGGTGGGCAGGTTCGCCGTCGATCTCTGGATCACCAAAAACAGGAAGTGGCGAAAGTGAAATCCTCTGTCTTTGCCTTCATCGTTCTGGTGGCCCTCACGGGGACCGCGATCGGTCAGCCGGTGGTACCCGCAGCCGGATTGGCGGCCGAAGGAGAGGGACGCTGGGCCGACGCGCTCCGCGTCTACCGCGAGCATGTCGAGCAGAACCCCGCGGCGGCGGATACGTGGCTGCGGATCGCCGACATCGAGGCGCGGCTCGCCGAGCCGGACCGCGCGATTGCGGCCCTTCAGGGTGCGGCTGCCGCCCGTGCAGACGCGGAGGTCTTCGCGCGCCTCTCGCAAGCCTACGCGGCTCGCGGATACGCGGCCTCGGCGCTTCATGCCATCAAGGGCGCGCTGGCGCTGAAACCGCACTCCGATGACTACCTTCGGGCTGCCGGGACGCTGGCGACCTGGACCGGGGACTATGCCACGGCCGCCGACGCATACCGCGAATTGCTCCGGGCGCATCCGCAGGAGCTCGCGCTCAACCTGTCGCTGGCGCGAGTGAACGCGTGGGCGGGTAACTCCGACGCCGCGGCAGGCGCGTACCGCGAATACATAAAGATGCCTGACGCCGAACCGGCTGCGTGGCTCGAACTGGCGCGCGTCGAATCCTGGCGCGGGAATACCGCCGGCGCACTTGCCGCGCTCGATGTTTACCGCGAGAAGTTCGGCGAGGGAGATGCCTACGCCAGGGAAAGAGTCGCCGTCCTGGCGCGCGGCGGCCGGCCCCGGCAGGCGTTGCGCGAACTGAATCCACTGCTGGTGTCAGCACCGCAGGACCCCTCGTTGAACACGACCCGTACGGTGGCTCTTGCTGCGGCCCGGCATCACGGGGAAGCGCTCTCGACGCTCGACACGGTTCGAGCGGCCGGAGCACAGGCGGAGAGCCGGACTGCGGACAGTGTGATTCGTTCGCTGCTCGCCTCGAACGCCGGACCCGCGGTCACGGTGTACGACGACTCCGACGGGCTCCGAACGACGCGCGTTGCTCCGAAGGCCGACATCGGGCTCCGCAGTGACACCCGGATTCATGCCGGCTATGAGCACGTGGACCTGCAGGCCCCGATCGGGAGCGGCCTCGAGACTGTCTCGGGCAGGAACGGCACCGTGCTCGACCAGGCATGGGCAGGCCTGTCTCAGCGAGTGCACTCGTTCTGGTTCGGCGGCACGGTGGGCCGGTCCCGGACGGACTTCGACGAACTGACGGGGTACTCGGCGCTGGTCCGGTTCACTCCGGCCGACACGCTGACGGTCGGTGTCGAACGCACGTTCGGGTTCGCGGCGATTTCACCCCGCACCGTGAGCCTTGGCCTCACGCTCCTCAGCCACCGTGCACAGCTCGATTGGGCGCCAGCCGCACGCTACCACCTGGCGTTCGAAGGCAGCTACGACACGCTTTCCGACGCGAATGCACGCTGGGCGTTTTTCCTCTCGCCTCGCGCGGCCGTGCTCCGCACGCAGCGCCTGAATCTGGACCTCGGGATCCTGATCCATCAGTTCGGGGTGAAGTACAACCTCGACCACGGCTACTACGACCCGCACTTGTACGAGTACTACTCGGTGGTTGCGGCGCCGTATTGGAAGGCGTCCGAGAACATCGGCATTGCGATTTCCGCCGGCGCAGGACCGCAGCGTGACGATGCGAGCCGGGGCTTCACGCTCGGGATGAACTCCTCCGTCGAGGCGACGTTCGGGATTTACCGCGAGTGGATGCTGAAGGTGCAGGGCAGCGTCACCAACAACCGGCGCCTGGACAGCGGCGCCTTTCAAGGCACGAGTGGCGGCGTAGTACTGCTGCGGCGATTCTGAGCGAGCCGGCACAGAACGTTTATTACAAGAACAAGGAGAAAACATGCGCGCGTTGATCACTGGCGGGGCAGGCTTCATCGGATCGCATCTGGCGGAGGCCCTGATTCTACAGGGGCACAACGTGACGGTGCTCGATGACCTGTCGACCGGCCGGCGCGAGAACGTCGCGCACCTTTCGCACTCGCCCGCGTTCCGCTGCGTCGTCGGATCGGTGACCAACGCGACCGCGGTGAAGCCGCTGGTCGAAGAGGCCGATGCCGTGTTCCACCTGGCCGCCGCGGTTGGCGTCAAGCTGGTGTGCGAGGCCCCTATCCACACGATTCACACCAACGTGGACGGCACGGCCGTGGTGTTGGACGCGGCGAAGCGCTATCGCAAGCGCGTCCTGGTGGCGTCGACCTCAGAGGTGTATGGCAAGAACGACCGTCTCCCGTATCGCGAGGATGCCAACCTGGTGCTCGGTCCGCCCGACAAGACGCGGTGGGGATACGCCACCAGCAAGCTGCTCGATGAGTTCCTGGCTCTCGGTTATGCCAAGGAACACGGCCTGCCTGTAACCGTCGTGCGGCTGTTCAACACGGTCGGACCGCGCCAGAGCACGCGCTACGGAATGGTGCTGCCGAACTTCGTCCGCTGGGCGCTGGCCGACGAGCCCATCGTCGTCCACGGTGATGGGAGTCAGACCCGCAGCTTCACGTGGGTGGGTGACGTGGTCTGGGCGATGGCGGCCCTGATGAATGAGCCGCGCGCGGCCGGGGAGGTGTTCAACATCGGTAACGGTGAAGAGATTTCCATCCGCGATCTCGCGACCCGCGTCTGCGAGAGAACCGGAAGCCGCTCGGCGATCCGCTACGTGCCCTATGAACAGGCGTTCGATCGGAGCTTCGAGGACATGCCACGACGCGTGCCCGACATCTCCAAGCTCCGCCGTCTGGTCGGCTATGAGCCGCGCGTTCAACTGAACGCCATCATCGACAGCGTGATCCGCTACTGGAGCCCCCAGCAGGGTGCGGCCGAGCGCGTCGCTCGGCTGCGCGAGCGTAGTCCGGAGCGTCTGGTGAATTCCGTTCCCGCGCTGGCACTGCAGGGCTGACCGGATTCTTCGCATTACTGATAGGACTCCACCGGCTCGTTCCGCAGAACGCTCGGCGTTCGGTCGCTGACACTGCGCGGGCGCGCCGCCTGCCGACGGGCGCTGCGTCAGGAGCAACGCACCTCGAACCGCAGGACCGCGTTCCGGCGCTGCGGCGAGATGGTGATCTTCCTCTCGGTGCCGGCGTCCGCGCGGCAGTTCGGCGGCACTGCCAGACGGACGACGTGCTCGCCGTCCGGGAGGTGGTCGTTGATGAAGACACCGGCGTCGGCCTTGACGTCGCCCGAAATGCCGGCGGGCTCGATCGTGAGGTGGAAGCTGGCGGGTGTCGGTCTGCCCGTGGTGGTCACGCCCACGGTGAGTTTGCCCCGATCCGGCACCTGACGCACCGCCCCCGTCGCACAGCCGCTGAAGATCGGGGGAAGGGCAAGCAGTATTCCGAGCCAGGCTCTTCTCATCTGCCGTTGTTTCATACGCCGCTACTCCCAGTACCACACGACGATCACACCTTGGTTGTCGTCTTCGGAAACCGAGAGATTGATCAGTCGATCACGGCCTTGCTGAGTGGCGAACGCAGCGGCTTCCGCACACAGGTCGTCCCACGATTTCGTGTAGCTCTTGAACACTTGAAACTTGACTTGCATGCGGGGCCTCCGAAGTTTTGGACGCGAGGTATTCGCAACTGCGAACGCAGCGGCGGCACGCCCGGCGAAGGACGCGTCATCCCTGACTGCACCCTCCGAGGTGTCGCGCCGATCAATTGACCTGTCCGCTGACCTGACTGTCGCCGCAGCCAGCGTGCCCGCAGGCACAACGCGGGATGACCTGGTTATCAGGCTTGAGAGGCAGCCTGCTGGAGACGTCGACCTTGTTGACGAGGCGCGCCCCGAGCACCGCGCAGATCTCGCCGCAAAAAATGTCCTCGTCGGCGACGAGGCATTTACACGGGCCATACGCACATAACTCGGCCATAGTCGTCTCCCGGATTCGTTCAAGAATAGCGCGTCTTGCTCAGCTTGCAGGCGAATCCTGGCTTAGTACCCTGTAAGTAGGCGCGTCGTTCGAGATCGTACGTTCGGTCCACAGGTAACCCATGACCCCAGGCACTCCCCTCTCGTTGCTCCGTTCACTCGGCCGTTTCCGACCCTCCCGTGCAGACCAACGCTTACACGACTGGCAGGAGAACTGGCGTCGAGGGGCTGAGGCCAGATGGTCAAGCCACTCGTCTGTCAATCCGCACCCGGCGGGCTCGGACCGGGCCGCAGCGTGGATCGCCGGGTGGGACTGGGCGGAGCGTCGGCCGAACCGCCGCGAAACCACTCAGTCGCGTCTGGCGCATCCCCATCGACGAAGCACCGATACGCTCCCGCAGCTGGTGGTCCGGCACGCGCGAGCTGGCGCCATAGGAATATCAGCCGTGACCCTGCTGGGCGGCCTCTGGGCGATTCGCCGTCGCCGGAGTCGAGCCGGGTGACATGCTGCTCAGGTCCCGCCGAAGTGCCGCCGGCTGTTGTTCGCTCGCGCTGATGATGGTGGGGATCGCTTGTGGTTCTGCCACAGGCCCTGTCGAGCCATCGACCGGTGGAAGGGCGGCCGCCTCCGCGATTCGCCGCATCGTCGTTCTAGGCGACAGCCTCGCCGTGTCGCCAACCAGGACTGACGCCTTTCCAGCGCGACTGCAGGAGCGGCTCGATGCTGCGTATTCGGGCTGGATTGTCGGAAACGAGGGCGTGGGCGGCGATACCACATCGGATGGGCTCCAACGCCTCGACCGAGCGCTGTCCCAGGGCACGGCAATCCTGATCCTCGAGCTGGGTGCGAACGACGGGCTGCGTGGCACGCCGCTCGACACCATTGAAGCGAACCTGTCCGCCATCATCGAGCGGGTCCGTGCGCGAGGGATCACCGTCCTGCTCTGCGGGATGGAAACGCCACCTCGGAATGGCTGGAGCTATACGCTCGAGTACCACCGACTGTTCCCACGGCTGGCCGCTCGTTATGAGATACCCCTCGTGCCCTTTCTCCTCGAAGGCGTGGCGCTGAATCCCGAGCTCAATGGCGACGACCTGATCCACCCGAACGCAGCCGGTGCGAGACGCATTGCCGATACGGTCTGGCCCCATCTGGAACGGCTCGTTGTCGCGAGTGCCGCGAAGGAAGCGAACGAGCGAGAGCGAGTGAGCCACGCGACCGGCGCGGGGATCGTGGGGCCCCGCGAGCGAGCGTGCAGGGGGTCTGGGGGCGCAGCCCCCAGATCAAGATCGC
>Ga0075430_100001552_pt1 | contig 18787 bp, 14 predicted proteins | sample RhiMetdeltSRZDD4_FD_75294 | JGI IMG/M metagenome (GOLD analysis project Ga0075430, IMG submission 75294) | Populus rhizosphere microbial communities from Tennessee, USA - Rhizosphere MetaG P. deltoides SRZDD4 | ecosystem: Host-associated > Plants > Roots > Rhizosphere > Soil | place: USA... | reverse complement strand
CCCGCCGTCGCCGGCGCTGGCCACCATCGACCCGTCCGGCGCCCACGCCACCGCCCACACCGTGCCGGGGTGGCCGGTCAGCTCGCGTACCTGCGCGCCGGTGGCCGGGTCCCACAGGGTGACGTCGCCCACGGATGTGCCGGTCGCCAGCAGGCCGCCGTCGGGTGCGAAGGCGGCTGCCGTGAACGTGGCGGCGGCGGCGCTGACCTGGCGCTGCGCCCCTTTTCCGTCCGGCAGCGCCGCACCGGTCAGCTCGACACCGTCCAGCTGCGACTCGCCGGTCGCGGCGCCGACCAGCGCCGCGCGGCGCAGCTTGGCGCCGGTCAGCACCGCGCCGGTGAGGTCCGCACCGAGCAGCCGGGCGCCGGTGAGGTCCGCGCCTCGCAATGTCGCACCGGTGAGCCGGGCGCGGTCGAGCCGGGCCCGCACCAGGACGGCCTTGGTCAGGTCCGCCCCGCTCAGGTCCGCTGCTACGAGCGTGGCCTCGGTGAGTTCCGCGCCGCGCAGGTCGGCGCGGCGCAGGTCGGCTCCTGACAGGTCCCGGCCGCGCAGGTCCTGGCCGGCCAGCTGGGCGCCGTGTGCACCGGTACCCAGGCGCTTGCTCACCTTCTCAGCGTTCTCGCTGGTGGCGAAGGCGTCCGGGGGAGCGGCGAGCACCGCCCGGGCCCACCGCTCGGCGGCCCTGTCGCCGGCGAGGTCGACCAGGAAGTCGACCATCAGCGGGGACATCGGCCGGGCCAGCGGCTCCGGCCGCGCTTCCGCCGCGTCACCCTCGCTCAGCTGGGTGGCGCACTCCTTCGCCACCAGCCACTCCAGCACCGAGCGGTGCTCGAACCGGAACATGCCACCAGCGTCGCGGGTCAGCAGCGTCGACGAGCCGAGCAGGTGCGCGGCCTCCGCGACCGTGGGCGCCCCTTCGTCCACTGTGGGCGTGAGCTTCGCCAGCGTCTCCGCGGTCTCCTGCAGGTCCGCCAGGCCGAGCCGCTCGCCGGGCGCGCGCCACATCCGCAGGGCGAGGTCCGCTACGGCCAGCCACATCTCGGCGCGGGACGGGGACCCCGGCTCGCCGAGCCGGCGCCACTCGTACTCGATCCACTGGTCGAGCAGCTCGCGGTAGAGCGCGGCCGCGGTGATCTCGCCCTTCCTCCGGTGCGCCTCAACCAGCCGCTCCTCCTCGATCCGGCCGATGAAGCTGAGCATCCGCGGGTTGTGGGAGAGCCCCAGCAGGTCACGCACCTCATGGAGCAACCGCAGCCGCCGGGCCGCCCGGTCGGGCTCTCCGAGCAGGCGGGTCAGGAAGGCGAGGATCTCCTCCTCGCCGAAGCCGCACAGCTTGACCACCCGCCGGCCCGAGATGACGGCGATCCGGTCGCCGAGCGCCGTCACGATGTCTTTGTCGGTGAGGAAGTAGTGGTCCCGGCTGGTCAGCACGACCTTCGCCCGGCCCTCGGCGGCCTGGATGATCGTGTTCAGGTGCTCGGTGGCCCGCTGGTAGGTCACCCGCTGCGCCAGCTCGTCGTACCCGTCGAAGAGCAGCGCGATCCGCCCCTCGCGCAGCAGGTAGCGGAACAGTGGCACGTCGATGCGGCGCTGGCCGCCCTGGGTGAGCTGGGCGGCGACGAGCTGGTTGAGCTGGTGGGTCTTCTCAAGGTCGCGCAGGTGCATCAGCACCGGCACCGCGGGGTCGCCCTCGGCGTGCATCCGCCGGGCCAGCTCGTGCAGCAGGAACGTCTTGCCATGCCCGAACGGGCCGAGCACCAGCGCGAAGTGACCCTCCGGATCGGCCAGCCAACGGCGCAGGTCGGCCAGCAGGTCCGGCCGCACCGCGGCACCGCCGAGCTCGCTGTAGCGCTGCGGGATGTAGAGCTGGGGCGGGTAGACCGGATCGCTGGCCAGCTGCTCGGCCTGCCAGCTCGCGTACGGCCGCAGGTCGTAGCCGAGCTGGAGCTCCGCGAAGCTCAACAGCTCGACACCCTTGAGCCGGGCCAGCTCGCGCAGCTCCGCCGGGGCCGGCTCCCCTTCGTACACCAGCATCGACCCCACCGCGTGGCCACCCACCCGGAACCTTGCGTCCACCCGCTCGTGGAAGGCGACGATGCGCTCCGGCGTGACCGGGCCGCGGATCGCGCCGATCGGGAACGTCTCGACCGTCACCGGCCGGTCGGGATCGACGGTCTGGCGGCGCTCTACCCGCAGGTAGCGCGCGCCCGCATCGTCGGCGACCTCGGTCACCCGCGCCTGCGGATAGCGCAACAGGTAGACCTCGGTGATCCGGCTGAACAGATCCTCGCCTCGCCGGGGCTGGTCATCCGCGTGCCGCTCGCGCCGCTCCCGCATGGGGTCCGGTGCCGGTGGAGGGTCGGGCGGCGGGAAGGCGTCGCCCGCGCCGGCCAGGCTCATCCGCAGGTCGCGCCACCACGTGTCGCCGTCGTCGCTGAGGCTGTTGTCGCCCTCCCAGCGCCGGCGCTGCGGGTTGAACCGCCGCGCCCACACCCGTACGCCATCCCGGGCGAGCCGCAGGACCTGGTACTGGTTCGGCACGTCGGGCGGGCGCCGCGCCGGCACCACACCGGCGCTGCCCGTGCCCAGCACCGGAAGCGGGCCCGCGCCGACCCAGGTGACCCGCGCGTCGTGCGTGTGTCCATGAAGGACCGCGTGCAGGTGTGGCGCCAGCACCTCGGCGAACCGGTCGGCGTCGCGCAGGTTGGCATCGTCGTCGCGGGCCCCGCGGACCGGGTTGTGGTGCAGCACGGCAAGGCGCAGCCAGCCCTGGCGCCTGGGCTGGCGCAGCCGCTCGGCGAACCAGCGCAGCTGCGCCTCGCCCGTCGAGCCGTAGTGGTCCTCCTCCCGGTGGCTCTCGGCCATCGTGGAGTTCAGCCCGGCCACGGCGAGCTTGAGGTCATCGAACTCCACATAGGACCACGGCTCGTCGGGCGGCAGCGCCCGGCCGTGGAACCGCTCGACCAGCTTCGCGTACGGCGCCCACTTCGGCCAGTACGGCCGCAACGGCTCCTCGCCCACCGCCTCCTTGCCAAGGAGGTACGCCTGGCACATCTTCCGGTTGACGTCGTGGTTGCCGGGCACCAGCACGATCCGGTCCCGGCCCAGCCCGAGCCCGGCCGCGAGCTCGTCCAGGAACCTGTACGCCGTCTCGTACTCCTTGGGCATCGCCCACTCGGCGATGTCGCCGGCCACGACGACCACGTCCGGGATGACGCCGTGGCGCTCGCGCAGCCAGCCCAGGTCCTCCAGCAGGCGGCCGGCGAGGCGGTCGTGGTGGCGGTCGGCCTCGGTCAGCCCGTCGCCGCCAAAGCCGTGGTGCGCGCCGAACTGCAGGTCCGCCAGGTGCAGCACGGACACGCCGGCCGACCGGGGCCCCCGCTGTGCGGCGGCCACCGGGCCGGGCTGGGCCCGTGCCGCATCGAGCGCCCGGCGCAGGAGGGCGGCGGACACGATGTACGCGTCGGTCGCCTCGTCCTCCAGCGCGGCCGCTTGGAGCGCACCCGCCACCTCGCCGGTGGCGACGCGCCAGACCGGGCCGCCGCTGAAGCCGGCCCCGATCCGGAAGACCCCCTCGATACGCTGGTTGAGCTGTAGCCGGGCGCCGTCGACCGAGCCGAGGAGGCGGCCGTCGACGTAACCGGGCGTGCGTCGGGCCGGGGACGGCCCGAAGGCGCGTACCTCGAAGTCGCCGGCATCGTCCTCGACCAGCCGGAGTACCGCCAGGTCCTGAGGCGGCGCGACCAGCGCGAGCACCGCCACGTCCCGCTCGTCGAAGCCGGCCGCTGCCTCCGGGGCCCACCAGCGCAGCACCGCCGGGCGGGCCGGCGCCCGGTCGGCCAGCGCGAAGTCGACGGTGAGCTCGGTGCCCTCCGGGCGCCGCCGCTCCCGCTTCGGGCGGCCCAGCGCCGTGTTGACCACGTGCGCGCAGGTGAGGAGCAGCCCTCCGCCGACGTGGAAGGCGAGCCCGACCGGCCGGCCGTTGCGGAGAACCCGGAAGATGCCGTGCTCAGGACCGGCCATCGGGCCGCTGCCCCGCCGGCTCGGGCTTGCGCCAGGTGACCGTGAGCGTGAAGTTCGCCTCGGCGGTGCCCTTCGTGAAGATCAGTCCGGTCTCCCCGCCGACGGTCAGGCCGAGCTGCATGCCGATCTCGTCCGGCGCCTGCTCGGCCGAGCGGAGCCGGGTCAGGATCGTGTTGATCGCCGGCATCACCTTGCCGAGCGACGCGGAGAGCGAGAACGGGGCCCGCGCGGCGCCGTCGCCGTCGTCAGAGGCCAGATCCACGCCTTCGAGGTCACGGCGGTCGACCTCTACCTCGATGAACCCGTCGTCATCGTCACCGACGGGCACCTTGAGCAACGTCCTGGCCACCAGCCCTCCGGCTTTCATACTCGGCTCAGCCGCCTGACTCTGCCATGCCGAGGCGGTGCGAGCAATCGCCCAGGGTGACGACTGCGCGTTGGGCAGTCGCGATCTATCAGATGGTCCCGGCATGGTGGACAGTCATACGGCGATCTGCGGTGACCGGGTTTCGGTGGCGGTTGCGACCAGCTGCTGCAGACGATCTACCTGCACAATGGACGTCCACAGTGACCGCGGGCAACACCGCCAGCCCACAGCTGTCGACTACCGATCTCTGTCACCCGTCGTGCGCCTGCTCGGCTGAGCGCAGCGGGGCCAAGTGAGCGGGCGCCGCGGTGACATGGCTCAAGGTCAGGCCCTCAGTTCGGCCCTCAGCTCAGGCGGCCTGCTCGGAGCCCGGCGCACCGTAGCGTGCCGTAACGAACTCCTGGCGCGTGTCCGCGCCGGCTTTGCCGCCAACCAGCCCACAGCAGCGGTGACATTTCGGGGTTGATGGACGTTCGCTCGATCCATCGCTACGCTCGTAGCATGGCTACTACAGCTGTCATCCCCTCCCGCGACCTGCGTAACCACACTGCCGAGGTACTGCGGCGGGTTGAGGCTGGTGAGGAGATAGAGATTCTGCACAACAACCGGCCGGTTGCGAAGTTGGTCCCCCTGCGCGGGCGCCGTCAGTGGATTCCGGCTACGGAGGTCGTGGCGCGGGTCCGCGCACTCGGGCCTGACCACACCGGCATGGCCGACGAACTACGCGGCATGCTTACCGGCACCACCGACGACCTGCCGTGGTAGCCACTCGACGGGCAATCGCCGACACCTCCCTGTTCATCGGCTTAGAGGCGCGCCGCTTCGATGATCGAGCCCTCAGCCAGCTGCTGTTGGGCGTGTCCGTGGTGACGCTGGGCGAGCTGCGTCTCGGGGTCGTCGCCGCCCGCCACGACCCGGAATCTGCTTCGCGACGACTAGCCACCTATGAGCTGGCCCGACAGTTCGAACCCTTACCCATCGATGAACAAGTCGCCGATGCGTGGGCGCTGTTGGTGGCAAAAATTCGTGCTGAAGGACGCAAGGCTCCTATTAATGACACCTGGATTGCCGCTACCGCGCTCGCTCATGGCCTTCCGGTGGCCACCCAGGACAACGACTACGACGCCATGCCCAGCCTCGCCGTCATCAAGCTCTGACCACCCCGCCGCGCACGCAGTCCCGTACCGGCGACCCCGGTACGGATTGACTGGCCTGCTCCTGGCCCCTGCTCTGACCCGGCAGGATGACCGCGGCCTGGTGACGCTGCCGGACGTGCAGACGGACGAGAACGGCTGGTACAGCGTCACCGACGTGCCAAGGGTGACCGGGGACCACGTCTACACTGTGCGCTGATGAGCGGCGACGGGCGGCCCGGCGAAGTGCTCAAGCAGATGCCGGCCGGCCTTGACCCCGACGCGTGGGCGTGGGTAACCGGCCAGGCACTGCCGGGGCGCCGGATCGTCCACACCGAGCGGCTGGCGGGCGGCTACCGCAACGACAACCTGCTCCTGGCGACCGACGCCGGCGAGCGCCTTGTCCTGCGCCGGTACCTGCACACCAACGCGTGCGCCGTCGAGGCGGCACTGGCCGGGCGGCTCGCCGGGTCGGTGCCCGTCGCCGAGGTCGTCGCCGCCGATCCCACCGGCGAGGCGGCCGGGCAGCCGCTGCTGCTGTCCCGCTTCGTACCCGGCGTCCTGGCCAGCACCACCCTGCGCACGGTCACGAAAGTGGAGGCGGGCGCGCTCGGGCGCGCCATCGGCCACACCCTCGCCAGGATCGGCGAGACCGAGCTCGCCCGCCCAGGGTTCTTCACCGGCGCGGACCTGGAGCCGGACCCGCCCGGCATGGAGCCAGCCGCTGACCTGCCCGCGTTCGTGGAGCGCTGCCTGCGTACCGGGCCCGCCGAGGCGGCGCTCACCCCGGCCGAGCTGGACGCGGTGCGCCGGCTCGCCGCAGGCTCCGACCCCGACCTGGCGCCCGCCCGCGGCGCCCGCCAGCTCGTCCACGCCGACTTCAACCCCAAGAACCTGCTGGTCACGCGCTGCGACGACGGCTGGGCGGTCGCGGCCGTGCTCGACTGGGAGTTCGCCTTCAGCAGCTCGCCGCTGGTCGACATCGGCAACATGCTGCGCTTCGCGGACGAACGGCCGCCGGCCTTCACCGAGGGCTTCCTCTGCGGGTACGAGGCGGGCAGCGGTCACCTGCCCGACGGCTGGCGCCGGACCAGCCTGGCCCTCGACCTGTTCTCGCTCGCCGACTTCCTCACCCGCCCGCCCGACCACCACTACTTCCGCCGAGCCGTGGCGCTGCTGCGCCGGCGTACCGCGGAGCTGCCTTGATCGTTGGACACCTACCGAGAATCTACGCCCGGAGAACTGTGGGTAGGTGTCCAACGATCATGAGTACGGTGTCCACCGGGGCGCCGGGGGCAGGATCTGGCGCAGCCGGTTCGGCGGTATGGGGCGCCGGCCCCACTCCCGGGGGTAGCCGAGCGAGACCTCCTCGAACGGCACCCCGTCGACCTGGATCGTGCGCGGGATGTGCAGGTGGCCGTAGACCACTGCGGTGGCGTTGTAGCGCAGGTGCCAGTCGGCGGTGAGGGTGGTGCCGCACCACTGGGCGAAGATCGGGTAGCGCAGGACCAGCGTGGGCTCCCGTACCAGGGGGTAGTGGTTGACCAGCACGGTGGGCAGCTGGGCCGGGCGGCTCGCGAGGCGGCGCTCGGTGGCGGCGACCCGGGCCCGGCACCAGTCCTCACGGGTCGGCCACGGGTCGGGGTGCAGGACCATCTCGTCCCGGCAGACGATCCCCTCGTCGTACGCCACCGCCAGCGCCTGCTCCTTGGTGGTCACCCCGTCCGGGCGGAAGGTGTAGTCGTAGAGCAGGAACAGCGGCGCGATGAGCACCGGGCCGCCCGGTCCGGTCCAGACCGGGTACGGGTCCTCCGGCGTCAGCACGCCGATGCGCCGGCACATCTCGACCAGCGCGTCGTACCGCGCCTGGCCACGCAGGGTCACCGGGTCACTGGGGTGGGTCCACAGCTCGTGGTTGCCGGGTGTCCAGACCACCGTCGAGAAGCGGTCCCGCAGCAGCGTGAGTGCCCACTCCACATCCTCGAAGAGCTCGCCGACGTCGCCGGCCACCAGCAGCCAGTCCGCCTCGGACTGCGGGCGCAGCTCCTGCACTATCTGCCGGTTCTCCGGGTACGCCACGTGCACGTCGCTGATCGCGAGCAGCCGGCCGGCTGCCGAGGGGTCTGCCATTCGGCCATCCTAGGTTCCGCTTCCAGCCCGCCTCGGCGCGTCAGCTGGCCACGGGGAACCCGGGTCGCGATCGTCTCCCGCAACTTGTCTTCCCCATGGCAACATCACGGCATGCATCGACGTCTCTTCGCTCGTACCCTCGTGCTGACGCTCCTGGCGGGCGTCGCGGTCACCACCGGCGTGCCGGCTGGCGGCGCCGCCGCACAGCCCGCGGATCCCGCCGTGGCCGGGCTCACGGACACGATCGACACGCTGCTGGCCGACCCGCGGCTCGCCGGCTCGCAGGCGGCGGTCGTGGTGCGCGACGCGACCACCGGGGAGGTGCTCTACAACCGCAACGGCGAGCGCCGGCTGCTGCCGGCCTCCAACACCAAGCTGCTCACCTCGGCCGCGGCCCTGGAGATCCTCGGTCCCGGCTACCGGTTCACCACGGACGTACGCACCAAAGGCGCGCACAGCGGTGTGGCGCTGCGAGGCGACCTCTACCTGCGGGGCACCGGCGACCCGACGCTGCTCGCTGCCGACTACGACGCGCTCGCCGCCAAGGTCGCCGCGTCCGGGGTCCAGGTGGTGGAGGGTGACCTGGTCGCCGACGACACTTGGTTCGACGACCGGCGGCTCGGCACGGACTGGGCGTGGGACGACGAGTCGTTCTACTACGCGGCACCGGTCTCGGCCCTGAGCGTGGCGCCGAACACCGACTACGACGCGGGGAACGTGATCCTGACGGTACGGCCAGGCGCGGCGGCCGGAGCCGCGCCGGTGGTGACGCTCACCCCGGAGACCGGGGTCGTGACGATCGACAACCGCGCCACCACGGCGGCCAGCGGCGGCAACACGCTCGACATCGAGCGGACGCACGGCACCAACCAGATCGTGGTCAGCGGCGCCATCCCGGTGAACGGGGCGGCGACGACCGTGTGGATGTCGGTACCCGAGCCCACCGAGTACGCCGCCGACGTGTTCCGCCGGGCGCTGGTCCGCCACGGCGTGCAGGTGCTGGGCGGCACCCGGCTGGGCGCGGCCACGCCGGCCGACGCCCGCCCGCTCGCCACGCACGAGTCGATGACGATGACCGAGCTGATGGTGCCGTTCCTCAAGCTGTCCAACAACGGCCACGCCGAGGTGCTCACCAAGGCGATCGGGCGGCACGTCTCCGGGCAGGGCACCTGGCCGGCCGGCCTGGCGGCGATCCGTACCTTTGTCGCGGGCATGGGTATGGACGTGGCTGCGCAGCGCCAGGCCGACGGGTCCGGGCTCTCGCGGTTCAACCTCATCCCGGCGCTGGAGTTTACCGACCTGCTGGTCGCGGCCCGGGCCAAGCCGTGGTTCGGCCCGTGGTACGACGCGCTGCCCATCGCCGGCAACCCGGCTCGGTTCGTCGGCGGCACCCTGCGCACCCGGATGCGCAACACGCCCGCCGCGGACAACGTGCACGCCAAGACGGGCACCCTGACCTCCGTCTCCGGCCTGTCCGGCTACGTCACCGACGCGGACGGGCGGCGGCTGGTCTTCTCGATCCTGCTCAACAACCAGCTGCTCGGGGTGCGCGACATCGAGGACCGGATCGCGGTGGCGCTCGCCTCGTTCACGGCCGGCCAGGTGACCGGTCAGGCGGTGCCGTCACTGCCGGTGCCGGCGCGGGAGGCGCCCGCGGACATCGAGTGCTCCTGGGTGAAGCCCGACGCCTGCTGACATGCCCCATCCGGTCCGGTGACCGGGGTCACCGGGGTAGGAGGTCGTGGGTGCGCGGCGACCCGCGCGTCCACGACCTCCCGGCCAGGCCCCAGGGCCCAGGGGTACGCCCAGCGGGAGCCGGGCGTGGGCGGGAAGTGCCCCACCCGCGGGCGCGCGGGCACGGCGGGGGCCAGGATGGCGGTATGACACAGAAGTACCCGGTAGGCGCGCCCAGCTGGATCGACCTCGGCACCACCGATGTGGCCGTTGCGGCGCGGTTCTACGGCAGCCTCTTCGGTTGGGCTCTTTCGGATCCCGGTCCCGACTCCGGCGGCTACCGGATGTTTCTCAAGGACGGCCGGCAGGTCGCCGGGGTGGGGCCGGCGATGGACCCGGCGCGCGGCACCTCCTGGGCGGTCTACTTCGCGACGGAGGACGTCGAGGACGCCGCGCGCAAGGTCCAGGCACACGGCGGGCGGGTGGTCATGGAGCCGATGGATGTGCTGGACCAGGGGAGGATGGCGGTCTTCACCGATCCGGCCGGCGCGTTCTTCTCCGTCTGGCAGCCCGGCGAGCACACCGGCGCCGAGGTGACCGACGAGCACGGCAGCTTCACCTGGACCGAGCTGATGGCCGCTGACATCGACTCGTGTAAAGAGTTCTACCCGCGGGTGCTCGGGGTGACCACGCGGGACGTGCCCATGGGCGACGGCCCGCCGTACACGCTCCTGGAGGCCGAGGGCCGGCCGGTCGCCGGCGCCATGCCCATCGACCCGGCCTGGGGCCCGATGCCCACCCGGTGGACGGTCTACTTCGCCGTGGACCACTGCGACGCCGTGTACCAGGAGGCGCTCAACCTCGGCGCCACAAGCAGCGTGCCGCCACAGGACTCCCCGGCCGGCCGCTTCGCCGGGCTGGTCGACCCGCAGGGCGGCGCGTTCTCCATCATCAAGAACAACCCGGACCTCACCGTCTGAGCCGTGCCGGCCCGTGCCGTGCGGCACGGCCCGTGCAGGCCGCCCGTTCCGCGTTCGGCCTGTGCCGTGCGGGCCTTGGCCGCCTGCACCGCAGCGTCCCGGCCAGCCCCAGCGGGCCGGGATGGCGGTTCACCGGTACCGTCCAGGAGGTGAGTATCCAGGGGGGCATTGAGGATACGACCTTTCCGGTGGCGTTCGGCATCGACGCGCCCGCCGCGGCGGTGCGGTACGCCGTCTACCGCGGCTTCGCCGACACCGGCGCGGCGCCGTCACCGGGAGAGGTCGCCGAGCAGGTCGGGCTTGGCGTGCCAGAGGTGCACGCGGCGCTGCGGCGGCTGGCGGACGTACACGTGCTCGTCCTCAACCAGGCCGGTGACGCGGTACGGATGGCGCACCCGTTCTCCGCCGCACCGATGGGGTACGTGGTGACGGCCGCCGGGGTCAGCACGGCGACCGGGTTCCCGGGCGACCGCGTCTGGTGGGGCGGCTGCGCCTGGGACTCGTTCGGCATCAGCGCCGCGCTGGGCGAGCGGGTCACCGTGACCACGCAGTGCCCGCACTGCGAGGTGGTGCTGCGCCACACCAGCAGCCCGGAGGACCCGCCGGCGCTGGCCGCGGTGGTCCACGTGCCATGGCCGGCCTACTACTGGTGGGATGACGTCGTGGCGACGTGCACCCGCATCCGTACCTTCTGCTCCGCAGCACACGTCCGGCGCTGGCTGGCCGGGCGCGACGACGGCGGTCGCGGTGGCCGCGAAGGGACGATCGTGGCGTTGGAGCGGATGTGGCTGCTCGGGCACCGGTGGTACGCCGACCGCCTCGACCCGCAGTGGCGCCCACGCTCGCGCGAGGCCGCACAGGAGATCCTGGCGGGTGTCGGCATGACCGAGACCTTCTGGGACCTCCCCTGAGCACAGCACCGCTCCCCGCGCGCAGTCGCGGCACACTCCTCTGTGGTCTTCCAGGTGCGGTCGCCTTGCGCTGGGCCGATGTCGCGCTGATAGTCGTGGTGTTCGGTGCCGGGCTGCGGCTGTGGAGATGGGCCAGCGGGCTCCCGCTGTGGCTGGACGAGCAGATGATCTCCGGCAACCTGCGTGACCGCGGGTTCGCCGCGTTGACCGGCCGGCTGGACGATCAGCAGAGCGCGCCGTTGGGGTGGCTGTGGACCCAGCGTGCGGTGGTTGAGGTCTTCGGCACCGGCGAGCGCGCCCTGCGCGCCGTACCGGTGCTTTTTGGGATCTGCACTCCTGCTGGAGCGCCAGCTGCTGGCGCTGGGCCAGGTCGCAGGTCCGCCACTTCGGCGCCGGACACAGCACGGTTTACGTCGTCGACATGCGCCTGCCGCCAGCGTCGCCGCCGTCGACCACCGACGAGTGTGTCGCGGTCAGGTAGCACGTACACCACCGATCGCCGTGAACCCCATGGGCGGCTCCGGCGTTGGCTTCTAGTAACAGGGCGACAACCCGACCGCGGATCCTGACGTTCGACCGTGACCTCTACGGATATCGGTACGGGCCGGCCACCGACAGGGGAGTAGACAGATGAGCGAAGAGAGAGGACCGGGCGCTACCCGGCGGGCCGTGCTCGCCGGGACCGGTGCTGCCGGCGCAGCGGTGGTCCTGGGCGGGTGCGCGAGCGGCGGAGCCGGCTCCGGGGACCCGCCGGCTGCTCCGGCGCCCACGGCCCCAGGCACGACGGGTCCGGCGCCCGCGGGGAGCGGCCAGCCTGGTGCCACGGCGGCCGCCGCGCTGGCCCAGGTGGCCGACATCCCGGTGGGCGGAGGCAAGGTCTTCGACGCGGCCGGCGTGGTGGTGACCCAGCCGGAGCCCGGCCAGATCAAGGCGTTCTCGGCCACCTGCACGCACGAGGGCTGTCTGGTCGGGGGCGTGAGCAACGGGACCATCAACTGCCCGTGCCACGGCAGCCGGTTCAACGTGGCTGACGGCTCGGTGGTGAGTGGCCCGGCGAGAGGCTCACTCTCCGCAGTCGCCGTGACGGTCGAAGGCACAGGGATCAAGCTGGGATGACCCGAGTGGGGAAGTGGGCCGCGGTCATCTAGAGTGACAGCACGCGGCCAGCTTTCAAGCCGGAAAAGCAGCTAAGCGCGCCCCGATCGCCTGCCACGGGGGAAGCGGGCGATAGGGGCGCGCGGGCTCAGCATAGCGGGCCGTAGCGCTGGTGTCACGGGTGCGCGCAGGCCTTGCGCGTGTCCGCAACGGTGACGCGCCGCTGTTGACGGAGGGCAGCCCGCATGACCACCCCGACCTCGGTGGAGGACCTGTCACCCGGCGACCACGCCTGCCTGACGTTCTCCGACAAGGAGGAGCGGCTCGACATCATCGCGGCGTTCGTCCGGGACGGGCTCGGGCAGGGCCACAAGGTCGTCTGCTTCACCGAGTCGGTGCCGCCCGACCGGTTGGCGACCGAGCTGCTGGAGCGGGAGGTGACCACCGACGAGCCACTACGCGTAGGGCAGCTGGCCGTGCAGACCTGCGACGAGGCGTGGCTCTCCGGCGGGCCGCTCACCGCGGCCCGGATGATCGACGTGCTCGGCGGCCAGCTCGACCTGGCGAGCCGGGAGGGCTATCCGGGCCTGCGGGTGACTGCCGACATGTGCTGGGCCACCCGGCCCATCGCAGCGGTCGAGCAGCTGGTGGTCTTCGAGGCCGAGGTGGCCCGGCTCTTCACCGACGGCCGGCTGACCGCGATCTGCCAGTACGACCGGCACAGCTTCGACGCGGTCACGCTCGCCTTCGCCGCTGCGGCGCACCCCCGGGCGGTCGCCGCCACCGTCTACCACGAGGACCCGGTGCTGCGGGTGTGCCGCCAGCACAGCCCGCCCGGCGTACGGATAGCCGGGGAGATCGACTACACCCGGCTGGACGTGCTGGCGCACGCGCTGAGCGAGGCCCTGCGCCTGGACCACCACCTGCATCTCAACCTTGCCCAGCTGCGTTTTGTCGATGCCGCCACGGCAGGCGCGATAGTGCAGGCCGGGTTGAGCCTGCCGGCCGGGCGCCGGATGGTCATCGTCTGCCGTGGCCTGGTGCACAAGATGATTGAGCTGGTCGGCGGGGCTGACCTTCCGCAGATCCGGGTAACGGTGGCCGATGGGGAGCCGTGACCAGGTGGGTCCGGCGGGCGTTGAGGCCGGCCTGCCCCGTTCCCGCGGCCCGATAGCACTGGACCAGGCCTTCGACCGGCAGGGTCTGGTCGCGCTGCGGGCGGCGGTCGCGGCTCACGGCGCCGGGGTCGGCGTCCCGCCTGGGCGGGTTGACGATCTTGTCGTGCTCGCCCACGAGCTGGCCAGCAACGCGGTACGCCACGGCGGCGGGCGGGGCCGGCTCCAGCTGTGGCGCGTCGACGGGTTCGCCTGCTGCGAGGTCAGCGATGACGGCCCCGGCTTGGCCGACCCGGAGGGCATCGGCCGCCAGCGGGCGCCGCTGGCGGCCAGCGACGGCCGGGGACTGTGGATCGTGCGCCAGCTCGCCGACGAGGTACGGGTGCGCACCGGCCCCGGCGGCACGGTCGTGACCGCCCTCCTCCGCCTGCCGAACCAGGTGAGCCAGCTGGACCAGGTGAGCCAGCCGGGACGATGAGCTGGCTGAGCGACCGGCGTCGCGACCTTGGCCACGGGCCTGGGCCGGCCGGGCGGCTACGCCGGCGAGCCCTGCTCGGCGGGGCGGTCGCGACCGGGGCCGCCGGGGTGGGCCTGGGCCTGTCCCGGGCCGGCGAGCTACCGGCCGCCCTCGGCCTGCGCTCCGGCGGGGCCGACCCGGAGCCGGTCACCATGGCGATGCACCTGCACGGCTCGTTCAGCGAGGGCCAGGCGAGCATGGCCGCCCACCTCGCCCAGGCCCAGCGGCTCGGCGTCGACGTGGTGTGGTGGACCGACCACGACTGGCGGATAAGCGGGTACGGCTACCGCGAGGCGGTCCACTTCGACGGCCTGGAGGAGGACGAGGACGGCCGGTGGTGGCGGTGGACCCCGGAGCGCGAGGGCGCGCTGCGCGTTGGCGGTGGCGAGCTTGTCGACGAGCCGCGCTCACCCGACGAGCCGGGACGGGCGCTGCGCCTGGTCGCGTCGGGCGAGGGCACCATGTGGTACGCGGCCAGCGCGTGGAACTTCACCTACCGCACCAGCCTGGCCGACACTGAGCTGGAGCTCGACGTGCTCCGGGAGACCGCAGCCGGCCGGCTCCTGGTGGAGGTGACCGCCTCCTACCATCCGGCCACCGGAGGCCGGCCGGCAGGCCAGTACGCCGTCTGCTACGAGGTGGGCGGCGACCGCCCGGGCGTGGCGCGGCGTGCCGAGGGGCTGCGCGGCGTGGTGGAGCTGCCGGCCGCGGCCGGCCGGTGGCAGCGGCTCCGGCTACGCCCCGTCGACGACCTCGCCGCCATCTGGCCCGACCTGGTCGCCGAGGACAACTCCCTGTACCGGCTGCGGATAGGGCTCACCGCGGGGCCGGTGGCTCCGCTGGGCGGCACCGCCCGTGCCGTTCCGCCGGGTGGCACCGCCCATGCCGACCCGGCGGGTAGCACCGCCCGTGCCGTGGTGGACCGGCTCCGGCTGCGCCGCACGGAGCGCGCCGGCCAGGCCGGCCTGCACCTGCGCGACGAGCTGATGCGCCGGTACGCCACCCGGTACCCGCGGGTCGCGCAGCGCAGCGGGCTGGAGGTCTCGCTGGTGCGGCACCTCAACTGGTACGGCGGCGACCTACGCCTGCCCGACTACGGCGGCCGGCCGCCGGTCATCGACCCCTCGCTGCCCGCGGCCGAGGCCATGGTCGGGCTGGTCCACCGGGCTGGCGGGCTGGTCTCGTACAACCACCCGATGCAGGGCGAGGTCGCGCAGCCGGACGCGCTGGCCCGGCTGCTCGTCGACCGCCGGGCGCTCGGCTGCGACCTGGTCGAGATCGGCTACCCGGGCGACCTCGGCAAGCTGCTGTGGGTGCTCGACGCGACAGCGCGCAACGCGGTGTTCTATACCGGCGTCGGGGTCTCCGACGACCACGCGGGCACCGACTGGCTGGAGCAGCGGGCCAACTACCTGACCGGGGTCTGGGCGGCGTCGACCGGCACGGCAGACCTGCTGGGCGGGCTGCGGGCCGGCCGGGCGTGGTTCGCCAACCCCAAGCACTGGCGCGGCGTGCTGGACCTGCGCTGCGCCGGCCGCGGCGCGATGGGCGGGGCGCTGGTGACGGCGTACCCGCGGGTGGACCTGACCGTGCTGGCCACGGAGCTGCCGGCCGGCGGGGCGCTGGAGCTGCTCGTCGGCCGGGCCGACCTGGCCGGGGCAGAGCCGGCGGTCGTACGTACGACCACCGTCCCGGCACGGCAGGTGCGCGGCGGCAGCTACCAGGCGTCGGTGGAGCCGGGCGGCGGGGCGTACGTACGCGCGGTGGTCCGTGCCGGCGACGGGAGCGTGGCCGGTGTTGGCAACCCGCTGTGGCTGCTGCGGCGCGACCCGCCGCACGGCATCCCGGCGGACCGGCGGCTTACGGCCTGACCTGCCCGCTCTCGCCGGCTCACCGCTTGGCCTGCCGGCCTCGCCCCTTGCCTCGTCGGCCTCGCCGCTTGACCTGCCGGCCTCCGCCCGACCCCGCCGGATCGATGCTGGGCAGATGCCCAGAGGGCTTCCGGTCGATCCGTGCCCGGTCCTACCGTCGCGATATGGAGCTGGAGCTGCGCCATCTGCGGGTGCTCTGCGCGATCGCCGAGACGGGCAGCGTCACCAAGGCGGCGGCCGTGCTCGGGCTGGCGCAGCCGGCACTCACTGCCCAGCTCCAGCGCATCGAGCGGATGCTCGGCGGCCCGCTGTTCGAGCGGGACCGCCGTGGCGCCCGGCCCACCGCACTGGGCGAGCTGGTGCTGGCCCGAGCCCGGGTGCTCCTGCCGGCGGTAAGGCGGCTACAGGACGAGGCGGTCCGGTTCGCCGAGGCGGGCGAGGTGCTCAGCCGCTACCGGATCGGCGCGGCCAACGGTCCGCTCCTGGGCGGGCTGGTGCACCGGCTCGTCACGGACCACCCGCACGCGCAGGTCACCACGCACGCGTCGTGGTCGGGGGAGGAGCTGGCCGAGCTGGCCTGCGCAGGCCGGCTGGACTACCTGGTCCTGGGGGCGTGCGGGACCGCGTCGCCGGTGGCCGAGGCGAAGCTGGTGTGGCGCACGGTCGCGATGGACGCGGTGTTCGTCCTGCTGCCCGCGCGGCACCGGCTGGCCGGCCGCGACGAGGTGGACCTCGCCGACCTGGCCGAGGCGGCCTGGGTCTTCGCGCCTGGGGACGGATGCTTCGCCGGGTGCTTCGCCGCCGCCTGCGCCCGGGCCGGCTTCACCCCGCGGACCGTCTTCCAGACGGACCTGGGCAGCGCCGTGGACCTGGTTGAGGCCGGTACCGCGGTGGCGCTGTGCCAGCCGACGTTCCGCCCGGTGCCGGGGTTGGTTCCAGTGCCGATGGCCGGGACCCCGCTGCGCTGGCGGCAGGTGATCGGGTGGCACCCGGACGCCCCCGCCGCCGCGTACGGCGACCGGATGCTGGGCTACGCGCTAGGCGCGTACGCCGACGCGGTGCGGCGCAGCCCGCGGTACGTGCAGTGGCTCGTCCGCAACCCGCGGTTCGGGGCCGAGCGCCCGCAGTAGGCGTCCCGACGCCCGCCGCCGGCCCTCGCCACCATCCTGACCAGGACCCTGGCCAGCAATATGGGTAAGTCAATATCTATACTTGTCTCTATCTTCCGGTTACCGTCAGCGACACCGAAGTAACTCGCCCCTTACGGAGGAGTGACGGATGGACCGAAGACTCCGCTCCCTTGTGGCTGCCATGGCGACGGCGACCGGCGTCGTCGTCGCGCTAGGCCTGCCCGCCCAGGCAGGCCCGAGCGTCGGTGCCGCAGCAGAGGCGCCGCAGGCCGCCACGGCCGCCCCCGCCGTGGCGTCCGCGGCGATCCTCGCCGCCATGCAGCGCGACCTGAACCTCACCGCGGAGCAGGCCCGGCAGCGGGTCGTGCGGGAGTACGCCGCGGCGCTCACCGAGGCGAAGCTGAGCAAGCAGCTCGGCGCGGCATTTGGAGGGGCGTGGCTCAACGCCGACGCCAGCGCCCTCATCGTCGGCGTCACCGACCTGTCCCAGGCCGACCTGGTCCGCGCCTCTGGCGCCCAGCCCCAGCTCGTGGCCCGCAGCCAGCGGTCGCTCGACGCGCTCAAGGCCAGGCTGGACGCGAGCGCCGCCGGCATATCGAGGTCCATCTCCGGCTGGTACGTCGACGTGCGCGCCAACGACATCGTCGTGCTCGCCAAGCCGGCCACGGCCGGCGTGGCCCACGCGTTCGTGGCCCGGGCCGGTGTGGACGCCCGGATGGTCCGGGTGGTCGAGTCCACCGAGTCCCCCCGCCCGCTCTACGACGTGCGCGGCGGCGACGCCTTCTACATGGGCGGCGGGCGCTGCTCGATCGGCTTCTCGGTGAACGGCGGCTTCGTCACTGCCGGCCACTGCGGCACCGCGGGCACCGCCACCAGCGGCTACAACCAGGTCGCCCAGGGCACCTTCCAGGCCTCGTCGTTCCCTGGCAACGACTACGCGTGGGTCGCCGTGAACGCCAACTGGACGCCGGTCGGCGTGGTGAACAACTACAACGGCGGCGTCGTGGGCGTGGCCGGCAGCACCGAGGCGGCCGTGGGCGCGTCGATCTGCCGCTCCGGCTCCACCACCGGGTGGCACTGCGGCAGCATCCAGGCCAAGAACCAGACCGTGAACTACCCCCAGGGCACGGTCAACGGTCTGACCCGCACCAACGTGTGCGCGGAGCCGGGCGACTCCGGCGGCTCGTGGCTGTCCGGCAGCCAGGCCCAGGGCGTCACCTCCGGCGGCTCCGGCAACTGCACCTCCGGCGGGACGACCTACTACCAGCCGGTCAACGAGATCCTCTCGGCGTACGGCCGGACCCTGATCACCGACGGCAGCCCGCCGCCGCCTCCGCCGCCGACCGGCTGCTCGGGGTACGAGTTCACCCTTACCGGCTCGCTGTCGGGCACCGGTGCCAGCCAGTACCAGCCGGACGGCAGCTACTACTACTCGAGCCTGTCCGGCACCCACCGGGCCTGCCTGGACGGCCCGAGCGGCGTTGACTTCGACCTCTACCTGCAGAAGTGGAACGGGTTCGGCTGGAGCACCGTGGCCAGCGCGCTGAGCCCGTACCCGGACGAGACGCTGAGCTACAGCGGGACCGCTGGCTACTACCGGTACCGCGTGTACTCCTACAGCGGGTCCGGCGCGTACACGCTGGGCTTCACCAACCCGTAACGACTAGCCCACAGCAGCACCCCCGGGCGTGGCGGCCAGGTCTTCTCGGCGACCTGGCCGCCACTGTCACGTGCCCACAGCGACGGTGTTTGTGGCTTCCTGGCTACCGCCCGCCAGTAGCAGCCATCGCCTGCGCCGGGATGTATCAGTTTCGCCTGGGTAGAGGGCTTGTTACGGAGGC
>Ga0075430_100001549_pt1 | contig 18796 bp, 21 predicted proteins | sample RhiMetdeltSRZDD4_FD_75294 | JGI IMG/M metagenome (GOLD analysis project Ga0075430, IMG submission 75294) | Populus rhizosphere microbial communities from Tennessee, USA - Rhizosphere MetaG P. deltoides SRZDD4 | ecosystem: Host-associated > Plants > Roots > Rhizosphere > Soil | place: USA... | reverse complement strand
CTCCTTCTAGACGGCTCTACCTAATTCTTGTGACCTTCGTGTTGCGGCTTCCACTGCTGAGATCAGCGTCGCCCGCAGACCGCCCCGCTCGAGTTCATGCAGTCCAGACATGGTGGTACCTCCAGGCGAAGCGACACGGTCCTTCAGTACCCCGGGATGCTCCCGTGACTCGAGCACCATCCGCGCCGCGCCACTGACGGTTTGCGCTGCCAGAAGCTGGGCCGTCTCACGGGGCAAGCCCGCCTTGACGCCTCCATCCGCCAAGGCTTCGATCATGACATAGACATAGGCCGGTCCGCCCCCACTCAGGCCAGTGACGGCATCAAGCGCCCCTTCCTCGACTTTCACGACCTGTCCGATGGATTCGAACAACGCGCGCACGATAGCCGCGTGTGCATCGGAGAGTTGAGCATCGTACGCAACAGCGGTGGCCCCTTCTCTAATAAGGGACGGCGTATTCGGCATGGAACGGACAATCCGGCTTGTGTCAGGCACGTACCGCGCGATGCGAGCGATCGGATATCCTGCTGCGACAGAAATGAGGAGCGTCTCTTCTCGAATGATCACGGCAAGATCTGCAAGCGCCTCATCCAGCACTTGCGGCTCCACTGCAAGAACAAGAACGTCCGCCTGTTTCGCAACATCACGATTTATCGAAGCCGTGTGAACCTTGTAGATGTCGCGAAACCGGGCCAACTTCGAAGCGTTGATATCTGACACGAGGAGTTGACCTGGTGCGATCCTCCTCCCATGTAGGAGGCCTGAGATTAACGCTTCGGCCATGTTCCCAGCGCCGATGACGCCTACTGTGAGGCCAGACAACATCCGGCGATTATACTGTCGCTCTTTGAAGCGCTTCAACTTGGAACTTGCTGATTCCTTCAGCTCTTCGGTACAGTATTATCGGTCGTTTTTGTGCATATTTTATCCATCACTCATCATCATCGATGCTGGAGGCATACATGAGGCAACTGGCGCTTTCGAGTCTAGTGCTCCTCGTACTGCTTCTCTCGAACAGTTGGGCCCGTCAGGAATCGCTCACCGCTGAAGAAAAGCAGAAAATTGAAAAGATTGATCGAGTGCTGGTTGAGGTCATCGCCATCTCGGACAAGGGATCAACCGATGCCGGTCCTCTAACGGATGTCGTGGTTAAGCGGATGAAGGAATTCGGATATACCGTAGTGACCGATCCGTCCCAACCGAATGATGTGACGCTCAACGTCAAATGCGAGCAGCGCAAAATTTGGGAAGGCACGACGAAAATGGGTAGTGATGCCGACCTGCCGGATTCACCATCGCGCTTGTGGAAAGGTCCGGCCTGTCAACTCTCTTACGTGTTAGAAGGCAAAAAGATGCCCTGGCGGAAAGAAGTGAGAACGGATTTTGCGGACGCTGAACAAGCGGCTGTAGCCGCGAACGCCGGAGACCCTTCGGCATTCGCCATGCACAAACTAAAGGAGCGTCTGGAGGATTATGACTTTCCGGCGCTCATTACGGCGGAATGGGGACAGGAAGAACGTTTGTTCAAGCTTTACGACGATCCGTCGACCTCTTCCGCCCGTAAAGTGCGGCTTATCGGTTTGTTTGGCTATCTGTTCGAAACCAAAGCCGTGCCGCGCCTCCTGGCCGGATTGAAAGACAAAGACATCGAAATAGCCAAGGCTTCCGCGTTGGCGCTCGGAAATATCGGCCAGAAGGATTCAGTTCCGGCCTTGGTTCAGGCCATGACGAACGGTCCGGTCGAACTGCGGCCGTCAGCGGCGAAAGCGTTGGGTGTCCTGGGTGCCCTGCATGGGGATTTCACGATCGTCGAACCGTTGCTCGAAACCTTGAAGACCGATGATGTCGCATTGAAAACGGAAGTCGCGTGGGCTCTTGGTAAACTGCCTGACCGAAAGGCCTATGAACCGCTTTATGCGTTACAAAAGTCCCTGCATCAGGTTCGCGACCATGATGCCGATCCCAAGGTGGTGAAGTTGAAAGAGGCCGTCAACTGGAGCATCAAGCAAATTGACACCTGGGAATACCTTCAATAAGGCGGCCCGAGGCCTTTGCTGCTTTCACTTATAGCCCGCGAGGATTCGTGAAGCTGTCTCCTGCTCTCATCGGAATCGTGACCTTGGCAATCGCCTCTATCACAGATCCGGCATGGACACAGACGATGGGAGACGAGGCGGAGCTCGAACGGCTGCGAGTTAAGGCAGAAGAAGCGATCGCGAGCGACGATCCAGAAGGTGCGGCCATGAATATGGGGAGGGCAGCGCTGATGGCTAAGCGGCTGGGTCTGCTCAGCCGAGATAACCATGCGTCCGTCCGACTTTATCAAGGAGCGGAATCGCTGTTCCGCTCACAAGAACACGGCTATCGTGCTATGGCATTGTTCCGTCGAGCGGGGGGGCAGTTGCCAGCTTCGTCCGGCGTATGCGGAAGTCTCGCCTTGGCCCAGGGGAGCGTACAGCGAGCTCAGTTAGATCTCAGCAACGAATCCCTTCCCGTTTCCCTGGTCGAACGCGCGACGCGTTGGCGGGAAACTGCCGATGATTGGGTCATTGTCGTGGCGGCAATGATTACTGACTACCAGTGTCCCTAGCCAGACTCACACTCGGCATTCGGCTAATCCTCCTCGGGATTGATGATATGCAGACCGGCAGTTTTACTCGCAGACAAGAGCTGCGTGTCGGCGCTCACAACCGTGAGTCGGAGAGGCTTTAACTCCAATGCCAACGCTAAATGCAACACCTGCTGCGTCCTTAAACCAGGGTATTCCATCATGAGTTCTTTCGTGGACAGATACGTTTGCATGGTAGGCACGATGAATTGAAAAAGCCCTTGGGCAGATTCCCGTTCGAATTTATGGATGACCGAGTAGCAATCATCACGTGTCAATTCGCCTTGCTGTGCACGGTTCGAAAAGGCAGAATACAACTCCGTCACAGTCCAGGTAGGGAGGATGGCAACCTTGCCTCGCTTGACCATCAGCTTGTTAACGATTCTCGTTCCGCGTTCCATGCTGTAGCGTTTCACGAGAGCCGTCGAATCGAAATAATAATACGGCATGGATCAGACCCTCCCTTTGAGAATGACCGCAGCCAATGGCCCGGGCATTTTTGAGAGCCGGTCCTGGAGTTCGTCCAAGGGTACTTCTTCGTATCCTTCACGGCGCAGTTTATCGGCCAGATTGCCTTCGTTAAAAGCTGCCGTATCACTCTTTAAACGCTCGTTCAGCCGCCGCTTCGCCAGACGGCTGGGAACGCGTTGTTGCGTCGCCGTCAATCCCCTGCCGCGGCTGCGGGGCGCCCGCCCTCCTGGTTTCGATCTGCTCATGCCGGTCTTCTCCCTCCCTTTCGAGTTAATGAGTTGCATTGGCCGGTCTGGCTCTTAACGCCTCCCGTGGACACCCGGCTGGGCGAATGGCCTCAGCCGGCAATTCGGATTCTCCATACACATGTGCGGCGACGGCCTTGGCGACATCTGCCGACAGATCCTGCTGCATCACTCTGATCACTTTTGCCGTGGCTTCCCGCTCGGATAAATGCCCTTCTTTTCCGCCTTTCGAAATCGCCCCGATGATTTGCTGTCCCGCCAGGTCAACGATTTCAAAATCGCTGCACCAGCGAACATACGTGAATTGTGGGTCACGAATGTCCACGGGCCAGACACGCACCATCCCGCGAATCAGCAATTCCGGTGTTGGACGAGGTCCTGCTCCGCTCGCTGTTTCCGTTCCTGATGGGAGGGCAGCAACGTGGAGTCCTTCTTTGATCAACCCTTCTGTCAACGCGCGCTGCACCGGTTCCACATGATCACCTGTGATGACTACGGTGAGTACGAGATGCGAGGCGAGGTAGTCTTCCAGCTCGCGGCTTAATTCCTGGAGACGAAAGCGCGGTGGCATGCCCTGTCCGCTGGCCCGAACGACACGAAGATCTGCGTTATAGGTTTCGCGCAGGACCACATTGCGGGTCGCCCGCCTCAACGCGCGCACTTTCGCCAGCCTGTCTGACGTGTGGCCTGCCTCATCGACGTCGGACAACACGGCACGATCCAACTCGGTCATGCGCTCGACCAAGGCCGTTTCCGCCTGAGCCCGATGCATCCCTCCCAATGCGTAATGCAGCCCTTTTCCCGCATCGTACCAGCGGTCGAGAATTTTGGCATTTTCCAACACTTTGTCAGTAGAGACCCGCGTCAGGTTGTCGAGCGCGAGCCGTCGCTCGTCATGACTGGTGCCACGTTGCTCAACAACCAGGTACGATTCCCAGTCTTGTGACTGCGCGGAGATTTCCGCCTTGAAAATACGGGCAAGGGCGGCGTACGCCTGATTGTCGGCCACGGCCCGATTGTCGCCCTGTCCCACACCGGTGAGATATTGCGCCGAGGGATACTCCGAACTGGCACCGTCCATCCAGGAAGGCTTGGAGGGGCCTCCCCACCCAGAGCATCCGAAAAGAAGCGCTGTGAGCACGACCGCTGCGTGGCCAGCCCCATATAGGAAGGCCAATTTCACTGCATCACCCGTTGGATAAGGATGACCGTTTCCCCGGCCTGAAGCGACAGCGCTTTCTCGGACGGCATTGGCCTTATCAAGCGAAATCCCCCATCGGCAGCTGCATCTTGTATGCGGTATTTCCCGGGAGACACCCAGGCCCGCGCGAGGTGAATCTCATCAGGCAGTGTCCGCCAGCTGCGCTTGTCCGATTCTTCGGACGCCACAGCAAATCCCTTGGTCAGGAGGCCAACGGCCAGTCCGACCACAGGGGCGGCATCTCTTCCCGCTGCCTGCTGCGCGCCTCTCGTGGCAGCTTCGGCCATGCTGAACTTCAGCGCGGCACGGGCCACGGCCTTCACCGTGATGCCAGGGAGGCGCTCAGCCAACGCCTTGCTGGCTAGGGCCGTGACATTCTGCACCAACTCTGTTCGCACCGTCAGTGGAACGCCCTCTGCCGGCAGCAGTCGGATTGTGTCTGTCCGCACTTGCGTTTTTTGCGGAACCATCATCGGTAACGCCACACGAACAACCCGGCCGTTGAGCCCATACAAGGCGGTATCAGCCGTTCGATATTGCTGACGGTTCCCTTGGAAGAGCCCCCGATTGAGCAGCACCAGTTGGAGCGCGTCAAGACTGATCGGTAGGTCAAGAAACTGGTCCTCCTTACGCGGGGCGCGGCCATTATAGCTGATCACAATCACTTGAGCGAGTTGTTGGTTGGTCTCGAGGCTGGTCCAAAGCGTATCGGGAAACCGCTGCTGATAGTCTGATAATTCCTGGCTCAAATGCAGGGCTTCCGCCGTTCGCAACAGATCTGCCTGCAATTGAGTTGGCACTCCTGTGCGCGACCAACCGCGAGATGACTCAAACGTCTCATACGCCTTGCGGTACGCGATGAACGCATTATTGACGTCACCGGTGCTCTCGAAGAGGATACCGCTGAGGTATCGTGCAAACCCGTCGTCACGATAGGCTGTCTTATTGGTGATTCGGTCGGCGAGGACATTCAGCCGATGGTCGATACGGCGGGCCTCCACCAGTGCATCCTGCCAGCGGTTCATCGAAGCGTAGTTCAAGGCCTTGAGCACATTGATCATCACTTGTTCATATGGTTCACCTTCATACGGCAAGGTATTATCGTTGGTCATGAACGCAGCGGTTTCTGTACGAACCGTTCTTGTATACAGACGATCTACTTCCTCTTCAGCTTCCTCCAGTACTTGGTTGCTCAGATCGTATTCGCCGGCCAGCTGCAGGGTCATGCCCCGGTCCATGCCATACAGAACACGGCTCTTCGAGCCATAGTCCTTCTCTGCCTGCCTGATGATATCGTCCGCTTGCTGGTAATCGCTGGTGAGAAGACTCTTATCGACGAGGAAATAATGGCTCTGGGATAAGCTGCAGCCGCCGAGCACGGCACTGCATAGGAGGGTCAGTACCTGAGCAGACACACAAACGCCCCACCGCGGAGAGGCGTGACCGGTGGGGCGTGAGACAAGAGGGCTCAACGGAGCCTTAGAAAATAGTTCGCTTCTTCTCGATGACTTTCTTGATCTTCTTTTGCCCGAACCACACCTTGGCGTTGCTTTCCAGATCCACCATCTGGAGATCGACCTGATAGAACATCGCCTTGGTGCCGTCTGCTTCATCCAGAATCGTGGCGATCGTGCCCTTCATGATGTAATCGGCACCGATTTCCTTGCCTGGTGCCTTCTGCGTATCTTCCCTGGCATACATCGCTTGTTCTTTGCGCTCTGATCGGACCTCGTCCCGCTCATTCTTGCCCGCCACGAATGTGACTTTTTGTGAATTGGTCAACTCACGCTCCAAATCGGTGACGAACGTGTGCACGTTGATATGCTCATGACTACTGTTCAATACGGTGCCCACGACGACCACCGGTTGCCGGCGTTTGGACTGACTGAAGGTATTCAGCCACGGATACTCGAGCGCTTCCTTGACCATGGATTCTGCCACCATGCGGGAGTCCGTATCGTTCCACCGCCCGCTTAAGTCGGTCACAACCCCGGCATCGATACGAGTGACCCGGGTTTCACCCCCACACGCCGCCAAACCCACCAGCAGGCACATGAGCACCGCCGGCTTGATCCAAAGGTTGCGTTGCGTCATGATGCTCATCACGGGCTCCCTCATGCCTCTCCTTAATGATTGGCCCGCTTGTCTTCTTCCTTCTCCAAACGCTCGAACAGCTTGTCTGCATTTTTACGGACAAAATCCCTCACTTGGGCGTTTAACTCCTTAGCCTGCTCAAGATTGTTCTTCATTTCCTCGAGATTCAATTTGGTCAACACATAGTAGGTGCTGGTCTTCTCGTCCCTATACCGCTCTATCGGACGGACCCCGCTCAAGGTGGTGGTGGTCACGGTTTTGATGGCTCGTTCGACGTTTTGTTCTTCCGTGTTGCGTGTAAAATCACCGGCGGTTGTGGACGCCGCATAATCACGCATGAGATAGCCGGTGTACGTTTCAAACGTCTTGGCAATTTCGGCCCGCGCGCGGTTCTCAGCCGTGTCCCAGGCCAAGGGCTCATTCTTGACGCCGGTGACGGATCCGACGCCATAGAAGGCTTTCGTATCTTTTTCGTTGAAGGCACCCGACCCTTGCTTGACCCATTTGGGAGGTCCGCCGCATGCGGCTAGCCCGAGCACGACTATCAAGGTCAACGCAACACAGATCGCGTTGGAGAAATACCCTCGTAGCTGATTCATGCGATGTCCTCCTTGCTTGCGTAGCTGGGGAGCGTGGATGGCGGTCGGGTCAGCTGGGTGTACATGTGTCAGGGGTTCGAGGCAAGCGCACATCTATGGTACCATGCACTTCCTGTTCCGTCAACGCGACAGGTGCCTAGTTTCCAATGTGAAAGGAGGAAATCCGTGGCTGATGTGCAGATTGACGACGGCATCATCAAGATAATGAATCTCGATGTGCAAGATCCGAAAGCTGCCGCCGTGCTTGCCGAATATCCGCAGGTCCGGTGGGCCGAAATCACCAGACGAGCCTTGAAAATCGGCTTGGGCTATCTCAAGGGAGGCGCACGAGATTAGGGGGTTTTGGGAGGCGGCGGCGTATCCGGTGCATGCGACTGTGCGACGGCTTCCCGCGCCCGGTTATGCGTGCCTCCTAGTTCAAGGTACCGCTCGAAAGCTTCGACCGCCTTCCGTTGATCCTTTAACTGATCGGCATACAGGGACCCAAGCGTGAAATAGACGTCGACATAACTCGGGTTGGCGGTCAACGCTGCGCGCATGGCCTGTTCGGCCTCTGCATATTGCCCCCGTTTCTCGTAGATCAATCCCAGCGTGTAGTGTGAATCCGGATTGTTTGGTGCATGCTGCACCGCCAACTTCCCGGCCTTCAGCGCTTCCTCCAGATCGGGAATGACCTCAAGCCGCACGTAGCTTTTGAGCACATAGGCATCGCCATATGTCGGATCGTATTCCAGAGCCTTGTTGAGGCGCTCCAAAGCTTCGTCCTGCGCTTTTCCATTTTGCAGGAGGGCAAAGGCCTGCTCGTATTGCATCCTGGCTGCTTGCTGACGTTCAGCAGGTGATTGGGGCTCCCCGCCCAGGCGGAACGCCGCTTTTCGTCCTTCGATGATAATGGTATCGCCATCGCCTTCCAGTTGGGCAAATGTGGGATGCTGGGCACCCTTTGTGTGATCCGTGACGTGCTGACTGACGAAGCGGCCGACTTCGGACGCCATCAGCCAGCCGTTTTTATCAACGTCCCCCTCCCCGGTGAGCGCTTTGATCAGCGCCAGGACGAACACACTGCGATCCTGTGTTCTCCCCGCCGCCTCTCCTTTGTCGGCCGCTGTCAGCACCTGGACGGCGCGCTTTTCCGTATCCTCCTCTGGGGCGCTTCGCCCTTCAAGTGAAAGTGCCTGTGCCGCACTGGCCTCCCACCCTCGGACGGCGGTATCGAATACGAACAGCGTGTGCTTCGAGGCGCTACGGTGACTAAACTCTTTGAGTTGTTCAAATGTCACGGCCTTCGAGACATTTCCGGGCTGTGCGTCCCAGGGTACGAGATACCCCAGATCCTTCCCTGAGCCGCTCTGGGTAATCCCTGCATGGCCGGAGAAATAAATGACAAGACGATCCTGGCGGCCCACCTTCCGAGGCAGAAAATCGACCAGCGTCTGCTGCAACCGCCGCGAACTCGCGTCCTTATCGTAGAGTTCGACAACCTCTTCGAATCCTAATTTGCGAAAGACTTCGGCGACGGCTTTGGCGTCTTCGATGACACCGGGAATCTTGGGCGCAAGCAGGTAGTTTTCAATTCCAATGACGACCGCCCACGATTTGTAATACAGCCCCTCAGGCTTTCCCATCTGAGCGGGCGCCGCCACGGGGCCGAGGCATACCATAGCGAGAATGACCAGGATCGGGAGAAATCGTGACTGGGGCGATGGGCGTGAGGAGGGAAGCATCATAGTGGACGCGTCTCAAACAGTCTGTGAAATCAGCGTACTCTGGCCCTGTGCGGGTGTCAACCGAGGGACCTAGGAATTGCATCGGCGACCGGACCGTTGTATGGTTGCGCCGCCACCAACCACTTGTCGATAATGTCGGCATCCGGTACGGTCCATCCATAGGAGCTGTTCAGCCCATGACGGAGAACATTGAAACCCTCCTCAAAGAGAGCCGTGTCTATCGGCCGACGGCCAAGACCATTGCCGCGGCACACATCAAGGACTACGAGAAGGATTACCAGAAATCGATTGCCGACCCTGAAGCCTTTTGGAGCGGCATGGCAAAGGAGTTGGACTGGTTTTCACCCTGGTCCACAGTTCTGGAATGGAATTATCCCTGGGCCAAATGGTTCGTCGGAGCCACGTGCAATATCACGTACAATTGCCTCGACCGGCACGTCAAAACCTGGCGCAAGAATAAGGTCGCACTCATCTGGGTGGGCGAAGACGACCGTGAACGAATCTTTACCTACGGCGAACTCTATCGTCAGGTCAATCGGTGCGCCAACGCGCTGAAGAAGCTGGGCCTGAACACAGGCGACCGCGTCACCATCTATCTTCCGAAAATCCCGGAACAGCTCATTGCTATGCTGGCGTGCGCCCGGATCGGGGTGATCCACAGCGTTGTGTATTCGGGATTCAGCGCGCCCGCCCTGGCCAGTCGCATTAATGATGCCGAGTCCAGACTGGTCATCACCGCGGACGTCGGATTCGACCGGACCAAGGTTATTGCCCTGAAACCCATCGTTGACGAGGCTTTGAAGCAGTGCTCCTCCGTCGAGCGGGTCATCGTAGTCCGACGGCAACCCTCAAGCCCCTCCCCGGCGGCTCCGAAGGAACTCGACTGGACGGATTGGGTCAAAGGAGAACCGGCCGTCTGCGAAGCGACGCCACTCGACTCAGAAACTCCGTTGTACATTTTGTACACGTCCGGCACGACAGGAAAACCCAAAGGGGTGGTGCACGTCCACGGCGGGTACATGGTCGGCACCTACACGACGACAAAGTACGTGTTCGATATGAAAGACGACGACGTGTACTTCTGCGTCGCTGATCCCGGATGGGTCACCGGGCACAGCTATATCGTCTATGGCCCGCTCTTGAATGGAGCCACCGTGCTCACCGCCGAAGGGAAACCGGATTTTCCCAATCCGGGCCGCTGGTGGGATCTGATCGAACGGTATGGCGTATCGATCTTTTACACGACGCCGACAGCCATCCGGCTGCTGATGCGCCATGGCGAGGACTGGCCCAAACAATACGATCTGTCCAGCTTGCGCATTCTTGGTAGCGTCGGCGAACCGATTAATCCCGAGGCGTGGGAATGGTTTCATCGTGCAGCGGGCGGCGATAAACCGATCATGGATACCTGGTGGCAGACTGAAACGGGATCCATTCTGATCACGCCGCTGCCTACCGTCGCCTTGAAGCCAGGGTCGGCTGCCAGACCATTCTTAGGCATCGAAGCCGATGTGGTCGACCGCCAAGGCAACCCCTTGCCCGCAAACCAGGGGGGCTTCGCCGTGATTAAGAAGCCGTGGCCTTCAATGATGCGTGCGATCTATAAAGATCCCGAGCGGTACAAAACCTACTGGAGCATCATTCCAAACTGCTATACAGCGGGCGACGTCTGTCACAAGGACGCTGACGGGTACATGTGGTTCATGGGCCGTGCCGACGATGTGATCAAGGTTGCAGGCAATCGCCTCGGAACCGCTGAGGTCGAGAGCGCGCTCGTCAGTCACCACGCCGTGGCTGAGGCCGCCGTCATCGGGAAACCCCATAAGACTGTCGGTGAGACCATCAAGGCGTTCATCATCCTCAAGCAGGGCGAAACTGCAAACCCTGCGCTCATCGAGTCCATAAAAGACCAGGTCCGACATGAGCTGGGGAAAATCGCCGTTCCATCGGAAGTGGACATTGTCACGTCGCTGCCGAAGACGCGTTCCGGCAAGATTATGCGCCGAGTGCTGAAAGCGAAAGAACTCGGCCAAGACCCAGGAGACATCTCAACTATTGAGGAATAATGCACCGCAAGTTCATGCAGCGCCGGTGAGCGCTGCGGCGAAGGAGGCAGGCATGGTGACGCGAATGGGCCGGACAATGATGTTGATTGGTACAGTCGGTTTCCTGCTCGTAACGGGGGACCCGGGGCTGGCACCAGCGGCCGACAAGGAAAAACCGGCCACGAAGCCCAAGGCTGCTCCCGAAGCCAAGGCACCCAAACCCAAAGCCCCCAAGACCGATAAACCGAAATTTCAAACGGCTGAGAAAGCAGGAGCAGCGAAAGCCTGTTTTGGCGAAGCACCAAGAATCACCAAGCTGAGCCCCGACGAAGGGAAAGCCGGAGACAAGGTCACGATTACCGGGACGAATTTTGGTTCGGCCGATTGTCTGCGCGGTGTCTCTTTTGGTCCCGGGCATGCGGCGACCTTCAAAGTAAAGGACGAGACCACGATCACCGCCACTGTTCCGACTGCGGGGCGAAAAGGGCTGGCTATCGTCACGGTGACGACGGCATCTGGAGAGGATTCAAAAGCGTTTCTGATGAAATGAGTGGGAGAGGACGGGCCGATTGAGTCTCCCTGCTCGCAGACCGCGGCACACAAGACTTACCAGGTTTTTAGATTAAGGGTGGTGCTCGGTCAATACGTGCAATGGAGACTCAATCCAGCCCGTCCTCTTGAGTGAAGCGGATAGAAAAATTGAGCCTAACATTGTGCAGAAAAGAGGAATGAGAAAGCCGGGCGAACCCATCTATCTGAGACGACATGTGTTCGCTCTGGCCCTAGCGGTTGGCCTGCCGATTATTGCTCTACAGATCTACAAAATCTATGTGGGACCCATTCACTTCGTTGTCCAGATTGGCCTGGCAATCTTCGCTTCAACGGTGGCTGGTCTCTGGTTGTATCTTATCTACCGGTCCTCGGCACAGAATGAACCATGAATGAGCGAAAACGCCGATGGAATGGCCTGTAGATCAGCCGGCCTAGCCAGACTTCAAGGTGCGAAATGTAATGGAGTAGCGCAACTCCTTTGCAGGTGGGATGGAATGCTGCCAGCTGAAACGGGCTTCCTCGGCTAAGAGATATGACGACCTCGGCGCGAGGGTTGCCTCGGCCGTTTCTCGCTCACCTGCGACCCTGCGCTGAAAACGCATACGGCAAGTCCCGGCTAAAGAGACACCGACGACCCTCGGACCGAACATCGGGGCATCTCGATGCCATCCAATGCCGGCACCCGGCTCATAGCGAGTGACTAACACTTCCTCCACCGCTTCTGCCGGGACGCCCATCAGAGCACCAGCCCGCAGGCGCAAAGGCATCAGCCAATCCGGTATCGGTTCGGTCGGCTCGATCGTCCACGAAGCGTAACCGTAATCCCACCCGAAGTGGACAACACGTCGCTTCGCGGTCACGCCATGCATGCGGACGTCCGAGAACGATAACCTTTCAATCTGCGACAAGAGCGGCTTCTCCTCTTCCACCGTGATCCAGTCAGGGAGGTAGTGAAAGCCTGACGGCGCCGTGGAAGGGAATAGGGACCAGCGCATGAACCATTGTACCGATCGTACAGGTGGGAGTGGTATGGCCGGCAGATATTCGTACTCCTACAGAAGCCCTCGCTTTTTCAGGTAGTCCTTGTCGATAACGGGAGTAGTCTTGGGCAGATGGCTTCTTTGCTGCAGCAACCGCTCGACGTATTTGCCGATGAGGTCTGACTCCAGGTTCACGGTGTCATTGACCTGCTTCAACCCCAGCGTCGTGGCTGTGGCCGTATGCGGAATGATGGCGACACTGAACGCAGCGTCGGTCACATCGTTAATTGTGAGGCTGATCCCATCGACTGTGACCGAACCCTTGGATACACAATAGCGCAACACATCAGGCTGTGCTTCGATCGAGAAGACGATTGTATTTCCTTCCTGACGCCGGCTTCGGATAGTCCCCACCCCGTCCACATGACCTGCCACAAGGTGACCGCCGATCCGTTCATTCAACTTCATGGCCCGCTCGAGATTGACCGGCGTACCTCCGACCAGCTCACCGAGGGTCGTCACGGACAACGTCTCTGGGGAAACGTCCACCACAAAAGTGGTTTCTCCCTTCGTCACGACTGTCAGACAGGTCCCATTGATGCTGACACTGTCCCCGACCTTCAGATCCCCCATGACGGCCGAGGCCAGGATCGTCAGTCGCGTGCCAGCGAGCGTTTTTTCAATCGCCGTGACCGCGCCCATCTCTTCAACGATTCCTGTAAACATAGCAAGGTTTAGATAATGGCCCTTCTCACCCGCCCGACCCCGCGGCGCCGAGACGCCACGACTGCCCCCTCTCACCCGCCCGGCCCCGGCGATTCTTTTGTACCGACCCGATGACTCTGCAGTCGATCTCCAGGGACGCGTCGTTCATTCTCGCTTCGCCCTGGCTTATAGTGAGAAGCTGACCCTCGGAGCCTATTCGCCTTTCTGGCTAAAAAGTTGCTTCAACACATAGACAAACACCACGATCAAGACCATGACGCCAATCGACGCAAGCACACCGATCACAATGTTTTCAGGGGCCATTTCTCGCATGGCGTTCATTATAGCGGTATTTATTTTCTCATGGTGAGCCAAAAGAATCCGGCGGCAGCCAACTGGATCCCGGCAATGGTCGTAAATGCCGACGCATAACTCGTGTGGGCAATGAGCACCCCGGCCAGCAACGGGCCACTGGCATGGCCGATATCTCCAATGGTGCCTTGCATCCCCATGCCTGCGCCCAACGTCTTGAACTCCGAGCTGTCCGCCACGAAAGCCGAGGAAGAAGACGAGACCACCGCCTCTCCGAAACCGAACCCGGCCGTCAGAAGCAACAAGATCACAAAACTCGACACACGCGGAATACAGACGAACGTGGCGGCACAAATCACCAAGCCCAGCATGATCAACGGCTGCCTGCCCACTCGATCTGACACTCGGCCCATGATGGGTTTTGAAAAGAATGACGTGAGAGATTGAACCGTGAACAGGAGTCCGACTTCGCCAGCGTTGAGACCGACTCCAACCCCATAGAGCGGCAAAAAGGCCATCAACGCTCCGTTGGCAATCATTTTGGCCGCATCCGTAGAGCTGGTAATCAGGACTCTGCGGTTGCGGGCGACAATGGTGAACCCCTTCCACATTTCCGTGGCTACCGGCGCCAGACCCTTTTCCTGATTGCGTGGCGGAGGCGGGGTTAGCCGCAAACTATAGAACAGGACGATAGCGATGCACCCGAAAAATCCGGCAGTCAGAAACGCAGAGGGAAACCCGGCTGCAAAGGCGAGGTATCCGCCGATGAACGGGCCCAACAAGGCTCCGGATTGCGTACAAGCCGTATAGGTGCCGAGCGCTGCCCCGCGCCGCTCGCGATACAGTTCGGCGACGGTGGCGAGTGCGCTGGGGGCGAAGATCGCCGTCGCCAAGCCATGGAAGAGCCGTAGCAATGTGAGCAAATTCAAATCCGAAATGAAGGGATAGAGAAATGGAGGCAGACCGAATGCAATGACTCCGACGCGTAGCAGCATGCGACGCCCGTAAATGTCTGAAAGCGCTCCGGAGGGAAGCTTGAGCAAGACGCCTGTCAGAGTGGACACTGACACGATCACGCCGATTCGCTCGGGGCTTGCACCGAGCGACTCGGCGAACAACGCCAGCACCGGCATCCTCACCATGTTATAGCTGATAAAACAGAACACGCCGATCGTACAGAGGAGCGTAAAACTGCGAGCGGTCGTCATGGCGCCGGACGCGAGGAATTTGGAGCGTGCCGGCGGCTTAAAACCTGCGTTAAAAAAGCCACGTCCTGCTGGGGCAAGGGAGGAGGATCTGTGGCCTCGAACAGCACGCGGTCAGGCTGTTGGCCCATTTCGAGCCCCAAGCGGTTCACCGTTTCGACGCCTTTGGACAATTTGCGCATCACCGTTGCATCAACCAGCGGGCGCAGCAGCGACACGAAGCCGGAAAGTACACGGTTATCCAACATCGTGTACGCCACCATAGTGCTTTCCATTGCGTCGGAGCCGCGCTCGTCCTTCACCGGCCTCATCCGAAGAAAAATCACGGCCTTGCCGCTTACGTTGGGAAGCAAGCGGCTATGGTGCGTGCCTTCAAGGTAATATACCCGCGTCTTGCGATCCTGGTATACCAGCTGCACGATGCCCTCCGTACCTTCCCCATCGCTACCCCACCACCGCCCAGGACCCCGCTCCTCGGACTTGTAGTCAGCCAGATCCAGCCGATTGATGAGGGCAGCCGCGACCGGTGGCCGGTCGAGCAGGTACAGATACAATGTTTCAGCCATCGCGACTTTCAATGGGCCAACGGTGTTGGCACTGACGTGGTGATCGATAACGAATTGGAGGCGGCAAGTCCAGTCCCCGGTGATCTTCTCAGAAGGAAATGCGATTCCCGACTGTTCACTGGCCACAAAACAGGACTCAGCCCGCGTGTAAGCGGAAGAAACCGATCCGAAGAACGCAACAATGAGCCAGAACAATCTTGACCGGTTTCCGTGCAACAGCCGGTCCCCGATGCTCATGAGGCCTGTTTTGGAACTAACACCGGAAGATGAATGGGAAACAGCTGTCGGGGATCGTGACGGAGCCGTGCCTGACGCAACAGCATATCAATTGACACCGTGACGGGACCCTCGTAGGAGAGTTGTCCGTTCGTCCAGATGCTGACCGGCTTTGCCGTGTCGATAAGACGATCGTTCAAAAAGAGACTGTAGCGCTGTATATGTTTGGTCCTCACCTCGATACGGTTCGGCCCTACGATGGCGGCCTCAAGCTTCGCGTATTCGCGTTGCTTGATTCGCTGGTCGCGCTTGTCGATCAGGTCATCCGAAAACGCCGCAATCACGTCCGTGGCGTCGATGCGCACCCAGCTGAAAGGATGAAAGCGGCTGGCCTCGCGCACGAGCGCCAATTTCTCCGGCGCAGGGTCACGGCGCTGACGGTCCAACCATGTCCTCAACGCCGGCAACTCTTCTCTGGGAAAGTAGTGGCCGCCCGCGACCGGATGCTCTCCCTGGTGCTCGCGATAGACATGTGCGTACCCTAATGCCGTGAGTTCTCGAGAGATCGTCCGGCTTAATGACACCGGCATGACTTGATCTTTCTCTCCATGGATCATGTAGATGGGAGTATTGCGGAGATTGGCGAGGAACGGCATGAGCACATCATCCAGCCCCCCCGCCATTGGCGCAATACCGGCGAAGAGCGGCGCATGGTGCATGCCAATGAGCCAGGCTCCGATCCCCCCATTCGACATGCCTGTAAGAAAAATGCGATCGGGGTCAACATGATATCGCCGGCGGACGTGCTCGATCGTCGCCAGCACGACTTCCTCCGCACGCCGCGTAAACCATGCTCCGCTCGGGTACGTCGGACAAGCCAGAAGATACTCTTCGCCAAGCCGTGCCTGCCAACGTTCTAAATAGACGTCGCCGGTAAATCCGGCGCCGTGCAGGCACACGACGAGGGGATAACCATTCGCGGATCGATACGTCAATGGAATCGACAGCGCGACTGCGTAGGTTTGGCCCTCGACCCGCACCCCGTCGTTGGCTACCGTCCCGATCGGCTGGACCTCATAGGTGCGTTCGGTTTCAATGATCCGGGTGATGCGCTCGACAGAGCTGTCAGGATGATTTAGCACTACCTCCAAGAACCGTTCAGCCTCTTCGCTGTCTGCTGAATCGAGATACTGAAAGACAAGTGAAGAGAGGCTCTGCGGCGGATCCACTCGAGCCATCGTCAAACCCGTTTGCACGCCGACAGCCAGCACAAGAACGCCTATGGCGGTCGGCCATGAATTCATAGGTCACCTTCGACCACGAGGTCGCCGCCGAGAAATCTGGTATGCACATGTTTGAGCTTCAAGGTCTCGGCGAGACGCGTTGGACTTTTCCCTCCAATCACACCCTTGGCGTTGCTGCCACCAAGCAGTGCAGGCGCCATGTACAGTCGAAGGTGATGGACCAGCTTTGCCCGCAACATGGCCGCATTGATTTCACTGCCGCCCTCCACCAGCAACGACGTCACTCCCCGCCTCCCCAGTTCCTTCATCAAGGCGGGCAGGGAGACATGTCCTCGAAGATTCGGGAGGACGACGACCTCGACCCCGAGCTTGGTGAGGGCGTGCCTGGTCGCCGCAGGAGCGCTGCGTGTGGTCGCAATGAGTGTCTTGGCGGCATGTTGCCGCTTGAGAATCTGCGATTTGAAGGGAATCCGGAGTCGACTGTCGGCGACTACTCGCAGCGGTTGCTCCGACACCAATTTCTTGAAACGTGGACCGAGACGGGCGGTCAACGATGGATCGTCGTTTATAACAGTCCCGATTCCGACCAATACAGCATCGACTTCCGAACGAAGCCGGTGAACGTCGCTTCGCGACGGCACGCTCGTAATCCACTTCGCCTCGCCGGAAGCCGTTGCAATCTGTCCGTCGAGTGTCATTCCGGCTTTGAGAAGCACATAAGGACGCCTCGTGCGCATGTAGTGATTATACGCACGATTTAACTCAATCGCCTCGGACTTTCCCACGCCGACCGTGACGGATACTCCGGCGCGCCGAAGCGCCTGCAGGGCTTTACCATTGACCAGAGGGTTGGGATCGCGCTGAGCAATCACCACGCGTGTCACGCCCGCCCATATGACGGTCGGCACGCAGGGAGGCGTCCGTTTATCGAGATGACAGCAGGGTTCGAGCGTCACGAACAGCGTGCCGCCGCGGGCCTGAGGCCCCGCTGCTTTCAGCGCAAGAATTTCTGCATGGGGAAGACCGGGCCGGAGATGATATCCCTTGCCGACGATCCGTCCATGGTTCACGACGACGGCTCCGACCATCGGATTGGGGCTCGCCGTACCTCGGCCGTTGGCCGCCAGGGCGAGCGCGAATCTCATATAATGAAGATCCTGTGCGTGGCCAGCCCGCATTATCCACGAGGCCTCGTGACCCAACGCAAGATCGGAAAAGCACCAGCCCCATCATGAAGCCGATCGTTAAGAAGCCTAGACGCCGTGGTGGGAGACACCTTCATAGTGCCATGTCGATCAACTATCGCTGCTTTCGCCTCGCTGCCGGCTGCTTTCGCCCGGTGGTCTTTCGGAGCGACGCCTTGGCGGCTTTGCGGGCATCTGCCTCGGCCAAGGCAGCATGTGCTGCGGCAAGCCGTGCGATGGCGACACGATACGGCGAACAACTGACATAATCCAACCCTAGCTGGTGGCAGAACTCGACGGAACTGGGGTCCCCGCCATGTTCACCGCAGATGCCAAGCTTGATGCCCGTGCGCGTCTTGCGGCCACCCGCAATGGCCTGACTCATGAGGCAGCCGACACCCTCACGGTCCAGCACCGCGAAAGGATCGGATTCCATGAGGTTCGCGGTCTTGTAGTGATCGATAAACTTGGCCGCGTCGTCACGAGAAAATCCGAACGTCGTTTGAGTCAGGTCGTTCGTACCGAACGAGAAGAACTCAGCTTCTTCGGCGATCCGGTCAGCTGTTACGGCGGCCCGCGGCAGCTCGATCATCGTTCCAACCAGGTAGGACAGTTTGACGTTGTAACGCTTCATGGTCTCCTGAGCGACTTCACGAACGAGATCCTTTTGAGATTTCATTTCGGAAACCATTCCCACCAAAGGGATCATAATTTCAGGCACAATTTTCTTTCCCTCCTTGGCCAATTCGCAGGCCGCTTCGATGACGGCCCGCGCCTGCATGCGCGTAATCTCCGGCATCGTAATGCCAAGGCGACAGCCTCGCAAACCCAACATGGGATTG
>Ga0075430_100001547_pt1 | contig 18804 bp, 14 predicted proteins | sample RhiMetdeltSRZDD4_FD_75294 | JGI IMG/M metagenome (GOLD analysis project Ga0075430, IMG submission 75294) | Populus rhizosphere microbial communities from Tennessee, USA - Rhizosphere MetaG P. deltoides SRZDD4 | ecosystem: Host-associated > Plants > Roots > Rhizosphere > Soil | place: USA... | reverse complement strand
GCCGCGATGGTGGCTCCGCCACCATCGCGGCCGGCATCAGTTGGTGAAGGTCAGAAGCTCGAGCTGACGACGAAGGACACCGATCGAAGCGGCGGGAACGTGAACGCGTCGACCGCGTTCAGGAGTCCCGAGCCTGCCGTATTCGTGTTCGCGCCGAAGGACGTCGCGAGGCCGACTTCCGGATCGAAGCCCGAGTAGTCCGTCCACGTGAGCAGGTTGCGACCAACGACGCTCACGCTCCAGTCGCCGCGGATCGGGCCAACGCGGCCGACGCGGAACGATCCAGAGACCTCGCGGAGCTTGGTGTAGCTCGCATCCTCCATGAACCGGTTGTTCGGGCCGAGGATGTCGTAGAAGCCGCCGATGCCGGAGCCGTTATCGGGCAGCGGCGCGCGATAGTAGTAGCCGATCGGCTTCGCCGTCTGCACCGACTTGCCCGACTGGTCGACGTCGTGCGAGAGGAAATCGAGATACGACCAGTGGCGGCCGGCGTTGTAGACGCTCTGGCCGTACGCACCTTCGACGAGCGCGTAGAGGCTCAGCCGCTTGTACGACACGCTCTGGCTCACACCGAGGCGCCAATCCGGAAGCGGGTGCCCGAGCGGCCGCTGAAGCGCGCCGCCGAACTCGTTGCGGATGACCATCGGCATGCCCCAGTTCGCCTGCACACCCCACGGTGCCTGCGCCGGAGCGAGGAAGGTGTTCCAGAGGTTGTTCGTGATGCCCATCGACGGGTTGTTGCCGGCCCCGACCCAGACGATGTAGCCCTCGTCGTTCTTCTGGAACGCGCTCGTCGCGCTGCCACAGTCGGATGCGAACGGCGCCGGCAGCTGCGCGCAGTTGGTCGCGAACTCGCGGCCGTAGAACGTCGGGAAGCGCCCGCCCGTCTCGACCTGGAAGAGCGCACCCGCGGCCCCTGCGTTTGTGCCGAGGAAGAACGGTGGCACGAACAGATCCTTCACGACGGCGCGGTTCCGCGTGTAGTTCACGCGACCTTGCCAGTTGAGGTCGCGTCTCCGGATGATCGGCACCGTGAGCGACGCTTCCAGCGTCTTGTTCTCCAGGTTCCCGGCATTCTGCCACTGGGTGGAGAAGCCCGTCGTGGCGGCGACCGGCACCGGGAGGATCTGATTCTTCGCGACCGATTGCGCGTACGTGATCGACAGCCCGTAGCGGCTGAACAGCTCGATGTCGCCGCCGAGCTCGACCTCCGTTATGACTTCCGGCTTGAGGCGCGAGTTGCCGAGCGTGTTCGCGGTCACCTGCCCGCCGAACGTGAGGTTGTACGTCTCGTACTGCGCGGTGACGTTAGGCGTGTTGCCCGCCGACCCGATCGAGGCCCGCACGTTGAACTGCGAGACCGGTCCGCTCTGCGGGAACCACGGCTCGCGATTCACGATCCAGGCGGCCGCGGCGCGGCCGTAGGTCTGCCATCGCTCCTCGGAGCCGAAGCGCGAGCTGCCATCGCGGCGAACGAGGAGGTCGACCGTGTAGCGGTCGAGGAAGTCGAGGAACGTGCCGCCCGACACCGACATCTGGCGCGTCGAGTTGCGCGTCGACTGGATGTTCTGCGTGACCGTCGCGATGCGCGCGTCCTCGACCTCTCCGACCGCGAGGCGATTGCCCTGCAGGCGGCGATCGTCGTTGTCCTGCTGCTCGTACAGCCACCGCAGGTTGAGGCGCGTCGCGAGCTTGTCGCTCCAGAGGTTGCGGCGCAGCGTCGTCTGGGCGCTGGCGTTGATCGACTGCGCGTTCGTCGAACCGTTCTGGATGACGCCCTCGTTCACGCCCGGGTTCGAGTTCGTCGTTCGGAAGCCGCGGTTCTGGAACTGATCGAAGTTCAGGTTCAGACGATCGATGCTGAAATTCGCGTCGGCGTCGAGCCACGTGAGCGGCGCGTACCGTACCGTGGCACCGCCGAGGTAGCGGTAGCGGATGTCGCTGCGGTTGACGTTGGCGAACGAGTAGAGCGGGTTCTCGTTCTGCACGCCGCCCGCCCCGAGGTTCGTGCGGATGAAATATCGGCCGAGCGTGTCGCGCTGCGTGATGTCGACGATCGCCGGCGTGCGCGTTAGGCGGAAGAACCCGTTGCCGCCGCCGGCCGTTCCCGTGCCCCCTTCTTCCTGCTCGAGCCCGTCCTGCACGCTCCGGCTGAAGAACGAGTTCACGTCGAGCGTCCAGTGCTCGCCGATGCCCTGGTTCAGGTTCACGCGGCCGTTCACGCGCTCGAAGCCCTCGAGCCCCATGATCGCACCGCCCTGCTTCGTGTAGCCGGCACTCGAGAAGAAGCTGGTCTGGCCGAAGCGACCCGTGACCGACATGTCATTGATCGAAAGCGGCTTCGGGTCGACGAGCTGCGTCACCGGGTTGTACGTCGTGCCGGGCCACACGTCGGAGAGAAAGGCGCGGCGGAGGATGTCGCCGGCCGTGACGGAGCCCGGGTCGACGGGGAACGCCACCGTCGAGGCGGCAAAGTCGCCGTTCGCATTGTTGATGCGCGCGACCTCCGCGCGGTAGTCGATGACGCGCGAGCAGACGTTGCTGTTGTTCGCGCCGTAGGCATCGAGCGCGCAGAACCGCTGCCCATCTTCGCTCCGCAGGTACGTGTGGTGGGTGGCAATCCCGAAGTCACCCTCGATGTCGTTCATGCCGTACTCGGAGCGAGCGTTGATGCGAATGCCGTCGTTCCCGCCCCTGCCCTTCTTCGTCGTGATCTGAATGACGCCGGCGCCGGCGCGCGAGCCGTAGAGCGACGCGGCGGCAGCGCCCTTCACGACTTCCACACTCTCGATGTCCGACGAGTTCAGGTCGGCGATGCCCGACGTCAGGATCACGCCGTCCACGACGTACAGCGGTTCCTGGCCGCGGCCGTTCGCGTTGATGGACGTTGGCCCGCGGAGGATGACCTGCGGCGCAGTGCCCGGCCGGCCGCTCGGCGAGCTGATGTTGGCGCCCGGCACTTTTCCCTGAAGTTGCGACAGCGGGTTGACCGCCAGGACCGGCATGTCCGCGGAGTCGACGCGTGAGACGGTGAACGGCACTTTCGCGCGCTCCGTCGCGCCGGTGACGCCGGTGACGACGACTTCCTGCAGCCGGTTGACGTCGGCTTTGAGCGCGAAGTTGACTGTCTGCGCGCCAGGGTTGAGCGTGATCGTTTGCTGGCCCGGCTGGAAGCCGATCGATCGAACGCGGATGACGACGGATTGGCCGCGCACGCGGGCGCCCGGGAGCGTGATCGTGTACCGGCCCTGCTCGTTGGTCCCCACCGAGATGTTGAGCTCGGTGATGAAGACGTTCGCAGCCGGGAGTTGTTGCCCCTGATCGGAGGTCACGGCGCCCGTGATCGTTGCGCCGTCCGTGCCCTGCGCGAGCGTGAGCCGCGGAGTTCCCGCGGCGGTGAGCAGACCGGCGAGTGCCGTTAGGCACTGCCATCGCAGACGGAGACGTCTCATCAACGAACCTCCTTTCGGCCGAGGTGGATGGACGCGCGTGCGACGGTCGCGGAGACACCCCCGTCGAACGCACCGACGCGTGGCGGTTGAAGCCCGCAGCGTGCACGGCGCCCAAGGCGTGATTCCAGGCGAGCGCACTAATTCGTGTACGTGCACGCTTGGCACCTAGTACCACTTCGTGTGGCGGCGCGAACGGAAGTGGTATGGATCGCGGCAGGCAGGGGCAGACCGTCACGTCGAAGGGACTAATCGGCGCCTGAGATCGGCTGCATCACGCCGATTCATCGTTAGGCAGGGACGCGAAGCCGGCGAGCGGGACGTGGCGATGGACGCGATGCCGAGACGATGCCTGCCGATGACGAGCCGCGCATAACGCGTACGGTTCATCACAGCCGGCCGGATCGACGCTGCGCCGAGCGCGCCGAACCCGGCGCGGCCGCCCACGTCCACGGGGCGCTCGAACTGGTTGGCGCGTCGTTAGGCCTCCGCCGTACCGGTTTGTGTTCCGGTCCGCCGCCCCGGCCGATCCCGCGGGACGAGTGGCTGGGCCGCCTCCCTTGGGACGGGAGCGCCGCGATCACTCAGGCCGGCCTGCCGCTGTCGTTGACCGGTCTGTCCGTGCCGCTCACCGTAATTCCCTTGCTGCCGGTTTCCGGCCTCAGACAACGTGGCGGCCCCAACCCCTCAGCAATGGAGCGCGCTATGACCAGCATCCGGACTGGCTGTGCCACGCTGCTCGTCCTCGGACTCGCAGCCGGCTGCTCGAGTGACCCCGTGAGCCAGGACGGAACTGGGCCCACTGCAACGCCACCCGCGGTCACCGGCGCGAGCTTCGACGCGAGCGGCGGACTCGGCGGCCCGAACGATCGCGGCCCGAAACGCTACATCGCGGTGCTCGACGATTGCGATCCGAACGACCTCGCGTGGAACGCCACCGGCGGATGCGTGCGAAAGAACGGACAGGTCACCGAAGCCGAGTTCGGCGCCTTTCTCGGCTCGGCGCTTTCGCTCTCGGTCATTGGCCACCCGGCATGGCGCAACGAGCCGTCGTACGTGAAGATCGACGCCGGCCAGTCGGTGCGCGTGACGAACGAAGGTGGCCGGCTGCACACGTTCACCCACGTCGCGGCGTTCGGCGGTGGACGCGTGCCGCCTCTCCGGCAGGGACTCACGCCGGCGCCCGAATGTCTCGTCGCGAACCCCGGCGCCGAGTTGCGCCCGGGTGCGAGCCTCGAGGTCGAAGGCCTCGGTGTCGGCACTCACCGCTACCAGTGCTGCATCCATCCGTGGATGCGTGCGGCGGTGAAGGTGTTGGCCGAGAACTAACGCGTTGGGGTCAGAGTCGAATGGCATCATTCGAACGCCGACGCGTTCGAATGATGCCATTCGACTCTGACCCCAACCCCGGGCGTCCGGCTATCGCGCCGCGACCACGATGTCCTTCACCATCCCGTGGACGAAGTGCGGCTTCCCCGTCTTCGCATCGCCCACGAAGCACACCAGCCCGTATTCGCCCGGCGCGAGGTCGACCGTGATCAGATTCTCCTCACCGCGCGCCATTGGCGTCGTTCCGCCGATCGGTGCGCCCGGCGGCGGACCTTCCATCTTCTCCATCCACGCGAGCACGTCCATCGCCTTCTTGCCCGGTGCGAGCTTGATCAACACGACCTCATGGCCCTGCTCGGCCGCGTTCTTCACGCGGATCGTTTGCTTGCCCGCCTGCAGCGGCTGCGAGAACTCGAAGCCGTAGTCCACGAGCGTCATCGTCGAGCTGATCCGGATGTTGGCGCTGGAGGTGTTCGACGTCGCGGGCAGGACCGTGATCTCCTTCGCCATTCCCTTCATCACGTGCGGCTTCCCGTCCTTCGACGGGATCACGCAGAGCATCGCATAGCGCCCGGCCGTGAATCGAAGGATCGCCATCGACTCGCCGTTCGGTCCTGGCGTGTTCGGGCCACCGACATCCCTCGCCCACGACGGCAGCTGTCCGTCCGGCCCGATGGCGCCGAGGAGGTCCTTGAGCGTCTTCCCGTCCGAGAGACGGATGAGCCAGACGTGGTGCATCTCGGTGCCCTTGTTCAGAAGCCGGACCTCGGTCAGGCCGGCGGGGATCGTCTCGGGTACCTCGAAGGCGTAGTCGTTCGCTGTGACCGTCAGAATCCGGATCCCGTCGCGCCGGATCCCGATCCCGGCTGTCGCGGCACTCCGGGCACCGTAGCGCGCACCGCTGTGGTGCGCAGCCGGCTGCTGTGCGCCGGCAGCGGAAACCGCGAGCGCCAGCCCCGCAAGCGAGATGATCGACTTCATTAATAGCGTCTCCACCAGAGAGGTCAGCCGCCGAAGCGGCGAATTGTCGAATGGCTTTCGTGGCGGCGCCCGCAGGCGCCAGCCGTTGGCCGAATCGTATCGTCGCCGGACGGCCGCGACATGAGTCAATCGACCCAACTTGCCGCTCGTTAAGTCGAGAGCCGTGAGTCGGGGAGCTCGCGCGGCGCATGGGGACCGCGGCAGCGAACACCGCGTTCGGGCCGGTGAGAGAAAAGCCGAGGACGGTCCGTCTGTCTCACGAACGGCGTCGCGCGCCTGGCGCGCGGCCGTTCAGTCCGACGCGACCTCCCTCGGGGTCGCGAGCTCACGACGCTACGGGCAGCGCCCGCACTGCGCGGTGCCACGCCCTGCAATCTTTGGGAGAGCAAGTCATGTCGCTCGCATACCATACGCCGCCGGCCGGGCTGGCCGCGGTTCCGGCAGGTCATGTTCTCGACCAGGGCGGACAGGATCGGAACGCCCGGTATTTCGCCCGACTCGAGCAGGCCCTCGAGGTCGCCCTCGCCCCGCTCGATTTCCCGAACATCCAGCGCTGGTCGACTTCGCTGGGCAGCACCCTCGGCGCGCTTGCCGGCGGTCGCTCCGGCGGCGTGCTGCTTCCCGGTGCCAGCGGCTGGATGTTGGTCTCGGGCGACGCCCGCGGCCGTCGGAGCCACGACGAATCGACCGAGCGCCTCGCCATCGGCGCCGAGCTCAGTGGGGACGCGGTCCTTTGGGTCCGTGATGACCTGACTGAGTCGAAGGAATCGGTGCTGGACGGGTGGCATCCTCGGTTCGCCATCGGGCTCCGCGTTCGCACAGCGACCGGAGCGATCGCGGCGCTCTACGTCGAACGCGACCCGGCACACGGCGCGATCGACCACCAAGTGGTCGCCGCGTTCCGCGCGATCGCGCCGGCGTTCGTCGTCGGCGTGAATGCGTGGGCCGCCACGAACGCCTGCCGCACGAGCGTCGAAGGGATGCTCGACTCGCTCGGCGACGCGGCGATCCTGTTCGACGTCGACGGCGCACTCGTGCATGCGAATCCCGCTCTCGACCGTCTCGGCCAGGCTGCTGCGAGCCGCGTTCGGGATGAGGCCCAGCGCGTGGCCTGGGCGCTGGGGGCCGTCGCGCGCCGCCGATCGGTGACTGCGGTTTCGTCTTCCACCCGAGCGACCGCGCCGGCGGATGCTCACACGCGTCGCACGGTACGCCTCGGCGCCGCGGCGTACGATCTCCGTGGTTCGATCGTCGGCGAGAGCCTGCTCGGGGCGCGGCCGGCGGTGCTCGTGACGGTCACGACTTCCACGACGGAGCCGCTGACCGACGATGACCTGCGCCGTCAATTCGGCCTAACGACTCGTGAGATCGAGGTGGCGCGCCTCGTCGCGGCAGGGCTGTCGAACAACGAGATCGGCGAGCGTCTCGGGGTGAAGTTCTTCACGGCACGCAACCATGTCGAGCGCGCGCTGTCGAAGCTGGGCGTCGCGAGCCGCCACCGGGTGGGGCCGCTGCTGCGCAACGAGGGCGTGGAGGCGGCGGCCTAACGCGCGGCGAGTGATCGGCGGGCGTCGTCCCGAGCGCAGCGAAGGAGCATCGTCGTCCCGTCAGAGCGCTGTCATCCTGAGGCGTCAGCCGAAGGATCGTCGTCATCCCGGCAGAGAGCCCTCGCTCGGGACGATGAGGATCCTTCGCCTGACGGCTCAGGATGACCCACCGTGATGGCCGACTGGTTCTTAGTCCGAAGCGACTTTCGATTCCGCTTTCTTCCCCGCGTTCTTCACGTAGATGTCGAGCCACGCCGTCCAGCGCGCCCACTGGTCGAGCAGCGTCTCCTTCGTCGCCGGGCCGTGGTCCTCGTACGGGTACATGTAGAGCGCGGCCGTTTTGCCGAGCCCCTGAAGCGCGTGCATCATGCGCTCGGAGCTGATCGGTGCCGTGCCGACGTTCTGGTCCTCGATCGAGTGATACATGAGGAGCGCGCCCGTCAGCTTGTCGGCGTTGAAGAACGGAGACATGTCGAGATAGGTCTTCTGCCCTTCCCAGAAGTCGCGACGCTCGCTCTGGAAACCGTTAGGCGTGAGCGTGCGGTTGTACATCCCGTCGCCGGCGATGCCCGCCTTGAAGTACGGCGTGTGGACCATCGCGTTCACGGTGCTGAACGCGCCGTAGCTGTGGCCGCCGATGCCCAGCCGCGCGCGATCGATGTACCCGAGCCGGTCGAGCTCGTCGATCACCGCTGTGAGGTTGTTCCGCAGGTCGAAGACGTAGTTGTCGTTCATCCGACCCGACTGACCGAAGATGGGCGGATTGAAATTCGCGACCGCGTAGCCCTGCGTGGCGAGGAACTCGATCGTGCGCGGCCCCGACGTCGGGAACTGGTTGATGTTGTTCGTCCGCAGCGTGCGGTCGTAGCCCGCCTGATCGGTGTACTCGTACGGGTAGAACCAGAACATGCCGGGCAACCGCGTGCCCTGACGGTAGTCCGCAGGAAGCGTGAGGTTCACGATGAAGCGGTAGCCGTCCGCGCGCGTCACCGGAATGCGCTTGCGCATGAGCCCCGTGAACTCGGGGGTGTAGTCCCTGTTGTTCGTGAGCTTCGTGTACTGCCCGCTCGCGCCATCGCGGATATACGAGTCGGGCACCTGCGTCGGCGACTCGCGCTCCACGATGAACTTCGTGAAGTCGTCATCGAGCGACGCCGTCACGGACTCGTACATGTCGGTCCGGCCCTCGAAGACGCGCGACTTCTGTCCGGTCTTGATCTCGACCTTGTCGACGAACCCACGCGGCGCCGAGTCCGTCCACGTCCTGAAGTACCGCGTGCCCTCGAGGAACGCGTACTTGCCGTCCGTCGAGACGACCGCGACCTGGCCGCCGCTGCGCGCGCGCTTCGCGACGATGGTGCCCGGGTTCTGGTAGAAGGTCAGTGAGTCGGCGCCCGTTCCGCCGCGTCCGCCGCCACCACCACCGAAGCCGCCGGCGCGCGTGACAGTCGCGTTGAGACCGCGCACGCGCCAGATCGTGTACCGCTTTGCCGGGTCATCGAAGTAGACCGCGAACACGTGGCCCGCTCCAGTCGGGTTCTCGGCGACGAAGACGGCCTTCGCATCCTCCGTGAACAGCACACCGCTCATCCGCCCGTCGTTCTCGAGCAACACCTTCTTGGCAGAACTGTCGAACGGCGGCGTCCACTGGTAGAGCCGGTCCTTCCGACGCGCTGCGCCCTGCCCACGCTGGCCCGACGCTTCGGCGGCGGTGTCGGCCTGCGCGCCACGCGGCGCCGCTTCCTGCTGCAGGAAGTACAACCCTGCACCGTTAGGCATCCAGCCGATGCCGCGCGGATTCGGATCGTTCTGGTTGCCGCCGCCGCCGAACCCCGGTCCCTGGTCGTCGTCGCTCGTGACTTCGCGGAGCGGGCGCTTCACGATCTCGGCCACCATCTTCCCGTCGGCATCCCAGATCTGATCCGACGTGCCAAACGAGTTGTACTGCACGATGTACGAAAATGGCTTCTGCATCAGCGTCACGTGGAAGTACTTCCCGTCCGGCGACGCATCGACCGCCGAGATCATCGCCGGCGCGCCGATCTTCTTCACGGCGCCCGAGCTCGCGTTGATCGTGGCGAGCTGGCCGGTGACGAAGTACTCCATCAGATCCTTCTCGAACGGATCACGCAGCAGGCTCGCGAAGGTCCGCGTCTGTTCCTTCTTCTCGTCGGTGAGCCTGACGAGCGGGCCGGTCTCGATCTCCGGCCGCTTCGGCTCGGCCTTCCGGCCGTCGGGAACGAGCACCGTCACCACGTGGGCGCCATCCGCGGTCCAGTCGACCGTGGTGACGAGCGTGGCGAGAAGCGGGCGCGGCGACGCGAGCCGCGACTTGCCGCTCGCCAGGTCGGCCACGTAGATCCGGGAGGCGTCATCGAAGTTCGCGATGTACGCGAGCTTCGACCCGTCGGGCGACCACTGCGGGCCGCTGATGGTCGCGCCGCGCGGCGTCTCGATCGTACGCGACTGCCCGGTCGAGGCATCGATCACCGCCAGCCCCGCGGACCCGCGCGTCGTCATCGCACGCGCACGATTCGCCTTGTGGTCCACCTGCAGGCCGGCGAAGTAGTAGTGCGACTTCCCGAACGCCTGAATGCTCGGGAGCCCTTCGCTCTGCAGCTTGAGGAAAAACTTCCGGTTCGGGCTCTGGTTCGAGAGCGTCACGTTGTTCTGGCGCGGCGCCGTGACCAGACGCTCGACCGCCACGGGCGGGCGAACGTAGGTCTCCTTCGCGAGACGCTCCTGCGGGGGCAATTCTTCCCGACCGTCGGCAGCGTTCTGCTGGGCACGCGCAGGGAACGCCACGAGAGCGAGGAGGGTAGCGGGAACCGCAACCGCTCCGGTAGCGAAGCGACGGAACGTGAGCGACATGGACACTCCGGGATGGATGATTCGCGCCGGGTCTGACCAGCGTTTACGGTGAGCATACGCATGAACGCGCGGGGGCGTTAGCGCTCGACCGCGGCGGAAGCGCGCTGGTCGTGAGCCGCGAGTCGATAGTCGCCGGCGGCGGAGGGCTGCCTGCCCAGTCCCCAATCCGCAGTCCCCAGTCCCAGCGCGCCCAGCCGGCCAAACGTACCTTAAAGGACAAATCCCCTCACCGATCACGCCATGATTTTCACCATGCGTCCGTTTGCCGTCCTTTCGCTCTCGTGCGTCGTCGCGGTCGCGCCCGCTGTCGCCCAGATCCCTGCTCGTGACACCGCGACGGTCGCATCCAAGCGGGGAGTCGTGGTCTCCGTTTCGGGGATCGCCTCGGATGTCGGGGCGTCGATCCTCGCCAAAGGCGGGAACGCCGTGGACGCCGCGGTTGCCACCGCGTTCGCGCTCGCGGTCACGCACCCGAGCGCCGGCAACCTCGGCGGCGGTGGGTTCATGATCGTGCGCACCCCGAACGGAAACGCCACGACCTTCGATTACCGCGAGCGCGCACCGGGCGCGGCGACGCCGACGATGTACCTCAAGCCCGACGGGACCATCGACCGGTCGCTCACGCGCGCCGGGTGGCTCGCGCCGGGGGTGCCCGGGACCGTACGCGGGCTGGCCATGGCGCACGGGAAGTTCGGCAAGCTTCCATGGGCCGACGTGGTGCGGCCGGCCGCTCGCCTCGCATCCACCGGGTTCCCGCTCTCGCAGGCCCTCTCGGCCGACCTCAATCGAGTCGTCAGAAACCTGATGGCCCCCTTCCCGTCGTCCGTCGCCGCGTACGGCAAACCGGGCGGTGGCGAATGGGCTCGAGGCGACACGCTTCGCCTCCCCGACCTCGGACGCGCGCTCGAAGCGATCGCGGCTGGTGGGCCCGACGCGTTTTACACGGGGTGGATCGCCGACAGTCTCGCCGCCCAGATGAAGGCGAACGGCGGACTCATCACGAAAGCCGACCTCGCCGCCTACGAGGCAAAGGAACGGATGCCGGTTCGCGGCACGTTCAACGGCTACGACGTCATCGCGATGGGCCCGCCCAGCTCCGGTGGGGCGGTGATGCTCGAGACGTTGAACATCCTCGAGCGGTTCGACGTCGCGAAGATGGACCGCTGGTCGCCCGAGTTCCTCCACCTCCGCATCGAGGCGGCGCGCCGAGCGTACGCAGACCGCGCGCGCTGGTTGGGTGATCCCGATTTCGTGTCGGTGCCGATGGCACGCCTGACATCGAAGGCGTACGCCGACTCGCTCGCCCGCAGCATCGATCGCAACCGCGCATCGACGAGCCTCCACATCGGCGCCGACATCGTGACCACACGCGCGGCCGAGTCTGACGAGACGACGCATTTCTCGGTTGTCGACGCCGAGGGGACCGCAGTGGCGAACACCTATACGCTCGAGGGCGGGTACGGCTCGGGCGTCGTCGTCCGCGGTGCCGGGTTCCTGCTCAACAACGAGATGGGCGACTTCAACAAGAAACCCGGCGAGACGAACACGACGGGCGACATCGGGACGCCGGCAAACCTCATCGCTCCCGGCAAGCGCATGCTGAGCTCGATGTCGCCGGCCATCGTGACTCGCGACGGGAAGCTCGTGCTGGTGACCGGATCACCGGGCGGTCGCACGATCCCGAATACCGTGATCGACGTCGTCCTCGGCATCACGGCGTTCGGCCAGTCGGTGCGCAACGCGGTGAGCACGCCGCGAATCCACCACCCGTGGATGCCCGACACGACGACGATCGAGCCAGGCGCCGTGAGCGATGCGACCGTCGCGGCACTGCGCTCGCGTGGCCAGGCGGTTCGCGTCGGCACCGGGCGCCAGGGCGACGCGCACTCGATCTTCTACGACGCGAAAACGGGCACGGCGTACGGTGCCGCGGACCTTCGGACGCCAGACTCGAAGGCCAGCGCCCCCCGTTAGGTCCGCGTCGGGTCAGAGTCTCGCTCGACATCCTGCTCTACGGGCTCGTCGGTCCGTTCGCCGGCGCGCTCATGCAGCGACTCGGCGTTAGGCATCCCGCGCCGAGAGGCCAGCGCGGCACTCGAACGAACCACGCTGGTTGCTGTTAGCTGGAACTGGTTGCTGCGGGGTAACTGCAAAACCCCTCGGGAGGCCTCTCAATGCGAGATCAGCGTCCCGAGGGGTTGTGCTTTTACCCTGCAGCAACCGGTTCCGGTTCTCAGGACCAGCGCCATAGAAGCCGTCTATCTGCTTCGATCCTGGAGCGCGTAGGCCAGAGAGTCGACGCAGTGAGCTGCGAGCTGATCGGAATCGTACGCGTACCCGACCACCTCGTCGCTCCGCCACTGCCAGTCCTCGACGCGCGTCGCGTCCGCGCGAAGCACCGTCTCCCGGAGCGGAACCGCCCTCGGCCCTGCGGGTGTCGTGCCGCGGGCGACGCGCCCTTCCCACTCGATGATCATCAGGCGCCCCGTCGCGACGGTGTCCGGACGCGTCCGCACCCATGACAGCGTCAGCGCCACCGGTCCGAGCTGCACCGTGCAGCGGCCCGGCATGCGCTGCACTTCGAGCGGCGTCTCGACCTCATCGCGATTGACGGTCGCCACCCGCCGCTCGACGGCACCGGCGAGACGGTCGAACTCGCGGCCGAGGTGCGCGATCGCGCGATGCGACCCGAGGAACGCGTCGCGCTGCTTCATCGTCCGCTCGTCCGCCGTTTCCAGCGGGGCAGCCGCATCCGCCCCCGCCTGACGAGTCGCCCCGCCGGCAGTCGCCACCGCTGCGACGATCCACTCGGCGCAGCGCTCGAGGTCGCGTTCGCCGAACGCCTGCGACGAACACTTCCTGAGCCACGCCGGCGGCGCCGCGCGATCGAGCAGGACGACGCGAACCGAGTCCGGCCCCTTCGCCGTTAGGCGCCGCTTGATGGCGGCGGCGTCCTCCTTCGTCGTCTCGTCCTTGCCCCAGAGGTGCTGGTGGAGAACGACCACGACCCGCGCGGAACGCGAGAACACCGTGGACCGCGGCGCGTTCAGCCGCTCCGCGGCCGCGTTGGTCCAGACAGGCCGCATTGGCGGCATGCTCGGCAATCGGAGTTCGATCTGCCGCTCGAGCTCGCGCAGCACGCGAGCATCATAGTCGGTCGCCGACACGGCGACCTCGAACGCGAACGAGGGTGCTTTTGCGGTCACCGGTGAATTACCCCTTATGGCGGAACGTGATGCGCCCACGGGTCAGATCGTACGGCGAGACCTCCACCGTGACGCGGTCACCATTCAGCACGCGGATGCGAAACTGGCGCATCTTCCCCGCGAGCGTGGCGATGACCGAATGCCCGTTATCCAGCGAGACGCGAAACGTCGCGCTCGGCAGGACGTCCGACACCGTTCCATCGAGCGCTAACGCTTCCTCCTTCGACATGCACTCCCTCCACCCAGAGTTGACGACACCTGCGACGCCTAACGAGACGTGCGAGCGGAACGCCCACGGCGCTTCGCCGCGGCAGCCTTGAGCTGCTTCGCCTCACTCGGCTTCACGTAGTGACGCTTGCGCCGGAGGTCCTTCAGGATCCCCGACTTCACGACCTTCTTCTTGAACGTCTTGAGCGCCCAGTCCAGCCGATCGCTCTCATCCAGTGTGACCTCGACCATGAATACCTCCGAAGCTGATTGAAGTCCTGCCAACCACGCGTCGTCGACGCACAAGCGAACGGCCGACGCGCAGGCGTCTTTCGCCCGCGTGCCGGCCTGCCCTTACGAGAAGGGGAGTCTGGACCCGCTCAAACGGCGCAGCCCTGCTGCGCATCACGACCCGTGACGATACCGCACCCCTTGCTGGCATTTGACGGTTCACGGTTCCGGCCGGCGAAAAACGAAAGGGGCCGCCGCGAGAGCGACGCCCCTTTGGCCGATGGACTTGTGCGCGTCCTGCGCGCCTTGAACCGCAGACGGAAAGCTAGCCGCTGTTTACCCCGTGGTCAACGCGGTCCCAGCCGCACCGCGGACCCTACACGCTCGCCCGGGGCAGCACGCGGTCGTGATGGCAGGCCCGGTCCACGACATCCCGCATCCAGGCCGTGAACTGCCCGGGGGCGCCGGCGAGCTCGGCAAACATCATATCCCGTTCGACCCAACGGGTTTCCGACACTTCCGCAGGGTCTGGCGTCGCAGAGCCGTTCCAGCGACCGATCAGTACGTGATCGAGCTCATGCTCGACCATGTCGCTGCCCACCCGCGCGAGGTACACGAACCGTGAGACCTCGGTCAGCTCGCATCCGGCGATACCGAGCTCGCCACGCAGCCTGCGCCCAGCAGCATCGTGGACCGACTCTCCAGGCCGAGGATGGCCGCAGCACGTGTTCGACCAGAGTCCGCCAGAGTGGTACTTCGTGGCCGCCCGCCGCTGAAGCAACAGCCGTCCGGACTCGTCGAACAGCACCACCGAGACGGCCCGATGCAGCCGGCCATTCTGGTGCGCCTCGATCTTCGGCGACACGCCGACTGCAGTGCCAGCCTGATCGACCAGCACGACGACGTCGTCGCCATTGAGCGAAATGGACTCGGCCGGACTCACGGGGCGGCAACCTTCGGCATACGGACCATGCGCGGACGAGCGAGTGAGAGAAACGCGCCACCAGCCAGCACGAGCTTGCGACTCTGCGACGTGTATGCGCGGCGGCGAATGTTGTCGTAGCCGTTGCGTCGAATCTCGCGATGGATGCCGCGGTACACCGCACTTGCCACCGCGCTCGCCCGCCGAAAGCCGACGGGGAGATGCGGAATGGCTTCATCCGCGAGACGATAGTCGGCGTCAGCCGCCTCTATCAGCGCTTCAGTGAGATCACGGTAAGCCGAGTCGATCGGCCGATCACCCCGCAACATAGCCTCGATGTCGCCGGCAGAAAGCCCCCGCGCGCGCAGCTCGGACGCAGGCAGGTACAAACGCCCGCGCTCGAGATCCTCCCCGACGTCGCGAAGGATATTGGTCAGCTGCATCGCCCGACCGAGCGCTGTCGCGCGCGAAAGCATCCACTCGTCGGTCACACCGTGAAGCTCCGTGAGCCACCGCCCAACCACGCCGGCCGCGCGATAGGTGTACACGCGCAGTGCGTCGAGATTCTCGAAGGCGGAAAAGTGCAGATCACTCCGCATCGCGCGAACGAGATCGTGCGCGTAGGCGAACGGAATGTCGCGCTCCGCCATCTCGCCCATGACTCGATTCACGAGCTCGATCCCCGAGTCCCCTCCGCCGTATGCGACGCGCGAGGCGTGAAGCCACGTGTCCAGCCGCCGTTCGGCGACGTCGACGCTGACGCCCGCGTCGACGATGTTGTCCGAATACCGGCACCACGCGTACACCCGCGCAATCCGCGCGCGATCGGCGCTCCCCATCGTCGCGGCGGCGAATCGAAACGATCGGGAATGGGCCGCAAGATACGCCTTGGGATTCGAGAGCCCTTCGAGAGCCGGAAGCGCGGTCATGCGCGCACCTCCGCGCGCGTCTCGGCACGCGCGATCATCCAGGCGACGGCCAGCGCGACCGCGGTCGCGAGCACCGCACCCCACAGCCCGGCCGCAATGCACATCCCCACCGGAAGCACCAGGTTCGCGCCGTAGTACGCCACCATCCATGCCGGGCTCAATCCGCGAACCCACTCGTCGACTCTCAGCGCCACGAACACCACCATGAGCGCCGCGCCGGTGATGAACCACCCGGCGAGGTTGAGCAGCGGCATGCCGTAGTAGGGACCGTCCGTGCCCCAGATCCAGTATTTCGTTGCGAGGCTCATCGCCGGGTCGAGCGCGAGATCCCAGCTCAGCAGGATGAACGAGCCCAGCGCGACACGTCGCAGCGTGTGGGCGGGTCCCGGATACCGCCATACGGCTATCGCGTAGGACGGCAGCGCCATCATGAACCAGGAGATCGGGATCAGCGCCGGCACGTGGCCGAGCCACTTCGAGCCGAGTCCGTCGGTGTAGTGATACGGGCCGAACGGCAACCCGACGGTCGTTCCGGCGAGCTCCGCTCCGAGCGACACGAGGTAAACGACCACGAAGGCCGGGAGCCATCGCAGTCCGACTCGGCGAACGAGGACGAAGGCGAGCGCCGCGAACGCAATGACGATCTGGCCGCGAGGCGCGAGCACCATCATCCGGCCGTACGTCTCGGCACTCACCTGGGCGCGCGCGAGCAGCTCGGGGTGCATCGCGAACGTCGCGAAGCCAGCCAACGACGCGATCGAGACCGCGTAGGCCAGTGCGAGCGCCGCGCCTTCCAGCACCGAACGGCCGGTCGCGCCCGCGATCGGTCTCGGTGGGGACTCGGGACGCGCCGAAGCGATCACTGTCGCGCGAGCTTCATTCGCGCCATTCACGAGCGTGGTGCTTTCCGGGATGGAACGGATCATTGGACAGCCTGGCGTCAGTTCTCATGTCCAGCTTTGCAATACGCATTCCTAGACATAATATGGACACATGCCCGACGCCCTGTCCACCCTCGCCAGTCATCCCGTCTCGCCGCACACGCCAGCTCTAGTCCGCCGCGACCGGCGGCGCCGACCGGCGTTCGCGAAGCACGGCGCGAAGCGACTCGAGGTCTCGCAGGACGAGAATCCGCGTATCCGCGAGCATTCGCTCCAGCCGGACTGCGGCCACACCACCTGCGATGAGTGTCGTCGACTCGGGAAGCAGTCGCGCGATCTCCTCGAGCTGGCGCAACGTGGCCTTACCGTCGCCATGCACCAGGCTCAACGCGACGGCTCGTGCCCCGATCTGTTCAGCCGCCGCGGCGATGTCGGCCGCCGGCAAATCCGGCCCGAGGTAGACCGGCCTCCATCCCTCGCCCGCAGCTGCGGCAACTGCGAGCATCGCGCCAAGTTCGTGGAGCTCTCTGGCTGGCGTGCCAACGATTATTCGAGGTGCGTCGGCCGGAGCGTCGTACGCCATTGTCACCCACGTGAGCACCCGTCGAGCAGTCTGCGACGCGAGATGCTCGTGCGCCGGGGTGACCTCGCCGCGATGCCACTGTTCGCCGATCGTGCGAAGAAACCGCGGCAGTGCCTCGTCGATGAACACGGCGGATCCGAGCGCGAGTGCGCCGCGCCTCAACAGGCGCTCGAGCCCAACGACGTCGAGCGCTTCCGCCGCGACCAACGCCTCACGTACCACCGCATCGACGGCCGTCGCGAGCGGTTTCGGGCCCGGCGAAGACGCCGACCGAGCGACCAGTCGCTCCAGCGTTTCGCGATCGAGCCTCGCGATCTCGCCGATCGAGTGACCCGCGGTGGTTGCTCGCTTGAGCAGAATCAGCCGCTCGACATCGTGCACCGAGTAGAGCCGCTGGCCGCCCGATGTGCGCGTGGGTTGTACCGCGCCGTAACGTCGCTCCCACGCGCGAAGGGCGTCGGCGCTGAGGCCCGTCTGCCTGATCACGGCTCGGAGCGGATACCGCGTTTGCTCGCCCGGTGGTTCTCGCATACCGCACGCTAACTGACTTGTCCACCTATGGTCAATGTTATTGGAGTGAATAATATGGACGCCGACCGTGCTCGTCCGCCTCTCGACGTCGCATTCACCCGCCTGGCCGGAACGACCTGGGTCCTCCGCACACAGCAGCCGGTCCCCGTCCCTGTCGCCGAGCTCTTCCCGTTCTTCGCGAAGGCCGAGAACCTCGCCCGTCTCACGCCGCCGGAGCTCGGGTTCGACATCCTCACGCCGACGCCGATCGCGCTACGCGTCGGCGCGGTGATCGACTATCGCATTCGCCTGTGGGGACTCCCGCTCGAGTGGCGGACGCTGATCTCGACGTGGCGTCCACCGGTCGAATTCATCGACGAGCAGGTGAAAGGACCGTACGCGCAGTGGATTCACCGCCACCGGTTCACGCCGACGCCCGACGGCGGCACCCTCGTCGAGGACGAGGTGCAGTTCCGACTCCCGTTCGGACGTCTCGGCGCGATCGCGGCGCCGCTCGTCCGGCACCAGCTCCGCCGAATCTTCGCGTTTCGACGCCGCGTGATCGCCGAGTGTCATCGTGAGCGTACCGTAGCGTAGCGCAGCGAAGGATCCTCATCGTCCCGGTAGAAGGCTTTCGGTCGGGACGCCGAAGATCCTTCGCCTGGCGGCTCAGGATGACAACTCGCCTAACGGCTCGGGATTACACATGCGCTACGGCGCCACCCCCGGGCGATAGCGCTTCACCGTCTGGGCGTCGATGTCCGCCTCGGTGAAGGCGACACGCTTCATCTCGCCTCGAGCGAACATCGCCGCCTGGTCGCTGAAGTAGGGCGAGTCCTCACGCGGGCTCTGGCCGTACGCGAGCACGGTGTACGCGCGCGGGGTGGTCTGCGCCGCGTTCCCCGACTTCGCTCCGAACTCCACCGCGAGCACCCAGCCGTCGCCGCCGATCACCGATCGCTTGCCGTCGGGATTCGTCGCGAAGTTGAGCACGCGGAAGCAGCCGAGGGCGCCGCCGCATCCACCGACCGGAACATCGACGCTTCCACGGCGGACCCGGTGCACGTCGCCCCACGCGATCGCGACATCGCCGTAGCGACGCGTCACGTCCTCGATTGCCTGCGCGAACGCGCGAGCGGCGCGCGGCTTGTCCTTGAG
>Ga0075430_100001544_pt1 | contig 18810 bp, 18 predicted proteins | sample RhiMetdeltSRZDD4_FD_75294 | JGI IMG/M metagenome (GOLD analysis project Ga0075430, IMG submission 75294) | Populus rhizosphere microbial communities from Tennessee, USA - Rhizosphere MetaG P. deltoides SRZDD4 | ecosystem: Host-associated > Plants > Roots > Rhizosphere > Soil | place: USA... | reverse complement strand
GCTCGCCGTGCGGTTCGTCTGCGACAACCCGCCACCGTCCCTTGTGGACCGGCTGGCAAAGGCCTACCTGGACAGCGGTACGAACATCCGCCCGGTGCTCGAGGTGCTGTTCCGGTCGCTGGAGCTCTGGGTCGCGGCCGGGCTGAAGCAGCGCCGGCCGCTGGAGAACTTCGTCGCCGCGGCCAGGGCGCTCTCCGTCCAGCCGGGTCCGGACACCGCCGGGGCCGCCGAGGAGCTCTACGAGCTCACCGAGCGCCTCGGGCAGGCACCGCTGCGGTGGGGCCCGCCCAACGGCTACCCGGACGTGGCCGCCGCATGGAGCTCGGCACACGCGATGCTGGGCGTCTGGAACAGCCACCGGGCCCTGGTGCAGGGCTGGCACGAGGGGCTGTCCTACACCAGGCCGGAGTACCTGGCCGCGCCCCGGCCGGGCACGGTCGGGGCGTACCTGGACGCGCTCGCGCACCGCCTGGTCTTCCAGCCGCTGGCGCCCCGGGACAAGGCCGCCCTGCTGCGCTTCCTGGGCGCCAGCGAGACCAGCCGGGTGGCGAGCGCGACCCTGGGCGGCCGGGTCCAGCACCTGGTCCCGCTCGTGCTCGACTCCGTCTACCACGCACTCCGGTGAGGTGGCTGTGACCGCTCGCCCCAGACCCCACGGACTGCGCGAGAACGCTCGCCCGGAACCTGACGAGCCGCGCGAACCGGCGCGGCAGGCCCTGGCCCGGCATGGACCGAACCTGGCCGAGGCGGCGATCCGGGTGCACGCCGAGGACGTCACCACCCGGCTGGCGACCCAGCGGGCCCGGTGGCGGCGCGGCTTCACCCGGCGCCGGGTGATCGCCGGTGCCGGGGCGGTGGGCGTGGCCGCGCTCGGCTCCCAGCTCGCCACGACCCGGGTGGCGTACGGCGACCCGGCCGCGACCCGCCGTACCCTCGTCGTGGTCTTCCTCCGCGGCGGCATGGACGGGCTCTCCGTGGTCGTGCCCGGCGGCGACCCGGACCTCTACGCCGCGCGGCCCGGCATCGCCGTCCCCGCCGCCGCCCTGCTCCCCGCCGACAACCGCTTCGGCCTGCACCCGGCACTGGCGCCGCTGTATCCACTGTGGAAGGCCGGGACGATGGCCGCGGTGCACGCGGTCGCCTCACCCGACGCCAGCCGCAGCCACTTCCAGGCGCAGGACTGCCTGGAGCGGGGCGCGGCATCGGTCTCGGTGGGCAGCGGGTGGCTGGACCGGGTGCTGGAGGCGCTGGGCCCCGGCACCACCTTCCGGGCCGTGGCCGAGGGCTCCTCGCTGCCCCGCTCGCTGGTCGGCGCGAGCGAGAAGCTGGTGCTGCGAAGCATCCGGGAGTACCGGATCGACGGCGCCGGCGGCGCGGTGCGCGACCGTACGGTGGAGGCGCTGCGCGCGCTCTACACCGGCATCGACCACCCGGTCGCGGCGCAGGCGCGCAACGCCCTCCAGTCGCTGGCGACCGCGCGGCGCATCGCCGAGGCCGGGTACGACCCGGCGCAGCCCTACCCCGGCGGTGGCTTCGCCGACCAGCTGCGCGACGTGGCCCGCCTGGTCAAGAACCAGGTCGGCCTGCGGGTGGCCGCGATCGACGTCGGTGGGTGGGACATGCACACCGGGCTCGGCACCGTCGACGGCGGCGACATGCGCAACCAGCTGACCAGCGTGGCGGAGTCGCTCGCCGCGTTCGCGGCCGACCTGGGCCCGGCGCTTGCCGACGTGACGCTGGTGACGATGAGCGAGTTCGGCCGGCGGGTGGCCGAGAACGGCAACGCCGGCACCGACCACGGCCACGGCGGGGTGATGCTGCTGCTCGGCGGTGGCCTGGTCGGTGGCCGGGTGCACGGCCGGTGGCCGGGCCTGGCCGAGGCCGCGCTGGACCACGGCGACGTGGCGCGGGCCAACGACTACCGGGACGTGCTCGGGGAGCTGCTCAGTGCCCGGCTCGGGGTGACCGACCTGCCGAAGATCTTCCCCGGACACACGTACCACCGGTTGGGTGTCTTCCGCTGAGCGACGCACCGGAGGCGGCGGGCCCTGGGGTGGGAGACGCATGGAGCGCCCGTGGCTGGCACGCGGGCAGGCGCCGCGTAGCTCTGCTAGCACAGATGGTGCAGAGCATTAGGCTCGCGCACACCTGGGTCCTGGATAGCCCGTCCGCCTAGCTCAACGCATTCCGGGCGGCGCGGTGCCGCTCGCGCGCCGCCGCCATGGCGGCCCGTTCCGCCTCGGTGACCGGCACCGGCTCCAGCCCCGGAGCGGGGTACCAGCCGGTGGCGAGCATCGCCGCGCCGCGCAGCGCGATCTCCGGGTTCTGGGCCCGCACCGCGCCCGGCGGCAGCGCCGCGGCGAGGCGCCGGGCCAGCCAGGGCGACGCGCGGACCGCGCCGCCGCTGAGCACCGGCACGCCCCGTCCGGTCGGGTCGACGGCCCGCGCCCCGTCGGCCACCTCATGGCACAACCCTTCGAGTACGGCGGCCGCCACGTCCACGGCCCGGGTGGACAGGCGCAGCCCGAGCACGGCTCCGCCAGCGCCCCGCGGCTCGCGCGGCGGGCGGTGCCCGGCCTGGTCCGGCAGCGCCACCAGCCCGTGCTCCCCGGGCGCCAGCGCGGCCAGCGCCGGCTCGTCCACGCCCTGCGGCACCAGCAGCGCGGCGAGCCAGGTGTGCAGGTTGCCCCCGCCGGAGTAGGCGACCCCGAGCACGCTGTGTGCGCGGTCCACCCGGTAGCGCCACACCCTGGGCCCGGGCATCGGGGAGCCCGGTGCCACCAGCCGCACGGCGGCCGACGTACCGATGGTCACCGAGAGCCGCTCCGGCCCGAGGCACCCGCTGCCGATGGCGCTGGCCGCCCCGTCGCCCACCGGTTCGGCCCAGGCGGCGGTGGCAAGGTCCGGCCAGCGGCGGGCGTACGCCGGCAGCAGCCGCCCCGTCCACCCCGGCGGCAGCAGCGGCGGCACGGCTGGCTCGGGCACGCCGGCCAGGGCCAGCGCCTCCGCGTCCCAGCCACAGTGGACGGTGTCCAGCGCGCCGGTGCCGGAGGCCGCCGAGACCGAGGCGCCGGCCTCACCCAGCAGCCTTTCGGTCAGGTACTCGGGCAGCCCCTGCCACCGGTGCGCGCGGGCACCGGCGGCGGCGAGCCAGCGCAGCCGCGCCGGCCAGTAGAGCGGATGCCACCAGGTCCCGGTACGCGCGTGGTAGCCCGCGGGGTCGTCCGGGCCCGGCCCGGTCAGCACCGGCCGGGTGTCCAGCCAGGACAGTCCTGGCCCGACCGGGTCGCCACGGCGGTCGATGCCGACCAGCGAGTGCCACTGCGTCGACATGCCCGCGGCGGTGACCCCGGCCAGGTCACCGCGGCCGGCCAGCTCGTCGACCGCGGCGGCGACCGCGGCGAGGTACTCGGCCGGGTCCAGCTCGGCCGCCCCGTCGGCGCGCTGGACCAGCCGGACCGGCCGGCGCGCCGGGCCGGGTGGGACCGGGTCCAGGCCCGGACCCGCGAGCACCGCGGCCCGCACCGACGAGGAGCCGAGGTCCAGTGCGAGCACCCGCCCACCGGTGGGCGGGACCACTGCCGAGTCCACCATGACCAGGTCTTACCCACCGGGCCACCGGGGCAACGAATCGCCGCCGTGGCTATCGATGACGCAAGAAAGCGTCCAAGAGACGCAACCTTCCGCAATGGTCCTGCATAATCTTCCCCGCTACCGTGGCGGCGTGATCGAGCCGACCCGCCGGCACTACCTGATGTGCCGGCCGACATACTTCGCGGTGGAGTACGCCATCAACCCGTGGATGGACCCCAATGCGCCGGTCGACGCTGTCCGGGCGGTCGAACAGTGGGAGTCCCTGCGGCAGACGTACGCCGACCTGGGCCACGAGGTCCACGAGATCGAGCCGGTGCCCGGCCTGCCGGACATGGTGTTCGCCGCCAACGGCGCGACGGTTGTCGACGGCATCGCGCTGGGCGTGCAGTTCCGCGACGCGGAGCGCGCCGACGAGGCGCCCGAGTACGCGTCCTGGTTCGAGCGCGCCGGCTTTGAGGTGCACCGCCCCAAGCACACCAACGAGGGTGAGGGCGACCTGCTGCTCGCCGGGGACCTGCTGCTCGCCGGCACCGGGTTCCGCACCTCGCACGCCGCCCACGCCGAGGCGCAGGAGCTCTTCGGCCGGCCGGTCGTGACGCTGCAGCTGGTCGACCCCCGCTACTACCACCTCGACACCGCACTGTGCGTGCTCGGCGACACCATCGCGTACCTGCCGGGCGCGTTCTCGCCGGGCAGCCGCGCGGTGCTGGCCCGGCTGTTCCCGGACGCGGTGCTGGCTACCCCGGCCGACGCCGCCGTGCTGGGGCTCAACGCGGTGTGCGATGGTGCCCGCGTGGTGCTGCCCGCGCAGGCCACCGGCCTCATCGCGCAGCTGCGCGAACGGGGATACGAAACCGTCGGGGTGGACCTGTCCGAGCTGCGCAAAGCCGGTGGCGGTCCCAAGTGCTGCACGCTGGAGGTACGTCGATGACAATGGTCGATTCCCGCACTTCTGCCGAGGTGGCGGCGGCCGAGCGCTGGACGGCGCGCAACTACCACCCGTTGCCGGTGGTGATCGCCGAGGCGTCCGGGGCGTGGGTCACCGATATCGACGGCCGGCGCTACCTGGACTGCCTCGCCGGCTACTCGGCGCTGAACTTCGGGCACCGGCACCCGGCGCTGATCGCCGCCGCCCGGGCGCAGCTGGACCGGCTGACGCTGACCAGCCGGGCCTTCCTCCACGACCAGTTCGCCACGTTCTGCCGCGCGCTGGCCGAGCTCGCCGGCAAGGACCTGGTGCTGCCGATGAACACCGGCGCAGAGGCGGTGGAGACCGCGATCAAGGTCGCCCGCAAGTGGGGCTACCAGGTCAAGGGCGTGCCGGACGGCCAGGCCACGATCGTGGTCGCGGAGAACAACTTCCACGGCCGTACCACCACGATCGTCTCGTTCTCCACCGATCCGGACGCGCGCGACGACTACGGCCCGTACACGCCGGGCTTCCGGATCGTGCCCTACGGCGACCCCGACGCGCTCGCCGCGGCCGTGGACGACACCACGGTGGCGGTCCTGATCGAGCCGATCCAGGGCGAGGCCGGCGTGATCATCCCGCCGGACGGCTACCTGGCCGGTGTCCGGCAGGTGTGCACCGAGCGCAACGTGCTGTTCGTGGCGGACGAGATCCAGTCCGGGCTGGGGCGCACCGGCACCACGTTCGCCTGCGAGCACGAGGGCGTCGAGCCGGACATGTACGTGCTGGGCAAGGCGCTGGGCGGCGGCATCGTGCCGGTCTCGGCGGTCGCGGCCAGCCGCGAGGTGCTGGGCGTGCTGCGCCCGGGCGAGCACGGCTCGACCTTCGGCGGCAACCCGCTGGCGTGTGCCGTGGGTATCGAGGTGGTCGCGCTGCTGCGTACCGGCGAGCTCCAGCGCCGCTCGCGCATGCTCGGCGAGCGGTTGCAGGCGGGCCTGCACGGGCTGGTCGGGCAGGGCATCGTCGAGGTACGTAGCCGCGGCCTATGGGCGGGCATCGACGTCGACCCCGCCCTCTTCACCGGCCGGGCACTGTGCGAGCGGCTGGCCGAGCGCGGGGTGCTCGCCAAGGACACCCACGGCTCGACGATCCGGCTGGCTCCGCCGCTGGTGGTGGAGGAAGAGGACCTGGACTGGGCGGTGGAGCAGCTGCGCACGGTGCTGGCACGCTGACCGCTGGCACGATGGCTGCTGGCGCGCTGACCGCTGGCGCGCCGAAGGCAGACCCGGTGCGGTGATGGGCGGCAGGCCGGCTCAGCGCAGCAGGCGCAGCGCCATGGTCGGCGCGTCGGCCATCACCGAGCCCGGCTGGGCCGCGCCGTCAGCGTGCCACCGGCCCGGCCGGGCCAGCTGTACGCCGTCGTAGAGCTCGGCCATGTCGTGCTCACCGAGGACGCGGCGTTCGCTGCGGCTCAGCCGTACGGTGTCGCTTTTGTGGGGGTCGGCCTGCCCTTGCGGGTCGGTGCGCAGGTGTACGACGGTGCCGTTGGTGCTGGTGTCCGTGACCTCGATCCCGGCCGGGGTGAGGGTGACCACCAGGTGGCTGCGGCTGATCCAGTGCAGCTGATCGTCGTTGAGCCACGGCCCGATCCGCACGCTGTCCGGCTCGGTCGGCTCCCGGCCGACCACCACCGGCCGCTCGGTCACCGCGAAGCGCTGCCGCACCACGCCGTCCACCCGTACCACCATCGGCACGGCGGCCGGGCGCGGCCCGGCGTCGGTGAGCCGGTGCCCGTGCCGCGGGCAGGTCGGCACGCCGGCCCGAAGCCGCGGCGGCGGCTGGCCGGTGGGGCGCCCGAACGCCGGGCACTCCGGCTGGGGGCACCGCCAGAGCCGGCTCAGCATCGGGTGCTGCGGGGCCGCGCCGATGCCGGCCGTGCCCACCAGCACGGCGCCACCGCTGCCTGGCTTCGGCGCCAGCCAGCGCCCCGGGTCCCGCCGGGTGAGCACCGGCAGCCCGGTCATCTCGGCCACCTCGAACACCCGGTTGCCGGCCTCGGGCAGCGCCTCGACCAGGCCGTCGTCGGCCCACCGGCGGATCACCATGCGTTCGTTGGAGCTCAGCTCGGCGTCGGAGAGCAGCGGCCGGCCGACCACCACATAGACGGCCACGCCGTCCTCACCGAGGTGGCGGGCGAGCGCGTCGATCACCTGGCCGAGCCGCAGCAGGCTGGCCGGCCGGCCGCCGTCCAGGTCCGCCAGGCGGATGACCTCGGCGAGGTCGACCACGCCGCGCGCCACGACCGGGTCCGTGCTGAGCTGCCGCTCGATCGCGTCGAGGACGCGGCTGACCTCGAACCTCACTGCCGCCGCCCGGCTACCAGCACGTCGATGCGCCGCGCCAGCACGATGTCCCGGCCGGTGACGCCACCGGCGGAGTGGGTCGCGCAGTGGAACGTCAGGGTGCGCCACCGGATGTCGATGTCCGGGTGGTGGTCCATCTCCTCGGCGACCTTGGCCACCTCCACCACCACGGCGATGGCCGTGGGGAAGCTGGGCAGGTCCACGGTGCGCCGGATCCCGCTCGGATCGCCGGTCCAGCCCTCCAGCTCGCCCAGCGCGGTGTCGACCGCGGCGGCGTCCAGCAGCTCAGCCATGCGGTGACGATACTCCCGGCGCCTGGCGATGGTGCGCCACCGGTGCATGGTGATGCGCCACCGGTGCGTGGTGGTCGGCTCCGGCCCGCGGCTGCGGGTCCGCGTGCACGAAGGCCACGGCGAGCCGGGGTACGGCGTGCAGCAGCCGGTGCTCGGCGTCCACGCCGATGGCGTGCGCGGCAACGACCGACAGGTCTGGATCGACCGTGATCTCGCACTCGGCTCGTAGCTGGTGGCCGATCCAGCGCAGGTGCACCGCTCCGACGTCGAGCACCCCGCCGGTCTCCCGCAGCGTCCGCTCGACGTCGTCGACGAGGTGCGGGTCCACCGCGTCCATCAGCCGGCGGTATACCTGCCTCGCCGCGCCGAGGAGCACGACCAGGATCGCGGCCGTGATCATCAGGCCGACCACCGGGTCGGCCCACCGCCACCCGAGCGCCAGCCCGCCCGCGCTGGCCAGCACGCCCAGCGAGGTGAAGCCGTCGGCACGGGCGTGCAGCCCGTCGGCGACCAGCGCGGCCGAGCCGATCCGCCGCCCCACCCGGATCCGGTACTGCGCGACCAGCTCGTTGCCGGCGAAGCCGACCAGGCCGGCCGCGGCGACCGCGACGAGGTAGCCCACGTCGACCGGGTTGAGCAGGCGCCGGACCGCCTCGTAGCCGGCGAGCACCGCGGACCCGGCGATGAAGACCACGATCACGATCCCGGCCAGGTCCTCGGCGCGGCCGAAGCCGTACGTGTACCGCCGGGTCGGCGGGCGCCGGGCGAGCAGGAACGCCACGCCGAGCGGCACCGCGGTGAGCGCGTCCGCCACGTTGTGCAGGGTGTCGCCGAGCAGGGCCACGGAGCCGGAGAGCACCACCACTACGGCTTGCAGCGCGGCGGTCACGCCGAGCCCGGCCAGCGAGACCCAGACCGCGCGGATGCCCTCCCGGCTCGCCTCCAGCGCAGAGTCCACGCTGTCCGTGGCGTCGTGCGAGTGCGGCGCGAAGAAGTGCCGCAGCCGGTGCGCCCAACCGTTCATCGGCCCATTGTGGGGCCGCGGGCGGCAGGCGGCCCGACAAAGCCGACCCGGTGGACGGCTGCCAGCCCGGCAGACCCCTCAGACGCGGGTGACCCGGATGGCGTCGGCGATCACGTAGCCGACCCCGGAGGCCCAGCGGCTCACCGCCAGGATGTTGTAGTCGCCGGCGACCAGCGTGAACGTGCCGATCGAGCGCCACGCGCCGCCACCGGTGCGCTGGTTCACGTTCACCACCTGGTTACCGCCCTTGGCGAACACGACGTACGGCGTGGCGTCGTTGTAGCCGGCGTTGGCCGGGTACCAGACCTCGATGCGGTACTGCGCCTCGGCCGGGATGTCCACCTTGTAGTACGCGCCGTCGCTGACCGCCTGCGGGTTGGCGTACCGGTAGTCCGGGCCGTAGCGCTGGCTGGAGTAGGTCGAGACCCCCCAGCTGGCGCTGGCCGTGAAGCGGCCGGCGGTGCTGTTGTCGACGATCGTGCTCCAGGTCGGGGTCAGCCTGTTCGCCACGTCGGTGCGCAGCTGCGGCAGCATCGAGTAGAGCACGTCACCCGGGCAGAGGGTGGACAGGAAGTCCCGGTGGCCGTAGATCCGGGTGGCCGAGATGCCGTACTGGTAGCAGATGTACGCGCACAGGTCGACCAGCTTGTTGTAGAGCGCGGTGGTGGGGCCCACGCTCATGTACGTGCCCTCGTTCTCGATGCCGATGGCCTGGTCGTTCTGGCCCGGGCAGTGCGCGCCCACGACCATGCCGGACCCGTTGTTGAGGTGGCTGAGCGAGTAGTGCCGGCCCTCCATGATGTAGCCGCCCCGGCTGACGGTGAGGTGCTGCCCCGTGTCCGACCACCCGTTGCTGTCCATGTGGTAGTTCTGGATGCTCCGGGCCAGCGCGTACGCGTGTGCCTGCGAGTAGTCGGTGCTGTTCGCCGTCGCGGTGTGGTGGACCAGGATCTTGTTGGGGTTGGTCGAGATCCGGGTCAGCGGGGAGGACGGGTCGCGCGCGCCCCAGGTGGCGCAGCTGGCGATCCCCGGGTTGGGGACGGCGGCGTCGGCCGGCGCGGAGGCGCGCAGCTCGAACCCGCCGGCGGCGGCGCCGACGCCGAGCACGACCGCACCGCGGAAGACGGAACGACGGGAGAGCGCCATGGGGACCTCCAGCGAAATTCCTAAACATCGATGAACTGTTGGAAGATTCGTACCAGACATCGACGTTGATCAGTAGCATCCAACCGGGGGTTTCCGCGTCGCGGGGTGCCGTAACCAGTGGTCATTGCTCAGGTGGTGGGCGCCTCTGCCCGCCCATTTCGTTTCATGGCGGCCCTACCCGGGCATGAGTGGGCGTCCAGTCACCCCGTAGGAGGTAGACAGTGAAGAGTCGACGGCTGGCCGCCATCGGCGTGGGTGCGCTCACCGCGCTCAGCTTCGCGATAGCCGGTTGCGACGCCACGGGCCAGGGCACCGGCGGCGCGACGCCGACGACGGCTGCGCCTTCGTCGCCCGAGCCGGACGCCAAGGAGGCGCTGGCCAAGGCGGTAACAGAGCTGAGCAAGACCAGTTTCAAGGTGAACATGGGGATCGGGCCGCTGCGCAGCACCGGCGCCATGGACCCGGGCGCGCAGCAGGGCCAGCTCTCGATGGCAGTCAGCACCGGCGCGGCCAACGTGACGATCGAGACAGTGCTCAGCGGACCTGACATGTGGGTCAAGGCGGCCGGGATCCCCGGCGCCACCGACAAGTGGATGCACCTGGACACCGCCAAGCTGCCAGCCAACTCGGCGCTCGGCGTACGCCCCGGGCAGCTCGACCCGGCCGGCGCCCAGCGGCTGGTCAGCTCGATCGCGACCGTTGAGCGCACCGGCCCAGGCCGCTACACCGGCACGCTGGACCTGACCAAGGCGGTCGACCAGAGCGTGGTGAACAAGAGCACGCTCGACGAGCTCGGCGACCGGGCCAAGGCGGTGCCGTTCGAGGCGACGGTCGACGCGCAGGGGCGGCTGACGAACCTGAAGCTGAGCCCGGGCACGATCCAGGGCATCCCGACGGTTATCGACGTCACGTACAGCGACTTCGGCACACCGGTGTCGGTCACCAAGCCGGCGCCCGCCGAGGTGGTCGAGGCGCCTCCCGCCGTATACCAGCTCCTCGGCGGCGGCTGACGCCGCCAAGCCGCAGCGGCTGAGGGCTTCGACAGCTGAGCCGCTTCGACACGAGCGCCGCCCGGTCCCGGGCGGCGCTTTACTAACCGCGCCCTCGCGGCCCTCGCTCCGCTCGGTGCACTCGGTCACGGCGGAGCCTCCCTTAGCCGCGCCCTCGCGGCCCTCGCTCCGCTCGGTGCACTCGGTCGCGGCGGTGCTCGTCGATCCACGCGTCGATGCGGTGCCACCAGTCGTAGAGCCACTCGACCCGCTCCTCGCGTCCGGCCGGCACCTCCCCCGCCGGTACGGCGAACCAGCGCATCCGGATCGCCTTGTCCATCGGCAGCTCACGCCATACGTCGCCGATGGTGAGCATCCGGTCCAGCCCGGTGTGCGCCACCCACACCACATCCGCCTCGGGCGCCGCGTCGAGCGCGGCCAGCACGCCGCCCGGGCGCGGCGCGAGCACGTGGCGCATTGTCGCCGCACGCTTCGCCAGCCGGTGCATGCCGAGGCCGTGCAGCCGCTGGATCGCCCGGGTACGGCGGCGCGGCGTGAAGTTGCCGCCCTCCGGGAAGATGACGAACGCGTCGTTGTGGTCCAGATGCCGGGCCAGCTCGCCGACCTGCTCCGAGCCGCCCTCGCCAGCGGTGAGAAAACGGCTCGGCAGCCGGTTGAGCATCACGTCGATGGCCGGGGACCACTGCAGGGTGTCCTTGAGGACGATGCGCGGCTCTCGCGCGTACGTGTTGACCAGGGCGTGGGCCAGGATGAACGAGTCGCCCGGCCCGGCATGCCGGCAGAAGACCAGCAACGGCCGGCCCGGCCCGACCGTGTCCGGGTCTGTGCCTTCCACGATGATCCGCAACCGCAGCACCCAGCGCGCGTTCCAGAACAGCGCCCGCAGGTACCACGCGGTCAGCACGTAGTGTGCCCGCTGGAAGGCTGGCCCGCGCACCCGCCACCCGACGCCAGAGGCCAGCCACAGCACAAAGAGCGCCACCAGGGCGACGGCCTCGAGCGCCAGGTAGACCGCACCGAGCCAGATGACCCGCAGGGCCCGCATCCGGCCCGGCACCAGCGGCGAGAGCACCGCAGCCAGCAGCAGCCAGAGCGGCAGCGAGGCCAGCAGGGTCACCGCGATGACGACCATGGCCGGTGCCAGCACCAGCCGTCGTACCCATCGCGGTGGCAAGGGCATCAGCCGTCGCCCCCGCCCGGGCCACCGCCTCCGCCCAGGCCGTCGCAGACATCGCTTTGCCGGCGCAGATACTCCTCGGTCGCCGCCTCGGCCCGCGAGATCCGCCGGGCGGCTGCGGCAATATCCCGGTACGCCAGCGGCGAGTCGTCCCGCACCGAGCCACCCCCGGTGGGCAGCACGTGTACGGCCACCCCGTCCGGCACGGCCGACATGTCGTACGCGAAGCGGTGCCGCCGCGCGATCTCGAACGCCACCCGCGCCACCTCCCACGGGCGCTGCGGCGCGGCCAGCGGCCGGTCGACGCGCCCCACCTGCAGCACGTAGATCGTCTTCGCGCCCAGCTCGACCGCGCGCCCGACCGGGATCGAGTTGACGATCCCGCCGTCCAGGAAGTGCTCACCGTCCACCTTGGCCGGCGGCAGCAGCCCGGGCACGGCGGACGAGGCGAGCACCGCGTCCACCACCGGGCCGGAGCGGAACCAGTGCTCGGCCGCGCGCTCGATGCTCGCCGCGCAGCACTGGAACGCCACGGCCAGCTCGCCAAAGACACGCCCGGCGCCCAGCTCGGCGTCGAGCAGCCGGCGCAGCGGCTCCGGCGAGTGCAGGTGCGTGCCGGTACGGGCGAAGCGGCCCACCCGGCGGGTGAGCGACTCGCCGTAGACCGACTTGGCCTCGGGCGAGGACCAGAGCTGCGCCAGGCGGTCGGTCACCTCCACCCGCGGGTCGGCCGCGACGAAGGCGCCGTTGACCGCACCGACCGAGGTGCCCACGACCAGGTCCGGGGTGATGCCGGTGCGCAGCAGCGCACGCAGCATGCCGACCTGCACGGCGCCGAGCACGCCGCCCCCACCGAGGACGAACGCGACCGGACGCAGCGACATGACGCCATTCTCCTCTCGCCCTGCCGAAGCTGGCCCGGTGTGGAAGCTGCGGCTCGCCCGTCTACGCACCTTCCGCATGGTGCGATGGAAAATCGACCTTCTCCATCGCAGATGCGATGGCTACCCTGGCAGCGTGAGAACCTTCCGGATCGGCGAGGCGGCGACGCTGCTCGGGGTCAGCCCTGACACCGTGCGCCGGTGGGTGGACGCTGGGCGGCTGCGGGCTGCCCGCGACAGCCACGGGCACCGGGCGATCGACGGCACCGACCTGGCCGTCTTCGCCCGCACAATGGGCGCGCCCGGTGAAGCCGCTGAGTCGCGTTCCTCGGCCCGCAACCGGTTCCCGGGCATCGTCACCGCAGTCACCCGCGACTCCGTGATGGCGCAGGTGGAGATCCAGGCCGGTCCGTTCCGGGTGGTCTCGCTGATGAGCCGGGAGGCCGTGGACCAGCTGGACCTGCGGGTCGGCTCGGTGGCCGAGGCCGTGGTCAAGTCGACCAACGTCATCGTGGAGCGGCCGTGACCCACCCGGCGACCATGACCCTCCCGCCCGCGCCGCCCACTACCGCGCCGCAGGCGCCCGCTGCCATGTCCCGGGTGTCGGCCAGCATCGGGTCACGGGTGCTGGCTGCCGCCGTACCGTTGCTGTTGCTGTTTCTGGCCGCGTGCGGCGGCGGCGCGCCGGCGGCCCCGCCGCGGACGGTGACGGTCCTGGCCGCGGCCTCCCTGACCGAGGTCTTCACCACGCTCGGCCGTGACTTCGAGACGGGCCGGCCCGGCACCACAGTGGTCCTCAGCTTCGCCGGCAGCTCGTCGCTGGCTGCGCAGATCAACGCGGGTGCCCCGGCGGACGTGTTCGCCGCCGCCAGCATGGCGACCATGAAACCCGTGGTCGATGCCGGCAGCACCGCGGCGGAGCCGGTCGTCTTCGCGCGCAACCAGCTCGTCATCGCCGTGCCCCGGGGCAACCCGCGCGGCGTGACCGGCCTGACCGACCTGGCCCGCCCGGGGGTCAAGGTGGCGCTGTGCGCCCCGCCCGTGCCGTGCGGCGCGGCGGCGCGGACCGCGCTGGCGGCGGCCGGGGTGGCGCTCACGCCGGTCACGCTGGAGCAGGACGTCAAGGCGACCCTGGCCAAGCTCCGCCTCGGCGAGGTAGACGCGGCACTGGTCTACCGGACGGACGCGGCCGCCGCCAGCGACCAGGTCGCTGCGGTCGAGTTCCCGGAGTCGGCGGCTGCGGTCAACGAGTACCCGATCGTGGCGCTGGCTGGCGCGCCGAACCCGGGCGGGGCTGCGGCGTTCGTGGCCTACGTCCGCTCGCCGGCCGGCGTGGCGGCGCTCTCCGCGGCCGGGTTCCAGCCCCCGTGAGGACCCCGCGCCGTAGAGTGACCCCCGACCGGGGAGTGAGCGCCGGCCGGGGACCTCGCGGGCTGCTCGTACCGGCAGCGGTTGGTCTTGCGTTCCTGGTGCTGCCGCTGGTGGGGCTGGTGCTGCGGGCGCCCTGGTCCACGCTGCCAGGCCGGCTGGCCGACCCGGCCGTGCTCGCCGCGCTACGGCTCTCCCTGCTCACCGCGACCGTGGCCACCGCAGTCTGCCTGGTGCTCGGCGTGCCCCTGGCGTACCTGCTGGCCCGGGTGCCGTTCCCCGGGCGCGGCGTGGTCCGGGCCCTGGTCATGCTGCCGCTGGTGCTGCCGCCGGTGGTGGGGGGTGTGGCCCTGCTGCTCGTGCTCGGCCGGCGCGGGCTGGTCGGGTCGCATCTGGCGAGCTGGTTCGGCGTCTCGCTGCCGTTCACCCCGGCCGCGGTGGTCCTGGCCGAGGCGTTCGTGGCGATGCCGTTCCTGGTCATCGCCGTGGAGGGCGCGCTGCGCGGTGCCGACCAGCGGTACGAGGACGCCGCCGCCACGCTCGGCGCCGGCCGGTGGACCACGCTGGGGCGGGTGACCTTGCCGCTGGTCGCGCCCGGGCTCGCCGCCGGCGCGGTACTGTGCTGGGCGCGGGCGCTGGGTGAGTTCGGCGCGACGATCACGTTCGCGGGCAGCTTCCCCGGCCGTACCCAGACCATGCCGCTCGCGGTCTACCTGGCCCTGGAGACCGACCCGGCCGACGCGGTCGTGCTCAGCCTCGTGCTGCTCGGCGTGAGCGTGGCGATCCTGGCCGGCCTGCGCGAGCGATGGCTGCCCAGCCGATGACCACCGGCCGACCGATGACCACCGGCCACGCCGGCCAACCGGTGACCGCCGGGCCGCCGGCAGCCGCCGTCGCGGCCGGGCTCGTGGTGGACCTCGGTGGGTTCCAGCTGGACCTGCCGCTCACCGTCGCGGCCGGCGAGGTGGTCGCCCTGCTGGGCCCCAACGGAGCCGGCAAGAGTACGGCCCTGCGGGCGCTCGCCGGCCTGCGCCCGCTCAGCGCCGGGCACCTGCACCTGGACGGCGTGCCGCTGGACTCGCCTTCGGACCGGCTCTTCGTTCCGCCGGAGCGCCGCTCGGTCGGCGTGGTGTTCCAGGACTACCTCCTCTTCCCCCATATGTCCACACTGGACAATGTCGCGTTCGGCCTGCGCTGCCAGGGGATGCGCCGGGCGGCGGCACGCCGGACAGCGGCCGGCTGGCTGGAGCGGGTCGGGCTGGCCGGGCAGGCGCACACCCGGCCACGCCAGCTCTCCGGCGGGCAGGCGCAGCGGGTGGCACTGGCCCGGGCGCTCGCCGTACGCCCGCGGTTGTTGTTGCTCGACGAACCGCTCGCCGCGCTGGACGCGCGGACCCGGCTGGACATCAGGGCGCAGCTGCGGCGCCACCTCGCCGCGCACGAGGGCGCCACGGTCCTGGTCACGCACGACCCGCTGGACGCGATGGTGCTCGGCGACCGCATCGTCGTCGTCGAGGACGGCCGGCTGGTACAGCAGGGCGACGCCGCCGAGATCACCCGCCGGCCCCGTACCGACTATGTGGCCCGGCTGGTCGGGCTGAACCTGTTCCGGGGCGAGGGCAGCGGCCGGGCGGTACGCCTCGCCGGTGGCGTGGAGATCGCGGTCGCCGAGCCGGTGGCCGGCCCGGCGTTCGTGGCGTTCCGGCCGTCGGCGGTCGCCCTGTTCCTGTCCCGGCCCGACGGCAGCCCCCGTAACACCTGGCCAGCACGGGTGGACGGAGTGGAGCGCCACGGCGACTCGGTGCGGGTGCACCTGGACGGGCCGCTGCCGGCGGCCTCGGACATCACCCCGGCCGCCGCGGCAGAGCTCGGCCTCGCGCCCGGGCAGCCGGTGTGGGCGGCGGTCAAGGCGATCGAGACATCGGCCTACCCAGCCTGACCTTACGGCTGGCGCGGCATCTGCCCAGCTCCCGTACGGTGTTGGCCATGGCCCTTCGCCGCCGCGTACTGATGACCGGCTTCGGGCCGTTCGGCGGCGCGTCGGGAAACCCGTCGCAGGACGCCGTCCATCTCCTCGCCGGCTCCCCGCCGGAGCAGGTCGACCTGGTCACCGCCGTGCTGCCCTGCGTCTTCGGAGCCGCCTCTGAGGTGCTGTGGGCGGCGGTCCGCGAGCATGACCCGGACGTCGTCATCGCCACCGGGCTGGCCGGCGGACGGGCCGGGGTGAGCGTGGAACGGGTGGCGGTCAACCTGGAGGATGCCCGTATTCCGGACAACAGCGGGGCGCAGCCCGTCGACCGTCCGGTGGTCGCCGGCGGGCCGGCCGCGTACTTCGCCACGATCCCGGTCAAGGCGTGCGCCGCCGCGGTCCGGGCACTGGACATCCCGGCTGTGGTGTCCCACACCGCGGGCACGTTCGTCTGCAACTCCGTCTTCTACAGCGTGCTGCACCGCGCCGCCCAGCACGGGTCGGCCATCCGTGCCGGGTTCGTGCACGTGCCGTACGCCATGGGACAGGGCGGGCCGGCAGACGCCGTACTACCGCTGGAGGTCCTTGCCCGGGCGCTCGCGGCTGTTGCGGTCACCGCGGCCAGCACCACGACGGACCTTGCGGTACCGGCCGGCGCTCTGCACTGACGCGACCCGCAACCGACCGCGATCCGCAGCCGGCGCGGCCGCAGCTACGAGACGATCTTGCGGTCCATCCAGCCGTCGCGGTCGTCGTCGAACATGTGCGTCTCGAAGCGCCCGTCCCGGTCCTTGTCGTAGTCTGCCGCGTCAACCAGGCCATCGCGGTCGTAGTCTCGACCGACGAAGTCGGCCCACCCGTCGCGGTTGAGGTCGGCAACGATGTCGACACCGCCGTCCGCCCGCGCCCGGTAGGAGTGCTGGTCCCAGCGGCCGTCGCCGTCGATGTCCACCCGGGTGTGGTAGCCGGCGGGTGGCGGGCCGGTAGGCAGGTCCCCCTGCGCTGGAGCCACGCCGAACCCGTCATCGACCAGCCTTCCGGTGCTCTCCGGCGGGGCGCCGAACCCTTCTGACGCCACAGCGCCCGGCCCCGCGCCGAACCCCTCCGACTCAGCCGTCCAGGGACCAGCACCGAACCCCTCCGACCCAGCTGCCCAGGGGCCGGCTCCGAGCCCCGCCGACGCGGTCGACCCCGGGCCGGCCCCGAACCCCCCGGCGGACAGGCCCGAACGACCGCCCTGCCCGACCGGCCCGGTCCCAGAGTGCTCCCCCTGCCCCACCGGCCCCCCGGGACCGGGGCCACCGCGCGCCGCCGCCCCGAAGCCGGACGCCTCGGCCAGCGGCGCGAGAAGGCCAAATACGCTCGCCTTGCTCTCCCGCGCCTCGACCGAATGCTGCCCGCCCTGGTCACCGCTGAGCTGCGCCGACAGCAGCGCGATCTCGTCGGGGGCGAGGTGGTAGCCGGACAGCGCAGCCGACCGGTCCGCAGCCAGGGCCACCGCGAACGCCGGATCCATCAGCAGCCGCTCCAGCACCGCGTCGAAGTCACTCATGGGCATCACCGTAGCCCCCGTTATCCACAGGTCATCGACTGGTGGTTGCCGGTCCCCTACCTCGTGGCCAGACTCTGGCGGGTGTCGACGGTCCTGCCCGGGCGTGACGCCCCGGAGCTCGAGTGGCTGCTCTTTGCCCAGTCGGACGTGCTGACGTGGACCCAGGCAGCTGCTGAGCTGGGCCGTTCACGGGCGCGCCACCTCGTCGCCTCCGGGCGGTGGCGTGCGGTGTGCCGCGGAGTCCTGGTCGCGCACAACGGGCCTCTGACGGCAGCGCAGCAGCGGTGGGTCGCCGTGCTCGCCGCAGGGCGCGGTGCGCTGCTCGCCGGGCTGACCGCCGCCGTCGAGGGCGGGCTACGCCGTTTCCGGCCTGATCCGCTGCGGGTGCTGGTCCCTACTGGGCACACCTATCCGAACCTCCGCCACCGCCTCCCAGCCGATATGCCGGCCGTACGCGTGCACCGCGCCCAGGTGCCCGAGGCGCATGTCCAGCCTGCCCGACCGATGCGTACAACCATGCCTCGGGCGCTGGTTGACGCGGCGGCGTGGGCACGTAGCGACGACGATGCCCGCCAGATTGTCGCCGCCGGCTGCCAGCAGCGGCTGGTCCAGCCGGACGAGATCCTCGCCGTCACCGCCTTACTGCCCCGGCTCAAGCGGCGACAGCTGGTGATCGAGACGGCACGCGATGCGGCAGGAGGCGCCGAGGCACTGTCGGAGATCGACTTTCTACGGCTGTGCCGGCGCTTCGGGCTCCCCCGGCCCGACCTGCAGGAGCGGCGCCCGGACGCCACCGGCAGGATCCGGTTCCTGGATGCGTACTGGCGCGCCTGGCGGCTGCACGCCGAGGTCGACGGCGCACACCACATGGAGGTCCGAGCCTGGGAGGCCGACATGCGTAGGCAGAACGAGGTGTGGATCGCCGGCGACCGCATCCTGCGGTTCCCGGCTACCCAGGTGCGTCGCCGCCCGGCCGAGGTCGCCGCGCAGCTCCACGCGGCCCTTACCGCCGCCGGCTGGACGGCCCGATCCTCGCGATCTAGAAGAGTTAAGCAGGGATAGCGTGCACAGATCTTCTAGATCGCGTCTTCTAGAGCGGAGCTACACGGCGTATCGATGAAACAGTGATCGACCTGCCGAAACGTCTCTTGAGCGCCGCATGTTGGACCAGAGCAACTCGTGGCCGCCTGGGCTCTGGTGGGAGCCAGTGGGCGATGATCTCTCACCGGCTCAGCTCGCCGTGCCGGCCGTTCCGTTGTGGACAGAACGTTGGATCGTCCTCAACGGCGTTTCTGCACGTCAACCCGCCAACGTACGTGCCTTGACCACATAGCTTCGATCTAGACCGCGGCGGCTCCAGCACGAGGAGGTATCGACGGTTCTGTTTGGACGCGGGGTGGTGGGTTAGTCGAGCTCGGGCATGGGGACGGGTTGGGGGCGTGGGCGGCAGGTGCCGCACTGGATGGCGTCCTCCACCACGAGCGCCTCGGTGCGCTGCCGGGTGGCGCTGCGATGCACCTCCA
>Ga0075430_100001541_pt1 | contig 18814 bp, 14 predicted proteins | sample RhiMetdeltSRZDD4_FD_75294 | JGI IMG/M metagenome (GOLD analysis project Ga0075430, IMG submission 75294) | Populus rhizosphere microbial communities from Tennessee, USA - Rhizosphere MetaG P. deltoides SRZDD4 | ecosystem: Host-associated > Plants > Roots > Rhizosphere > Soil | place: USA... | reverse complement strand
GGGGTGCCGCCGGAGATCGTGGAGACGGCGCGCTCGCTGCTCAGCCCCGAAACGGTCCAGACCGAGGAGCTGCTGGCCGAGGTCCAGCGCGAGCGACGGGCGGCCGAGGCGGCGAAGCGGGACGCCCGCCGCGAGGCCGCCGAGGCCGACAGGCTCCGACGCCGACTGCGCGACGAGGTCCGTCGAACCGAGCAGGAGCGGGCCGAGATCCTGCGCCAGGCCAGGGCGGAGTCCGAGGCGATGCTGGCGGAGCTCCGGCGGGAGGCCGATCGGCGGCTGCGCGAGCTCTCGGCGGCGGGCGGCGAGCGCCGGCGGCTGCGCGAGGCGGCGGAGGCGGTCCGAAGCCTGGAGGCCCCGACCCGTCCGATCCCTGCCCCACTCCCGGAGCCCGAGGTGGAGGAGCTGCCGGATCTCGGGCCGGCCGAGATCCGCGTTGGTGCCGAGGTGATCGTGCCGCGCGTCGGAATGCCGGCCACGATTGTGAGCCTGGCCGAGAACGGCGACGCCGAGCTGAACGTGCGCGGCCTCAGGGTCCGTGTCAAGGCAGCCGAGCTGGTCGATGCGCGCGTTGCCAGCCGGAAGGACCGCCAGGAGTCGCTGCGCGATGAGCCGCCGATCCTGACGCGGCCGATCAGCGCGCCGGTCGCGCCGCCGACCCAGCTCGACCTGCGCGGGCTGCGTCGGGACGAGGCGACCGAGGCGCTCGACCGCTACCTCAACGACGCCTACCTCGGCGGCCTGCGGATGGTCCGGATCGTCCACGGGAAGGGGACCGGAGCCGTCCGGGCGGCCGTCCGCGAGCAGTTGACGAACCATGCACTGGTGTCACGGTTCCAGCCAGCGGACGCCCGCGAGGGCGGCGAGGGTGCCACCGAGGTGACGCTCGCCTCGTAGGCTGGGAGTCGTCGCCGTGGCAACGTGGATGGATCGTGAAGGGACCGATGCGCGACCGTAGAGCGAACACTGGTGTATGTTCTGTCGAGTCTCGTGACTCGCGACGCTCACGAAGCCGATTCAGCCGGCCGTGGCCCAGGCGAAGACCCAGGGCGGCGACCTGCTGGACACGGCGGTCATCGCGAACGTCGGGAACGTCACGGCGCAGTTGAAGATGAGCGAGCCGGTCCTCGGCCAGATGGTCAAGGACGGGAAGATCAGGGTGGTCGGCGCGCGCTACGACCTTGAAACCGGCGAGGTGACGGTCGTCGCCTGACCGCTGTCCTGTCGTCCTGGGACAGTGCGGCTATCTCTGCTGGTAGGCGGCTGTGACGATCTTCTGTGAAGATGGGAGACGCGCGGGTGTATACTCGCGCGGCAACCCTGGCACGGTGAGTGCGGTTCTTGCGCTCACGGCTGGAGGCCCCATCCTATGATCGAAGAGATCATCGCCCAGGTCGAACGCGTCCTCCGGATCGGCCTGACCATCATCACGGCCTACCTGGTGGCGCTCTGGATCGCCAGCATCTGGTGGACGTTCCGCGACATCAGGTCACGGTCAACAGACCTGTTCCTTCAGGTCGCCGCGACGCTGCTGGTCACCATTTTCAGCTTCGCCGGGCTGCTGATTTACATCATTCTCCGTCCCACCAAGACGCTCTCGCAGCTCTACGAAGAGTCGTTGGAGGAGGAGGCGTTCCTCCAGGGCATCCAGGTGCAGAGCGCCTGCCCGGTCTGCAAGCAGCGCGCCGAGCAGGACTTCATCTTCTGCCCATGGTGCCAGACGCGCCTGAAGCGGATCTGCGCCCGCTGCGAGCAGCCGATGATGCTGCGCTGGAAGGCGTGCCCGTACTGCGGCCAGGCGGTCCAGGCGCCCGCCGCGATGGTCGACTCGTCGCTCAGCGGGGCGCCGGAGCTGCCGATCCCAGGGGTGAGACGCTAGCACCGATACCAGCAGACGTCGGCGGTCAGGCCACGTTGTTCTAAGCCATCGTTCGATGACGGATCGTTCTCAGTCTCCTGAGTAGACGGATATGCCGTAACCAGGGGCGAGGCGAGGGTCCGGTGGGTGGCTCCAAGGCGCGGGTCGCCGATGACAGAGGGACTCATGCGCTTCGGGATCATGGACGTGCCACGCGAGTTTGCCACGACCGTCGCCGACATGCGATTGGCCGACGATCTCGGGTTCTCCTGGGCCGGCCTCATCGATAGCCAGTGCGTGTACCGCGAACTGTACGTCACGGCCGCCTTGTGCGCCCAGGCGACGGAGCGGGTCCGCTTCGGTCCAATGGTGACCAATCCGATCACGTGCCATCCGTCGGTCGCGGCGGCGGCGATGGCGACGCTCGACGAGGTGACCGATGGTCGGGCCATCCTCGGGATCGGCCCGGTTGACAGCGCCGTCCTGAACGTCGGCGAACGGCCGGCCAGGCTGGCGGACCTGCGGGAGTATGTCGAGACGGTGCGGGCGCTGATCTCGGGCCGGGAAGTCGAGTACCGGGGAAGCGGGTCCACATGAGCTGGGCGCGGCGTTCGGTGCCGGTCTATCTTTCGGCCGGCGGGCCGAGAAGCCTGGAGCTGGCCGGCGAGATCGCGGACGGCGTCATCATGCACCTCGGGATACAACCGGAGATCCTGCGCGACGCCGTGGCGCGGGTGCATGCAGGAGCGTTACGCGCCGGGCGCGACCCGGCAGCCGTGAAGCTATGGGCACAGGCGTCGGTGCGGGTATCCGACGACGTGGAGACGAGCATCGAGTCGATGAAGTCCAGCCTGGCTGCGCGCGTCCACCTGGTCTTCGGCTCGACGTTTGAGGGCAAGCACGTGCCAGAGGAGCACGCCCCGACCATCCGCCGGGTGCTGGAGGCGTATCAGCCAGCTGCGCAGCTCCTGCCGGGCGGCCAGAACGCGGCCCTCGTCGACGACCCGGCCTTCCTCCGCTACCTCGCCGAGCGATTCGCCATCGTCGGCCCGCCGGAGGTCTGCGTCGAGCGGCTGCGGGAGATCGAGGCGGCCGGGGTGCCAAACGTCCTCTTCGGCTTTGGGGGCGCCAATCGGAGGCCACTCTTTCGTGCGCTCGGCGAGCAGGTGCTCCCGCACCTGGCTTGACCGTGCTTCGGTTCTCAAGCAGTATCGAATTGAGTTACTGTGGCTCTCCGACGCAAAACATCTTCCCGTCAAGCTCCTTGCACCAGGGGTTCAGGTCTCGTTCGCACGTGGGCGAGGCCTCGGGCGGACAGGCGGCGTACGGCGAAGGCTCGAGCGCCGCAGCTGCGAGGGCGACCATCAGGGCCATGATCAGGCTCGCGGCGACTGACACCAGCGTCACAACCACCTGACGAACCATTGGGATTGCCTCGGGCACGATGCGTGTTCGACGCACCCCGATCAAGTCGATTCGCGCCATGAGAGGGGAGCCGGCTCACGGTCTGTCGGCTCGGTAGCCGTCATCCGCTCGGTGGCGGCGCCGCCGCCGGCGACCATGAGTGCCATGATGATGCTCGCCGCTACCGCGACGGCGGTCTCCAGCATCGAATGCGCCACCCTTCCACGCCCAGGACTGGAATCACTCCTACGACTCTTCGGACTCATGGCACCTCACTCCCTCGGCGGCATCGGCGGGCCGGCTTCATCGTCGGCCTGAGGAGACGACCGGCCCACATGGCGAGCGTAGGATGGGTGCGGCCACGACACCACGCGGATGCACGGAGTTAGGCGCGGCACGCGGGGACCGCGCCGAACGCCGCGCCTGACGCCGCGCTCGGCTGGCACGAAGCCGCGCGCACTGCTACGCTGAGGGCGAGCGGCGCGACTCGACGACGAATCCGATGGACCGCCAGAGGGCGAGGGTGCAGGACTCACGGGCGACGGCGCGATTTGGCTCACTGCTCCGGCGCCACCGCCTGGCTGCCGGTCTGACGCAGGAGGCGCTCGCCGAGCGGGCTGGGGTCGGCAGGCGGACGCTCCAGGATCTCGAGCTGGGCCTTGTACGGCCCCGACGCGAGACGGTCCGTCGCCTCATCGCCGTGTTGGCCCCCACGCCCGACGTTCGAGAGGAGTTCGAGGCGGCAACCTCGGCACCGCGGCGGCGCGCCGGCCGGTCGATCCGGGGCCCGGGGCAACACACCGGGCGCTGTGGCCTCGGTGTTCAGGCTGAGTCGGATGCTTGGAAGATGCCTGGCGTCCCGGCACCGCTGACGAGCTTCATCGGGCGAGAGCGAGAGCTGGCCGAGCTACTGAGCCTGATCGAGAGATGCCGCCTGCTGACGCTCACCGGCCCGGGAGGCTGCGGCAAGACCCGTCTCGCGCTCCAATTGGCGTCGCGCGCGGCGGCGAAGTTCCCCGACGGCCTGTACTTCGTGCCACTGGCGACGCTCGCCGATCCGAGCCTCGTGTCGTCGACGATCGCCGAGATGCTCGGGATACGAGAATTGACCGATCGGCCGTTGACCGAGGGCCTGCGGCATGGTATCGGCGAGCGGACAATGCTGCTGGTGATCGACAACCTCGAGCATCTCCTGCCGGCCGGGCCGTTGCTCGTTGACCTGTTGGCCGGCTGCCCACGGCTCACAGTGCTCGTTACCGGCCGTGAGGTGCTGCGGCTGAGCGGCGAGCAGGTCTATCCCGTCCCGTCACTGACCCTGCCCGCTCCCGGGAGCACGGCATCCGCTGACGATGACCTCGTATCGACGCTGTCCGGGTCAGAGGCGGTGCGGCTGTTCGAGAACCGGGCCAGGAGTGTCCGTCCGGACTTTCGGCTCGATACGCAGAATGCCATCGCCGTCGCCGAAATCTGCGTTCGCCTGGACGGATTGCCGCTCGCCATCGAGCTGGCGGCCGCGCGGAGTGGCCACCTGACGCCGCGGGCAATGCTGACCCGACTCGAACATCGCCTCCCGCTCCTGACCGGCGGAGCTCGCGACCTGCCCGCGCGGCAGCGGACCCTGCGCGACACCATCGCCTGGAGCTACGACCTCCTTGACTCCGGAGAGCGGTGGCTCTTCCGTCGCATGGCGGTGTTCGCCGGCGGCGGCACACTGGAGGCGATCGAGGAGGTCTGCACCTGGGAGAGCACGTCCTCGTCCACCCGGGGACCGGTCGCGAGCGCGGACACGCTCGACGTGCTCGCTTCGCTCGTAAACAAGAGCCTCGTGCGCCAGGTCGACGGCCCGGATGGCGAGTCGCGGTTCACGATGCTCGAAACCGTGCGCGAGTTCGCCGCCGAGCTGCTCGAAGCGAGCGGCGAAGCGCCGGCGGTCCGTCGGCGACACGCCGAATGCTACCTCGGATTCATCGAGCTGGCCCGGCCACGCATGCGTGGGCCCGAGGTGGTGAACTGGCTGCATCGTATCGACGCCGAGCATGACAACCTGCGCGCCGCCATCGACTGCGGCGAGGCCCAACCTGAGCTGCCCGCGACGGACGAGCGTGCGGATGGAATCCTCTCCGGCATCGAACTGGCAACGCGGATTGCCAAGGCGCTCACCTGGTTCTGGATACTCCGCAGCCAGCTCCGCCAGGGTCGCGAGCGGGTGCAACGCCTGCTGGCCCATACCGCCCTGGGCACGCCCGCGCACGCTCGGGCGCTGCTGGTCGCAGCAGCGCTCGCGACCTACCAGAATGACGTCCCCGAGACACTCCGGCTGAGCGAAGAGAGCCTCGTTGCGTGGCGTGCGCTGGGCGATGACCATTACGTCGCCGTGGCGCTCGCCCGCCTCGGCTACGCCGAAGGCATGCGAGGCGAGCTCGACCGCGCCCAGGCCCTCATGGAGGAGAGCGTCGCGCTCTCCGGCGATCCACGCCAGGTGATGGAGCTCGAGAACCCGATCATCCTGATGATTGCGATCGCCACCAGTACGGCCGGCGATCGCGAGGGCGCGAGGATCCTGTTCGAACAGAGTCTCGCGCTCGGTCGGGCCGACGGCGACATCCATACCATCCTGGCCTGCTTGCGCCGCCTGGGCGCGCAAGCGCGTCAACGAGGTGAGCTGGAACTGGCTCGCCGGATGATGAGCGAATCCCTCAGACTAGCACGCGAGCTCGGCGATTATCTCTGTCGTGGGAATGCCCTCGCGGACCTGGCACTCGTCGCGATAGACGCCGAGCAGGCAGAGCGAGCAGCGCGCCTGCTCGGGGCGCTCGGTCGGCTGCACGAGGTGACGGGTTTGCCGATCCTTTCGTTGTCCGGTGCCGAAGCGTCGATCGACGCCATGCATGCCAGGCTCGGCGATGAAGCGTTCGAAGCAGCTCGGGCTGAGGGGAGGGCGATGAGCCTGGAGCAGGCCGTCACCTTCGCGCTGGATGAGTAACGCCGCCCCGCACGACACCGTTCGCTGATATCCACCAGAGCAGGAATCCGGACCGCGCCGGGATGGAGCCCACCTCATCACTGCTGAACGTGCGGCTGTCCCGCATCATGGCGCCTGGAGCGTTACGGCGTTCGCGTCGTCGAACTTGCCGTCCTTCACTTCGCGCCCGGAGATCGTCGTCAGGGTCGTGTCGCCGTTCGGGTCGAACGACCAGCGCCCGAGGATGCCGTCATAGTCCTTCGTGGCGAGGACCGCTTCGCGGATCGCGTTGCGGTCCTTCTTCCCGGCCCGCCTGATCGCGTCGAGCGCGACCTTCGTCGCCTCGTAGGCGTACGCCGCGTAGACCTCGGGCTCCAGGTTGAAGCGCACCTTGTAGTTGCGGTACCACTCTGCGCCCTTGCCGGCCTGCTTGCTCGGCGGCACGGCCCCGAACGTGATGAAGGCGCCGTTGGCGGCCTCGCCGGCCTCGTCCAGAAATCCCTGCTGGTAGAGGCCGTCCGGCCCCATCAGCTTGACGTTGTCCCCGACGACGCCGCGAATCTCCTTGAACAGGCGCCCGGCGTTGTTGTCCGTCAGCCCGCCAAAGTACACAAGGTCCGGATTGGCGCTCCGAATCTTCGCCGCCAGCCCCTGGTACTCCTGCGCGCGCGGATCGATCCCTTCCGGACCGCCGACGACCTCGAGCCCGATCCTGGCGGCGGTGTCGGCGAAGCTCAGCGCGATGGCGTGGCCGTACAGCTCGGTGTCGTGGAGCACGAACACGCGCGCCGCTCCAAGCTGCTTCGCCCAGCCGGCCCCCACCGCGCCCTGAATGTCGTCCGCGGGCACGACGCGCGCATAGTTCCGCCGGCCCGTCGGGTAGAAGATCGCCGGCTCGTTCGGCTGCCCCTTGCCGGCCTTGGTCAGGCCGGCGTAGGTGTTGGACGGGCTGATCATCACCAGGTCGGCGTTGTTGAGGATGGGGATCGAGATGCGCGCCGCTCCCGAGTTGTACGGGCCGATGTACACCATGACCTCCGGGTCGTTGATGGCGCGGTTGGCGTTCTCGGCCTCCTTCTCAGCGTCCCAGAAGCCCCGCGACGGCGATGCGTCGTCCCAGTCTTCGTAGACGACGGAGGCACCCTCGATCTTGCTGCCGACCTCGTCCAGGGCCATCTTGATGCCGTTGACGATCGAATCCGTTTGCTGCTGATTGGCGCCAGTGCGAGGCAACGAGGAGATGATCTTGATCGGGTCGACGAGCTGGCTCACCGGGGCCGGCGGCGCCTGCGTCGGCACCAGCACGCCGGCCGGCTTTGCGGCTGGGGAGGCCGCCGGCGACGGCGATGGCACGACGACCTGGGGCGCGGCGGGCGGCGGGGCGGCTGGTGCCGGCGATGACGGCGGGGATGTCGCGGGAGGGGAGGTTTGCGCGGCGGCGGTCGGGGCTGTCGGCTTCGGCGTCGGGATCGTGATGCTCGGGGTGCTGTCGCAGGCGACGAGCAGCACCGTCAGCAGGACGGCGAGGAGCAGCCTCAGCCCCCACCCCCCGGCCCCCAGCCACCCTACCATGGGGCCCCTGTATCCCCACGGCCCCGTGCGCGGGAGAGGGGGAGCAGGCTTCCCGGTTCCCCCTCTCCACCGCGGTGGAGAGGGACGTCGGCGCCGCCGATGTTCGCGCCGCGCAGCGGGCAGGGGATGGGGGCCTTGCCTGGGGCGATTCACGCTACTCCCGGCCGGTCAGGCCTTGTTGCCGACGATCGTCAGCTCCACGTTGGTGCGTGGCGTCGTCGGGAGCCAGGCCGGGCGCTTCTTTTCGAACGCCGCGATCTCGTCAGCGTGGTCGAGCGTCAGGCCGATGTCGTCCAGGCCGTTGAGCAGGCAGTGCTTGCGGAACGGCTCGATTTCGAACGTGTACTCGAGACCGTGACCGTCCGAGATCGTCTGATTCTCGAGGTCGATCGTCAGTCCGAAGCCAGGCTCGCCGTTCGCCCAGTCGGCGATCGTCTTGCACTGCTCCTCCGGCAAGCGGATGAGCAGCAGGCCGTTCTTCGCCGAGTTGTTGAAGAAGATGTCGGCGAACGACGGCGCGATGATCGCCCTGAAGCCGGCCTGCTGGAGCGCCCAGGGCGCGTGCTCGCGCGACGACCCGCACCCGAAGTTGTCGCCGGCCACCAGGATCGAGCCGTCGGCGTACTCGGAGCGGTTCAGCACGAAGTTGGGGTCGCTCCGCCAGCGCTCGAAGAGGAACTGGCCCCAGCCGGTCCGCTCGATCCGTTTCAGGTGGACGGCCGGGATGATCTGGTCCGTATCGACGTTAGTGCGGTAGAGCGGGACGACTTTGCCGGCGTGCGTCGTAAACTTCTCCACAGCCTCTACCCCTCCATCTTCCAGTCGCGGATGTCCACGAAGTGACCGGCGATCGCCGCCGCCGCCGCCATCGCCGGACTGACGAGGTGCGTCCTGCCGCCGCGACCCTGCCGTCCTTCGAAGTTCCGGTTTGAGGTTGAGGCACAGCGCTCGCCCGGCGCCAGGATATCCGGGTTCATGCCGAGGCACATCGAGCAGCCGGCCTCCCGCCACTCGAAGCCTGCGTCCAGGAACACCTTGTCCAGGCCGAGCTGCTCGGCTTCGGCCTTGACCTGCTGGGACCCGGGGACCACCAGCGCCGAGACCCTCGGGTTTACCCTTCGCCCACGAACGACGCTGGCAGCAGCCTGAAGATCCTCGATCCGTGCGTTCGTGCAGGAGCCGATGAAGACGCGGTCCAGGCCGATGTCCTGCATCGCCGTGCCCGGCTTCAGGTCCATGTAGGTCAGGGCGCGCTCGGCGGCCTCGCGCGCCGTCTCCTCGCCCATACTGGCGGGATCGGGCACCCGATCCGTGACCGGCACGACCATGCTCGGGTTGGTGCCCCAGGAGACGTACGGGACCAGATCCGCGGCGTCGATCAGGAGCTGCTTGTCGTACTTCGCGCCTTCCTCGGAGGGCAGCGAGCGCCAGTAGTCGAGCGCCTGCTCCCAGTGCTTCCCCTTCGGGGCGTGCGGGCGGCCCTCGACATACTTGAACGTCGTGTCGTCCGGCGCGATGATGCCGACCCGGCCGCCGCCCTCGACGGACATGTTCGAGACGGTCATCCGGCCCTCCATCGAGAGGGCGCGAATCGCCGAGCCGGTGTACTCAATGGCGTGGCCGGTTGCCCCGCCGATCCCCATCCGCCCGATGATCCCGAGGATGATGTCCTTGGCGGTCACGCCCGGCGCGAGATCGCCGTCCACGCGGATCTCCATCTGCTTTGGGCGAGCCTGGATCAGCGTCTGGGTCGCCAGGACGTGCTCGACCTCCGACGTGCCGATCCCGAAGGCGATGGCGCCAAACGCCCCGTGCGTCGCGGTGTGACTGTCCCCGCAGACGACGGTCATCCCCGGCAACGTCAGCCCGAGCTCCGGACCGATCACGTGGACGATGCCCATCAGGGGGCTCAGGGCCCCTTCGAGCCGGAGCCCGAACTCCGCGCAGTTGCGATCGAGCGCGTCGAGCTGCTGGGCGGAGATCGGATCCTCGATCGGCAGCGAGCGGTCGGTCGTGGCGACGTTGTGGTCGGCCGTGGCGATCGTCAGGTCCGTCCGACGAACCTTTCGGCCGTTGAGGCGCAGGCTCTCGAACGGCTGGGGCGAGGTGACTTCGTGGACGAGGTGCAGGTCGATGTACAGCAACGCCGGCTCGCCCTCCGGCTCGCGGATGACGTGGTCCTGCCAGACTTTCTCGAACAGCGTCCGTGGCGCCATCATCCCCTCCGATCTCTGCGCTCCTGGGCCGCCGGCGAGCGGTGCCCCACCTCGAAGGCCGTGCCCACACGAGATGGCGGAGCAAAGCGCGTGCTGCCGGCGATCCTACCGAGTGACGAGGTAGAACCGCAACAGCGGATTCCTGCCTCCGGCATCACTATCCGTAATATCTACACGTTTGGAATTATCGGTGCCCTCTTGGCGTTCCAAGTATCACCGAAATCCGTGACACTACGGGCGCGGATCCTGCTGGTGTAGTAAGGCCAGACGGTGGGCGAGTATAATCTCCAGGTTGCGCCGCGGCGGCTGGATGTGCGGTTTCTCCAGCTTCGCGGCGCTGATTTGCCTCGTGCGGACGCCTTCTCGCCGTCGCCGCCGGCCTCTTGAGGTGTGATTCGATGGCTGTCTTTCAGTCTGAAGACCGACAAAGAATGCGGCGTGTTCGCTCCGAGAGGGCGATTCAGCTCGCGATGCAGAACAAGTGGGAGGAAGCTGCCGACGTCAATCGGCAGATCCTCGAGCACTTCCCTGACGACGTCGACACGCTGAATCGGCTCGGCAAGGCGTTGATGGAGCTTGGGCAGTACGCCGAATCACGCGATCAGTACGCCAAAGCGACCAGAGCGGACCCGAGCAACGGCATTGCCGCGAAGAACCTGGTCCGGCTGACCAGACTGGCCGAGGAAGCGGCGGCCTCGCCGGTGGCGGCCGTGCCCCACGCGCAGCGCGTCGATCCAAGCCTCTTCATCGAGGAGAGCGGCAAGACGGCCGTCACCGACCTCGTCGATCGGGCGGCGTTCCACACCATCGCCACGCTGACGGCGGGCGATCGGCTCACGCTCAAGGTCGAGAACAGCGTCGTCAGGCTCGTCGGGCCGGGCGACGTCGTGGTTGGCCAGCTCGAGCCGAAGATCGCCCAGCGCGTGATCCGGCTCGTCGCGGCCGGCAACCGATACTCAGCTGCCATCACCTCGATCGACGAGCAGCACGTACGGATCATCATCCGCGAGGAGTACCGCGATCCGAGCATGCGCTCGCGGCCGTCCTTCCCAACGCAGCAGGGCCCGGAGATCCGTCCGTACACCAGGGATAGCACCTTCCGCCCCGATATGGACGACGACGACGACGACTCGATGGACGACGGCGACGGCGATGCTGGCGACGTTGCCGAGGGCGACGCGGACTCCGCGAAGGACACGGACTCGGACGACGACGACGACGACGACGACAACAGGCGCAAGTAGCGCGAGGAGACAGGAGAAGAAGAGGCCCGGCCATCTCTGGCCGGGCCTCTTCGCGTAATTCAGCAGGACGGTCGTCAGACGGCGCGCAGCTCCGCCGTCGAGGGGTGGAGCGCCACGTTCAGCACCTCGTCCATCATATCCACCGGGACGAAGGTCAGCTCGCGACGAGCGTCCTCCGGCACCTCTTCCAGGTCCTTCATGTTCTGGCGCGGCAGCACGAACGTCTTGATGCCCGCACGGTGCGCCGCGACGACCTTCTCGCGGATCCCGCCGACCGGCAGCACCCGGCCACGCAGCGTGATCTCGCCGGTCATCGCGACCTCGCGGTGCGACGGGCGACGGGTCAGGCCCGAGATCAGCGCCGTCGCCATCGTGATGCCCGCTGAGGGGCCATCCTTCGGGATCGCCCCGGCCGGCACGTGAATGTGGACGTCCATCGTCTCGTAGAAGCGCGGCGCCAGCCCGAGGTCGTCGGCGCGGACGCGCGCGAAGCTGAGGGCGGCCTGGGCCGACTCCTTCATCACGTCGCCGAGCTGGCCGGTCGTGACGAGTTGGCCCTTCCCCTCCAGCAGCGAGACCTCGACCGTCATGACGTCGCCGCCGGCCGGCGTCCAGGACACCCCCGTCGCGATGCCGGTCTCGTCACGCTCCTCGGCCAGGTTGTGGGTGTACGGCGGCGGGCCGAGCAGGTCGGCCAGGTTGCGCTGGCTGACCGTGGTCCGGCGGGTGTCCCCGGTCGCCACCTTGCGGGCGATCTTGCGGCAGATCGTGCTAATCTGCCTTTCGAGGTTGCGGACGCCGGCCTCGTGGGTATACTCGCGGATGATCTGGCGGATCGCCGCCTCGGTGAACCGAAGCTGCGAGCCGGTCAGACCGTGCTCGCTGGTCTGGCGCGGCACCAGGAAGCGCCGGGCGATCTCGTACTTCTCGTCCTCGACGTACCCCGGCAGCTCGATCACCTCCATCCGGTCCCGAAGCGCTGGCGGCACCGGATCGAGGATGTTCGCCGTCGTGACGAACATCACTTTGGAGAGGTTGTACGGTACGTCCAGGTAGTGGTCCGAGAAGGCGAAGTTCTGCTCCGGGTCGAGCACCTCCAGAAGCGCCGCCGACGGATCGCCACGGAAGTCTGAGCCCAGCTTGTCGATCTCATCGAGCATGAAGACCGGGTTGATCGTGCCGCCGCTGCGCATCGTCTGGAGCACCCGCCCCGGCAGCGCCCCGATGTAGGTCCGGCGGTGGCCTCGAATCTCGGCCTCGTCGCGGACACCGCCCAGCGAGACCCGCACGAACTTGCGGCCGATCGCCTGGGCGATCGCCTTCCCAAGGCTGGTCTTGCCGACGCCCGGCGGCCCGACGAAGCAGATGACCGGGCTGCGCATCCGGTCAGCCGCCAGCTTGCGGACGGCCATGTACTCCAGGATGCGCTCCTTGATCCGCTGGAGGCCGTAGTGGTGCTGGTCCAGGACGCGGGCCGCCCGGTCGATGTCGAGCTGATCGACGGTGGCGTTCGACCACGGCAGGGCGGCCAGCCACTCCAGGTAGCTCCGCACCATGCCGACCTCGGGCGACATCGTCGGCATCACGGCCAGGCGCTCCAGCTCCTCGTCCGCCTTGACCCTGACCTCTTCCGGCAGGCCGGCCGCGTCGAGCTTCTCGCGCAGCTTGAGGATCTCGCGGCCCTGGGCATCGGCCTCGCCGAGCTCCTTCTGGATCGCCTTGAGCTGTTCGCGCAGGAAGTACTCGCGCTGGTTCTTGTCGACCTCGGTCTGGACCTGCGAGTGGATCTTGTTCTGCAGCTCGAGCACGTCCAGCTCGCGCGCCAGGAACATGCTCGCCTTGTGCAGCCGTTCGAGGGGGTCGAGCGTCTCCAGGATCTCCTGCCGGTCGGTGACCGTCAGCTCCAGGTCCGAGACGACGAAGTCGGCGAGCCAGCCCGCCTGGTCGATGTTGATCGCGGCGACGTAGTGATCGTCGGGGATGGTCCGGCTCAGCTTGACGACCTTCTCGTACATGCCGAGGACAGCTCGGATCAGCGCGTCAGCCTCCTCACCCTCGCTCGGCGCCTCCTCGATCGGCACCACCGAGAGGCGCAGGTATGGCTCGTCAGCCTCGAAGCCGACCACCCGGACCCGCCGCTGGCCCTGGACCAGGGCGGACGTCGATCCGTCCGGCATCTTCAGCATCCGCCCGACGACGGCCTCGGTGCCGATGGTGTAGAGGTCGGCCTCGCCAGGCCGCTCGATCTCTGGATCGCGCTGGGCCAGCACGATCAGCGTACGCTCGCCGCCCATCGACTCCTCGATCGCACGGAGCGACCGGTCTCGGTCCACGAAGAGCGGCGTGACGACGTGCGGGAACAGCACGGTGTTCCGCACGGGGAGAATTGGCAGGACGAGCGGGCGAACGCTCAACTTCCTCTTGCGACGCGGCATCAGCACGAGCTCCGAGGGCGGGGCGATATCTGAAGCGCGGCGCCCGGCGTAGAGTATACCGACTCCTGTCCAGGAGCGCGCCGCTACTACACTTCCCATTTACCCGCGAGGAGGCTCCCGATGGCCCAGACCGCTCCGCGCCCGGCATCCGCCTCGTTCTTCCCCTCGCTGCGCGGCGACCTGCCGACGATCGTGCGCGCAGAGGGCATCTACCTGTACGACGACGACGGCCGGGCGTTCATCGACGCGGCAGGCGGCGTCGGTTGCGTCACCTCCGTCGGGCACGCCGTCCCCGAGGTCGTGGACGCCATCTCCGAGCAGATGCACGCCGTCGCGTTCCTGCCGTGGACCCAGTTCCAGAGCAAGCCGACCGCCGACCTGGCCGACCTGATCGCCTCGGTCGCGCCAGGCAGGCTGAACCGGGTCGGGCTGTTCAATGGCGGCTCCGAGGTGACGGAGGGCGCCGTCAAGCTGGCCCGCGGGTACTGGCTGGCCCAGGGGCGGCCGGAGAAGTACCTGACGATCTCGCGCTGGCAGGGGTTCCACGGCATGACGCTGGGCGCGACCGGTTTCGGCGGGCATACAGGACGGCGGCGCCGCTACCAGCCGATGCTGATGGACATGCCGAAGATCTCGCCGGCCTATCCGTACCGCTGCGACGACTGCGCGGCCGGGCGCTTGCGCTGCGCTGACGAGCTGGAGCAGATGATCAAGTGGCAGGGGCCTGAGAACGTCGCCTGCTTCATCGTCGAGCCCGTGGTCGGCGCCACGATGGGGGCCGTCACCCCGCCGCCCGGCTACTTCCAGCGGATCCGCCAGATCTGTGACAGGTACGACGTCCTCTTCATCATGGACGAGGTGATGACCGGCTTCGGGCGGACCGGGAAGTGGTTCGCCGCGGAGCACTGGAACGTCGTCCCGGACATCGTCACGGCGGCGAAGGGCGTCAGCGGCGGCTACGCACCCCTGGCCGTCCTGCTGGCGACCGACGAGGTCGTCGGGGCGCTGGAGGCGGCCGGGACGCCGTTCGTGGCCGGCCACACCTTCGCTCAGAACCCGGTCGTGGCGGCAGCCGGGATCGCCGTCGTCTCGTACATACAGAAGCACGGGCTGGTGGCCGCTGCCGCCGAGCGCGGCCTACAGTTACGCTCGGGCCTGCGGGAGATCGTGGCAAGGCACCCGATCGCCGGCGAGGCTCGTGGCATGGGTCTGATGCTCGGTATCGAGCTGGTGTCAGACAAGGCGACGAAGCAGCCGTTCCCAGTCGAGGCCGGTGTGGCGCACCGCCTCGCCAGGGCGTGCATCGCGGAGGGCGCAGCGGTCTACCCTGGTCAGGGTGGCGCTGATGGCCTGGTCGGCGATCACGTCATGGTGACGCCACCGATGACGATCTCCGCTGCCCAGGTCGACGAGCTGGTGGCGGCGATCGACCGTGGGCTGAGCCGGGTGGAGCGCGATCTCGCCGATCAGGCCGTCGACCTCACCACGACCTAGCCCGAACGGTCTCTGACAGGATTCACAGGATGAACAGGATTGGTCTTCCTTATCCTGTCAATCCTGTTCATCCTGTCCAAGATTCGCGGAGCGGGAGATGGCGAGCTTTACCGATTTCGACGCACGCGGCTACCGAATGGTGGACGCTCGGACCGGCTACGGCGAGTGGGTCACCACCTACGAGGGAACCGTCGAGGACGCGATGGACATCGCACTCCTCGAGCGGCTGAAGACCCCGCTCTGGGGCACGTTTCGCGAGGCGGCCGACCTCGGCTGCGGCACGGGCCGGACCGGCGAGTGGCTGCGGGGACGCGGCGTTGGCGCGATCGACGGCGTGGACCTCACGCCGGAGATGCTGGAGCGGGCGAGGGCACGCGGGGCGCACCGCCGCCTGATCGAGGCTGACGTCGCCGCGACCGGCCTCGAGACGGCCGCGTACGACCTGGCGGTCACATCGCTGGTGGACGAGCACCTGGCGACGCTGGATCCGCTCTACCGCGAGGCGTTCCGGGTGGTCAAGCCGGGCGGCCAGTACGTGCTGGTGGCGTTCCACCCGCACTTCATCATGGCGTCCGGCATGCCGACCCACTTCAAGAACGCGGCCGGCGAGGAGATCGCGATCGCGACACACCTGCACCTGGTGAGCGATCACGTCACGTCTGCCCTGGGGGCGGGCTGGACCCTGGTCGAGATGCACGAGCGCCTGATCGACGACGAGTGGGTGACGCTCAAGCCGCGCTGGGCGAAGTACCGAAACCACCCGATCTCGGCGGCCTACGTCTGGCAGAAGCAGGTCTGACCACTTCAACAGGGGCGAGCGTCACCTTTGCTGTTTTTCGCCCGTTCTTCTCTACGGGGCCGGCGACCGCGGGCGCGCTCTGCGCGCACTCGGTCGGCGCGGAGTGATACGGGCATGCGAATCGATCCAAACGCCAACATTGAGGCGTTCACGAAGCTCGCCGACAAGACGGGTGAGGTTCAGATGCAGGTCGGCGTCAGCGTGATGAAGCAGGCGCTGGAGGCCAGTGAATCGGCCACCCTCCAACTGCTTCAGAGCATGCAGCCGCACCTCGGCCGGAACGTCGACGTTCAGCTGTAAGCTTCAGGCCGACCGCCGCGAGCGCCGCCATCACGATCAGGGCGATCGCGCTGATCAGCGCGCCCACCAGCAGGCTGGTCGGCCGATATCGCCATTCGATCGTGTGCTCGCCCGGCGGCACGGCGACGGCCCGGAACAGGTAGTTCGCCCGCTCGACCTCGGCTGGCCGACCGTCGATCCAGGCGTGCCAGCCTGGGAAGTAGCTGTCTGACAGCACCAGGTACCGCTGCTCGTTCGCTCGAACGCGCACGATCGCGAGATCCGGCTCGTAGCGCACGATCTCGGCGCGCTCCTCTTGTCCGATCGGCGCGCCGTTCAGCACCGTGATCTCACCACCCGGAGCTGCTGACGGGCGCTCCAGGAGCACCGTCGTTCGCGGGTCGATCGCCGTATCGGTGAGGTGCGTCAGCGACCAGTCGTCCGTCGGCACGGCCACCGCGTGCGAGGCCAGGAACGCCCGAGGCTGCGCAGCCCGGTTCTCGAAGACCAGCGTCGTGTCGCTCTCGAATGCGAGCCCGTACTTCTCGCGGTGAGTCGAGACGATCGAGCGCACGACTTCGCGCTCGAGGATGCCGAGGCCGGCCAGTCTGAGCGAGCCTTGCCTGAGCACGGACCGAACCTCAATCCGCTCGACCGACATCGTGGAGGGCAGTGCCAGGTCGGCGAGGTAGACGTCGCGCGGGTAGACTGTGCCGGCCGGGTCGCGCGGCTCCCAGCGCATCCCGACCGTCGACTTCCGGTGCGCCAGCGGACCGGTGGCCTGGTCGTACGACGCTTCGGCGAGATGGTCGCCAGCCCGGGCAATCAGCGTCACCGGCGGTGACCCGCCCCCTGAGACCACGATCTCGGCGACCGGCTCGCCGTCGGAGAGCGTGCCCGCGTTCGAGACGCTGCCCAGCAGTCGGAGCGCATCGCCGGGCGTCGGCGCCACCCGGAACGAGTCATCCCCGAGCGGACTGCCGGCCGGCCCGTCGATCAGCGGCCGGGCCGGGTCGAAGTAGACGCCGTGGACCTGACCCCGGCCCTGCCCGGACTTCGACTCCACGAGATAGCGCACGTTCCAGAGGTCCAGAAGGTCGTCGTCGACCTCGTTCACGCGGGTCCAGTACCGCTCCATTCGGGCCGTTGGCAGCGAGCTGTACCCGTACGCCTGCGCAACGCCGAGCAGCGCTGGACGGCTGGTGATCGCCAGGTCGGAGCGGCCAGTCAGGAACGCTCGTCCCTCCCCGTGCTGCTGGCCGATGAACCGCATCGCGCGCGACTCCACGCCCAGGCTGGCGCGCGATACCGTCGGATGGAAGCCGTGCGCCACCACGAGAATCTCGGCGACGCCGACCGTGGCGACGGTCATTGCCAGGAGCCCAGAGCCACGCCGGCGCCATGCCCAGACCAGCAGCAGCACGACCGTACCGAGCCCGGTGGCGAGCGCCAGCAGCGTCCACGGATTGCCAGCCTGGAGCGTCCCGAGGAGGCCGTCGCGGACCGCCTTCGCCGTCAACGCCGGGCGGTCGCGCGGAAGCAGCAGGTACGTCTGCTCGATAGTCCGCAGCGCAAGGTCCGGATCGGCGAGCAGCCACTCGCGGAGCCGGACGGCGGCTGCCAGCACGACGGCGACGACGGCGGCCAGCGCGAGCGCCACGACTCGAGCACCGCGTGGTGCCGACGCGCCACGCAGGCGATCGAACCCTGCCGCCGCCAGCAGCGCAAGGGCGAGCTCGAATATCAGCGTGTACCTGACCGGCGCCCGCATCGACGAGAAGCCCGGCAGCGACCAGAGCCAGCCGTAGATATCGATGGGCGCGTTCTGCGCCATCGCCAGCAGCAGTCCGACCACGCCCACGGCTGCCACGGGCAGAATGACCCGCCGCCGGCCAAACACGAGGCCGACTACCGCCAGGAGCAGCCCGACCACACCCACGTAGACGGTCGACTCCCAGTACGGGTACCGCATCCACTGCATGGCCGGGTCGGCGCGGAAGCCGTACGGCAAGATCAGCGTCAGCAGGTCGACCAGCGCCACGCCGCCGGCCGCCGACTCGGCGTAACTCAGGCCGTCACCCCGCGACGAAGCTGCCCCAAGCTCGTAGGTCGGCACGAGCTGGACAGCCGCCCCGAGCAGGCCGAGCGTCGCGATCGTGCCGACCACGAGCACCACGCGTCCAGCCGAGCCCGCCACGGAGCGCGCGCACGGTCCAGGTCGCCGCTCCCAGGTCGTGAGTGCGAGGGCACGTGCACCGACGAACAGGCCAAGCACCACCAGGTTGATGAGCACGATTTGCGGGTGCAGCCCGAGGCCCGAGAGCGTCACCGAGCCGGCCCCGAGTGCCAACCAGAGCCAGCGACGCCGATCGCAGGCTCTGAGTGCAAGGTCGGCGCAACAGAGCGTCAGTGGCAGCCAGGCGGCGCTCCTGACGATGTTGCCGTGATCGAGGTGGCCGAACATGAAGCCGCCGAGCGCGAACGCGACGCCCCCGAAGGCGCTGCCGGCCCGCCCGATCCCGAGCACCCGGCCCAGACCGTACAGGCCGGCCGC
>Ga0075430_100001534_pt1 | contig 18852 bp, 20 predicted proteins | sample RhiMetdeltSRZDD4_FD_75294 | JGI IMG/M metagenome (GOLD analysis project Ga0075430, IMG submission 75294) | Populus rhizosphere microbial communities from Tennessee, USA - Rhizosphere MetaG P. deltoides SRZDD4 | ecosystem: Host-associated > Plants > Roots > Rhizosphere > Soil | place: USA... | reverse complement strand
GGTGCGAGTTCTAGAATGCGACCGTCGGAGACTTTTTTGCTGTCCCGAACCTGCATCAGCCTCAGGTCAGCCTCCGTGGCGGGATCCACGAAGACCGCTGCGATAACGAGGGGGCCAAAGTAGTCGCCCTTACCGGATTCGTCGATGCCGATCCGGGCGATGGAAGTGAAGTCCGTCGACGTGGCCACGTGGTGAGACTCCGGATCACGAACCGGGCGTTAATCTAACAAAGCGAATAGAACCGGTCAATTTTTGATCGTTGGGTCGACGTTCCTTGCGTTGCCTTGTGTTTCTTTGACACTCGGTTGAAACTTCGATCGTTCGAACCTATACTCATCCTGCGCGCTGGGGGAGCACGGGTGCTCGCTCGTTGAGTTTGCTTAACGAGAGGAAAGTCCGGACTCCATGGGTAGGACGCTGGGTAACGCCCAGGCGGAGCAATCCGACACCTGCACCACAGAAAACAAACCGCCGATGGCCAAAGCGAAGGGACCCCATCTACTCGCAGCGGCTCAGGTAAGGGTGAAACGGCGGGGTAAGAGCCCACCGCATTGATGGTGACATCAATGGCACGGTAAGCGTCGTCCGGAGCAAGACCAAATAGGGGGACGGCTGCCACGCTTATTCTAGAGTGCGGCAGAAAGGCTGACCCGGCCGAGGTCCTCGGGTAGGTCGCTTGAGGCTTGAGGTGACTCGAGTCCCAGAGAAATGATCACCCCCGTGTAAGCGCAAGCTTAATGCGGGACAGAATCCGGCTTACAGGGCTTCTCCAACGCGCTTTTTTGATCGCCCTTCGCAACTGACCCTCGGTCAGGGTTCCGGAGAATCTTTCTGTGTGATCGATGAGCACCACCGGCACCCTGTCCGCATACGCGGCAAACAACTTTTCGTCAGTGGCGACGTCAATTTTCTGGAGTTCGAAGGGCAACTCTTTTTGCAGATGGCAAGCCATACGATGAATGACGCCACAGAGATGACAGCTGGGGCGAGAATAAATGATGACGCTGACAAGCATCTTATCCTGCTCTATTCCGATCTCTGGAGGCTGCAGCCCCGCATGGTATTTTTTGGGCGTGTTCCCGATTTTTGAGAGCGTCGGTCGATCGAGCTCACTCTTGACCTCTCTTGAACCCCGGTGGTACCATCTGAAAATTCTTACCCATTGAATTTTCAGTAGGAAAGCATCAGTCTGCCAGAAAATAGCAGGCTATCATCCAGTCTCTCAACCCTTCTGTCTGATTCTCAAGACAGTGCACGAAGGGGAAGGTCACTATGAAGCTTACGGGCTCCGAAATTTTTATTGAGTGTCTCAGGCGGGAGGGCGTGAAGACGATTTTTGCCCTCCCCGGTGGCGTGGTGCTCAAAATATTTGACATGTTGCATCAGCAGAAGGATATCGAGGTGATTTTGACCCGCCATGAACAGGGGGCAGGCCACATGGCGGAAGGCTATGCCAAGGCCACTGGAAGGGCGGGTGTCGCCCTGGTGACCTCCGGGCCCGGGATGACGAATGTTATTACGGCGTTGGCGGATGCTTATATGGATTCGGTGCCGCTTGTGTGTTTCACCGGCCAAGTGCCCACGAGTCTGATCGGAAACGACGCGTTTCAAGAAGCCGACAATATCGGGTTGAGCCGGCCTTGCACGAAGTACAATTTTCTCGTGAAAGATGCGAACGACCTCGCAACCACGATCAAGGAAGCATTTTACATTGCGACGACCGGAAGGCCGGGGCCGGTGTTGGTGGATATTCCGAAGGACGTCTCCATGAACAAGGCCGAGTTTACCTATCCCAACTCGGTGTCCATTCGCGGATACAATCCGACTTACGAAGGAAACAAGTGGCAGATCAAGCAAGCAGCCGAAGCGATTACGAAAGCCAAGAAGCCGGTTCTCTACGTCGGTGGCGGCGTTGTGTTTTCCGGCGCCTCCAAGGAGCTGCTGGAACTGGCGGAAATAACGCAAATCCCCGTCGATATGACGCTGATGGGTCTCGGGGCATTCCCCGGTGAACATCCCCTGTCGATGGGCATGATGGGCATGCATGGAACGTATTGTGCCAATATGGCCGTCCACTATGCCGACCTTGTCGTGGCGATCGGAGCGCGCTTCGACGATCGGGTGACCGGCAAGGTTTCTGAATTTTGCCCCTATGCCAAGATCATCCACATCGATATCGACCCGACCTCCATTCGGAAGAACATTCACGTCGACATCCCAATTGTGGGCGACTGTAAATCAGTCCTGCGCGAGCTGAATCAAATTCTCAAGATGACGGTCAACGGGGATCAGAAGGAGCTCCGAAAACCGTGGTTGGATCAGGTGCGCGAATGGCAAAGGGCTCATCCGCTGTCTTACCAGCAGGAACCTGATGGTCCGATCAAGCCGCAGCACGTCATCAAGCGCTTGTACGACCTGACGAAGGACCGCGATCCTATCGTATCCACCGATGTGGGACAGCACCAAATGTGGGCCGCGCAATACTTCAAGTTGGCCCAACCGAATCGGTGGCTGACCTCCGGGGGGTTGGGCACAATGGGGTTCGGATTTCCGGCAGCGATGGGTGCTCAGGCAGCCTACCGTGGTCGGCTCGTTCTGTGCGTGGCCGGGGACGGCAGCGTGCAGATGAACATGCAGGAAATGGCCACTGCGGTGGTGCATAAGTTACCCGTGAAAGTGATTATTCTGAACAACCGTTTTCATGGCATGGTGCGACAGTGGCAGGATCTTTTTTATGAAGGGCGGTACGCCTCTAGCTATCTGGATACGACGCCGGACTTCGTGAAATTGGCCGATGCCTACGGGGCCCTGGGCTTAAGGGCAAACAAGGTCGGAGACCTTGATGCAGTTCTGAAAGAGGCAATCGACACCGACAGACCGGTCGTCGTCGATGTGCCGACATATCCATACGAGAATTGCTATCCGATGATTCCAGCCGGGGGTTGTAATCACGAGATGATTCTGGAAGATCCGCCGGAATTAAAGAAAAAACAGGCCGGCGGGACGTCCACGACTGAAGATAAAGATACGATACTGACGGCATAAGGAAAGAGCTGATGGGTTATGGCGTATAGGCGTATAGCTGATAGCAGGGACGTACGCACTCGGTCGTTATCAGCCACGGCTAGATAACTCTGTGCATGTCTATGGAACACATTATTTCTGTAACGGTCGAGAATAAGTTTGGTGTGTTGTCGCGAGTGGCAGGTTTGTTCAGCGGGCGCGGCTTCAACATCGAGAGCCTGTCGGTTGCGCCGACACTGGATGCGTCGATGTCTCAAATGACGATTGTGACTTCGGGGGATGACCGTATCGTCGAACAAATCGTCAAGCAGCTCAACAAGCTCATCGATGTCATCAAAGTGGTCGATCTGAACGAAAGTGAATTTGTGTCGCGGGAAACCGCTCTGATCAAGGTCCATACGCGAGCGGAGGACCGAGCGGAGGCGCTTCGCATCGCCGATATTTTTCGGGCCAATGTCATCGATTCGACTCCCTCGACTTATACGATCGAAGTGACGGGTGATCCCAAGAAAATTGAAGCAATCATCAACCTGCTGCAGCCGCTCGGAATCAAAGAACTGATCCGGACCGGTCGCGTGGCGATCGCTCGAGAGCCTGCGAGGCCCGCGATCACCCAACCGAAGAAGGTCGCGAGAGAATAGCTCACGCAGCGATCCTTGATCGGCCTATCTGTCTGACGATTCATCGCTTACCCAGGAGTTCACGCATGAAGATTTACTACGACAAAGATGCCGATACACAGTTAATCCGCGGCAAAACTGTCGCCGTGATCGGATATGGCAGCCAGGGCCATGCACATTCGCTCAACCTGAAGGAGAGCGGGATCAATGTCCTGGTAGGCCTGCGAGAAGGGAGTTCATGGCGCAAAGCCGAGGCCAGTGGCTTGAAGGTGATGCCGGTGGCGGATGCGGTGAAAGGCGCCGATGTGATTATGATCCTTGCCCCGGATGAAGCGCAGCCTGCCATCTATCGCCAGGAGATCGCCACCCACTTGAGGCCCGGCGCGTACGTCGCGTTCGGACATGGGTTCAATATCCACTTCGGCCAGATCGTTCCCCCAGCCAACATCAATGTGTTTATGGTAGCGCCGAAGGGGCCGGGACATCTGGTCCGTTCCGAATATACCAAGGGAAGCGGTGTCCCCTGTCTGTTGGCCATTCATCAGGATCCAAGCGGAAACACGCGTCAGGTCGGACTCGCGTATGCGAGCGCGATCGGGGGAGGGCGTGCGGGGGTCATTGAGACAAACTTTCGAGAGGAAACGGAAACCGATTTGTTCGGAGAGCAAGTCGTCCTCTGCGGTGGATTGACGTCCCTGATTCAAGCAGGGTTCGAAACCCTCGTTGAAGCCGGATACTCGCCGGAAATGGCGTATTTTGAGTGCCTGCATGAAGTGAAACTTATCGTGGATCTGATCTATCAAGGTGGAATTGCCAACATGCGGTACTCGATCAGCACTACGGCCAAATTCGGCGATATCACGCGGGGGCCGCGCGTCGTCACCGATGAGACGAAACAAGAAATGAAACGAATCCTGACGGAAATTCAGAACGGGCAGTTTGCCAAGGAGTGGGTCTTGGAGAACCAAGCCAATCGTCCGGTTTACAATGCGTTGCTGAAGAAGGGCGAGGCACACCCGATCGAGGAGGTCGGCGCCCGCTTGCGGGCGATGATGCCGTGGTTGAAGAAGGATCAATTGGTTGATAAGAATAAAAATTAGCGTGGAGACTTCACAGTTCGTGGTAGCATGCATGAAGGAGAGAGCGTACAGGTATGGCTGATCGCGCCGTCGGAATCCCCATCGTCAAAGAGGGACTCCCATTCGTTGGAATCCTCGGTGGCGCTGCATTAGGGACCGGCTTCTTAGGCTGGGTTATTCCCACGGCATTGCTAGGTGGTTTGACAGCCTTTACGGCCTGGTTTTTTAGAAATCCGAACCGCACGATTCCCACCGGGACCGGCGCGGTGGTCGCACCGGGTGATGGTAAGGTGATTGCCATTGAGGAAGAATTCGAGCCTCGCTACCTAAAGGACAAGAGCATCCGGTTGAGCATTTTTCTCAATGTGTTCGATGTCCATGTGAATCGAATCCCTTGTGCAGGCGTTATTGATGGGGTGCAATACCAGCCCGGCCGTTTCGTGCCCGCCAACAAACCAGACGCTTGTCTTCGGAACGAGCAAAATGCGGTGATGATTCACACGACCTCCGGTGCCAAGGTTCTGTGCGTGCAAGTCGCGGGACTCATTGCCAGGCGAATCGTCTGTTGGGTGTCCCCAGGCGATCCAGTGCAGCGGGGAGAGCGATTCGGTCTGATTCGTTTTGGTTCCAGGATGGATACCTACCTGCCGGCTGGCACGCCAGTACTGGTAGCCGTGGGTGACCGGGTCAAAGGGGGAGAAACGATACTAGGAGAACTCCGATGAAAGTTGTAGGCATGCGAGGAGCACTTGCCAAGGGAAGTCGGAAACGCCAGGCTATGTATCTCATTCCCAACTTGTGCACGACCGGCAATCTCTTCTGCGGCGTGTTCTCAATTCTGTCGGTATTCAATGGAAATCACCTGTCTGCAGCCGTCGCAATTCTCGTGGCGATGGTCTTCGATATGTTGGACGGCAAGTTGGCCCGGTTGACCAACAGCACCGGCCAATTTGGGGTGGAGTTTGATTCTCTCGCCGATGTAGTGTCATTCGGAGTTGCACCGGGTCTCCTCATCTACTCGTTCGCGCTGAATGGGCAGGGGATGTTCGGCGTGGCCGTCATGTTCGCGTATGTGGCGATGGGGGCTGTCAGGCTTGCTCGGTTCAATGCGACCGTTGCCTCGTCGGACAGCAAGTACTTCACGGGGTTGGCGATTCCGGCTGCAGCCGGTGTCGTGGCCTCACTGGTGATTTTTGATCTCCACATCACGAAGATGGGGTCAGAACTCAAACCGATCCTGATCCTGATTATTACCCTGGGCCTGGCATTCCTGATGGTCAGCACGATCAAATATCGGAGTTTTAAGGACCTGAAGTTCCGCCGAGGTCAACATTTTACCTATCTCGTCTGGGGAATCCTGGCGCTGATGCTGATTGTCGCATGGCCGCAGGTTATGATATTTGTTATCTTCACCGGATACGCAGTGTCTGGTCCGTTGACCCGCGTTGTCACGACGATGTTGAAATCGGGGGGCAAACAGGGAACCAAGACCGAAACACCGGTCTTCGGTACAAAGGAATAACGGCGCCGACGAGGAATAGTACGCGGATGTGACCGAACAGAGAGAGCTGGTGGACGGTGCAAATCAGCCGGTCGCTCGCCGAACTCGCCTCTGAGCCGGGCTCGTGAAGCTCCCTAGCGTAATGAGCTCCGTTTCATCCACGTGACGGATGATGATGAAGGGTGACACATCCCGTGTGGGATGGTCGCCGAATCAGGGTGGTACCACGGAGCGCGCAAGCCTTCGTCCCTGGCTGAAGGGGAGGAAGGCTTTTTTATTTTGGTCGAAGCCCCCACGAGGGTCTCACCTTCGCGGCTCGACCGGAATGATGTTCTCAGTCACGTGGTTCTCCAGAGGAGGTGAGCTATGACCCGCATGATAAAAATCTTCGACACCACCTTGCGAGATGGCGAGCAATCGCCGGGCGCCAGCATGAATGTGGAAGAAAAGCTCATGATTGCGAAACAGCTGGCTCGCCTTGGCGTCGATATTATCGAGGCGGGATTTGCATACAGTTCCCGCGGTGATTTCGAAGCCGTGCGGAGAATCGCACTAGAGGTCGAAGGGCCCACCGTGTGCAGTCTGGCGAGAGCGCGGCAGGAGGATATTGTTCGTGCTTGGGAAGCGCTGCAGGGAGCGAGGAAAGTGCGGATCCATACGTTCCTTTCCACCTCGGATATCCATCTGAAGTACCAGTTCAGAATGACGCGCGAGGAGGCAAAAAAACGGGCTGTAGAAATGGTTCAATTGGCCAAGACGTATGTCGAAGACGTGGAATTTTCGCCGATGGATGCCAGTAGGTCCGATCCTGCCTATCTCTACGAAGTCATTGAAGCGGTCATTGCGGCAGGAGCGGGGACGGTGAACATTCCCGACACGGTCGGCTACGCGATTCCACAAGAATTCGGCGCGCTGATTCGCGGCATCCGGGAGCGTGTCCCCAACAGCTCGCAGGCCGTCATTTCTGTGCATTGTCATAATGATCTCGGTCTTGCGGTCGCGAACAGCCTGGCGGCGGTGCTCGAAGGGGCCGGACAGGTGGAATGTACGGTGAACGGTATTGGCGAGCGCGCGGGAAATACCTCGCTCGAAGAAGTTGCGATGGGATTGCGGACGAGGAAGGATTGTTATGGAGCGGATACGGGAATCCGCACGGAAGAGATCTCCAAAACCAGCCGTCTCGTGAGTAAGACGACGGGTATGGTGGTGCAGCCCAACAAAGCGATTGTAGGAGCGAATGCGTTTGCCCATACATCGGGAATTCACCAAGATGGTCTTCTCAAGGAGAAAACCACCTATGAGATCATGCGGCCAGAATCCATCGGCCTGGAGCAGAACAAACTGGTGATGGGGAAACTGTCCGGCCGCCATGCCTTCCGCCAGCGGCTAGAGGAACTCGGCTACAAGCTGAGCGAGGAAGAAGTGAATCATGCATTCGAACGGTTCAAACGGCTGGCGGACCAGAAAAAGGAGATCTACGAAGAGGATCTCGAAGTCATCGTGTCCGAAGAAGTCGCCAAAATGTCGGAACGGGTGGTATTGCAATCGTTCCAGGTCGAGAGCGGGACGAACAAGGTTCCGACCGCCACGGTCGAACTCCGGATCGATGGCCATACGGTGACACATACCGGGACCGGCGATGGTCCGGTAGATGCCGTGTATCGCACCATTGCAGCGATGACCAATACGAAGAGCAAGGTGCTCATGTTCGGGGTCAATGCCATCACGAGCGGGACCGATGCGCAGGGAGAAGTGTCCGTCCGGGTTGAAGAGGATGGACGGACGGTGTCGGGACATGGGGCCGATACCGACATTATTACTGCGGCCGCTCGAGCCTATCTGAATGCGTTGAACAAGCTCGCCTACCTCGCCATGAAACAGGGGGATGGGGTGCAGAGGGTCAGCTTGATTTGATCGACACCTGCGCGGTAGATTCCTGACTTGGCCCGCGTATCATGCGAGGCAAGACCGGTTCTCTGCAGACGTATGTTCTCCACCCACGTGAACGAGTGTGAGGAATTCCTGGCGGGCGACCACACCCGTCTCAGGGAGCTGTTTCACCCCGGCAAAGCTTCCTTAAGGGTTGGGTACAGCCTCGCTCATGGGTATCTCGATCCCGGTAAACGGTCTCTCTGGCATCGGTTGCAATCCTCGGAGGTCTACTATTTTATCGGAGGACAAGGGATCATTACCGTGGGTGAACATCTTGTAGAGGTCAAGGCCGGTGCAGTGGTGTACGTGCCTCCCGGCACGAAACAGTCGCTAACGAATACGAGCACCGAGATGATGGAGTTCCTCTGCCTGGTCGACCCGGCATGGAGAATGGAAGACGAAGAGGTGCTGGAATAGCCTCGCCGAATGGTTCCTGCGGAAGTGAGATGAAAGGGTAGACGCGTGAAGGCAAGAATTGCGGTGCTGACAGGTGATGGCGTCGGTCGCGAAATTATTCCGGAAGCGGTCAAAATTTTACAACAGGTCGCCACACGCTACCATCATACCTTTGAATTCACACGCGGAGATATCGGTGGGCATGCGATCGATAAAGTGGGAGTTCCGCTCCCACAGCAAACGCTATTGCTGGCTAAGCAGAGTGACGCCGTTCTCCTCGGCGCAGTCGGCGGCCCCAAGTGGGAGGGGTTGGAGTATAGCCTTCGACCTGAACGTGCCCTTCTCGGGATCCGGGAGGAGCTCGGACTCTATGCCAACCTGCGCCCCGCAAAACTCTATTCTGCGCTCATTGCTGCATCCACCCTACGACCAGAAGTGGTGGAAGGAATCGATATCTTGGTGATTCGTGAGTTGACCGGAGGGATCTATTTCGGAAAGCCGAAAGGAATCGAGAAAATGCCTTCCGGTGGCGAGCGTGGTGTCAACACAGAGGTGTATACGACCGACGAAATCCGGCGCATCGCGCATGTGGCATTCGAAGCGGCGCGCAAGCGGCGAAGGAAGGTCACTTCGGTCGACAAGGCGAATGTGTTGGAATCCTCAGAGCTCTGGCGGCGCGTGGTGAGTGATCTGCATCGCGAATATCCCGACGTAGAACTCAATCATATCTATGTCGACAATTGTGCCATGCAGTTGGTGAGAAATCCGAAGCAATTCGACGTGCTCCTCTGCAATAACATGTTCGGTGACATTTTGAGTGATGAGGCGGCCATGCTCACGGGATCCATCGGTATGCTGCCCTCCGCAAGTGTAGGGGCGAAAGTTGGGTTGTTTGAACCTATTCATGGGAGTGCGCCTGATATTGCAGGCAAGAATATCGCCAATCCAATCGCGACCATCGCCTCGGCAGGGATGATGCTGTCGTATGCATTTCAGCTGGAGAAGGAAGCCGAGGCGGTTGAGCTGGCTATTGTCAACACTCTGGCTCAAGGGTATCGCACCAAGGATATCCATGCAGATGGCATGAAACTCGTCGGCACCGCCGAGATGGGCGATGCCATCCTGAAGCATCTGCTCTAGTGGAGTGAGTATGAGTATCGCAGCAAAATCTCAGATTATTGAGACCATCGCCGGCAGTGGCCAGCCTGGTTATGGAGGAGATGGAGGACCTGCGACGGGCGCCTTATTGAATGAACCAAAAGGGGTTGCAGTTGACGCGCAGGGGAATCTCTACATCGCAGATTCGGAGAATCACCTGATTCGAAAGGTGGATCGGCATAGCGGATTTGTCACGACGATTGCGGGGACGACGGGGAACGTTTCTCAGACTCCATCGTCGAATGAGGAAGACCCTCGTTCGACCCATCATGAGGACGATCCATTTGCCGACACCTCAGCCGAACAATCCCATCCGTTCTTGCAAGTCGCCGATCTCAGCGGGACGGTTCGATTTGTGACCAATGGGGCAGCAGGCGCGACGCGCTTTGCAGGGGATGGGGGGGCAGCCACACGCGCGTCCCTCAATTTTCCGTCGGCGGTTGCGGTCGATGCGGATGGAAATGTCTATATTGCGGACACGATGAATCACCGCGTGAGAATGGTGGAGGCAGCAACCGGGTTCATCCGGACCATTGCAGGCACCGGGCATCCGCGGTTTTCTGGAGATGGAGGACCGGCTGTGGCTGCCGGTTTGCATGATCCTTCCGGCATTGTGATCGGCCAGGGTCATCTGCTCTATATCGCTGACCAGAGCAACAACCGGATACGAGTCGTCGATCTGAAGACCGGTGTGATTTCCACCCTGTCCGGAAATGGAATCGCGGCTTATAACGGCGATCGGATACCGGCCCTGGAAGCCAGTCTTGCAGGGCCAAGTGGTCTCGCTTTGGGACCCGACGATCAGTTGTATGTTGCAGACACCTTTAATGGCAGAATACGTGCTGTCGATCTCAAAACCGGGACTATTGAGACCGTGGCAGGAGATGGAGGGGAGTATCGGTTTCAGGACGGTGATGATTCACCGAGTCTCGCTCGTCCCTACGGCATCGCATTCGATCGGCATCAGGGGATTCTTATAACGGATTCGGATAGTCATCTCCTGCGATCGTATGATCGCAGCCGGCATCGCATCAGCCGGCTGGTCGGGACCGGTACGGCCGAATTTTCTGGGGACGGAGCTCCCGCCAGGCAGGCCGGTCTGAACTATCCGTTTGGTGTAGCGGTGGATGGGGAAGGAACGATTTTCATCGCGGACACGTTCAATCATCGTATCAGGCGTGTAGGCTCGTAACGCCTGATACGATCATGGACCGCATGACGGTCTCTCTACGATGGCTCCATTACAAAAAAAACCTGCGTATCGCATCGCCGTGGTGGGAGCGACGGGTGCTGTCGGTACCGAAATGATAGAGATATTGGAAGAACGCAAGTTTCCGGTAGAGGTTCTGCTCCCTCTTGCGTCCTCTCGTTCCGTGGGTGGCACAGTCACCTTCAAGGACGAGGATATTCCCGTCAAGGAGCTGACCAAGGACTCGTTTGCCGGCATCGATATCGCCTTATTTTCCGCCGGCGCCGATATCAGCAGGGAGTATGCTCCGATTGCCGCCCAAGCGGGCGCGGTTGTCATCGACAATAGCGCGGCTTGGCGTATGGATCCCAAGGTGCCGCTGGTGATCCCGGAAGTGAATCGAGAGGATCTGGCGGCTCATCATGGTATCGTCGCAAATCCCAATTGCTCGACCATTCAAATGGTCGTGGCATTGAAACCTTTGCACGATCGGGTTCGCATCAAACGGATTGTCGTGACGACCTTTCAATCCGTGTCTGGTACCGGCAAGGACGCGATGGAAGAACTGATGGAGGAATGTAAAGACCTTCTGAGTTTCAAGGAGCCGACGCCAAAGGTCTATCCGTACCAGATTGCGTTCAACTGCGTGCCTCACATTGATGAGTTTCTCCCGTCCGGCTATACCAAAGAAGAAATGAAGCTGATGCATGAAACACGCAAGATCATGGGAGACCACACGATCCAGGTGACGGCCACGACGGTTCGTGTCCCTGTTTACGTGAGCCATTCGGAAGCCGTGAACATCGAAACCGAACGCAAGTTGACGGCTCAGGAGGCGCGTGCCATTCTTTCCACGGCTCCCGGTGTCATTGTGTTCGACGATCCGGAGCGAAAGCTCTATCCCATGCCGCTTGATGCAGCAGGGAAAGACGAGGTCTATGTGGGGCGGATCCGGGAAGACGAGTCGATCCCCAATGGGTTGAATGTGTGGATCGTGGCCGACAATTTGCGAAAAGGCGCTGCGCTGAATGCGGTACAGATTGCCGAGTGTTTGGTACAATGAGCGATGGGGGAGTGGCAGACACTAGGCCGGCCTCTTATCCTGATCGGGATCGGAATCGCCGTCATCGGGCTGTTGTTAAGCATTGCCGACAAACTTCCCGCTTTGAACTGGCTCGGCAAACTGCCGGGTGACATTTCGATCAAAAGAGATGACGTTAGCTTCTACTTCCCGATTGCAACAAGTCTGCTGGTCAGTCTTGTATTAAGTCTCTTGGTCGCTATCTTTTCATGGCTCTTTCGCCGGTAGCATCCTCTCTGCCGACGCCAATCTGGTTCAGCATTCTCGTCTGTGCTCTCTTGTATGGCCAGCCGGCGACAATCTATGCCGAATCCATGCGCGTTCTGCTCGCCCAAGATATTCCGCATGTGGAAGTGCGTTCCGACAGCGACATCGTCCTGATTGGGTCCAATGGCGATGCCCGCAAGGTCCGGACTCCCATCCTCGTTTCTGTCGTGGGGACGGCAATGGGGATCAACGGGAAGAGAATCGTCGGAGACCGGATCGAGGTTCGTCCGCTGCGGGCCGGCCTGTCCGTCACCTTTCCCCAAGCTTTGACGAGCGGCAATGGAACGAAAACCATCGGACCTGCACGACTTTCCGATACCACTCCATCCGGAGGTATGCCGATCAGCGGAGGGGTTCGCATCGTGCTGCGTGGAAAGGGCCTGTCCGCGATCAACTTGGTGGACCTCGAAGAGTACGTGAAAGGTGTCGTTCCATCCGAGGTCAGCTCATCGTGGCATCCGGAGATGCTGAAGGTTCAAGCGGTCGCGGCCCGCACCTATGCCCTCTACAATAAGATGCTCAGCGGGGCGAGAGAATATGATGTCATGTCGACAACTCAGGATCAGGTCTATCGAGGTCGTGCAGGCGTGGATAGCCGCGTAGAGTATGCGGTGGATCACACGAGAGGATTGGTCGTGACTCATCGCAATGCCCCTATTTATGCCGCGTTCTCATCGACCGCTGCCGGGCCGACTGAAGACGCCATCAATGTGTGGGCGAAGGATTTGCCCTATCTCAAGGGCGTCGAGTGCCCGTTTGACCTGAGTTCTCCCTACTACCAGTGGAGAGTAAGCGTCAAGATTGACCACCTCGAAAATAATCTCAGACAACAAGGTTTTATGGTGGGGACAGTGGTCACCATGACGCCGGTGGCCTATAGCCGCGCAGGACGCGTCACCAAACTCCGCATACTCCACTCCCGGGGCGAGTTGATTTTGCGTGGCGAGGATCTTCGCAAGGCGGTGGGCTACACCGTGATTCCAAGCACTCAATTTGAGGTCGAGTCGGTGGGTACTGACATCGTATTTGTCGGGTATGGTGCGGGACATGCAGTGGGGCTTTGCCAGTGGGGAGCCAAGGAGCTTGCCGAATTGGGCTATCCCTTCATGAGCATCTTGCACTATTACTATCCGGGTACAGAGTTGCGTAACGCCGCGCTTGTACCGCTGTCCCCTCCGCCGAATTCTTTTCCGTGATGCGGTTAAGCGATTTTGATTTTCCGTTCGATTCGACCCTGATCGCGTCCCGCCCCGTGAATCCTCCTGACCGTGCACGTCTCCTCGTCATGGACCGGTACGGCGGAAGTTTTCATCACCACAGTATGGCCGATCTGCCTTCTTTATTGGAGGCCGGCGACCTCGTGGTGGTCAATGATACGAAAGTTATGGCCGCCCGGGTTCAGGGGCACGTGCATCAAAGCGGCAAACCGGTCGAAATACTATTCGTTCGAAACCTCGGGCAGGATCTATGGGAAGTCATGCTGAAGGGAAGGTTCCGACCAGGTTTGGTGATCGACATCAACGCGCGAACCAGCGCGGTTATTCTCGAACGAAGCCTGGAGCGAACGCGGGTACGAATTGAAGGCGGCACGAACATCTACGACCTCATGCGTGAGGTCGGTACCATGCCTCTTCCCCCCTATATCAAGCGAGCCCCGACCATCGAAGATCGAGAGTGGTATCAAACCATGTTCGCTCGCGTTGAAGGAGCCATCGCAGCTCCAACGGCCGGACTGCATTTCACGGAGCAACTCCTTGCGGAGCTGGCCAACCGGGGCATCCGTATTGCAACCGTGACGCTCCATGTCGGTCCGGGAACCTTCAGGCCGGTCACGGCAGATCGGATTGACGAGCACCAGATGGCTGCAGAGGCCAGTGAGGTCAGTGAGAAAACGGCAGATTTGATTAGGGAGACCCAAGCGGGCGGCGGCAGGATCATCGCGATCGGGACCACGGTTACTCGGGCTCTGGAGACCGCTGCGAGAGATACCGGAGTGATTCAGCCGTTTCACGGGCTGACCGACCTTTTCATCAGGCCGGGGTTCTCTTTTCAGGTCATCGATGCGCTGCTCACCAACTTTCATCTGCCGCGAACGACTCTGCTGATGCTCGTCTCCGCATTAGCCGGGGTCGACCGACTGCGTGATGCCTATGCCGAGGCCGTTTCGGCACGATATCGCTTCTACAGTTACGGCGATGCGATGTTGATACGGTGACGGCGGGGCTACAGGAGTTCCTTGTGGGTCTTAATGGGGATTTTCGTCTTCATTGATTCAGCATAGGCCATCAAGGCACGTTGTTGCTTCTGGAAGAGAAAACTCTGGAAAATTCGTTCCTTGGCTGCCGAGGCTTTAGTGGGATCCGTTTCACCCTGGCGTGTGACTAGGGCCTGGGCCTCGGAAAATTCGGATGGCGTTAGGGCGACCGAGTCCATGATGACCATGCGAGCCTTGTTCGTCAGCATATCCTTGGCTTCCATGGCCTCAAAAAGAGAAGGTGTGAGATGGTTGGCTGCCAGAAGCCGCCGGTACACATCAGGGTCGAACGCGCCGTTTCGTTGAAACTCCGGTCGCTGCATGACAGCAGTGCGTAAATCGTCATCAGACACGGTGAGGCCCATATCGTGAGCTGCGATCAGCCACATCCGATTTTCAATCAACTGCTCCAGTACAAACTGCTTGAGAAATTCATCCTTAATATCGGTCTGTCCCTTTTCTTTGTAGAACCGATAGGTATTCTCATAGGCACGGCGAAATTCGTCTTGGGGAATCGTGAACTCACCGACGGAGGCCACCGTATCGCCCGGTTGCTGGCCAAACCCCCACCAGCCCATCGTAATGATGAATGCGAGCGCAAGCACTCCCATGATGGTCTTCAAGAACCACGGGTAGTCATGTGCCACTTCACGTAACAGTTTGATCATAAGGATTCGACAAGGAATTGATGAAAAAGGATTGTACTCAGGGCAGTGCTGGAAAGGCAAGGAGAGAGCAAATCGCGCGGGCGTCGGAATGTTTTCGTCTTTGTTTGTGCGAAAAGAATGAATTTGCTATAGTGTCGCTAGTTGAGGAGACCTCAATTGGCGGAGGCGGTAAGTGGGCAGACCACGATCGATGTTGAGGTTTACCCCAAGGCCCACGTTCTCAATCGTTTCATCGCGAAACTGATTGATCTCCTGATTGTGGCTGCCGCCGATAGACTAGTGCCTCCTGTCGGTTCCCTTGCCGGACTCGCCTATATATTGGTGGCCGACGGGTTTGCGGGCGGCCGAAGCGTCGGGAAGCGGCTCATCGGCCTGCAAACTATTCTGCCGCGTATCCGCGAGGGTGCTGGTTTCAAGGAATCGATCGTCCGTAATCTTCCGATCGGTCTCGCGCAAGTGATGCTGGAAGTTCCCTATGTCGGTTGGGTAGTGTCAGTGGCACTGCTTTCATTCGAAGGCCTGTTGATTATTGGAAATGATCATGGTCGGCGTCTCGGGGATGAAATCGCGCGAACGCAAGTGCTTGATGCAGGACAGCTGGATGTGCCCGATTGATGGCAGTCAACCCGTACCGGAGCGGTCATCTCTTATGAGCAGGAAGGGAGAGCATCCGTGAATTTTGTGAGTGACATGTTCGGCTGGTTCTCAAACGACCTGGCCATCGATCTTGGTACTGCAACCACACTCGTATATGTTCATGGAAAAGGAATCGTCCTCAATGAACCCTCCGTCGTTGCGGTCGAAAAAAAGACGGAGCGGGTCATGGCGGTCGGTGCGGACGCGAAACGCATGCTGGGACGAACTCCAGGGAACATCGTCGCCGTCAGACCGATGAAGGAAGGTGTGATCGCCGATTTTGAAATGGCGGAGGCCATGCTCAAACATTTCATCCAAAAGGCGCACAATCGCACCGCCTTCGTCCGCCCGCGCATCATCATCGGGGTTCCCTCGCGTATCACCCAAGTAGAACAACGTGCGGTGCGTGATTCCGCCGAACTCGCCGGAGCGCGGGAAGTGTATCTGATCGAAGAGCCTGTTGCGGCTGCGATCGGCGCGGGCCTTCCGATCACCGAGCCGTCCGGGAATATGGTGGTCGATATCGGTGGCGGCACGACGGACATTGCGGTGATTTCGCTCGGTGGAATCGTCTACAGCGAATCGGTGAAGGTCGCCGGTGATCGCATGGACGACGCGATCATGAATTACATCAAGAAAAAATATAATCTCCTGATCGGAGAGCATATGGCGGAGCGCATCAAGTTCGAGATCGGCTCGGCCTACCCGTTCGAGGAGCGCAAAACCATGATGATCAAGGGGCGTGATCTCATTTCAGGTATTCCGCGCACGCTCGTAGTGGACGACGCGGAGGTGAGAGAGGCGCTGCAGGAGCCCATCGGAACAATCGTCAATGCGATCAAGGTGGCGTTGGAAAACACGCCGCCTGAATTGGCAGGAGATATCATTGACCGCGGTATTGTGCTCACTGGTGGAGGATCATTGCTGAAGGGGATGGATACTCGATTCCGGGAAGAAACGAACCTGCCGATCATTACCGTCGATGATCCACTCACCTCTGTGGTGCTTGGTGTCGGCAAGATTCTCGACGAACTCGATCTCCTCCGCAAGGTTTCCGTGATGTCGCAGTGCAGTACGGTGCGATGAACTCCATCCCGAGTGTGGATGGCTATTTTACGTTCGACATACGGCACTAAGCGTCTGGCCGTCGTCCTATTCGCTCTTCTGCTGGCCGCCCTCTTCCTACTCCCGAGTCAAAGCCAAGGGGTCTTGCAGTTTCTTGGTGGGCCGCTCGGACAAGTCCTCAGTGTTCCTCTCGAAGCCTTCTCATCTCTTGATCGTGGGATGACGGAGATCTGGGATGGGTATGTCGCGCTGCGGGGGATACGAGAAGAAAATCGTCAGCTTCGAAAAGAACTCGAATTCGTGCAAGGACAGAACAATCAGCTTCGCGAAGCCGCCGTCGCGACACAGCGGCTCGAGGCCATTTTGGATTTCAAGCAGAAGTCGATTCCCGACATGGTGGCGGCGCAGGTCATTGGACGAGATGCGACCAATTGGTATCGCGGAATTATTCTGAACAAGGGTGAGCAAGATGGGGTGCATGCGGAAATGGGAGTTGTCACGCCTGCCGGGGTGGTCGGCCGAGTGGTCAAGGCGACATCTTCCTCGTCAGTTGTTCTTCTCATGACGGATCCCAACAATGCCATTGCGGCTCTGGTCCAGGGGACTCGCGACGAAGGGATCGTCGAAGGCACTCGAAACGGTCGAGCTCGAATGAAATATATCCCCCTGCTTTCCACCGTCCACCCAGGTGACCGCGTCATTACCTCGGGGCTGACAGGTTTGTTTCCTCGTGGGTTGGCGATTGGTGTCATGACGCATATTGAAAAAGAGGAGGGGGATTTGTTTCGATCGGCCGAACTTGAACCGGAGGTCGATATGACCAAGCTTGACGAAGTCTTGGTCATCCGCAGTCCCTATGAAGATTCCGATGCGTCGAAAAAGATGATCCAAGGCATGCCAGGAGAGAAAAAGAAACCGTGAAAATATGGATCTATATCGCCCTCATCCTCACCGTCATCCCGCTACAAACGACGCTGCTCCATCATGTCACCATCCTTGATGTGCGTCCGGACCTTGGACTGGTTGTGGTGTGTCTGGTGGGATTCTTTGGAGGAGAATTGGATGGTCTCTTGATCGGATTCATTCTCGGGTGGTCTCAAGATCTCATGTCGGCCGGTGAATTGTGGGTGAATGTCGTGTCCAAGGGTGGCGCGGGCTTCGTGGCCGGCCTGGCTGGCCGGCATCTCGCGCACATCACGCCGATGGTGTTATTGATCGGACTCGGTGCCATTTCATGCCTGTCGAGTCTCATATTCGTGTACTCGATGAAGACTTCCGATTGGGATCTCATGTGGCATGCGTTCCATTCGAAGGTGTTGATCCAGGCTGTGCTCGATGCTTTCATCGGAGCGGGAGCGTATTGGCTGTTCGCACGTCGATGGGCGCCTGATCCCTTCCTTCAGCAGGACAGATTGTGACCGCTCTCGCGAGGTAAGCAGGTTCGATGGCTTCGGTTGGCACCCACGAAACAGAGCTTTTTGATCTGCAGCGGCGGCTCGTCATATTGCGGGCGGGCCTGCTCCTCGTCGTGGCTCTCCTCGGCCTGCGCCTGTGGCATCTTCAGGTACGCGAAGGTCCCTACTATCGGGATTTGTCGGAAAACAATCGCACCCGCTCCGTCATTCTGGAACCGGCGCGGGGGCTCATTTACGATCGTCACGGCGTTCTGCTGGCGAATAACGTTCCCAGTTTCAGCCTGTATGTCACATTGGAAGATGTCAAAGATCGGGAAGGGCTGATCGCTACTTTGGCCACCCTGCTCAATCTGGATTCCGAGTTCATCCAGAAAAAATTGTCCAGCGGTAAGGGCGGCAAACTGCTGCCCAGAAAGATCAAAGATCGACTGACGCTACGCGAGGCCACGATCATCGAGTCCCATCGCCTGGACCTGCCGGGAGTGATGATCCAGGTGGAGTCTCAACGCAACTATCTGGGTGGTCCGACGGCCGCGCATATCCTCGGGTATGTCGGCGAAATCTCTC
>Ga0075430_100001528_pt1 | contig 18874 bp, 16 predicted proteins | sample RhiMetdeltSRZDD4_FD_75294 | JGI IMG/M metagenome (GOLD analysis project Ga0075430, IMG submission 75294) | Populus rhizosphere microbial communities from Tennessee, USA - Rhizosphere MetaG P. deltoides SRZDD4 | ecosystem: Host-associated > Plants > Roots > Rhizosphere > Soil | place: USA... | reverse complement strand
AGTTACAGCTAGAGAATAAGATTCCAGTACTTCCAGTTCTGAGCCACCCAATATCTCTTGTCCAGACTCTGCATATTCACCAGGAAGACAGTATACAAAGAGTAGAGATAATGAATTAGGTTGTACCCAGACTGGCTCTGACCATCTTGGGGTGTAGACAATACCATTAATCTGTTTTTGCCCTTGCTCTAAGTTTTGGGTTATGGCAGTAGTTATCCTTTTGAGTCTATCTTGCTCCAGTTGTTCTTCTAGAGTTAATGGGGGTGCTGTTGGAGCTGTTGTTGTTGGTGCTATGGTTGTTCCTGTGGTTGTTTGTTGCTGCTGTTGCTGCTGTTGAGCCATTGATAACGAAGGTGCTGCAAATATGGTGCCTGCAACTATCGTTATAATCAGCAGCGTTACTACTGCTGACACTTTCTTTGTTAGTGATGATGCTTTACTGGATGTTGTTGCCACTTCTTTCTTTTAACCCCCTAATCCTAATTCACCGTTCGTTGCTCTTGTTGTAGTGGTTCTTCATCTGGCAGTACTTCTTCCATTGTTTTTTGCATTTCGGCTGTTCCTCTTGCTCATGTTGTTTCCGTTGAATCGTTACTATTACTACTAGGTGTTGTTGTTGTACCAGGCAGGCTAGATGCATCTTCTCCTTCAGTTGAGGAGGAATCTTCCACTACTCCACTGCTTGGAGTAGTGGATGTAGTAGTAGTATCAGCTTCTGTTGTATTGTTGGCATTATTATCCTCATCATTATTATTATCATCCAATGTGGACACAGATTCCTCCAAAACGTTCTCACAATCTGCTGTTTTAGTATCTTTTGCTGCGTTAAAGTTAGTTATGGTATCTATTCCAGGACCACAATCAAAGAAATTTGCGCCAAAGTCACCACCACGGATTATGTCGTTTCCCTTGCCTCCATGAAGTTTGACATCATTATCTCCTCCTATTATTTCATCATCTCCACTACCACCGAAAGCCACTCCACCGCAATCATTGAAACTGATGAAATCATTTCCTGGACCACCTTTAACGAAAGGTACCGTAGTAATTCTGTCATTTCCTGGTCCACCAAATGCACGATTATCAGGACATTCGCTGTTCTGACTGATTACATCATCTCCAGAACCGCCCCAGGCTATATCGCCACCTCCCGTACCATCTTCCTTAACTCCAAACAACCCTATTCTATCGTCTCCGCTTCCGCCCCATACCTTGTCACGTCCAGTCCCATCATTAATTTTGTCGTCACCAGCATTCCCTGCAATGTAGTCGTCTCCACCTTCACCACGTAGGATGTCATTACCCTTTAGCCCAAAGATAGTATCGTCATCGTCAGTACCAACCAGTGTATCTGGTCCAGATGTACCAAAGAAGTTGTCTGCCCATACGCTTACGACATCTATTAAAGGTGAAGCCAGAAGTAATAACGCTATTGTTGTAAGTACCAGTCCTACTGTTGTTGTTATACGATTTTTGTATCTTTTTGTAGCATTATTTGTATTTCTTGTAGCAAATATTGGTCCTCTTTGCATAGTAATGCTAATCGTATCTATTTTCTTAAATATTATGCAAATAGGCTCTGTAGGGCTATAAGGTAATTGTACTGCTGTAAGACAAGTAGGTTAGAAGCTCATTGTCGGGTGGCTCTATAGCCCATCTTCAGATTATATCGATATACGACCTCATTTTTTCGCTTTTGGTTGATATTTTAGTTCTTTTATTAGTGAAATGTAAGCGGAGGTAAAATTTACAGGTTCGGTGCGATGGGAGAGATTTGACTCTATTCATATGAATTGAAAAAAGCTATCTCTGTTTTGCTTAAGATATGAGAAGTCACACATAAGGGCACATTCAGCTAAGCTATAAGCATTAAAGCCAAAAAGTATCGAGTGAGCGGAATCAGTCACGAGGCTGTTTGCGGCATTTTCAGCTATATGCGACATATATTTTGTCTCCTACAGTCAAGCACCACTCTATTCAATAGCTAATTTAGTTGACGAGTGTGAGAACTTATTTGGTGGTTGAAGGCATGAGGTTGCATCAATCATCTCTTCCTCTTCTTCTTTGTCTTCTTCTTCCCCGTCTCTTTATAATGCAAGTTAGTCACAGCATTTTTCATAATTGACTGCACAAGGTCCGGGTTATTGTAATGCGTACGTATTCCAAATTCCTGTTCGTGTGTGTTCATATTTGGAACTATCTTTGAAGCAATAGACTCAAAGGTTCCTTGTTTGCGTCTCAGTTCGTCCGCTGCGGCTTGCGACATTAGAAAATATAGTTCGACCTTTTTCTCATCATTTCTCTGGTATGGTAGATATCCTTCGCCACAGTTGAGGGCAAAGACTATGTGAGAACGACACACATAAGGAACGAAAATCTTCATTGCATTTGTAATTTCAAAAATTTTAGCCATTGGGTTTTGTCCGACAATAGCCCAAAAACACGTTTGAATTAATACCGTAGTTGTACAACAGTAAAAAGTGGACCGGGTGGGATTTGAACCCACGACCTCAGATAGAATGTTCGTTATTTTGATGTCCCAGTCAGCGTTGGATGAAGGTAACATGTTCAAATCCCACCTGGTCCATTATTGATGCCACTTGTAGTACAAGTACCTAAATGAGTTTTTATTTTATTTATTTGGATTCAGCTTAGGTAATTAGCCATTCGTACCACATTTCTTAATAAGTCTCAAGTGACTCCCGTATTGATGGAAATAAAAAAAATCCTGATGTTTACGGCAGTAGCGATAGTTGTCGGAAGTATAGTCTCCATGACTACTACCTCCGAGGTATTTGCTCCTAATACAGGAAATTCGAACAGCACTAATGCCCGCAGTAGTAATACCCTCTCCAACGACTGCGTAGAAGATGGCTCGCCAGGCGACGATGCTGACGAACCAGGTGACATCGATGTAAATGACGAAGAAGAGGAGGATACAGACATTGGAGACGAAGACGAAGGAGAAGCAAACAACGATGATGGAGAAGAACAGGAGGGTGGTGCAGCATCCACATCGGTTGTCGGCAGTGGAGAAGGTGCCACTGATGAGATTTCTCACGCTAAATTTGACCCGTGCGACTTTGGCAACGAAAGCATAGATAATCCCTACTTTACTCTTACTCCAGGAACCACATTTACATACGAAAGTGAAACTGAAGAGGGAACTGAAGAGATTAACATTGTAGTGACTAATGAAACAAAGGAAATCCTAGGAGTAACAGCTACAGTTGTGCGGGATACGGTCTCACTGGATGGAGAACTTGTTGAAGATACATTTGACTGGTTCGCTCAGGACAAAGAAGGTAATGTCTGGTATCTGGGAGAAGATACAAAGGAGTATGAGAATGGAGAGGTCGTTACCACTGAAGGTTCTTGGGAAGCTGGAGTTGATGGTGCCGAAGCTGGAATCGTAATGTTGGCAAGTCCTCAAGTAGGTGATACATACAGACAAGAGTGGTACCCCGGACATGCAGAGGATGCGGCTGAAGTGGTTTCTCTCAATGAAGAAGTTACAGTTCCACATGGTACATTTACAAATTGCCTTCAGACAAGAGAGTTTAGTACACTGGAACCTGAGCTGAATGAATACAAGTACTATTGTACAGCTGTAGGCGCCGTAACGTTGGAAGTAGTGATTGATAGTGGAGAAAGAGTAGAGTTGATTGATAGCAACGCAGGAGAAGCAGAGGGGGAAGGACAGAATAGTGGTAGTATAGACGATGCTGACGAACCAGGTGACATCGATGTAAATGACGAAGAAGAGGAGGATACAGACATTGGAGACGAAGACGAAGGAGAAGCAAACGACGATGATTAAAGTGGATAAACTAAAACCCATAGAACATGAAGAAAGCTGAAAAGCTGGCGGCGCCTGCACTCTCTTTCTTTTTATCTTTCTATGTTAACAAAATAGAGAAAAAGAAGGTTAAGATTCTGTTTGAGACTTAGCTGCCATTACTATAGGTTTTGTCCGACAATTATCTAAAATGAATTCAAATTAATACCGTAAATCTCTCAGAAAGAAATGGACCGGGTGGGATTTGAACCCACGACCTCAGCAACACTTTCTACAATCCGTTGCGTGCTAATGATGGGAAGAAACTTTGCTTGAATTATGTAAGAATACTTCGAGCAGGATGATTATGTGAGTAACTTTTGATAAACATAAACATGCCAGCAACTGCAGCTATTGCAGTAATCATACTATATGATACCGCAGTTGTTAGACTAAAGTTATCCCATAAAAATCCAAAAACAACGTTGGCAACAAAAAAAGTTGTTCCTATTACGACACTATACAGACCATAGGCAGTTCCTCTCAATTCAGAAGCAACATACCTTGGAATAACAGCCCTTTGGACAGTTTCAGAAATTCCTAGGTATAAACCAAATACGGCTGCAAGTATGTAAGCATAAAGTGTGCTGCCTGATAGCATTAGCATAAGTATAGTTGAGATAGCGAAGACAGAATAGCCAATTATCAGCACTTTTTCTTTTCCGACTTTATCAGCAAGAATACCAGAAGGTAAGCCAATAGCAGTATGAGCTACGTTTAGTGTAGCGTAAATCAATGGTATGAGACTCTCGCTTATTCCCAAATCTGATGCTCTCAGCAAAATAAATGGAAAATTGAATGCTCCAATACCAAAGATGCTTGTAATGGTTAAAAGAAAAACGAAAGGCCTGTTGCCTTTTATCACTCTGTTAATATTTGAAAAGATGGATATTCTTGTAGCAGAAGACTTCTTCTTTACTACTACGTCTTTTACAAATATTACCAGAATGAGAACTGCTATGGCACCAGGTATCAACGACAGCAGAAAGATTCCTCTTATGTCAACTATCTGCAAGAGTCCAAAAGCTGCTATTGGTCCAACTATTGCACCAAGCTGGTCTATAGTTCTGTGTATTCCAAAGGCTCTTCCAACTTGTGATTCGGACACAGAGTCAGCAATCAAAGCATCCCTTGGAGCTGTCCTGATACCTTTTCCCATTCTGTCAACAAATCTAACTACAAAAGCATCAATCCAGCTAGAAGAAGCTGCAAAGAAAGGTTTTGTTACAGTAGAAAGCCCATAGCCAGCAATAACGAAAACCTTTCTTTTTCCTACCTTATCTGATAAAGAACCCGAGACCATCCTAAATGCATAGCTTGTAAGCTCTGCAGAACCTTCAATTACTCCAAGCAAAGCTCGTGAAGCCCCAAGGCTGCTAACAATAAAGAATGGAAGGACACCTAAGACCATCTCTGTAGAAAAATCTGTAAAAAAACTGACAAGACCAAGTGCAGTAACATTGCGCATTCCAGCTCCAGTCCCACCTGGGGCGACCCCAGCAGCTTCTGGCTTGATAGAATCGTTGGATTCAATTTTGTGGTCTTCATTATCATCGTCAGAAAAAGCCATATGGAGTCCTCAGTGAAAAAATTGAAAAAAGTATAAAGGTGTTTTGCTGGGGTTCAATTCGCGTATCGGGGAACGAGGTTATCAGAATTGTAATTATCTAATTGAAGCAGTATTTGTAAGAAATATTTTGAAAGCTAGGACGTAGTCTTGTTCTAAGAATAGGTGATACACCAAAAAAAGAAAAGAAGCTTTTAGACCACCGCCAAATTCGCAGCTTCATATTTAATCCTACCTCAAAATTCTCCAAGAAATATATCTCTACCCTAGAACAATCGAGGTAAAGTCACTTGTAATCTAATGCAATTGCCAATTCCATCAGTGCATTGATTGAACCATGGATTAGGCATTGCTGCTGCATTTGTCCGACGATAACCGAAATCAAGCTCAAATTAATACCGTAGTTGTACAACAGGAAAAAGTGGACCGGGTGGGATTTGAACCCACGACCTCAGCAATGCCATTTGGTTAATACATTCTAGACACACTTGGAACCCCATTTCCTTTTATACGGCCATGATTGTTGTTGCTTCTAGATTGGAGGAATAGATATACAATGTCAACTCCAAATAACCTTAAGAACATCGAAATAAATGGACGACAGTTGCATTATGTAGAGCAAGGAGAAGACATTAAGCAGCCAGTTATTATCTTTGTTCATGGCTCACTAGATGATTATCGATGTTGGCAGTTTCAGTTGGATTATTTTTCAAAAGAATATCATACTATCTCGTACAGTAGAAGGTTTGCTTATCCTAACAAATGGATTGGAAATGTTGCTCAAGATAACACCATTGAAGGTAACGCTAAAGATTTGGTGGAGTTGATAAGAAAACTAGATGTAGCACCAGCGCATTTGGTAGGTGCTTCGTATGGAGCTTTCATCGCATTATATTGTGTGTCAAAACATCCTGAATTAGCTAAGACAATGGTTCTTAATGAACCCCCAATCTTTCAATTCCTTGCAAGAAGTTCTATTAAAGAAGATGTCGAACTGCTTCAGAGATACAGAACTTATGTCCAAAGTCCAACTGAGGACTCATTCAAAAGAGGAGATTTTAGTAAAGCAGCTCAAACTTTCATAGATAGAATCATGGATATAGAGAACTTTTTTGAACAACTTCCAGTGCAAGACAAGAAATCCCTAATAGATAATGCAAAAAGTCTCGAAGGAGAATTGGAATCTGCGCATCCCTCATTCTTTACCATTGAGGATGTCAAACAGATAACAACAACTCCTACACTTTTAGTAAAGGGAGGACTCAGTCCTAAGTTCTTTCATAGAATATCAGATATACTTTCTGATACTATGCTAAATACAGAGCAGATTCTTATTCCTGACGTAAGTCATGATAATGTCAAGTTCACTAACATATTTAGCTCAAAAATAATGGAATTTTTTGAAAGACATAATTAGTCACATAGTAAGAGACGATTGTTGGTTAGCCGTTGCACTCAGAGAAAACATAACATAGCAGGTACTAGGATAACTACTGCGTCGGTATATCAGGGATGAATAATGTTACTGCTATGGCTACCACGGTGCATTGCTGCTCAATTTGTCCTACAATCACCGAAAACAATCCCAAATCAATACCGTAGTTGTACAACAGTAAAAAGTGGACCGGGTGGGATTTGAACCCACGACCTCAGCAACTGCAGCAACTGCCTTCACCAAGTATCGCTTCTTTTCTATCTCAAGGCTCACAGTTGGCTTCGTGGTCTGGGTCACTCTCGCAAGTATCAGTGCCATCACCCCCGTCTAAGTTATCATTATTCACTACACCGTCACGGCTGTCGAGAAGGTCGTTACCAGCGCCGCCTTCCATCGCGTCCTCACCAGCGCCGCCACCCATGGTGTCATGACCCTCGCCGCCTCGCATGATGTCCAGACCAGCCAATCCATCCATCTCGTCATCACCAGCCAATCCATCCATCTCATCATTACCTTCGCCGCCATCCATTCTGTCATTATCACTACCTTCACCGCCAATCATGGAATCAAAACCATCCTCACCGAACATGACGTCCTCACCAGCGCCGCCATTCATGAGGTCATCACCAGCGCCGCCTTCCATCGCGTCCTCACCAGCGCCGCCACCCATGGTGTCATGACCCTCGCCGCCATTAATGGTGTCATCACCATCGCCGCCATGTATTAGCAAGTCATCACCCTCATCACCACAGATAAGGTCGTCTCCACCTTGTGCATCTACCTCATCGTCTCCTTCAAGAAGTGCAATAACATCTCTATCTGCTGTCCCAGTTAGGACATCATTGCCGGACGTACCAACAATGGTGGCAGATTCTCCTTCGCAGGTAAACTCAGATGGTGGCGACGCAACAAATACTCTACAATCTTCTTCTGTAATACCAGATTGCGGATTGTCTCTAGCGAACTGGATACATTGTCCTTGGTTTAGGAACAAGTCTTTGCATATATCCTGTGCTTCCTCTCTAGTGTTTCCCTGCTCGATGAAATATCTCTGACATTGACCTTGATTGAATGGGGGAGCTTGCTGTTGTTGATTATTAGGTTGTGCTGCCGTCAACTGAACTACAGACAGCATTGACATAGTTTGAAATGTTGTTAATCCGATGACAATTATGACCATAGTCATAATCCCAATTTTTGGAAACTTCTTTAACATGTAACTTCATGAGGTACGGAATGTAATATTTATCCCTTTTGTAGCCATTTGTGATTGATTGGTGAACAAATTATTATTTCAGTCTTGAAAATTTTGTACTAACTGCAATACTTGCTAAAAATATCATTTCCAATAAACGCCGTTCAATTGACAGGATTAGTATTATTCAGAGGGAGAATCTAGCCATCAAGGAGCCTCTTTTGAGGAGCAATGACAGTGTTTTTGATTTGAGCTAGGAGACGGTTTGTGAATTACGATATTCTTCTATTTCTCTATCTGTTCTTTGAGCTGACATAGTTACAATTACTTTATCTCTTTAATCCAAACTAGGAGTAAAATAGTGCCGAGCGAAGACTGATTTAGGTACCCTACAAATATAGAATGCATACGTATGTTTGGATACATTGACAATATGATATGCCACTCAAAAGCAATTCAAAATGGTGATAGTGTCTCAATCTTCTGTTGGAAGTGATGCAATGTAGTTGTCAATACCAAAAAATGCTCAGCATTGTGGTAGAACTTTGAACCAGCATTCGTTAGATGAAGATTCATTCCTTTCATATGAATGAAAGAATCAGTGTAATGTACATTTTCATACTGCTGCTGAATTTGTCCGACAACCGCCTAGAACAAGCTCAAAACAATACCGTAATTGTACAACAGGAAAAGGTGGACCGGGTGGGATTTGAACCCACGACCTCAGCAATGCCAATCTTTTGAAGCATTCGACTGGACAAGAAAAGTAGATTAAACTACATATGCGGGATATAAAAGATGGACCATCAGAAACAGCGTAAGTACTAATAGAGCAGCGATAATTATTCCTTTTAAGGCTGGCATATTGCTACATTTTCGCATAAGAATATCTCAGAGTCAAGATAAACGGACAATAATAAAGGTTCCTTTGCAAAGGAACAATTAGAACACCTTCTAATTATGATATAATAATCTATAGAGAGACCATAGAAAACAGAAAATAAAAGAGAGAAGAAGGTCTACTTACCCTCTAATCTAAACAGTCGAGTGGCGGCCTATTCATGTCTCCTACGTTATCCCCATGAATTGCGGGTGTGTCATCTCCAGGTTGGTTTCCAACACCAAGACGTGGCTCATCAAAGCTTGATGCATGATGACCTAAGCCTGCTTGACCGTCATCTATCTGTGCAAGTTGCTTAGTGACATCTCCCCAACAGTTGGGGTCTTCTTGCTGGCCTGGATTTTGACGTGGTGTTCCATGTCCATCATTGCCTATAGCTTCTTGTGCAAAGACTGCTGCCGGTGTTATTGCTCCTATACTTAGTATGGCTGTTCCTGCTACTGCTATGACAAGGAGCGCCATGCTTGGACTAACTCCTTCTTTTGGCACTTTTTCTTTCAAAACTCGCATCCTGGAAACTCTATTAGGCGACCTATAAGTATGTCGTGTATACTTTTTCCAAAATGCTTATTCAGGTTACTCTACAATTATTATTTAATGTCTTGGTTATAATCAGTTGAAGATAGACGCCTACAACTACCCAAAAATGAGCTCAATTTAATACCGTAATTCCATCACAGAAAGAAATGGACCGGGTGGGATTTGAACCCACGACCTCAGCCAGATTTCTTTAATGACAGCTAAAAATCCTACTAGACGGGCAGGTGGCCGCAATAACTACTCTTACATTCCCTTCTTAAGGTAAGTCTTTTATCTATTGTATTCGCCCTTGGTGCTGAGATGCATCTTATCAATAAGAAAAATAATAGCTATGTCATAGCAGCCGCATCAGTAGCAACCCTACTTACATTTGCTATAGTGGCTGCTGCTGTATCAAACATAGCGAATACTATCATCATCCCAGCGTCAGCGACTACCACAACAACGACAACCACTAGCAATGCTACTACTACGACAACAACACCTCCATCAGAAATAGACCTATCTCCAGAACCAGTCTACCAAGAACAGCAGACAGTTGTAAGTGAGAATCCAATAAATCAGACCCATACCCATCTTACATTTTCTGGAAATGGTACTCTGAATTTGCCAAGTGGCACAGAGCCTATCAGTATCACCAGCACTGGAAGCGTAATAGCAGCAATGGATGGCACTGCAGCCGGAGAAGAAGTGTTGACTACAGAAGATGGAACTGAGAGTGCAACTGCCAAATTCTACTCCATAGGTCGTTTTAACATGGAAGACGATACGGAAACGGCAATTCTAATAGCATTGGTTCATACAAATTCAACAGGTCAGCTAGCACCACTTAATGGGGCAATTGTGGCAGGTGAAGTCGAATTCCTCCCCGTTGGAACTAACTTGATAACGTTGTGGGAGTGGCAGAGTGGTATACCATTACCAACCACCGACACCGCTTCTAATACTACTATGGATGAAAGCTCTCCTCTTTCTCCAATGAACACAACAACTACGTCAACGACGGCAAATGCTACTACTACTACTACTGCTTCTGACACTAATACAACAGGAACAGCATCTGAGGAGCAAGGAGAAGAAGAACAACAGCAATGTCAGTTAGAGCTAAGAACAGATGGAGATACCTTTGGGTTAGGAGATTTAGTCACAATTACTGTGACAAATGGCGGTGACGAAGCTCTAGAGTTTTCTAATAGCATACTAGGCTTAGAAATAGAAAATCAGGATACTGGAGAAGCCTACCCACTATTTTCAGCACAAGCGATAATTAGATTAGAGCCTGGAGAATCAAGAAGCACTGAACTCAGCTATGAGGTACTAGTTAGTGAAATTGGCACTGGCTTAATCGAGGCTAGCGTCAGCAGCGACGAGGGATGTTCGGCTAGTACTACTTTTACATTGGCTTAATGTAGTAATAGTACTAATTGAAGAGCCTCTGATAGACAGAAAGGCCCTGGAATAAATGTCGCAAGTAGGACAAGGAGCTAGAAATTTTTTTACTAATAATACTGTTTCTTGCCCTCTTCTTCTTTCTCCTACCATCTTTTTATTGTCAGGAATAATGCTTGAGAGTTACAGAAGTATTGAGAGAGACACTTCTTCGACGATGTAATAGCTAGCCTTCTTGGTTGCTAAGAGTAAACTGCCTGCTGGATTTGTCCGACAACTTCTAAAAACACGCTTAATCTAATACCGTAGTTGTACAACAGAAAGAAGTGGACCGGGTGGGATTTGAACCCACGACCTCAGCACCATAAACAGTTGGGTTATCCTCTTGTCTAGCCTTCTTTCCCGTACTATTTCCACTCATATGCAGTTGACTTTGTCTTTTGGGAGTTATGGTCAAATTCTGTTTCAAGTGCAAAAATTAGGTTATTCATCCAAGACAACTTTTGTGAATGTGTAAATCCTGTCACCATAGTTAGTCCTCTGACCTTTCCACCTTCAACCACTTTGCTCTTTTCATGAGCCCACCATACGAATTGGTCTCCACCTTCAGTTGTCACAAATGAACCTTGGTAACTAGCATCAACTATGCCATGCGGATATTGAGTCATGGTGCCTGAACCCATATTTTTGCCGCTTGGAAATCTGCCTACACCCTTTACTTCAGATGTAAAGCTTACTTCTAGGGTCACTCCCTCTACTGGATGGACCCTTGTTACCTTGAATCCTGTTACATTACCACTTTCTTCAAAGAGTTTTTCTCCTAAAGCCATATCGAGCTGGAATTTCATAATCTAGAATATAAGGGGTTTGCAGACTTGGCATTGTTCAAATGAGGTTTTTTCCTACATTAATCCAAAATGAGCTTAATTCAATACCGTAGTTCCCTCACAAAAAGAAGTGGACCGGGTGGGATTTGAACCCACGACCTCAGCCAGTCAGCATGACCTCTACTTCTAGTCCAATCAGCTTTGGACGGAATAACTTTTCAACTCCCACCCTAGTCCATTTTCTAACCAAATGCTCTAGGTTGTGCGAAATGCATCCTACTAGCCGTTTGTAGCAATAAAGCAGAATTGATAAAGAATTACCTTTATTGTTCAGATTGAATGCAATCATTTCTTCGAATTTCCTTTAAACTATTATTAGCAAGTGAAACCCTATATGCTCTACCAAAATTATGAGCAAGAGAATATTCTTACTAGGAGCAAGTCTCTTTGTTCTTTATACAATTGCTTTCATTACTCAAATGCAAGCAGTTGCTACTACAGCAAATACAATCAGAAATGTTGTTGACTTTAACTCACCTTTTAATAATACATACGACCTTGGAAATCCATTCTTCGTAGAATATGACAATACTACTAGCCTACAAACACCACCGAATCCTACCTATGATTTCAATGCTGTTTTCTCTGGGTATGGGATAATCAACGGCACAAGGTACACAGATACTGGAGTATCCAGCTATGACATTCGTGATAATGGTACTCTAGTCTATCAAAATGGAACGATTGACATCACAACAGAAGCAGGGGAAAAAGGTATGCTGGTTTTTGAGTCTCTTGGACAAAGAGACCCCGCAACTACCATAGTATTTGACCACGGTGCTATGTTCTTCAACACTAACTCTACTACAGGAGAGCTTGCTTCTCTAAACAATACTGTCTATGTATACAAAGACAAGATAGATGAAAGGAGAGGAAATCTTACTACAATTGCATGGCAATGGAACGGCGGTAATGCAACTAATGTCACTATAATGGGGTCGGATAATGCAACAAATACAACTAATGCAACTAATGCCGCTACTACTGGTGCGGGTAATACAACAGCTACCAGCGTTTCCATAGTCCCCGATGCTTCAAACCTGACTACAAATGCATTCTCGCCAAATCCAATTCAAGTTAGCGTTGGCACTACAGTACTATGGGCAAATAATGACGCAGAAGTACACACAGTCAATGCTGGCGAAAATGCGGCGCCTACTGGGCTGTTTGACTTTTACATCCCCCCAGAAGGAACGTCTGAATATACCTTTACTGAATCAGGCGAGTATCCATACTTCTGTATACTTCATCCAAACATGGTCGGAACAGTGTTAGTTAGTGATGGAGGATGAAAACAACAACAGAAGTACAGCCGTTGGTAACACCACAACTATCGCTACGGAGAGTGATGATGAGACAATCATCAAAAACGCACTCAATCTAATGCCGTAATTCTCTCGCAGAATTACAAAAGAATAATGACCATGGTTCTACAGTCCAAATAATCGATGATTTTTGTACCTTCCATTAGGTGCCTGCAATAAAGAGTCTTCCTAAGACAACCATACTATCTTGATAGCTGTTTGCCTTTTGGCATGAGTGGATTTGGACAACTATCCAAAACAGCGATAAGCCAATGCCGTATTTTACTAGATTGATAAAAGTGGATTGTGTGAGATTTGAACCCACGACCTCAGCAATGCCATGAAGCTTGATGAGCTTTTCTTTCTCTCTAGATTAAAGGGGGAGGAAGATAGAGCCTCTAAGTTTTGATATCACTTACAAACAGACGAGGTGCTCTTGACGGTCGATACGAGAGGTTAGGGCTTATGCTATGTGCGCCAGGTTACTGAAAGAAAGCACCTGCAGAGGGATTTGAACCCTTGTTCGTTAGGTGAGGATTCATTGCTTTCATATGGTAAGAGAATGAGTGTAGTGGATAGCTTTAAGACTTTCTGCAAACTGCAGCTATTTCAGATTTAGAAAGTAACGGTAGTTTGAAGGGAGGTGATGGATTGAGGTGTTATTAAGAACCACGACAAGCGTATCAGAAGCAGTGACAATCGCCTCAGCTACTCCATGTGATTCAGAACATTGTATTATCATTGGCACTTTTCTCAGGTATCCTCTGTAGCACATCCCAATGCTCCACAATCTTGCCATTGTCATCTAATCGAAAAATATCAATCCCCGCCCAATTACTAATGTCACCAGGCCATTCCTGATAGCAATGCAAGACCACATAGTTTTCTTCTGCTATCGCCCGCTTGAAGTGAACGCGCTTTCCAGGATATTCTTTTGCCATTCTCTCAAAATACTCAATGAAAGCCTCCTTACCATCAGCCACTGCAGGGTTGTGTTGGATGTAAACCTCTCCAACATATCTCTTGATGGCTTCAGCAGGATTATTTAGATTAAACATCAGGTCATAGAAGGCCATTACGTTCTTTTTGTTCCGTTCGAGGTGTTGTTGTTGCTGGTCTGTCATATCTTACTTTAGATGTATAATTACTAATGGTCTATCTAAACGAGATGGTCAAAGTGTGATTTGTCAATTTCTATAGAACCCTTATCATTATATATGCTATCTTGTTATCTTGAAAATACATACTTCCTTTAAAGTAGTGGGCTTGAATTCAATAATAGAGCGTTGTCCTCTACTACTGCCATATTTTGAATCTAGCCAATCAGACAATTCAATCTGTGGTAAAACTATTTTATCCTACCCATGCATCAAGAAAGATTAGAAGGTTGAGTAACATATCGTGGTGAGGGACAAATGTACAAGTGCTGATTGGCAAAACTCGGCGCTCATTACCATAGACACCCAAGAATGATTTTACTCTTCCAAATTCGCCTTTCAAAATTGCAGGAACTCATGAAATTGTGCCAAAGATGCGTCAGGTCTTGGATACGTTTAGAAGCATGCATAAGCCGATAGTTCATGTAATTCGGCTCTATAATCCCGATGGCTCAAATGTTGACCTTTGTCGTAGAAGAGCAGTCGCTGAATTAGGTAAGAAATTAGTCATTGCTGGAACAAAAGGAGCTGAGCTTGTGGAGGAACTCAAGCCTTCTTCCACTTCCTCTAAACTAAACCTTGTCACAGAATTGCTTTTGCAAGGTGAGCCACAACAACTCACCGCGAATGAATGGATAATGTATAAGCCAAGGTGGGGAGCATTTTATGCTACTCCTCTTGAAAATCATCTACAAAAGCTTGATGTGAATACAGTTGTTATATGCGGATGAAACTTTCCCAATTGTCCTAGGACTACAGTTTATGAAGCTAGTTAGAGGGATTTTCGAGTTGTATTGATTAAGGATGCGACATCTAAGGTCTATGAACAAGGTCTGCAAGAGCTGGAAAACATTGGCGTAGAATTAATGACGTCTGATGATTGCGTAACGGCTTTGAAATAGTTTCACTAAGTTAAAGATTATCACTATGTTATTATGATTTAATGATTTCAATAGACAATCCTCGACATCCTCTCACCAAGATGCCAGCCATGATTTAATTATTCAGCTGGAGCTTGAAGCTATAGATGGCAGCAACAAGAAAACCAATCTTTCAAAACCAACACTACGATGCGATTGCTGAACTTTTAGGTCAAAAAGTCGTGTATGGTATTATGGATGAGAACGATTATCGGATAATCGAAGCATTCTCAGAGCTATTTGCACAAGACAATCCAACAACATTTGACAAATATAAATTCAGAGATGCAGTATATGAAGCACATAGTCGAAAAGGAGTGTAGGATTCTCTGCGATTGGGAGAGAGAAAAAGAATCCGGATTTCATGTGTGCATGATTGCTTTCGAGAGAACTGGGTAAAATTACTATCCCAAGTAATACTAGCGATGGTAGTCTTTGTGGCGGTATACTAGTATAGACATCAGTATTGGTTCAGGTCTGTTCCATACTGAATAAGAAAGGAGCAAGCAGACAAGCAAATCTTTATCTACTGTAGAGCCGTGCCTATTCTCCCAAAAATTGACTTTTCCTGTAAGGAGTAGCAACAGCAACAAGTATGGAGGGTTTTTTCTGTCAAATAAGGACAATATTGCCAATTATTACATAAAGAAGAAGAACGATAATAGCCCTCGCAGTGGTGTTGCGTTAAGAGAAAACACAAAGGGTGGCGGTTCTGATAAAGACCAACCTCGAACTAGACTTCTTATTATAGACGACGACTCTGACATAGTTCATGTTCTCAAACTAGGTCTTCAAAAAAACGGGTTCTTGGTTGATGCATTTACTAACCCAGAAAAAGCTCTACAAAGCTTCAAATCCAATGCAGAGTCTTATTTTCTAATGCTGTCAGATGTTAGAATGCCAGTTATATCTGGTATTCAACTTGCAAAAAAAGTAAAAGAAATTAATCCAAATGTCAAGGTTGTCCTAATGACTGCTTTTGAGATAAGAGATAATGAATTTTCAAAAGTATTTCCTTCTACTCAAGTTGACGGATTTGTTCAAAAGCCCATTGGTATTAGAGATTTGACTAACAAGATATTGAGTCTTATAGGCGAGACAAAGTGAGAAGAAGAGACACTAAAGAAGGAGAAGAAGTGAAGATGTAGATGAGGATTGAAAGCAGAAATCACAGTAATAATAATGAAGAGTCAATCATAGAATGGTTCGATAAAGAAGTAGACGATGGAGAGAATAGTATCTTTGTATATCCTGATTTGCAGGCATTCCGCCAGATTTATACAAAGTATGTAAAATACCAGCTGGCAAAAACAGTAGAAGAAGTAGAAGATAGTGCTACTTCCAGGAACAATAAACAATCAAAGTCAAGAATCATACTTATCGCACCATTTTATGAAACAGTGGACAGTGTAAAACATCACCTCAGCGCTTTTGGTGCTGAAAATGTGCAGAGGCATATCGATAGTGGTTCATTGGTAATAGTTGACTCATTTTACTCCTTCCTTCCGGACATCAATGGTATGAAAAAGCTGATTGACTCACTTTCACAGCGTGCAAGAAAAGAAGGTAGAGCTGGAGTTACTGCCATAGTGGATATGGGCTTTTTCTTTCTATTTGGAGGAGACAGCAAAGCTACAGATTTGATAAGTTATGAGACATCTTTAGCACCAAAAACACAAGATGGCAATGTCAGAGGCTTCAGTTGTTACCATGCTGGAAACTATAATACTCTAACAGATGCCGATAAAGAACAGATTACTCAAGGACATAAAAAAAAGCTGCTTGAGCTTACAGAAGGAAATGTTAGTGATGATGACGACATGTAAGTAAGGAAGAGGAAGCGAAAACAAAGGTTTTGATTTGATTAGGTATTACGAAATGGCTTCCGTTCCTCTTTTTTCATTGTAAGTGCAATTCTAATATTGAACTTTCTCCATCTAGATTTCAGTCCCGTTACCAATTTTAACCACAAATGCGCAGCTCATTTCTGGCGTAAAATTACCTCTAATCAAAAGACAGCTGCCAGAATACATATAATATTTGCAGTCTTTGCATTGAAATCCCTCTGCACCTTTTGGTATTACATGTCCTTCTTGGTATTCCAGTTTTTTTCCTCTTTTCTTTATGAAATCCCATACTATATCACCTGGTAACATTCCATCATCCTTGGGTGAAAAGAATTTTGAGATACCATAGTCATTGTCAATTTCGCCCTCTACAATATGACACATCTTTTCGTCTGGTAAATTGAACTTGCATTTTACACAAGATTGACCGTCCTGCGATATTCCTTCCTGCTTTCTGTAATTAGCCTCTTCTTTAGATATTTTCTTTCCTGATTCCAGGTGACGAAATAATGCTGCGTCTTGAGGAGCAATATCTTCGTCTTCCTGTTCTCCTGTTGACTTGGCAATAACTGACTCTTCTACTACTTCTTCCTCCAAACTATCGTGTAACAGGTTAACAGAGTATTTTTATCTATTAGTTTAAAACTAATAAAAATTGCCCTTATTAAGCAACAGCGAGAATGCAGAATGTTGAGAATGAATGTTAACCGTGTTTATCATCATCGGTTTTTATTCTTATGGTTCGCCTTCTAATTCGCATTTAGTTCTAAAACCAGCGATTCTCCATTATACGTAGGCGACTTGCAGTACTTCCGAAATATTTCTATTCTATCTTGAAGAATATAATTGCAGAGATAGTCTTTATAATTTTTCTTGAATGAATGGTTTAGCATCATCTTCTGTGGCAGCTTTCTATTCCTTCTGCCCAGCAGTTTCGACGTGCTTTTCTTTGTTATGGCGCTCAATCTCTTGCTGTGAATTAAATGACTCGTTGCATACCTCACACCTGTAAAGGGTGCTATCGCTAGATGGTGTAGACATACATAACAAGAGGGCACTATCATATCTAAAGGTAATCAATTTGTCCGACAATAACCGAAAACAATCTCAAAATAATACCGTATTTCTAGCACAGGAAGAAGTGGACCGGGTGGGATTTGAACCCACGACCTCAGCAAGCTTTCCTCAAAGGCAACCATACCTCTTATCTAACGGGCAACAGCATTCGAAAAAGTATTTCTTAACTGTTCAAATCCCGCCCGCTCTACCATCTTGCTAGCTTTTCCTTAAGACTTCGCTTAATGGTGCATGGTTACGGAGCTAAAAATACTGCAAGCAAACACATCAAATCTTTAAGTTTTGATAGGACGTGAAAATAAAGAAAAATGCTTAGACTCATGTTTGGAATGAGATGAGAAGAAGGACCAAAGGAGACTGCAAAAGCACTAGAGGGCTTCTTTGAGTGACTAGGAAAGACTTGATGATGGTCATATCCAATGATAGTACATTGTTACTGCTTACTATGAAATCTTGTTCATAGCACCCTTTTCTCGTCAATTGCTGTAACGTATTTATCCTTTGTTTTTCCATCCCCGATGCACGCAAAATGAAAACGCTGAATAATAATAATAATGATAATAATAGAAGAAAAATACCTCTGCTAAACAACACCCGTCTTGCAACAACAACAGTAGCTGCTACAATCTTCACACTGACAATAATTTTTGTATCAGCTACTATTACTCCGGTATCAGCCTCTACAACTGGCGAGAACACTACTACAACTACTACATCAGCAGGAGAAGAAGAGCAAGAAGCTGTAAGCAGTACGAGTCCTACTACCAACAATGCTTCAAATGCTCTTTTGGGTCGTCTTTTCTCATACCTAGATGAA
>Ga0075430_100001526_pt1 | contig 18886 bp, 19 predicted proteins | sample RhiMetdeltSRZDD4_FD_75294 | JGI IMG/M metagenome (GOLD analysis project Ga0075430, IMG submission 75294) | Populus rhizosphere microbial communities from Tennessee, USA - Rhizosphere MetaG P. deltoides SRZDD4 | ecosystem: Host-associated > Plants > Roots > Rhizosphere > Soil | place: USA... | reverse complement strand
GCGGCCACCGTCGCCCCGGTGGGCATGTAGGTGAGGCCCTTGATGGCCAGGGCGGACCGCTGGATGTGCGGGCGCCAGCGATGGTCGGGGATGCGGGCCCGCCCGAGCCAGGAGCGCCAGAAGCGGGTGGTGGCGGCCAGGCGCTGGTTGGCCTGCTCCAGGTTGGCCGGGACGGCCAGGCCCTCGGCCCACGACAGCGCGCACCACAGCTGCTCGCCCGCGCGCAGGACGTGGCGGGCCCTGACCCGGTTGGCCTCCACCCCCAGCTCCATGCTGGTCGCCAGCCGCAGCGTCTGGCCGGCGCCGCTGACCTCGGCCACCTGCCGGCCCCCGTCCACCAGCGCCAGGTCGGCCACGGTGCGGCCGTAGTCGAAGATGGGCTCACACACCAGCTCCACCTCGACCTCGCCCTCCAGGCACCGGGCCGTCCGCACCAGCAGGTGGTCGGCGTCGTCGTCGGCCGGGGGCCGGGTGTGCGGGGTGATCTCGTCCTCGCCCTGACGGGGGCCCATCGTCAGGGCGTCGCGGACCTCGACCCAGCCGGCCGGGGTCTTCCAGGTCGTGACCAGGGTGTTGGTCCCGGGCTCATAGGCCCGCGCCGCCGGGACGTTGATGCCGAACGGCCCCAGCCGGAACACCCCGGCCTCGCGGTCGAGCAGCGCCCCGAACACGCTCGGCGAGTCGAACCGGGGCACGCACAGCCAGTCCACCCCGCCGTCGGCGGCGACCAGGGCCCCGGTGTGGCAGTCGGACAAAAAGGCGTAGCCGTCGATCGGGGAGAACGGCGAGGGCATGGCCGCGCTCTGGAACCCCTCGGCGCCGGCGGCCACGGTGGCGGGCCTGGCCCGCTTGGCCCCCTTGGCCGGGCTCATGAGCTCACCACCCACGGTCCGCGCCAGCCGCCGTAGCTGGCGACCAGCTGGTCGGCGGCGCTCGGCCCCCACGATCCCTTGGCGTAGGGCTGCACCGGCGGCGGGTTGTCGAGCAGCGGCTGGAGGACCCGCCAGGTCTGCTCCACGCTGTCCTGGCGGGTGAAGCGGGCGCTCTGGCCGACCATGGCCGCGTGCAGCAGCACCTCATAGGGGGTCGCCCCCTCGCCCCCTTCCTGGGCGAACTCCATGTCGAGGTGGATCTCCTCGGGCTTGGGCCGGTCGCCGCGCTGGGCCTCGACCCGCAGCCTGATCCCGGTCGAGGGGTCGAGCTTGACCACCATCTGGCTCGGCTCCGGCTGGAACTCCCGCGCCGACCAGAAGCCGAGGCGGGGCGGGTCCTTGAAGACCACCCGCAGCTCGGTCTGGGTGACCGGCAGGCACTTACCGGTGCGGAGGAAGAACGGCACCCCCGACCAGCGCCAGTTGTCGATCTCCAGCCGCAGGGCGGCGTAGGTCTCGGTGGTCGAGTCGGCGGCGACCCCGTCGATCTGCCGGTAGCCGTCGTACTGGCCACGCACGTAGTGGGCCGGGTCGGCGTCCGGCATGGCCCGGAAGACGGCGAAGATGGCGTCCTTGAGCGAGGCCAGGTCGCCACCGGCCGGCGGCTCCATCGCCGCCGCCGCCACCACCTGCAGCATGTGGTTGACGACCACGTCGCGGAGCGCGCCTACCGGGTCGTAGAAGTGGCCGCGGTCCTCGACCCCGAAGCTCTCGGCCATGGTGATCTCCACCGCCGCCACGTGCTGGCGGTTCCACACCGGCTCCAGCATGGAGTTGGCGAAGCGGAGGTACAGGACCTCGTCCAGGCCCATCTTGCCCAGGAAATGATCGATCCGGTACAGCTGCGACTCGTCGATGGAGGCGTGGACCTCGGCGTTGAGGGCTCGCGCGGAGGCCAGGTCGTGGCCGAAGGGCTTCTCCACCACCACCCGGGCCTGCTTGGTCAGGCCGGCCTCGGCCAGCCCCTTCACCACCCTCCCGAACAGGAACGGCGGGATCTCCAGGTAGAACACCGGGCTCTGCGCCTGGCCGATGGCGGCGCCGACGCGCCCGTAGGTGGCCGGGTCGCCGAAGTCGCCCGACAGATAGGACAGGCGCCTGGCGAAGCGGTCGAAGACCTGCTCGTCGAGCGGCTCGCCGGTGGCCTCGATCGCCTTGCGGGCGTGCTGGCGCAGGTCCTCGGTGGTCCAGTCGTCGACCGCGACCCCCACGATCGGGCAGCTGAGCAGCCCGCGGCGCTCCAGCCGATACAAAGAGCGGAAGGTCATCACCTTGGCCAGGTCGCCGCTGATCCCGAACACCACCAGGACGTCGGCTGGCTTGGGTTCGCTGGGTTGCCGATCGGTGGTCGTCATCGAAATCTGGCCTCCCTGGTCAGGTTCCTGGTCCGTCCTGGTTGGAACCGTAGGTCGCCGGCGCCTGCCCGGCATCGTCCCGATGGGATGATTCGGCGGGCCCGCCCGAGTCGGCGGCCAGCCGTTGCCGGCCCTCCTTGACCGCGCCGAGCATGACCCGCAGGACCAGCCCGACCACCACCAGGTCGCCCAGCATCTGGACCATGGTGGTGACCCGGGCGGCGGTGGCCACCGGGGCGATGTCCCCGAACCCGACGGTGGAGAACACCGTGATGGTGAAGTAGAGGGCGTCGGTCCGGTTCAGGGACTCGGTGAAGGCGTGCGCCTGGGCGTCGGCCAGCTTGACGTAGGCGGCCGCGAACACCAGCAGGAACAGCGGGATGGCGAAGGCAAGGGCCTCGACCGCCCGCAGGGCCGGGTACTGTGAGCGCAGGATGGCCCGCAGCTGCCAGCTGATGACCCCGGCGAACACGGTCAGCCCGGCCAGCAGCAGGACCACGGCGGAGGCGTCGAGCGTGCCCGTCAGGGGCAGCTTGTAGTAGAGCACGACCAGCACGGTCGAGGTCAGCGCCGCCCGGAGCAGGGCGCGCAGGACCCGACGCCGGGGCGCGGTCATGAGCCGCTCGGACCGCCCGTCTGGGCGCGGGGTCACCGCGCGCGCCCCGCCACCGGTCCGGTCCCGCCGGCGGCGGCGGCGTCGGGACCGCCGACCCGGCGCCGGAAGATGTAGTAGGTCCAGCCCTGGTAGGCCAGGACGACCGGGAACAGGATGGCCGCGGCGACCGTCATCACCTTCAGCGAGTACGGCGCCGAGGAGGTGTTGCTGATCGTCAGGTCGGTCGAGGAGCCCAGCGTCGAGACCATGACCCGCGGATACAGGTTGACGAAGATCGACACCACCACGGCGGCCATGGTCAGCGAGGTGGCCGCGAACGCGCGGCCGTCGCGTCCCCGGCCCTGGAGCCAGGCGGCGGCCACGGCCGCCAGGACGGCGACCGCCTCGACCAGCAGGGCCCAGAATCCCTCGCCCCCCATGACCTGGGTCCAGACCGCGAAGCCGAGCACGGCCGCGGCCGCCACCGGGGCGATGCGGCGGCCGACGCGCACGGCACGCTCGCGGAGGGCGCCGGTGGTCTTGAGGGTGAGGAAGCTGGCCCCGTGCAGCAGGCACACCAGCACCACCGTGACCCCACAGAACAACGAGTAGCCGTTGAGCAGGTCGGTGAAGGTCCCCGCGTACTCCTGGTCGGTCCCGATCGGCACCCCGTGCAGCAGGTTGCCGAGGGCCACGCCGATGAGCAGCGGGGCCAGCAGGCTCCCGCCGGTGGTGGCCGCGTCCCAGGCCCGGCGCCAGCGGGCGCTGTCGCGCTTGCCGTAGAACTCGAACGACACCCCGCGGGCGATCAGCGCCACCAGCAGCAGCACAAAGGCCAGGTAGAAGCCGGAGAACATGGTCGCGTACCAGCCGGGGAAGGCGGCGAAGGTCCCGGCCGCGGCCACGATCAGCCAGACCTCGTTGCCGTCCCACACCGGCCCGATGGTCTGGATGGCGAGGCGGCGGCCCCGCTCGTCGGAGCCGACCACGCCGTGGAGCATGCCGACCCCGAAGTCGAACCCCTCCAGGACCAGAAAGCCGGTCCAGAACACCACCAGGACGACGAACCAGAAGCTGACCAGGGTCATGGGCTGACCTCAGTAGGTGAAGTGGAGGGCGGGGGTCTCTTCGTCGTCGGTCTGGGCGGTGACGGGGGCCAGCTCCTTGCGGGCGAAGTGCCGCATCAACAGGAAGTCGACCACGCCCAGGACCGCATAGAGCAGCACGAACACGCTGAAGCTGATGATCACCGTGGTCGCGCTGTTCGACGGCGAGACGGCGTCGCGGACCAGCTGCAGGCCCTGCACGATCCAGGGCTGGCGGCCGTTCTCGGTCAGGGCCCAGCCGGCGGTGCTCATCAGGAACGGCAGCACCGCCACCCAGATGGCGATCGGCAGGTACCAGCGGGCCGTGGCCAGCTTCTTGCGCCAGAGCAGCCACGCCCCCAACAGCGCCACCAGCAGCACCACGACGCCCCCGTAGGCCATGACCCGCATCGACCAGTACTGGATGAACACGTTGGGGACGTAGTTGCCCGGACCGTACTGCTGGGCGTACTGGGACTGGAGCGGGGTGAGGCCGACCACCTGGCCGTTCCAGGTGCCGGTGGCCAGCACCGACAGCAGGTGCGGGACCTCGATGATCTTGGTCGGGGTCGGGTCGTTGTTGCCCCCGCCGATCTGGAACACCGAGAACGAGCACGGCTGACAGGTGGTCCACTGCCCTTCGGCGGCGGCGATCTTCATCGGCTGGTAGGTGGTCTCGTTGATGCCCAGCCGGCCCCCGAAGAACAGCGCCAGCATCGTCGCCGGGATCAGCACCACGATGGCGAGGGTGGCCGACCGCAGGAACATCCCGGGGTTTGAGTTGCGCCGCAGATGCCAGGCCGACACCGCCAGCATGACCGCGGCGCCGGTGACCAGCGACGCCGCCAGCACGTGCAGGTACGCCCACAGGAACACGATGTTGGTCAGCACCGCCCAGATGTCGGTGAGCTGGGCCCGGTCACCGGCGGCATTGAGCTGGTAGCCGACCGGGCGTTGCATCCAGGAGTTGGCGGCCATGATGAACGCCGCCGACAGCACCCCGCCGACCGCGACCGCCCAGATGGTGGCCAGATGCACCCGCTTGGACAGCCGGTCCCAGCCGAACAGCCAGATGCCGAGGAAGACCGACTCCAGGAAGAACGCGGCCAGGCCCTCCATGGCCAAGGGGGCACCGAACACATCGCCGACAAAGCGCGAGTAGACCGACCAGTTCATGCCGAACTGGAACTCCTGGACCAGCCCGGTGACCACCCCCACGGCCACGTTGATGACCAGCAGGGTGCCGAACAACCGGGTCAGCCGCAGATGCTCGGCATGCCCCTTGCGGTACCACAGGGTCTGCAGGATCGCGGTGAGGAAGGCCAGCCCGATCGTCACCGGCACGAACAGGAAGTGGTAGATCGAGGTGGTGGCGAACTGCAGCCGCGACCAGTCCACCACCGACATCCGTCGACCTCCCGAGCAGCGTGGTGCCCTTGGACCATGAAGCCCCGGATCGGCCCCGGCGGCATCACCCCGATGGGATGAACTCAGCCGCCGCCTTCGCGGTCCGGGGCCAGCTCCAGCCGCCGGCAGCGCCGGAACGGCCCGGCGTCGCCGTGGCTGACCAGCAGCACCGACCGCCCCCCGGCCTCCTTCCACAGGTCGTCGAGCAGGGCGCCGGCCGTGGCCTTGTCCAGGTGGGCGGTGGGCTCGTCCAGGACCAGCACCGCGGGGTCGGCCAGGAAGGCGCGGGCCAGGGCGAGGCGCTGGCGCTGGCCGCCCGACAGGGCCCGGCCGCGCTCCCCCACCTCCGTGTCCAGGCCGGCGGCCAGCGAGGCCACCCATTCCCCCAGGCGGGCGCGGGCCAGGGCGCGGTCGAGCTCGGCGTCGCTCGCCCCCGGGCGGGCCAGCAGGAGGTTGGCGCGGATGGTGGTGTCGAACACGTGCGGCTCCTGGGCGCTGAGGAGCACGGCCGCCCTGAGGTCGGTCTGGCGGTGGTCGCGCAGGTCGTGGGGGCCGATCCGGGCGTCGCCGCCCTGGCGTTCCAGGAACCGGACCAGCAGCTGGACCAGGGTCGTCTTGCCGGCCCCCGACGGCCCGGACAGGACGAGGCGGCCGCCCGGGGGGAGGCGCAGGCCGACCCCGTCCAGCACCCGCCGCCGCCGCGGCCCGCGGGTCACCACCACCCGGTCGAGGGTGATCCCGGTGGGCCGGGCCGGGGCCGGCGCCGGCCGGGCCGGGTCGGTCACCTCGGGCCGGCGGTCGACCAGCTCCAGGACCCGCCGCCCGGCGGCCAGCGTCGCGGGGAGCTGGCGGGCCGCCACCGACAGGGGCAGCACGGCCTCGAACGCGCCCACGGCGACCAGGGTGAGGGGCGCGACCAGCAACGGGTCGACGGCACCCCGGCCGGCGGCGGCGGTGGTGGCGGCGAGGACGGCCAGGGTGGTCAGGGCGGCGGCGGCGACGCCGACGGCGTCGGCCGCTCCGGCGGCCCGGGCGTCGCGGAGCGCGACCTGGACCAGGGCCCGGTCGTCGGCGGCCACGGCGGCGGCGACGCGGCCGTCGGCCCCGTTCAGCCACAGCTCGTCGGCCGCGTCCAGGGCGTCGACCAGGTCGGCGGTGAGCCGGGCCCGCAGGGCGGCCTGGCGGCGCTGGGTGCGCGCCACCACCCGCGCCGCCACCAGCGGCCCGAGCACGGCGGCGGCGGCCAGCCCGGTGCCGAGCAGGACGCCGGCGGCCGGCGACACGACCAGGACGCCGCCCACGACCACCGTGGAGGCGACCAGCGCCACCCCCAGCGGGAGCAGCAGCCGCAGGGCGACGTCCTGGAGCTGGTCGATGTCGGCCACCATGCGGCTCAGCAGCTCGCCGTCCCGGTAGGCCTCGAGCCCGGCCGGGGCCAGCGGCTCGATGGCGGCGAACACCCGCGCCCGGAGGTTGCCGAGGGCCCGGAAGGCCAGGTCGTGGGAGCACAGCCGCTCGGCGTAGCGTGCCCCCGGCCGGGTCAGGGCGGCCACCCGGACGGCGACCATGAGCGTGGTCAGCGACAGGATCGGCGGCTGCCGGGCGGCCCGGCAGATCAGGTACCCGGCCAGCCCCACCAGCACCGACCCGGCGACCACGGCCAGGGCGCCCAGCCCGACCGACAGCACCACCCGCCACGGCCGGAGCCCGAGCAGCCCGACCAGCCGCCACAGCACCGGCAGCGGCCGGCCGCCGGCCGGGGTGGCGGGCCGCGTGCTCATCGGACGCCCTCCGCCAGCGCCGGAGCCACGACCCGGCCGGCCTCCAGCCGCAGGACGCGGTCGGCCCGCGCCGCCAGGCCGGGGTCGTGGGTGATGAGCAGGATCGTCCGGGACCCGCGCAGCGCCTCGACGGTGGCGGCGACCCGGGCGGCGGCGGCCGCGTCCAGGTGGACGGTCGGCTCGTCAAGGACCAGCAGGGAGGCGTCGCGCAGCAGGGCCCGGGCCAGCCCCAGGCGCTGGCGCTGCCCGGCCGACAGCCCGTGCCCGCCGGCCCCGACCACCGTGCCGTAGCCGGCCGGGAGCCGGCGCACGAACCCGTCGGCCCCGGCCAGCCGGGCCGCCTCCTCGATCTGCGCCGGCCCGGCCCCGGGCCGGCCCAGGGCCAGGTTCGCGGCCACCGTCCCCGGGACCAGCGCGGGATGCTGGGACGCCCAGCCCACCCGCTCCCGCCACCGGTCGAGGTCGCCCTCGCCCAGCACCCGCCCCCCGGCGACCACCACCCCCTCGTCCGGCCGCGTGAGCCCCAGCACCACCCGCCCCAGCGTGGTCTTGCCGGCCCCGCTGCCCCCCACCACCGCCACCAGCTCGCCCGCCTCGAGCTCGAGGTCGACCCGCTCCAGCGCCGCCACCGCCCGCCCCGGATACCGCACGGTCACCGAGCACACCTCGACCGCCACACCCCCCGTTGGCCACCCGCCCTCGGGGGGAGGGCGCCGGCGGCTGTCCGCAGCCGGGCGCGGGGCGGCCGGGGCCTGGTCGAGGGTGTCGAGGATGCGTTCGGTGGCGGCCAGGCCGTCGGCGCTGGCGTGGAACAGGCTGGCCAGCGCGCGCACCGGCGCGAACAGCTCGGGGACCAGGAGCAGGACGGTGAGCGCGGGTCGCAGGTCGAGGCTCCCGCCGACCAGGCGGACGCCGAGGGTGACGGCCACCAGCGCGGTCGACAGGGTGGCGGCCAGGTCCAGGACGACCCCGGAGAGGAACGACAGCCGCAGCGTGCCCATGGTCGTGCGCCGGTAGCGGTCGGTGACCTCGCGGATCCCGGCGAGCTGGGCCGTGCCCCGGTTGAAGGCCCGCAGGGTCGGCAGGCCCCGGACCACGTCCAGGAACCAGGACGAGAGCGCGGCCAGGGCCTGGAAGTTGGCCCGCGCCCGGGCGCCGGCCGCCCCGCCGATGAGGGCCATGAACACCGGGACCACCGGCAGGGTCACGGCCATGACCAGGGCCGAGGTGCGGTCGACGGCGGCGCACCAGCACAGCACGGCCAGCGGGACCACGACCGCCAGGACCACCTGGGGCAGGTAGCGGGCGAAGTAGGTCTCGAGCCCGTCGACCCCCTGGACGGCGCCGGCGGCCAGCTCGGCGCTGCTGCCCCGCCCGGGCCCGCCGCCGCCGGGCCGCAGGCGGCGCTCGACCAGTTCGGCCCGCAGGGCCGACATCACCCTGGTGGCCGTGCGCCGCCCGCTCACCTCGACCGCCCGGGCCAGCCCGGCCCGGGCGGCCACGATCGCGACCAGCGCGACCACGACCGCCGCCGGGACCTGACCGAGGCGGCCCTGGGCGGCGCCGGCGATCACGGCGGCCAGCAGCGTCATCTGGACCAGGAGCAGCAGGGCCGCCCCCAGCCCGGCGGCGACGCACACGGCCAGCGTGCGGCGGGTAACCGCCACCCGACCGAGCAGCCGCCGGTCGAAGGGCCGGAGCCCCCGGCCCCGGCCGCCGCGCCCGGCCTTCACCGGCCCGCCCATCGGCGTCCCACCTTCCTCGCCCCTGCTGACCGCTCCAGTAGCGGCCTGGCCGGATCCTGCCGCATCCCCCGGAATGGGTGAACCCGCTGGCCGGAACCTCATCCTAAAAGGGTGATGCTGTTGATCCGGACCGGTGCGATGGTGCCGTTGGTCGTCCGTAGCGGCCGGCGGTCGTCGCTGGCCGCGCAGCAGAGGAGGGATCGGTAGATGTCCAACGAGGCGTACGGGTCGTCCGCGGCGCGCCGGGCGAGCCGGGAGACCAGCGGCGTGGCCGTCGGCTTCATCCTGTTCGCCGCCATCATGATGATCATGGTCGGGGTGTTCCAGGCCATCCAAGGGCTCATCGGCATCTTCGAGAACGAGTTCTATGTGGCCACCCGCAAGTACCTGTTCGAGTTCGACGCCACCAGATGGGGCTGGATCCACCTCATCCTGGGGCTGCTGGTGGCCTTCGCCGGCTGGGGGCTGTTCTCGGGGCGGACCTGGGCCCGGGTCGTCGGGATCACCCTGGCGGTGCTGAGCGCGATCGCCAACTTCCTGTTCATTCCCTACTACCCGTTCTGGTCGCTGCTCATCATCACCCTGGACGTCTTCGTGATCTGGGCCCTGGCCGCCCACGGCGGCGACATGCGCGAGCCGGCCTGACAGATCGGGCGGGTACCGCTCCAGGTCCCCGATCCCGACGAGCGTCGAGGAGCCCGGGCAGGCAAGCCGCCTGCCCGGGCTCCCGCCTCTCGGGGTCGGTCACCGGCGGCGCTCATCCCTTCGATGGGGTGAACCGGGGCCGCTACCAGGTGAGCGGCAGCAGCACCTGGAAGCGGGTGTCGCCGGGGGTGGAGGTGAAGCGCAGGTCGCCGCGGTGGCGCTGCACGATCCGCCAGCAGATGTCGAGGCCGAGGCCGGTGCCCTTGCCGACCGGCTTGGTGGTGTAGAAGGGCTCCAGGATGTGGGGGGCGGCGGCCTCGGGGATGCCGGGGCCGTTGTCGCCGATCTCGACCAGTACCCGGTCGCCGTCGCGGGCCGTGCGCACGGTCAGCCGGCCGCGGCCGTCCATCCCCTCCATGGCGTCGACGGCGTTGTCGACCAGGTTGGTCCAGACCTGGTTGAGCTCGCCGGCGTAGGCGGGCAGCTCGGGCAGGGACCGGTCGTAGTCGCGCACCACCTCGATGCCGGTCTCCAGCTTGTGCTTGAGCATGGTCAGGGTGGACTCGAGCCCGTCGTGGACGTCGAGCCGCTGGAGCGGGCTGCGGTCCATCTGGCTGTACTGCTTGGCCGCGCCGATCAGGGCCGAGATGCGCCCCGACGCCTCGGCCGCCTCCTCCAGCAGGCTCTCGGCCTCACAGGTCATGGCGGCCACCCCGACCGCATGTGGGAGCGCCTCGGCGGGGACGGCGGCGGCGACCTGCTCGAGCCAGCCGGCGTCCAGGCCGGCCGCGACCAACGGCGGCGCCAGGTCCCAGGCGTCGGCGACGCCGTGCTCCTCGAGCCAGCCGCCCAGCTCGTCCTCACGGTCGGAGGCCGCCAGCGGCGACAGGGGGTCCTGCCCGGCCCGGCCCTTGGCCTGGCCGACCAGGTCGACCAGGGCGGCCAGCTGATCGGGGGCGAGCCCGCCCTCGGCCAGCCCGGCCAGCTCGTCCCACAGCCCGGCCAGGCGCTCGGACAGGGTGTGGGTGGCCCGGGCGACGGCGGTCGCCGGGTTGTTCAGCTCGTGGGTGAGGCCGGCGGTGACGGTGCCCAGGGCGACCAGCCGCTCGCGGGTGCTGACGGTCTGCTGCGAGCCCATCCCCTGGATGGCGAACCCCTCCAGCATGTGGGTGGCCATCGGGAACCACTCCCGCACCGCCCGGCCGAAGTCCTCGGCTCCCAGCACCCAGAAGCGGCAGTCGGTCACGGCGCGCAGCCCGGTGCTGTAGGAGCGGGCCATCGGCAGGTCGAGGTAGGCGAAGAACGCCCCCGCATAGGTGCCGCGGTGGTCGGTCCGGTTGACCTCGATCTCCCCCAAGGGGGCCCGCATGACCATCGACAGGGTGCCCTCCAGCAGCACGAACAGGCAGGTGGCGGGCTCCCCCACCTGGTAGACGGTGTCGCCCGCCTCGTAGGCGGCGACCTCGCCCCGTTCGGCCAGCCAGGCCAGCTGCTCGTCGGTCAGCTTCTCGAACAGGAACAGCTCCCGGAGCTCGTCGGGGCCGAGCCGGCCGCTCACTGGGCCTCCAGGTAGCGGTGGACCAGCTGGATGGCCATGGCGCCCTCGCCGACGGCCGAGGCGACCCGCTTCACCGAGTTGGCCCTGGCGTCGCCGGCCGCGAACACCCCGGGCACGCTGCCCTCCAGGTAGTAGGGGTCGCGGTCCAGCGGCCAGCCCCGCGGCCGCTTCCCGCCGACCAGCAGGTCGGGGCCGGTGACGACGAAGCCGCGCGGGTCGCGCTGGACCACTTCGTCGAGCCAGTCGGTGCACGGCGCCGCGCCGATGAACACGAACAGGAAGGCCGCCGGCACCTCCTCCACCACCCCGGTGCCGGTGTCGCACAGGCGCAGGCGCTCCAGGTGCTCGCCGCCGGACGCGCCGGCGATCGTGGTGTTGGGCCGCACCTCGATGTTGGGCGTGTCGCGGATCTGGCGGACCAGGTAGTGGGACATCGACCGCTCCAGGCCGTCGGCGCGGACCAGGATGGTGACCCGTCGGGCGTGCCTGGACAGGAACACGGCCGCCTGGCCGGCCGAGTTGGCCCCGCCGACCACGTAGACGTCCTCGTCGGCACACGACGGGGCCTCGGTGACCGCCGACCCGTAGAAGATGCCGCGGCCGGTGAGCTCCGCGGTGCCGGGCGCGTCCAGGGTGGAGTAGGCGACCCCGGTGGCCAGGACCACGGTGTGGGCGGCCACCTCGCCGCCGTCGGCGAAGCGCACCACCCGCGACGAGCCGCGCACCTCCAGGCCGGTGACGGCGGCCGCGGTGAGGATCTCGGCCCCGAACCTGGTCGCCTGGCGGCGGGCCCGGTCGGTGAGCTGGACGCCGCTGACCCCGTCGGGGAAGCCGAGGTAGTTCTCGATGCGCGTGCTCTGGCCGGCCTGCCCGCCGGTGGCCTCCCGCTCGACCAGGACCGTGCGCAGCCCCTCGGAGGCGGCGTACACGGCCGCGCCCAGCCCGGCGGGCCCGCCGCCGACGATCACGGTGTCGTAGAAGTCGGTGGCCGGGGTGGTCGACAGGCCGACCCTGGCCGCCAGCTCCTCAAGGCTCGGGTCGACCAGGGAGCCGCCGTCGGGCGTGACCACCAGTGGGATGCCGGCCTCGTCGAGCCCGGCCGCCTCCAGCAGCCGCCGGCCCTCGGGCTGGTCGGCGGTGAGCCAGCGGTAGGACACCGAGTTGCGGGCCAGGAAGTCGCGCACCTCGTAGGAGCGCGCCGACCAGCGGTGCCCGACGACCTGGGTCGCGGTGACCGGCTGGTCGTCGGCGGTGCGCCACAGCTCGACCAGCTCGTCCACGACCGGGTACAGCTTCTCCTCCGGCGGCTCCCACGGCTTCAGCAGGTAGTGGTCGAGGTCGATGACGTTGATCGCCTGGATGGCGGCGTCGGTGTCGGCGTAGGCGGTCAGCAGGGCCCGCCGGGCGTTGGGGAACAGGTCCATGGCCTGCTCCAGGAACTCCAGGCCGCTCATCTCCGGCATGCGGTAGTCGGCCAGCAGCACCGCCACCGGGTCGCCGCGGAGCTTGATCTCCCGCAGCGCCTCCAGGGCCTGGCGGCCCGACTCGGCGCGCACGATCCGGTAGTCCTGCCCGTAGCGCCGGCGCAGGTCCCGCGCGACCGCGCGCGACACCCCCGGGTCGTCGTCGACCGTGAGCAGCACCGGCTTGCTCGCCTCCATGGTGCCCGATGGTAGGGTCGCCCCCGGACAGCCAACAACCGCACGGTGCGCCCATGACCCGTCTGCCCTACGACCGTTTCTGCGACGAGGTGGTCATCCAGACCGGCCTGCTGCGGGAGGTGGTGGCCGGAGCCGACCTGTCGGTGACGGTGCCGACCACCCCCGACTGGACCCTGGCCCAGCTGCTGCGCCACATCGGCGGCAACCTGCGCTCGCTGGAGAAGGCCGTCCGCACCGGCAGCGCCGTCACCGAGCCGGAGCGACAGGTCCCCGACCACGGCGGTCCGCCCGGCGACGACCCGGCGGCGATCGACACCTGGCTGGCCGAGGCGGCCGCCAGGGCCGCCGAGACCCTGGGCAGGGCCGGCCCCGACGCCGAGGCCCAGATCTGGCAGGTCCGCTGGCCGGCCGCCGCCTGGGCCCGCCGGGCCGCCCACGACCTGGTCGTCCACCGGGCCGACGCCGCCGGGGCGGTCGGCGCCGGCTACAGCGTCGACCCGGACCTGGCCGCCGACGCCCTGGACGAGTTCCTGGACCTGCTGGGCGGTGGCCTCGGGGCCGCCGAGGGCTCGGAGGCCGGCGGCGGCCCGGGACCCGGCGGGACCGTCCACCTCCACGCCACCGACGCCGCCCCCGGTGTGGCCGCCGAGTGGCTGGTCGAGCTCGGGTCCCCCGGCTTCACCTGGCGGCACGGCCATGAGCAGGCGACCGTGGCCGTCCGGGCCCCGCTCGCCGACCTGCTCCGGGTCGTCACCCGCCGCCTGCCCCCGGACAGCGAGGGCGTGGAGGTCCTGGGCGACCGCAGGATCCTCGACGCCTGGCTGGAGCGGCTGCGGCTCTAGCGACCTCGGGCCGGGCCCGGCGACGGCGGCCGCCTACGCCCGGCGGCCCCGGCTGCGGTCGAGCCGGCGGCGGTCGCGCTTGGTCGGGCGGCCCATGCCCGGGTCGCGGCGGCCCGGCCGGTCCAGGGGGTCGCGCGGCGGCGGGGGCGGGCTGCGGTCGACCAGGCAGGCGGCCGCCGGCTCGGCCCCGACCCTGGTCTCGATCAGGCGGACGACCTCAACGACCCGCTCGCGGTCGCCGACCCGGACGCGGACGGTGTCCTCGACCTTGACCGGCGTGGCCGGCTTGGCCCGCACCCCGTTGACCTGCACGTGGCCGGCCCGGCAGGCCTGGGCCGCCCCCGAGCGTGTCTTGGTCAGCCGCACCGCCCACAGCCAGCGGTCGACCCGCACCCGCTCCATGTGGTGCTCGCCGGGCGCGGCTAGCGGCCGTCGCGCGGCGGCTCGATCCGCCTGGCCTCCGGGGCCGGGTCCTGCTGGTCGTCGGCGCCGAAGGCCTTGCTGATCGACCGCAGGGCGCTGGTCACCTCGCTCGGGATGACCCAGAAGGTGCTGCCCGGGTTCTGGGCCAGCTGGGGCAGGGTCTGGAGGTACTGGTAGGCGAGCAGCTTGGGGTCGGGGTCGTTGTCGTGGACGGCCTGGAACACGGTCCCGATCGCCTGGGCCTGGCCCTCGGCCTTGAGGATGGCCGACTGGCGCTCGCCCTCGGCCCGCAGGATGGCGCCCTGCTTCTCCCCCTCGGCGGTCAGGATCTGCGACTGGCGCACCCCCTCGGCGGTGAGGATGGCGGCCCGCTTGTCGCGGTCGGCGCGCATCTGCTTCTCCATGGCCTGCTTGATCGGCGCCGGCGGGTCGATCGCCTTGATCTCGACCCGGTTGACCCGGATCCCCCACTTGCCGGTGGCCTCGTCGAGCACGCCCCGCAGCTCGCTGTTGATCTTCTCGCGGGAGGTGAGCGTCTCCTCCAGGTCCATGCCGCCGATCACGTTGCGCAGGGTGGTCACGGTCAGCTGCTCGGCCGCCTGGATGAAGCTGGAGATCTCATACGCCGCCGCCCGCGCGTCGGTGACGTGGAAGTACAGCACCGTGTCGATGTTCACCACCAGGTTGTCCTCGGTGATCACCGGCTGGGGCGGGAACGAGACGACCTGCTCGCGCAGGTCGATCAGGGGCCGGACCCGGTCGACGAAGGGGATGACGAAGTTCAGCCCCGGCTCCAGGGTCTTGTAGTAGCGGCCGAGCCGTTCCACGTTGCGGGCCCGCGCCTGGGGCACGATCCGCACCGAACGGAGCACCACCACCGCCGCGAGCAGGGCGATGACGGCGACGACGATGATGACTTCCATTGCTTCACTCCCGCGGGTACACGAGGGCGGTCGCGCCCTCGATCTCGATCACGTCGACGGTCGACCCGGCGGGGATCACCAGCGTCTCGTCGTAGGAGCGGGCCGACCACTCCTCGCCGCCGATCCGCACCCGCCCGGCATGCCCGGTGACCTCCTGGACCACCCGTGCCTGCCGCCCCACCAGCGCCGCCACCCCGAAGCGGTACTGTGGCCCGAACCGCGGCCGCACCTGGCGCCTGACCAGTGGCCGGATCCCCACCAGCCCGGCCACGGCCACCACGGCGAAGGTGGCGAACTGGGCCAGCTCCCCCAGCCCGAGCGCGGCCACCGCCGCCGCGGCCAGGGCGGCCACGGCCAGCAGCCCGAGGGCGGCCGTCAACGTGAAGATCTCGGCAACCCCGAGGATCGCCGCCAGAATGACCCAGACCACCGCGTTCATCGCCGCGTACTCCTTCTCAGCCAGAATACGCCCGCAGCCCGCCCAAGATCGTCAGGTTGGTGACAGTCCCATGTCCAGCTCAGCCGCTCCCGAACCCGCCGCCGGCCGCCCCCACATGCCCGGCTACGGCCTCTCCCCCGCCGAGGGCGGCGAGGGCCTGCTCCCCTGGACCTGGGCGGTCGAGCGCCTGGAACGGGCCCACAACTACTGGGTGGCGACCAGCCGCCCCGACGGGTGCCCCCACCTCGCGGCCGTCTGGGGCCTGTGGCGCGACGGCGCCTTCCACTTCAGCACCGGCGGCCGTTCCCGCAAGGCCCGCAACCTGGCCGCCGACCCCCGCTGCGTGGTCACCCCCGAGCATGCCGAGGAGTCGGTCGTCGTCGAGGGCGTGGCCTCCCCCACCACCGACCCGGCGACCCTCTCCACCCTCCTGGCCGCCTACCGCCACAAGTACGGCACCGGCTTCCCCGACCCGGCCCACAACCCGGTCTTCACCGTCCGTCCCCAGGTCGCCTACGGGATCATCGAACGCGAGGGCCTGTTCACCACCACCGCGACCCGCTGGAGCTTCACCACGCCCGGACCCCAGGAGGCGAGACCTTGAGAACCGACGTGATCGAGCGGCTCCGCGACGCCCAGAACGCCCACGACCTTGACGGCTTCGTCGCCTGCTTCGACCCGCGGTACCGCAGCGAGCAACCCGTGCATCCCGACCGGGCGTTCGTCGGCAGCGAGCAGGTGCGCAGGAACTGGGCCGAGGTCTTCGCCGGCGTCCCCGACTTCCAGGCCGAGCTGCTGCGGTCGGCGTACCAGGGCGACACCGGGTGGGCCGAGTGGCACTGGCGCGGCACCCGCAGCGACGGGACCCGGCTCGACATGCGCGGGGTCACCATCTTCGGGGTCCGCGACCACCGCATCGTCTGGGGCCGGCTGTATCTCGAGGACGTCGAAGGCGGCCAGGGGATCGACCGGGCGGTGCAGCACATGGCCCGCGGGACCGGGTGACCGGTCATGGGCCCGCGCCGCCAGCCTGGCGACCCCCAGCCCCTGGCCCCGCCTGTCCGGCCACCGGGATAAGCTTGTGCCCACGCTCGGCACGTCCAGCAGAGGGGGTCGCGGTGTTCGTTCAGGTGATTCAGGGACAGGTCGACGACGCGGCGAAGGTCCGGGCGGCGATGGACCGCTGGGTCCAGGAGCTGGCGCCCGGGGCCAGCGGCTGGCTGGGCTCGACCGCCGGCGTGACCGAGGACGGCCGCTTCATCGCGCTGGCCCGCTTCGAGTCCGAGGAGGCGGCCCGCCGCAACAGCGACCGACCCGAGCAGGACCGCTGGTGGAGCGAGACCTCGCGGCTGTTCACCGGCGAGCCCGGCTTCCGCGACAGCAACGACGTCACCGTGGACGTCGCCGGCGAGCCCGGCGACGCCGGCTTCGTCCAGGTCATGCAGGGCCAGGGCACCGACCCCGACCGCGCCCAGGAGCTGATGTCCCAGAACTCCGAGGAATGGGCCGCCTTCCGTCCCGACATCATCGGCAGCGTGGCCGTCGGCCACGACGGCGGGGCCTACACCATGGCCATGTACTTCACCTCCGAGGCCGAGGCCCGCGAGGGCGAACGCAAGGAGCCGCCCCCCGAGCTCCAGGCCCAGATGGACGAGATGGCCACGCTGAGCGTCGGCGACCCCGAGTTCTTCGACCTCAAGCAGCCCTGGCTCTACTCCCCCTGATCAGCCTGCTGTCAGGGAACCCGGGTCCCACGTCTCAGGTCGCCGTCGCGTACCGCTGCCGACCGGTATAGCCGCTGCCCGCCCAGTGGCCGATGTCGAAGATGAGCCCGAGGATCACGAAGAACCATCCCCAGCCGCTCACGCCACCGACGGGGCTCCAGGACAGGACGTAGAACAGCGTGGCATACGGCAGCAAGATCAGCCCCAGCAACGGGACGAGGAAGCCGGTGAACGCCCGGTCGACCAGGTTGGTGAAGATCCACACCAGCACCAGGGCGATCCGTGGGGCAAACCCTGCCAGCAGCGCGAACAGACAACCCATCGTCGGCTCCTCTCCTCGGTCTCAGGCCGCCGGTCGTAACAGCTGGAGCAGGCGGGTGGTGGCGCCCTCGAGCTCGCCTGGCGGCAGCGGTGCGCCGTGGCCCTGGATGGCGTCGGTCAGCTGCCGGGGGGCCGTGACCAGGACATCATGGAGCAGCTGCCCGGTGCCCGACCAGGCGCCGTGCACGCACAGCAGCGCCCGGACGGGGACCTGGGCCCACCCGTCGAGCACCTCGGCCACTCCTTCGGCCTGGGAGCGCAGCCCGTGCACGACCTCCACCGGCACGGTACCGCCGAGCAGCCGCCGGGGCCGCCGCCATGACGCCACCACCCAGACGCCGTTGGGGCCGACCGCCAGGTGCTCCAGGCTGTCCAGCCACCCCGGCAGGGTGACGTCGTGCAGCACCTGCCAGCCCTCGTCGGCCAGGGAGGCCAGCAAGGCGGCCGTGCGTCGCTGCGTCGCCGCCAGCCGTCTGCAGATGGTCGCCTCGAGCGAGAGACGGAAGCGCAGCCGCTGCCCGGTCCACGCCGCCAGCAGCAGGGCCGCCGGCATGGCCAGCCAGCTGCCGACGGTCGCGCCGACCAGGGTTGCGCCGGCCAGGGCGGCGCCGATCACCGCAAGGCTCCACCAGGCCCAGTCGAGGCCCCAGCTCTGGCGCTCCTGCTCGCGGCGGCGCAGGTAGGCGGCCTGGGCCGAGGCGCCGGCCCGGCTGGACCGCGGGTCGGCCGCGGGGCGAGCCGGCAGCAGGTCTCCGGACGACGCCGTCCAGATCTCCTCGGCCAGGTCCTGGACCCGGGCCAGGCTCAGCCGCCGCACGGCCAAGCCGGCACAGGTCCCGTCGGCCCGGTCACACAGGCACACACGCCCGTCGTGGCTGCCGGCCATCTCCCCCCGCCTCGATTCAGTACGATTCCCGCATCACGCTGCCGTGGGCGGCGACGGCCCAGATCACGAAGACGTCCAGGGCGACCAGGGTCAGCGCCCAGAACGGGTAGTAGGGCAGCCACAGGAAGTTGGCGATCGCGCTCAGCACCGCCAGGGTGATGGCGACCACTCGCGCCCAGGTCCGCCCCGACAGCAGCCCCCAGCCGGCGAAGGCCACCAGCAGCCCCAGGATGAGGTGGATCCAGCCCCAGGTGGTGGCGTCGAACTGGAAGATGTAGTTGCGGGTGGCCACATAGAAGGTGTCGTTGAACACCGCCACCAGGCCTTCGAAGAACTGGAGGCAGCCGACCATGATCATCATGATCCCGGCGAACAGGATAAATCCGACTGCCGAGCCGCTGGCCTCCTCCCCCGCTCGACCCGCCGCGGACGACGGGTACGCCTCATCGGTCATCGGAACTCCTCCATGCCTGTTGCTCGGGCGCCTGCCGCTGGTACCTCTAGCGGCGGCGGGCGACGCGCCGAGAGGTGCGCCGCGCGACCCTGCGGGATCCCATCATCTCT
>Ga0075430_100001524_pt1 | contig 18905 bp, 14 predicted proteins | sample RhiMetdeltSRZDD4_FD_75294 | JGI IMG/M metagenome (GOLD analysis project Ga0075430, IMG submission 75294) | Populus rhizosphere microbial communities from Tennessee, USA - Rhizosphere MetaG P. deltoides SRZDD4 | ecosystem: Host-associated > Plants > Roots > Rhizosphere > Soil | place: USA... | reverse complement strand
TGTTCCAGGAGGAGTGACCACCGGTCCATCTCCCGGTCGTCGCGAGCGGCGCCGTTGACGGTTGGCGGCAGGTCCGGCTTACTGATGGCTATGGATCTGGGCTGTGCGCGTACCCGCCGCTGGCTGGCCTTTGCTGGCGCCGTACTCGTGGCATTGGTCCTGCCGCCGCCCGCAGCCGGCGCCGTCCCGCCCGGCCCGAGCCCGGCAGGGGCGGGCGGGCCCCTGGTCACGGTGACGCTGGTGACCGGCGACCGGGTCACGCTGAGCCCGGACGGCGACCGGCAGGCGGCGAGCATCGCGCCGGCGCGGTGGCCCGGGCGGCGGGTCGGCTTCCACACCATCTATACGCCGGGCGGGCTGCGGGTCGTGCCCAGCGACGTGGCGCACCTGGTGCCGGCAGTGCTCGACCCGCAGCTGTTCGACGTGACCGCGCTGGCCCGCGCCGGCTACGACGACCGGCACGCGCCGGCGCTGCCGCTGATCGTGCGCCACCCGGCCGGTCCCGCGCCGGCCGCGCTCGGCGGCGGACCGCTGCGGGTCACCCGCACGCTGCCCAGCATCGCGGCGAGCGCGGTGGCGCTGCCCAAGGCCGCCGCCGCGGATCTCGGCCAGGCCCTGGCCGGGGCGCCGGTCCGCGCCGGGTCGCTCGCCGCCGGCCCGCTGGCCGGCACCGCGCGGGTCTGGCTAGATGCCCGGGTACGCGCGGCAACGCTCGACGACCGGGTACGCGCGACAGCGCTCGACGCCAACCTGACCCGGATCGGGGCTCCGGCGGCCTGGGCCGCGGGCCTGTCCGGCGCGGGCGTCGCCGTGGCCGTGCTGGACACCGGTGTGGACCCGAGCCACCCCGACCTCGCCGGTCGGGTCGCCGCCGAGCAGAACTTCACCGACGACCCGACCGCCGACGGCAACGGCCACGGTACGCACGTCGCCTCGCTCGTGGCGGGCAGCGGAGCCGCCTCCAGCGGTGCCCGGCGGGGCGTGGCCTTCGGGGTCCGGCTGCTCTCCGGCAAAGTGCTCGACGACCGCGGACAGGGGTCGTTCTCCGCGGTCATCGCCGGGATGGAGTGGGCCGCCGGAGCCGGTGCCCGGGTGGTCAACCTGAGCCTGGGCTCGGGCACGCCCAGCACCGGCCTTGACCCGATGAGCCTCGCGGTCAACGCGCTCACCGCCTCGCACGGGGTGCTGTTCGTGGCCAGCGCCGGCAACACCGGACCCGGAGCGGGTACGGTCGGCGCGCCCGGCGCCGCGGACGCCGCGCTCACCGTCGGGGCCGCCGACTCCCGCGACCGGGTGGCGGACTTCTCCAGCCGGGGTCCGCGGCTGGGCGACTACGCGGTCAAGCCGGACCTGGTCGCGCCCGGGGTCGACATCATCGCGGCCCGGGCGGGCGGCATCGCGTTCGGCGAGCCGGTCGGGGCGTACTACGCCCGGGCGTCCGGCACGTCGATGGCGGCCCCGCAGGTGGCTGGCGCCGCGGCCCTGCTGGCACAGCGCCGGCCGGGCTGGACCGCCGCGATGCTCAAGGCGGTGCTCGTCGGCACCGCCGCACCCAGCCCCGGCTCGGTCTTCGAGCGGGGCGCCGGCCGGCTGGACCTCGGGCCAGCGATCGACCAGCGACTGCTCGGCACTGGCGGCCATCTCTCGTACGGCCTGGCGCCCTATCCACAGATGGGCACGCCGCCGGCCGACCGGCTGCTGCCGCTGGCCAACACCGGCCCGGCGGCCGTCACCGTCGACCTAGCCGCGGCCCTGGCCGGCCCGGACGGACGGCCGGCACCGCAGGGCATGCTGGCTGTGTCTCCGGCTCGGTTGACGCTGCCGGCCGGCGGGTTGGCGACCGCCACGGTGACGCTCACCGCCGGGCTCGGCGGTGCCGGTGCCTACAGTGGAGCCATCATCGCCACGCCGCTGGGCGGCGGCCCGGTGCTGCGGGTGCCGGTCGGCGCGGTGAACGAGCCCACGCGGCACATGCTGCGCCTGCGCGGTGTGGACCGCAACGGCTCCACCGGGGTTGAGGCACTCGCGACGGTCATCAGCCTGACCGACGTCACCGCCTCCCCACCAGACCCGGTGCTGCTGGTCGACGGCGAGGCGGTGGTACGGGTGGCGCCCGGCTTCTATACGGTCACCGCCGCCGTCCCGACCCTGGAGGACGGCGAGCCGGTACCGGACGCGGCGCCAGCCGGGCCGGCTGCGGCACCTGTCAGGCCGGACACGGTGGCTGTCAGGCCGGACACGGTGGCTGTGGGGGCGGACACGGTGGCTCCCGGGCCGGCTGCGGTGGTCACGTCGGTCGCCATCACGACCGTGGCCGAGGTGGCTGTTGCCGGCGACACCGAGGTGGTGCTCGACGCCAGGTCGGCCGAGCCGATCTCGGCCGCGGTGGCCGGGGTCGACACCGTCCCCACCGATGTGCACGTCTTCGTCGCCGTGCAGGACCGGGTCCGGCGTAGCTACGTGGTGGGGTACGACACGAGCCCGCAGGACGTGCTCGACGGCAGGCTCTTCGTCCAGCCGACCCAGCCGGTGCGCCACGGCCGGCTGGAGGCGAGCAGCAAGTGGCGGCTGTCCACACCGGACGGGATGGCAACGTACGACCTGCTCTTCGCCGGGCCGAGCTTCCCCGCGTCGCTGGGCTATGTGGTCGGCTCCCGGGACACCGCCCGGGTTGGCACGGCCTACCATGCCCCCGCGCGGCCGGTGGACTACCGGGAGGCGCGGCACGTCTTCACCGATGTCAACCCGGTCAGCGTCGCCGTGCTCCAGCCGGTGCCCGGCCCGGCACCGGTGCACCGGGTCGAGCACATCGGCGCCGGCCTGGGCCAGTCCTGGTTCCAGTGCGCCACGTTGGTGCTGGCCGAGGCGGGCATCGGGAGCTTCTGCCAGGCGCCGCAGGAGTACCGGGCCGAGTCCACTGTGGAGCATAGCTGGCTGCGGGCGCCGCTGCGGACCACCGCCGCCGCGTTCCGCACCCGTACCGCGCTGCACATCGGCATGAACGACCTGGTCGACGACGGCCCGCACAGCGGCTCCATCGCCTCGTACGCGTTCGCGCAGCGGGAGTTCCGGCTCTACCGCAACGGTGTGCTGCTAGCCGAGGGGTCCGAGCCGCTGGGCGGGCACCCGGTGCCGGCCGAGCCGGCGGTGTTCCGGCTCACCCGTAGCGTGGTGCTGGCGCCCGACACGCTGCCGCTGTCGACTCGGGTGGACTCGGCCTGGACGTTCGTCTCGGCGCCGCCCGGGCGCCGGCAGTCCTCGGTGACGGCGCCCCTCATCGACGTGGCGGTGCACCTGCCGGTGGACCCGCTCAGCCGGGTCGACCCGACCGCGCCGGTGACCATCGAGGTCGAGGCTGCACGCCTCGACGACCGCAGCCGCTGGGTCGCGTCGGCCGCGCTGTCGCTCTCCACCGACGCCGGGGCGACCTGGTCGGATGTGACCCTGAGCCGGTACGGGCCGGGGCTGTGGCGGGCGACGCTGGCCGCCGGCTGGCTGCCGGCTGGCGCGACGCTGTCGCTGCGGGTCAGCGCCGGGGACCTGGACGGCAACCACACCGAACAGACCATCCTGCAGGCCGCCGCCGTGTCACCGGCGGCGCCGTCCCGGTGACCGACCGCTCCTGTCGCCGCCGCGGCTCCTGGGCCGGCGTCCCCGCCCAGCCGCGAGGCGCCCACCGGCGCCTGCCCGCGGCGCGGTCGCCCGGTCAGGTGGGAAGCAGGATGGACGCGCTGGCGAGGAGCGGACCGACCACCGGGATGGCAGCTTGCAGCTCGCCCAGCAAGGTCCGGTCAACCCCCACCAGCTGCTCCAGCTTGGCGCGCTGCTCCAGCTGCTCGACAAGCTCGCCGGCGCTGCCTGGAGCGGCGTCTGCGAACGCCGCCTCGACGAGCTGCCCGGCAGCCCTGCGGATGGCGACCGCCGCCGGGGAGTAGCAGACCCCAACGACCAACGAGCCGCCCGCACCGAGCACCAGCACGGTCTCCCGAGGGGCATCGGTCATCAGCACACTCGCGCCGAGAGCAAGCGTGGCCAGCGCGACGAGAGACCCGAGAGCCGTGGCCAAGCCACGCAGGGTTCGCCGAAGCGTGCCAAGATCTACCGCCGTCCGCCAGGCCGCGGGCCCGTCAAGGTCGGCTCGCTCCTGCCGCCTTCCAACGGCCGGCAGCCTCGCCGCCACGGCGCCCACGCCGAACATGGCCATGGCGGCGCTGGAACCACCGAGAAACGCCACAGTGACCAGCACATCCCCCCGCCAGGCGGACCCCGGGCTGCGGGACGTCAGCTCGCCGAACGCGAGGCTGACGAGCATACCCGTCACCACCGCCAGCGTCGGCCAGACCGCATCACCGACCTTGACCCGCCATGCGCTCGACAGCTCACGCCACCGGCGAAGGCCGTAGAACCAGACCACAGCCGCCGCGCCACACAGGCTGACCGCCAACGCGGCCCACACCGGCCAGAGGTCCGACGCGCGGTACCGCGAGGACAGCGTCACCCCCACCCCGACGCCCACCGCGCAGGCCCCCACCACCGCGTACCGCCACCAGCGCCGCCACATGAGCATGCGGCCATCTCACCCCACGCGGCCGGTTCCGTCACGGCGGCGGGCCTTCGCGGCCGCGCCAGGCGATATGGACGTAAGTCAAGCCGACCAGGGCAATGACCAGTACGATGTCCGCAATACATATGGATAAGCAGTTCAGTACGGCTTCGTACGAACACGGGGGTGGCACCGTGAGGACGAGCCGGGTATTTGTCAGCCATACCTCTGAGCTGGCCAGCTTCCCGGCTGGCCGGTCGTTCGTGCAGGCGGTGCTGGATGCGGTGGCCCGGGCGGGGATGTCGCCGGTGGACATGCGCTACTTCGTCGCCCGGGAGGGCCAGCCGGCCGCCTACTGCCGGCAGCAGGTTCGCAGCTGCGACGTCTACGTGGCGGTGGTGGGGTGGCGCTACGGCTCCCTGGTGCCGGAGGAAGGGATCTCCTACACGGAGCTGGAGTTCCGGGAGGCCACCAACGCCGGGCTGCCGCGGCTGGTGTTCCTGCTCGACCGCACCGCCAGGATCCCGCCCAGCCTGGTCGACGCCGAGATGCGCCGCCTCACCCACATCCAGCTGCTGATCATCGACGACTTCTGCCTTCAGCCGCTCGACGCCACCGAGACCGCCGACTTCTACGGCCTGATCGTGGAACGGCACCGCAAGGCAGCCACCGTGCTCACCTCCAACCGCGAACCGAACGAGTGGCTGGCCATGATGGCCGACCCTCTCCTCGCACAGTCCGCCGTCGACCGCCTCGTCAGCACCAGCCACGAACTCATCGTCGAGGGCGACTCCTACCGACGCCGCCAACGCCCCACCCACGGGCAGGCCACCACATGACCGACAACCACAGCAGCCGCGAATATCGTTACACCCCGCCGGGCCCCTGCACCATCCACCCCGGATGCGTCGTCGTGCGCTGCCACCGACTGTTCTGCGGCCGCCCCGTCCACCGGCTCGACCAACGCGGCCAGCCCCGCCGCTTCTGCTCACCCGCCTGCCACGTCGCCGAACACCGACGCCTCCGATAACCACCACACCAACCCGAGCGGCCGCGTCCCACCCAGGCACGCGACCGCGTCCGTTGACACGACACGCCCCGACCGCCATGCTCGTCAACGCGGCCAGGGTGGTCCCTAGGTCGTGGCAACGCCCCGGTCCCATAACGGTGGCAAGCGACAGTACGTATTCTCGACGAGACGATGCTGGCAGCTCACAGACGCAGTTCGTCAGGTTCTCGGCACGTTGCCGGAAAGCTGTGCCCGCACCTGAGTCGATACAGGGTACTGGCGGTACACCAGGCGAGATGGGACGTCAGGCTTCGTACCACGGGCGTGGTACGCTCATGCCGTGCGAGACCGATACAGCTTCACCTCCGATGGCCTATACAACATCGCTGTGTACGGCGTCGAACCCGGTGAAGTCTGGCAGGCGCTCCACGCCCGGCACCGGCTTACCCGTCAGATAGACGAGGACGCCAACGCGGTGTTCGGAGCCACGACCAAGGGGCGACACCTGGTCGTCTTCGTCGTCGAGTCAACATTCGACGACAACGACTGGGATATCGTCGCAGCCCGCGATATGGCGCCTGACGAGATCGCGATGTTCGACGAGTACCTGGGAGGCCGTCGATGACCAAAGCACTCAACCAGAACCTCTCCGGTGCCATCGCCGAAGGTACCGAAGCCAACCTGCCGGTGCCCGACACCGACGTACCAATGGTCAGCCGATCGCTGCGGCTGCCCATCGACATGGACCAGCGCATCCGTGAGGCCGCCGAAGCCCGCGGCATCGGCGCCACCACGCTCATGCGGCAGCTCATCGAGGCCGGGCTCGCCGAGCTCGACGACAGCGCGGTCGTGTCCCTCGCCGACGTGCGCCGCGTGCTCGCCACGCTCGCACGGGGACACCGCGCCGCCTGAGGCGCTGAGGTGGGTGCCTGCCCCTGCTGAGGGTGTGCCGTCCCGATCGGGTTCCTGCCCGCCGTAGCGCTGCGTCAGCCCCGGCCGGGCTCCAGCCGGCGTAGGGCCAGCCTCGCCAGGACGGTGAGCAGGGCCGCCTGCACCACCAGGAGTACGACCGAGCGCCACCAAGCGAACGCCTCGTGCGCCCACAGCGAGTCCTTGAACGGGATCATGCTGAGCAGGTCCACAGTAGACGCGCCAGCGGCGAAGCCCCAGCGGGTCGGCGAGAGCCACGACACCTGCTCCAGCACCGCCTCGCCGTCCAGCTCGAAGAGCCCGCCGGAGAGCACCAGCTGGGCCATCACCAGCACAACCAGCAACGGCGTCGTCTGCTCGGTGGTACGCACCAGCGCGCTGACGCACAGGCCGACCACGGTCGCGGTGACCGCGACCAGGGCGATGGCCACCATGATCTCCCCGGTCGGGGACGGGATCACCAGCGACTCCGCTGGCGTGCCCCGGCCCAGGAGCGACAGGTAGACGAAGACCACCACCTGCGCCGTGTTGATGAGTGTGAAGACGGCGAGCTTCGAACCCAGGTACGCCCCTGGCGACAGGCCCACGGCCCGCTCCCGGCGGTAGATCGACGCCTCGTTGACGATCTCGCGGATCGCGGCGGCGATGCCGAGGAACGCGGCCCCGACGACCAGCACCACCAGCAGCCGCTGGGCCTCCAGGCTGAACCGGGTGGTAGGTGGGGCGAGCCCGTTGTCCCCGGGCACGGTGCGGGTCAGCAGCGCCAGGGCCAGCGGCAGCCCGAGCAGGAACAGCACGTAGCCGCGGTCGGCCGCGATGACCGAGAACATCCGGGCGCAGAGCGTGAAGAACTGCCGTACCGGCGCTGCCGGGTGGAGCGCACGTGTGCGCAGCGGCACCCGCCCTAGCGGCGCCCGGCGCACCGCGGCGCGGCCCACCGCCGGCCGGGCCGGCTCCGCCTGCGCAACCGGCGCTGCGGCCGGCTCCTGCGGCCCGGCTCTATCCAGCTCCGCGGTCCGCTCCCCCGGCCTGGCCCGATCGGGCTGCGCGGCTCGGTCCAGCTGCGCGGCCGGCCGCGCAGTGCCGGCAGCGGTGGCCGCCGCGCGACCCGCGACGGCGGCTGCGGTCTCCACCGGCGGCGGCGTCCCGACGTAGCGCCCGTACCGGTCGGAGCGCCGGAACGCCTGCTGCCAGCGCTCGGGGTCGCGGGTGACCCCGGCGAACACCTCGGCGTAGTCGGTGGCGCCGAAGAACTCCAGCAGCTCGTCCGGCGGCCCGAAGTAGCCGAGCTTGCCGCCCTGGCCGAGCACCAGCACCCGGTCACACAGGTCCAGGTGGAGCACGTTGTGGGTGACCACGACGACGGTACGGCCGCGGTCGGCCAGCTCGCGCAGCTCCTCCATGATCTCTTTGTCGAGCGCCGGGTCCAGGCCGGAGGTGGGCTCGTCGAGGAAGAGCATGGACGGTTCGGTGAGCAGCTCCAGGGCCACCGACGTGCGCTTGCGCTGGCCGCCGGAGAGCGTGTCGATGCGCTGCTTGGCACGCTCGGCCAGCCCCAGCGTCTCCATCACCTCGTTGACCCGCGCCACCCGCTCCCGCCGCGGCACGTCGTCGGCGAAGCGCAGGGCCGCGGCGAAGCGCAGCGCCCGGTGTACGGTGAGCTGCCGGTGCAGCACGTCGTCCTGCGGCACCAGACCGATGCGGTAGCGCAGCTCGGCGTAGTCGGCGTAGAGGTCACGGCCGTCGTAGCGGACCCGGCCCCGGGTCGCCGGACGCAGCCCGGTGACCGCGCGCACCAGGGTGGACTTGCCGCAGCCGCTCGGCCCGACCACGGCGAGCAGGCTGCCCTCCTCCAGGCAGAAGCTCACGTCGTCCAGCAGCACCTGCTTGCCCATGACCACGGTGAGCCGCTCGGCGGTGAGCGACACCGGACCGGTGTCCTCGTACTCGTGCAGCCGCTTGCCGTCGAAGACCAGCTCGTGCCGGCCGATGGAGACCATGTCACCTGGGGTGAGCGTCGCCCGGCTCACCGGCTGGCCGTTGACGAAGGTCCCGTTGCGGCTGCCGAGGTCGGTGACCTGGAACCCGGACGCGTCCCGGCGCACCTCCGCGTGGAACCGGGAGATCCGCAGGTCGGACAGGACAATGTCGTTGGCCGGGTCGCGCCCGATGCGCACCCGCCCGGACGCGTCGTACTCGGCCGCCTGGGTGCGCCCGGCCACCGCAGGGGCGAGCTCGTCGACCAGCGTATGCGCGGTCTCCGCCGGGGCCACCGCCAGCACCGGACCGCGCGCGGCGTCGCCGAGGCGGATCTCGGCCCCGGGCGCGACCGGCGCCGTGGCCACCCGTCGCCCGGCCAGGTATGTGCCGTTGCGGCTGTCTAGGTCGCGTACTGCCCAGGCACCGTCCACCCAGCCGACCTCGGCGTGCCGGCGGGACACCAGCGGGTCGTCGACGACCAGGTGGCACGCCGGGTCCCGGCCGACCACGACCGGCCGGTCGCGGCGGGCCAGGGCGCGGGTCGAGCCGGACCGCACCTCGACCGCGGTGGCGGCCCGGGCCGGCGGCTGGGACGCGGCTGCCTGCAACGCCGCGGTGGGGGGCTCCTCGCTTGTCACGGGGACCATCATGCAGGTCCGGCCGGTCGCCCGCAGCGACCCCACGGCCGCGAGTCGACCTCCGGACAGATGCTGGTCATAGCCGTGGCGGGGGCAGGTCGACCAGGTCGGCGAGCTCCATCCGGTGCCGGTCGGCGGTGCCGAAGGCCAAGGCCGCACTCTTTGCCCGCTTCAGGAACAGATGCGCTGGATGATCCCAGGTGAACCCGAGCCCACCGTGCAGCTGGACGCACTCTTCGGCGGCCCGCACCGCGACCCCGGAGCAGTATGCCTGCCCCACGGCGACGGCGATGGGCGTATCCGGGTCCTGCGTCGCCACGCAGGTAGCCGCGTGGCGGGCCACCGCGCGCGCCTGGCCGATGTCCACCCACAGGTCGGCCAACCGGTGCTTGACCGCCTGGAACGAGCCCACCGGCCGGCCGAACTGGTGCCGCGTGGCCAGGTGGTCCACAGTGGAGCGCAGGCACCACTCGGCGATGCCGAGCTGCTCCGAGGCGAGCAGGGCGGCACCGGCGGTGAGGGCCGTCCGTACCACCGGCTCGGCGTCGGTGGCGACCCGGCGCCCGGCAGCGCGGGTGAGCGCGACATCGGCGAGCGGCCGGGTGAGGTCGAGGGAGACCACGGGGTGGAGACTGACCCCGGGTGAGCGCGCCGGCACCGCGTAGAGCCCGGTATCGGCCGGCACCAGCAGCAGGTCCGCCGCGAACGCGTCGGCCACCGTGGTCACGGTGCCGGTGAGCGCACCGCCCGCAGCGTCGACGGTCGGGCACAGCCGCTGGCGGGGCAGGGTCGAGAACGGCACCGCCAGGGCCACCGTCCGGGCGCCTGCGGCCAGCTCCCGGACGAGGTCGGTGGCGCCGCAGGTGAGCAGGGCCGTGGCCGCCACCACCGCGCTGCCCAGGAACGGGACCGGCGCCACCGCCCGCCCCAGCTCCTCCAGCACGGTGGCGGCCTCGCGCAGGGTCCCGCCGGCACCGCCCAGCTCCTCGGGCACGACCACCCCGGCCAGCCCGAGATCCACCGCGAGGGCCCGCCACAGCTCCGCGTCGTGGACCTCGCGGGCCTCGCACCGGGCCAGCGTCCGGCTTACCGGTGCCAGGTTGGCCAGGAGCGCCCGTACGCTGGCCCGCAGGTCCTCCTCGACCGTGGAGTACCGCAGGTCGCTCACTTGGGCAGGTCCTTCCACGGGAGGTCCACGTCGACCCGGGGCTCGGCCGGCAGCCCGAGGACCCGCTCGGCGATCACGTTGCGCAGGATCTCCGAGGTGCCGCCCTCGATCGAGTTGCCCTTGGCCCGCAGGTAGCGGTGCCCGGGCGAACGGGCCAGGAAGTCCACGGGCATCTGGCTCATCGTCCACTCGTCGTGGCGCAGCCCGTCCTCGCCCAGCAGCTCCAGCTCCAGGCCGGAGATCTGCTGGTTGAGCCGGGCGTACACGATCTTGGCCGCGGAGCCCTCAGGCCCGGGATGGCCGCCGCCGAGCTGCTGGCGCAGCCGGTCCCCGGCCAGGCGCGCCGCCTCCGCCTCCACCCACAGCCGCAGCAGCTCGGCGTGCGTACCTGTGGTGCGCAGCTCGGGCCGGCGCCGCCAGGTGTCGGCCAGCACGCCGATGAGCCCACCCTCGCGGGGCTCGGGGCGGGCCCCGACGGCGACCCGCTCGTTCATCAGCGTGGTCCGGGCCACGACCCAGCCCTCGCCTACCTCGCCCAGCCGCAGGTCGTCGGGGAGACGCACGTCGGTCAGGAAGACCTCGTTGAACTCGGCCTCACCGGTGATCTGCCGCAGCGGGCGGACCAGCACACCCTGGGCGGCCATGTCACAGATGAAGAACGTGAGCCCGCGGTGCTTGGGCACGTCCGGGTCGGTGCGCGCCAGCAGGATGCCCCACCGCGCCTCGTGCGCCAGTGACGTCCACACCTTCTGGCCGTTGACGAGCCAGCCGTCGCCGTCGCGCACCGCACGGGTGCCGAGTCCGGCCAGGTCAGAGCCTGCCCCCGGCTCGCTGAACAGCTGGCACCAGATCTCCTCCCCGGTCCACAGCGGACGGAGGAAGCGGTGGCGCTGCACGTCGGTGCCGTGCCGGAGGATGGTCGGGGCCGCGATGCCGAGGCCGACGCCGGTGCGCGGGTAGTCGTCGTCCACCGCGCCGCCCTCGGCCAGCTCCGCGTCGACCACCGCCTGCCAGCTCCGCGGCGCGCCCAACCCACCCAGCCCCAGGGGATAGTGCACCCAGGCCAGGCCGGCGTCGAACCGGGCACCGCGGAACTCCACCCGCGGCGTCGCAACGGGGTCATACGCGGCAAGGAGCTTCCGCACCGCGATGCGCAGCTCCTCCTCGGACATCAGTCTCCCTCCCGGGCGGGCTCCTGGCGGCACCCGAAGATGGCTCACCGCGGCCAGGCGGCCGGCCGGACCGGTCGACGCGCCCGTCCGCAGCCGTGGGGAAAGTATCATCTGCAACCCCCGCCAGCGGGGTGCCTGTCGTCAATGCGAATCCGGTCGCAGTGCCCCGATCGCGCTGTGTGGCAACCGGTCCCGCAGCTCCGCCGGGCCGGCGTACACCTCGATGGCTCCTGCCTCGCGCAGCTCAGCAGCGCTGACGCCACCGCAGGAGAGCGCCACGCACGGGATGTCCAGCTTTCCTGCGGCGTAGACGTCCCAGACCGTGTCGCCAACGAAAATCACCCGGTCGGCCGGTAGCCCAAGATCAGCGAGCGTCGCCGCGAGGATGTCCGGGTCCGGCTTGCTCGACCGGGCGTCCCCGGCGTCCGACGCCGCGCCGAGCACGTCATCGGCGTCGAGCGCCCGGCGCAGCACGGCCATCTCCCGCGGGGAGGCCGACGACGCCAACCCAACCCGCAGCCCCCGTGCGGCGCAGGCGCGCAGCAGGTCGGCCGCCTCTGGCTGGGCGCGCACCCGGTCCCAGTACTGCCCGTAGAGGCTGGCGTGGGCGGCGCGCAGCTCGTCGTCGGCGGCCCGGTCGTGGTCCTCGCCCAGCAGGTGGTCGAGGATACGGTCAGACCCCATCCCGATCGCCCGGTGGATCCTCGCCATCGGCACCTCGTGGTCGTGCTGCCGCAAGGCCTCCCACCAGGTCACCGCGTGCAGGTAGGACGTGTCCACCAGGGTGCCGTCAACGTCGAAGAGGACTCCCGCGCTCATGACGCCCGGCTTACCCTGAGGCGGCCGGTTCTAGTCAACGAGCTGGGTGCCGGCCGGCGCGCCAGGCTACGCGGGCGCACCAGCTACGCAGGCGCGCAAGCCACGCAGGCGCGCAAGCTACGCGGGCCAGATCGGCGCCTGCGCCAGGCGGGCCCGGACCCGGCGCATCCCGGCCAGCCACCGGTCCCGGTCGGCCGCCCGGCGGGCCTCGTAGTCGGCCACCTCAGGGTGCGGCAGGATCAGGAACCGGCCTTCCGCCCAGGCCGCGACGACGGCCTCGGCCACGTCCGCCGGCTCGAGCACGTCGCCGGCGGCCAGCGTCGCAGAGCCCGGTCCGGCCGCGGCCAGCAGAGGGGTACGCACGCCCTGCGGGCACAGGCACGAGAAGCCGACGCCCGTGTCGCCGTACCGGATGGCGAGCCATTCGGCGAGAGCGACCGAGCCGTGCTTGCTGACCGTGTACGGCGCCGAGTCCATCTCGCTGAGCAGCCCGGCCGCTGACGCGGTGACCATCAGGTGTCCCCGGCCGCGGGCCACCATCCGGGGGAGCACCGTGCGGGCGGCGTAGACGTGCGCGAGCACGTGCAGGCGCCAGGACACGTCCCAGTCGTCGTCCTCGCCCAGCCCGCGCCCTGCCGCGATGCCGGCGTTGGAGCACCACACGTCGATCGGGCCGGCCTCGGCCTCCACCCGCTCCGCTGCGGAGCGCACGCGGACCGGGTCGCCGACGTCGAGGGGCAGCGCCACGCCGACGGTGCCGGGCAGGGCCGCGGCGACCGCCTCGGCTCCGGCCCCGTCCAGGTCGGCCACGACCACGGCCTTCGCGCCCTCGGCCGCCAGCCGCTGCGCCAGCGCTTGGCCGATGCCGCTGGCACCGCCGGTGACCACCGCCACGGCACCCCGCGGCGAGAACCGGGCACCCGGTGTACTCATCCTGCCGTCGCCACCTTTCTGGGCCTGGCCCGAGATCAGACCACAAGGAGCTGGTGGGCGGCCAGCTCCCGGTAGAGCGGGCTGGTCTCGACCAGCTCCGCGTGGCGCCCGACGGCCACCACCCGGCCACGGTCCAGCACCACGATCTGGTCAGCATCGGCCACTGTCGACAGCCGGTGAGCGACGATGAGCAGCGTACGGTCGGCGGCCACGGTCTCGATCGCCGACCGGAGAGCCGCTTCGTTGCGGGCGTCGAGGTTGCTCGTCGGCTCGTCGAGCAGCAGGATCGGCGGCCGGGCCAGCAGCGTACGGGCGATCGCAAGCCGCTGCCGCTCGCCGCCGGAGAGCAGCACCCCACCCTCCCCCACCTCGGCGTCCAGACCCTGCTCGGCGCGGGTGGCCAGCTCGCCCAGGTTCACCTGGGCGAGCACTGCGAGCAGCCGCGCCTCGTCGGCATCGGGCATGGTCAGCAGCAGGTTGCCCCGCAGCGTGCCGGCCAGCACCGGAGCCTCCTGCTCCACGTAGCCGAGGCGGGCGCGCAGCTGCTGCCGGGGCATCCGGCGCACGTCCACACCGGCCACCCGCACACTGCCCGCGGTCACCTCGTAGAACCGCTCCACCAGGGCGAGCACTGTGGACTTGCCCGCCCCCGAAGGCCCTACCAGGGCGGTACGGGTGCCGAACGGCACAGTGAAGCTCACCTCGCTCAGCACCGGCCCGCCGCCAGGGTAGGCGAAGCTGACCCGGTCGAGCTCCACCGCCGGTGGGCGGCCATCAGCCGACCGGGCGGCGGCACCGTCGACCCGGGGTGCGCTGTCCACTGAGGACGCGACATCGACCCGGGATGCACCGTCTGGATGGGCGCCGTACGGTGCGCCGGCTGGAGCTGTGGTGGCGGGGCCGTCCTCCTCGGCGGGAACCCGCAGCACGTCCTCGATGCGCTGCAGTGCGCCGAGCCCCGCCTGGAGCTGGGTGTAGGCGTTGAGCAGCTGGCCCAGCGGCATCACCAGGAAGAACAGGAACAGCACGAACGCCACCAGGTCGCCGACGCTGATCGCGCCGGTCGCCACCCGGGCCCCACCTACGCCGAGCACGACCAGGAACGAGCCCTGGACGGTGGTGCTCGCAAGCGGCCCCATCAGCGCCTGCCACCGGGCGATCCGCAGGCCGGCCCCGTACGCCTGCTCGGCGCTGTGGACCACGGTGGTGGTCTCCCGCTCCTCGGCCCGGCTGGCACGGATGGTACGGGCGGCGGAGATCGCCCGGTCCACGGCCGAGGTCATCTCCCCGATCCGGGCCTGTGCCTGCTCGGAGAGGCTACGGATGCGGCGCGCGAACAGGATCCCGACGGTCAGGCCGAGACCCAGGCCGACCACGGTGATGGCGAACAGCAGCGGGTCCACGACGACCATGGCGACGGCGGCGCCGACCGCAGTGACCGTGCTGCTCACCGTCTCGAAGAGCCCGGAGGTGACCACCGCCCGCAGCAGGGTCGTGTCGGCGCCGACCCGGGAGAGGAGGTCGCCGGTGCGGCGCTGGTCGTACTCGGTGATCGGCAGCCGCAGCAGGTGTGCGGCGAGCCGGCGGCGGGCGGTCAGCACCAGGCCCTCGGCGGTGCGGTGTAGCAGGTAGTGCCGGACCCCGCCGAGCCCGGCCACCGCCACCAGCAGCGCGACCAGGCTGGCCACGTCGCGGCCGACCGGCCGGGAGGCCTCGATCCCGTCCAGCACCTGGCGCACCAGCAGCGGCTGCCCGAGCGCGCCGACCGCGCCGAGCAGGGACAGCACCGCCACGACCGCAAGCGCGGCGCGGTGCGAGCGCAGGTACGGCAGGAGCGAACGCAGCCCGACCCGGGTGCCGGGCTCGCTCGTCGGCCCGGCCATCAGTGCGGCTGCTCTGGCAGCGGACCTGGTGGCGGGCCTGTAGGCAGGTCTGGTGGCAGGGCGACCCGGCACGGGAGGATGGTTGGGCGCGGCACGAGATCGAGCGTAGCCGGACCGGACGACAACAACTCTCAGCGCGGACGCCGCCGCGGCAGCCCGTGCAGCCGCACCTCGACCAGGCGACCGGCGGCGATCCGTACGGTCAGGTAGGTGGCCTCGGGCTGCCGCCGCCGGTCGGTCGGCGAGCCGGGGTTGAGCAGCCGCAGCCCGCCCGGTGCGACGCTGTCCCAAGGGATGTGGGAGTGGCCGAAGACGAGTAGGTCGGCGTCGCCGAACCGCGCCGCGCACCGCCGCTCGCGCCCGGCCGCCGGGCCGGTCTCGTGCACCACCGCAACCCGCAGCCCATCCAGCTCCACCCGGGCCACCTCCGGCAGCCTGGCGCGCAGCCGCGGCCCGTCGTTGTTCCCGTAGACCCCCACCAGCCTGGCCGACCACGCGGCGACCTCGTCGAGCAGTGCCTCGGACATCCAGTCTCCGGCGTGGATGACCACGTCCGCGGCCTCGATCGCCGACCACAGCTGCGCCGGCAGGTCCGCAGCCCGCACCGGCACGTGCGTGTCGGCGGTGAGTACCACCCGCACAACCGCCACGGTACGCGCCAGGCGGCACGTCGTACCGCGGATCGGCGGCCGCTGGTGCAGACTGGGGGCAGATCCATTCGGACGGGGCCGGACGAGGAGGCGCACGCCCATGTCGGACTTCAAGCTGGTGCACCCGGCGGGCGAGCTGGAGCTGTCGGTGCGCGCCGCGACCGAGGGCCCAGCCGGCATCGAGGTCGGCAAGGTGCTGGCCGAGACCGACCACGTGACGCTCGACCAGGGGTTCATGAACACCGCCTCGTGCACATCCGAGATCACCTTTGTGGACGGGGACGCCGGCATCCTGCGCTACCGGGGCTACCCGATCGAGGAGCTGGCCGAGCACTCCTCGTTCCTCGAGGCGTCGTACCTGCTGATCTACGGCGAGCTGCCGACGCAGAAGGAGCTGGCCGACTTCGTCGAGCGGATCCGCATCCATACCCTGCTGCACGAGGAGATGCGCCTGTTCTTCGGGGGCTTCCCGCGCGACGCCCACCCGATGGCGGTGCTGGCCTCGGCGGTGGGCGCGCTGTCCACCTTCTACCAGGACAGCCTTGACCCGTTCGACCCGGAGCAGGTCGAGATCTCCACGGTCCGGCTCATGGCCAAGCTGCCCACGATCGCGTCGTACGCGTACAAGAAGTCGACCGGCATGCCGCTGCTCTACCCGGACAACAGCCTCGGCTACGTGGAGAACTTCCTGCGCATGACGTTCGGCCTGCCCACCATGGACTATGAGGTGGACCCGGTCGTCGCCCGCGTGCTGGACCTGCTGTTCCTGCTGCACGCCGACCACGAGCAGAACTGCTCAGCCGCCACGGTGCGCATGGTCGGCTCCAGCCACGCCAACCTCTTCGCCTCGGTGTCGGCCGGGGTGAACGCGCTCTTCGGCCCGCTGCACGGCGGTGCCAACCAGGCGGTCCTGGAGATGCTCCAGCACATCCACGCCGACGGCGGCGACGTGCGCGCCTTTGTCGAGCGGGTACGCAAGCGGGAGGCCGGGGTCCGGCTGATGGGCTTCGGTCACCGGGTCTACAAGAGCTACGATCCGCGCGCGACGATCATCAAACGGGCGGCCCAGGACGTGCTGGGCCGGATGGCCACGCCCGACCCGCTGCTGGACATCGCCATGGAGCTGGAGGAGATCGCGCTCGCCGACGAGTTCTTCATCTCCCGCAAGCTCTACCCGAACGTCGACTTCTACACCGGCCTGATCTACAAGGCGATGGGCTTCCCGCTCAAGATGTTCACCGTGCTGTTCGCCATGGGGCGGCTGCCCGGCTGGATCGCCCAGTGGCGCGAGATGATCAAAGATCCGGCCACCAAGATCGGGCGGCCCCGGCAGGTGTACGTCGGCCCGACCCAGCGCAGCTACGCGCCGGTCGAGAAGCGCTGCTGAGCCGAATGGCCGATCTCAGGCCAAGGCGTGGCCTGCCGAGGTCGCGGTCGCCGGCCTACAGTCGCCACTGCTGGTTGTTACCTCCCCACCAGTCCCATTGAACGATCCGGGCCCCGTTTGCGGCAGAGATGCCGGAGACGTCAAGGCACTTGCCACTGTGCCTGGCGACCAGGCGGTAGTAACCGTCCCCGGTGGGCTCGGGCCTGAACTTCTGGTTGTCGCCGCCCCAGTACTCCCATTGGATGATCTCGGCGCCGTTCGCGGTGGAGATGCCGGCGACGTCGAGACACTTGCCTGAGTGCTCTACCATGATCCGGTAGTACCCGTCGCCGACGGGATCAAGCCGGAACTTCTGGTTGCCGCCGCCCCAGTAGTCCCATTGGATAGCGCGAGCACCGTTGACGAGGGAGATCCCTTCGATGTCGAGGGCCTTGCCCGAGTGGCGGGACGCGATGAGGGCCGGCCCAAGCCGCCACTGCTGGTTGTAGCCTCCCCACCAGTCCCATTGGGTAACCCGGGCGCCGTTCGCACTGGAGATGCCTGCTACGTCCAGGCATTTTCCGCTGTGCTTGGCGGTGGCCCGGTAGTAGCCGTGTCCCACAGGGTCAAGCCGGAACTTCTGGTTGTCACCGCCCCACCAGTCCCATTGGTGGATCTGGGCGCCGTTGCTGGGCGATATGGCGTCCACGTCCAGCACCCGACCGCTGTGCTGGGCGATAAGGCGGTAGTGGGACGCCTCGACCCACTCAACGCGGAACAGCTGGTTGCCCCCGCCCCAGTACTCCCATTGGATGGCGTCAGCGCCGTTCGCCGTTGAGACTCCCTCGATGTCCAGGCATTTGCCGCTGTGCCGGGCGAACACGGGGCCGCGGATCGGGTACCGTCGGCGGATTCCTTCAAGGTCGTCGGGGCTGAGCGCGCGCAGGGTCGCGTTGGTACTCGCGGTAGGGAACATCACGGCCCCGGAGACCGACGAGTGGAGCATGCCCAGGATGTGTCCGATCTCATGCAGTGCCACCGTCTCCACGTCGTACTGGCTGGCCACGGCACCGACACACCAGGCGTGCTCCTGGTCGTCGAAATGGATCGGTCTAGGTAGTGCATTGCCGTAGTAGCCGCAGCCCGGCGGGTAGTCCGCGTGCGCGAGGGTTGACCCTGTCATGTCGGCATCCCCGCAGCTGGCGTTGCCCCAGGAGATGACTATGTCGGGGCTGTCCCCTGTACCGACCTCCCGGAACGCGAACTGCGTCGCGGCCGACCAGGTGCGAAACGCCCTCCTGACCGCCTCACGCTCGTCGTCACCAGACACGTCACCGGTGCCGGCGCCGAACGCATAGGTTAGGCTGTCACGGTTCCATGCGCAGGTGGTGGCGAACATGGGTGAAGCAGGGTCGATGTCGGGAACCCCGCATCGCGATCTCGACATCATCTCCTTGGTCGCTTCGTCGAAGACGCCGGAAGGGTGTAGGCCGTGGAAAGCCTGGTAGCGCCCGAGCGCGAGTGAGGTGTCCTCGTCCAGGAGATCGGCTGTCTCCATACCGGCAGCTTTTAGGCTCAGCGCCGGGTCAAGATAGCCGTAGCGGCCAAGAAACTCCTTTACCGTAGTGAAACCATCAGCGGACTCCCCAGCTCCCACATTGGGGAGAGCATCTAGCATCTGCTTCTCCCGGGGAAGCTTTTGGGTGCGGCTCTTCCGCAGTGAGGACCCGACTGCACACAGTCCGAACTTGGTTACGTGTCGTAGTCGCGAATAGTGGCCGTGTCGGCTGGGAGACAGAAGGGCCCCTTCTCGT